>Ga0153917_1000244_pt1 | contig 45187 bp, 39 predicted proteins | sample TSFL001MetaG_FD_104695 | JGI IMG/M metagenome (GOLD analysis project Ga0153917, IMG submission 104695) | Attine ant fungus gardens microbial communities from Florida, USA - TSFL001 MetaG | ecosystem: Host-associated > Fungi > Mycelium > Unclassified | place: USA: Florida, Paynes Creek Historic...
ATTGTTGCTCCGAGGTGTTCATGGGACCTCGAAACGAAGATGGCGCAGCGGACGGGACTCGAACCCGCGACCCCCGGCGTGACAGGCCGGTATTCTAACCGACTGAACTACCGCTGCGTATCGTTCAGGCTTTCGCCTGATTGAAACTGGGATCGGCCTGAAGTGCTCTTGGCCTTCAGACCCCAGACCGGTGATAACACCCATCTGAAGAATAAGTGGCGCAGCGGACGGGACTCGAACCCGCGACCCCCGGCGTGACAGGCCGGTATTCTAACCGACTGAACTACCGCTGCGCATATGGACTTGCGTCCTGTTCCTCTCAATTAGGAAGCTTCTTACGAAGTCTCCTGGGTCAGGAACATCTCAGGAAGTGGTGGGTGATGACGGGATCGAACCGCCGACCCTCTGCTTGTAAGGCAGATGCTCTCCCGGCTGAGCTAATCACCCTCGCAGTGTTGCTTGTTGCGTTTGCTTCGCTGAGGCCGCGAAATTTACGCAGGTACCGATGCTAAGTCAATAGCCCCATTGGATTTTTTTTCAAAAAGGGCAAAAAAGCTGCAAGCCGCGGGTTGCAAGCGACAAGGAAAAGCCTACCGCTTGTACTACGCTATCTACCCCTGCAAACAACGAAGGGACCTCACGGTCCCCTCTTGCAGCTTGTGGCCCATAGCTTGCCGCTCAGGTGTAGATCATCTTGCGGCTCATGCCGCCATCGACCACGAACTCCTGGCCGGTGACGAACCCCGACTGGCGCGACAGCAGCCAGGCCACCAGTGCCGCGACATCCTCCACCGTCCCTACCCGCCCTGCCGGATGCTGGGCATGGTCGGCCTCGGTCAGGGGTTCGGCGCGACGCTGGGCAGGATCGCGCGCATCGATCCAGCCAGGGCTGACGGCATTGACCCGAATCTCCGGCCCAAGACTCATGGCCAGTGCATGGGTCAACGCCACAAGCCCGCCCTTGCTCGCCGCATAGGCTTCGGTATCCGGCTCGGACTGCCGGGCACGGGTGGATGTCAGGTTGACGATGGCCCCGCCATGGGCGCGCAGGTAGGGCGCGCAATGTTTGGCCAACAGCATCGGCCCGTTGAGGTTGACCGCCAGCACCCGGTTCCAGTGAGCCAGCGACAGGCTCTCGAGGGTCTGGTTGTGCGGATTGGCGATGGCGGCATTGCACACCAGCGCATCCAACCGGCCGAACTGGCCCAGCACTTCGGAGACACCGGCACTGACCTGGGCCTCGTCGGCGACGTCCATGGCCACGAACCAGGCATTGTCGCCGAGTGCCTTGGCCGCCTTGGAACCACGATTGCGGTCCAGGTCGCCGAGCACTACCTGCCAGCCCTCGCAGATCAGCCAGGCGGCGATGCCCAGGCCGATGCCGCGAGCGGCACCGGTGACCAGGGCTACCCGACCGTTATGGTCCGGCTCGCCTCCCCTCCAGTCGATCACAGCGCAGCCAGGCCGCGGGCCAGGTCGGCTTGCAGATCGGCCACGTCTTCCAGGCCGACGGCGACACGAATCAGGCTGTCGCGGATACCTGCCGCTTCACGCTCCTGCGGCGTCAGACGCCCGTGGGAGGTGGTCGCAGGGTGCGCGATGGTGGTCTTGCTGTCACCCAGGTTGGTGGTGATGGAGATCACCCGGGTAGCATCGATGAAGCGCCAGGCGCCCTCTTTGCCGCCCTTGACCTCGAAACTGACCACCGCACCGAAGCCGCTCATCTGGCGCTTGGCCAACTCATGCTGCGGATGGCTCGCCAGGCCGGCGTAGTGAACCTTCTCCACGCCGTCCTGCTTCTCCAGCCACTCGGCCAGCGCCTGGGCGCTCTGGCAGTGGGCGCGCATGCGCAGCTTGAGCGTCTCCAACCCCTTGGTGAAGATCCAGGCGTTGAATGGGCTCAAGGTAGGTCCGGCGGTCCGCAGGAAGCCCACCACTTCTTTCATCTGCTCGCTGCGTCCGGCCACCACACCGCCCATGCAACGACCCTGGCCGTCGATGAACTTGGTCGCGGAGTGGAACACGATGTCGGCACCCAGCTTGAGCGGCTGTTGCAACGCCGGAGTGCTGAAGCAGTTGTCCACGACCAGCATCGCGCCACGGGCGTGGGCAATCTCGGCCAGTGCGGCGATGTCGACCAGCTCGGCCAACGGGTTGGACGGCGACTCGACGATCAGCAGCTTGGTATTGGCCTTGATGGCCTTTTCCCAGCCACCGAGGTCGACCAACGGCACGTAGTCCACCTGCACACCGAAACGCTTGAAGTACTTCTCGAACAGGCTGATGGTCGAACCGAACACACTCTGCGACACCAGCACATGGTCGCCCGCGCTGCACAGCGACATCACCACCGCCAGGATCGCCGCCATGCCGGTGGAAGTACCCACCGCCTGCTCGGCACCTTCCATCGCCGCCAGGCGCTCCTCGAAGGCGCGCACGGAGGGGTTGGTGTAACGCGAATAGACGTTGCCCGGCGTTTCGCCAGCAAAGCGCGCGGCCGCGTCGGCGGCCGTGCGGAAGACATAGCTGGAGGTCAGGAACAGCGCTTCGCTGTGCTCGGCCTCCGGTGTACGGTTCTGACCGGCGCGCACCGCCAGGGTGTCGAAGCCGACACCCTCGAGGTCACTGTCCAGTCGACCGGCATCCCATTGATCGGTCATGCCGTCGCTCCCAAATCAGTTGTTGTAGAGGTCGATGATCGCGCTGACAGCCTGGTTCTTCACCTTGGCGAGGTCGTTGCGCTGCTGCTCGATCCGCTCCAGGTAGGCTTCGTCGATGTCACCGGTGACGTATTCACCGTTGAACACCGCGCAATCGAAGTGCTCGATCTTGATCTTGCCGCCACCGACCGATTCGATCAGGTCAGGCAGGTCCTGGTAGACCAGCCAGTCGGCGCCGATCAACTCGGCCACCTGTTCGGTGGTACGGTTGTGGGCGATCAGTTCGTGAGCGCTCGGCATGTCGATGCCGTAGACGTTGGGGTAGCGCACCGCAGGGGCCGCGGAGCAGAAGTAGACGTTCTTGGCGCCGGCTTCACGGGCCATCTGGATGATCTGCTTGCAGGTAGTGCCGCGCACGATGGAATCGTCCACCAGCATCACGTTCTTGCCGCGGAACTCCAGCTCGATGGCGTTGAGCTTCTGGCGCACGGACTTCTTGCGCGCGGCCTGGCCAGGCATGATGAAGGTACGGCCGATATAGCGGTTCTTGACGAAGCCTTCGCGGAACTTCACACCCAGGTGATTGGCCAGTTCCAGAGCTGCGGTACGGCTGGTGTCCGGAATCGGGATGACCACATCGATGTCGTGCTCAGGGCGCTCGCGCTGGATCTTCTCGGCCAGCTTTTCACCCATGCGCAGGCGCGCCTTGTATACCGAGATGCCGTCGATGATCGAGTCCGGACGGGCCAGGTAGACATGTTCGAAGATGCAGGGCTGCAGCTTGGGATTGGTGGCGCACTGCTTGGTGAACAGCTGGCCTTCCTCGGTGATGTACACCGCCTCGCCCGGCGCCAGGTCACGGATCAGGGTGAAGCCGAGCACGTCCAGGGCGACGCTTTCGGAAGCGATCATGTACTCGACGCCTTCGTCGGTGTGACGCTGGCCGAACACGACCGGACGGATGCCGTTGGGGTCACGGAAGCCGACGATGCCGTAGCCGGTGACCATTGCCACCACGGCGTAGCCGCCTACGCAGCGGCTGTGGACATGGGACACCGCGGCGAACACGTCTTCTTCGGTTGGCTGCAGCTTGCCGCGCACGGCCAGTTCATGGGCGAACACGTTCAGCAGCACTTCCGAGTCGGAGTTGGTGTTGACATGACGCAGATCCGATTCGTAGATCTCCTTGGCCAACTGCTCAACGTTGGTCAGGTTGCCGTTGTGCGCCAGGGTGATGCCATAGGGCGAGTTGACGTAGAACGGCTGGGCCTCGGCCGAGGTAGAGCTGCCCGCGGTCGGGTAGCGGACATGACCGATGCCCATGTGGCCGACCAGGCGCTGCATGTGGCGCTGCTGGAAGACATCGCGCACCAGGCCGTTATCCTTGCGCAGGAACAACCGGCCGTCGTGGCTGGTCACGATACCGGCAGCGTCCTGGCCGCGGTGCTGGAGCACGGTTAGCGCGTCATACAGCGCCTGATTGACGTTCGACTTACCGACGATACCGACGATGCCACACATGCGACGCAACCCCTACTTTGATGAATCTTGATTGAAAAGCGCTCAAGGCCTGGTGGGCCCGAGCAACTGTTCCTTGAACGGAAGATCAGCCGGTGCGCTGATCCCACTGGACATCCATTGACCGGTGAACCCCAGGATCAGGTTCTTGGACCAGTCAGCGACCAATAGAAACTGTGGTATCAGGCGCGATTCCTGCCACCACGGATCCTGTTGCACAGGCCCCAGGCTCAACAGCCCGATGGCCACCACCACCAGCAAGGCCCCTCGCGCGGCGCCAAAGGCCATGCCGAGGAAACGATCGGTGCCGGACAGTCCGGTCACGCGGATCAGCTCACCGATGAGGAAGTTGATCATGGCCCCCACCAGCAAGGTGGCGACGAAAAGAATGGCGCAACCGGCGATGATGCGCGCCGAAGGTGTCTGGATGTAGCTTTCAAGATACTGCGAAAGGGAGCCGCCGAACATCCAGGCGACCGCACCGGCAATGATCCAGATGAGCAGGGACAAGGCTTCCTTGACGAAGCCGCGCTTGAGACTGATCAGTGAGGAAATGGCGATGATCGCGATGATCGCCCAATCAACCCAGGTAAATGCCACGGTGTTGCCTGCCGACGTTTGAGGCGGCGCATTTTACCAGAGCGTCGGGTTTGGGGTAAGCGGAATGTCAGCCTGCCAGAGCTGCTTTGCTGCCCTTTCTCGACACAAGGTCCACCGGCGCCTGCATGATGCGCTGATGCAGGTGAACCCTTCAGTCCTGTGGGAGCAGCCGCCTTGGGATAAGGGGAGCCCTCCGGGCCCCGGGGCCGCTGCGCGTCCCTTTCGCGACGCAAGGCCGCCCAGGTTCCGTGCAACGCCGTGAGAAAGGGCCGCACTGCGGCCCCGGCTCAGTTGCGCTCTGGCTGGAAGCGCACCACGAAGCCCTTGAGACTGTGCTGGCGATTGATCACATCTCGCAAGCGCTCGGCTTCGGCCCGTTCGATCAACGGCCCGACATAGACCCGGTTCATGCCATCAGCAGAACGGATGTAGGCGTTGTAGCCCTGGCTGCGCAGGGTTTTCTGCAGGTTGTCGGCCCCGGCGCGATTGGACAGGCTGGCCAACTGGATCGACCAGCTCACCGGCAAGCCATTGATGTCGACCTTGGACGGCGCGGCCGGCTTGGGTGCGCTGGCCGCTGCTGCCGGGGCTGGCACCGCTGCCGGACGGTTCTCGACCTTAGGTGCCGGAGCCGGTGTGGGCTTGGGGGGCGGTGCCTGAACCTGCGTCGCCTGGGCGGGCGCCGGGGCAATCGGCTGGCTCGGCGTGGTCATCGGTGCGCTGGACTCATCGACCACCACCGGCGACTGCTCCGCCACCTCAGGCAACGGCTGGGGCTCCGGCACCTGCACTGGCTCGACCTGAACCTGGGGCAGGCTAGGCATGGCAGGCGCCTCGGGCGCCTCGACGCGCACCTGGCGCATCTCGTCTTCGCGGGTGAACAGCATCGGCAGGAAAATCACCGCCAGTGCCACCAGCACCAACGCACCGACCATGCGCTGTTTCATCCCTTTATCCAGCACTGCCATCTACTCCTCCGGAGCTTGCCGCTCTAGCCATTCCAGGGCTTGGCCGACACAGAAAAACGAACCGAACAGCAGGATCTGGTCATCCGCCGTCGCCTGTGCGCACTGCCCCTCAATGGCAGCATCGACGCTGGCATAAGACTTCACCGTCGCACCGAGGTTCGTCAAGGCCGCTGCAAGCTCTGCGGCCGGACGGCTGCGCGGAGTCTGCAGCGGCGCCACTGCCCACTCGTCGACCAACCCGCCGAGCGGAGCGAGCACGCCATCCAGGTCCTTGTCGGCCAGCAGGCCAAACACCGCCAGGCGGCGCCCCTTGACGGGACGCACAGCCAGCCGGGCAGCCAGGTACTCGGCAGCGTGAGGGTTGTGCCCCACGTCCAGCAACAGCTCCAGACGCTTGCCGCGCCAGTGTATCGCGCGACGGTCCAGGCGGCCGGTCACCTGGGTATCGAGCAGCGCCTGACGAATCCGCCCGGCCTCCCAAGGCAGGTCCATCAGCAGATATGCCTGCAAGGCCAGGGCCGCGTTTTCCATCGGAAGGTCGAGCAGCGGCAGATCGTGCAACTCCACACTGCTGCCGTCGGCCTTGCTTCCCCGCCACTGCCAATGCTGATCGGTAGTGGCCAGATCGAAGTCGCGACCACGCAGCAGGAACGGGCATGCCAGTTCGCGCGCTTTGTCCAGCAAGGGCTGCGGCGGGTTGAGGTCACCGCACAGGGCTGGCTTGCCCTGACGGAAGATCCCTGCCTTCTCGAAGGCGACCGATTCGCGTGTATCGCCCAGATAATCGGCATGATCGACACCGATGCTGGTTACAAGCGCCAGGTCCGCATCGACCAGGTTGACCGCATCCAGACGCCCGCCCAGACCGACCTCGAGCACCACGGCATCCAGCGCGGACTGCTGGAACAGCCAGAAAGCGGCAAGCGTTCCCATCTCGAAGTAGGTCAGGGAGATCTCGCCCCGGGCGTCCTCGACGGCGGTGAAGGCCTCGCACAGGCGCTCATCGCTGGCATCGGCACCGTCGATGCGTACCCGCTCGTTGTAGCGCAACAGGTGCGGCGAGCTGTACACACCGACCTTCAGACCCTGCGCCCGGAGCAAGGCGGCAACAAAGGCGCAGGTCGAACCCTTGCCATTGGTGCCGGTCACCGTCACCACCCGGGGCGCCAGCTTGCCCAGCCCGAGCCGCGCAGCCACTTGCTGCGAACGCTCCAGGCCCATGTCGATGGCCGACGGATGCAACTGCTCAAGGTAGGTGAGCCAGTCGCCCAGAGTCCGAGTGCTCATCACGCGACAGCAGCCGCCTCAAGGGCTTGGGCCGGGGTCGCCTGGCCGGTCATCTGTGCCAGCAGGCGAGCCAGGCGTGGGCGCAGTTCGCCACGGGAGATGATCAGGTCGATGGCACCGTGCTCGAGCAGGAACTCACTGCGCTGGAAGCCTTCCGGCAGTTTTTCGCGCACGGTCTGCTCGATGACGCGAGGACCGGCGAAACCGATCAGCGCCTTCGGCTCGCCGACAATGACGTCACCGAGCATTGCCAGGCTGGCGGAAACACCGCCGTAGACCGGGTCGGTCAGCACCGAGATGAATGGAATGCCCTCTTCACGCAGACGGGCCAGCACGGCCGAGGTCTTGGCCATCTGCATCAGCGAGATGAGGGCTTCCTGCATGCGCGCACCGCCCGAGGCGGAGAAGCAGACCATCGGGCAGCGGTTTTCCAGGGCGTAGTTGGCGGCGCGCACGAAGCGCTCACCGACGATGGCCCCCATGGAGCCGCCCATGAAGGAGAACTCGAAGGCGCTGACCACGATCGGCATGCCCATCAGGGTACCGCTCATGGAGATCAGTGCATCCTTCTCGCCGGTCTGCTTCTGGGCCGCGGTCAGGCGATCCTTGTACTTCTTGCCGTCGCGGAACTTCAGACGGTCCACCGGCTCCAGGTCAGCGCCGAGTTCGGCACGGCCTTCGGGGTCGAGGAAGATGTCGATGCGCGCACGTGCGCCGATGCGCATGTGGTGGTTGCACTTGGGGCAGACATCCAGGGTCTTTTCCAGCTCCGGACGATACAGCACGGCCTCGCACGCCGGGCACTTGTGCCACAGGCCTTCAGGCACCGAGCTCTTCTTCACCTCGGAACGCATGATCGAAGGGATCAGTTTGTCGACTAACCAGTTGCTCATGCTTTCTCTCTCCAGTATCGGTGGGCGGGGATCGGTCTGGCCGACAACGCCCTGCCCTTGAGCTCATGTTCTTCAATGAAACGATGATGGCCCGGCTCCGGGGCCCGCGCTGGGCGGGGCCGACCTGGCGGTCGGGCCATCGTCAATCTGTCATGCCGGCGATCCGCGCTGCCCACGCAAAGGGCAGGCTTGGCAGCACCGGGCTGCGAAAGCTATGGACGATGCCGCGCGGGCAGCCGTCACATCCATCGTCACGCCTGCTTCACCGCACGCATGAAGGCGTCGATCTTCGCGGCATCCTTGATGCCCTTGGCCCGTTCCACACCGCCACTGACATCCACCGCGTAAGGGCGTACCCGGGCAATGGCCTGGCCGACGTTGTCCGCCGACAGACCACCGGCCAGGATGATCGGCTTGCTCAACGATGCGGGCACCAGCGACCAGTCGAAGGCTTCGCCCGTGCCGCCCGGCACGCCGGGAACATAGGTATCCAGGAGGATGCCACGGGCGCCGGCGTATTGCTGGCAGGCAGCCTCCAGGTCATCACCGGGACGCACCCGCAGCGCCTTGATCCAGGGCCGATGGTAACCCTCGCAATCGGCCGGGGTTTCGTCGCCGTGGAACTGTAGCAGGTCCAGCGGCACCGCCTCGAGAATCTCGTTGAGCTCGCAGCGCGACGCATTGACGAACAGGCCCACCGTGGTCACGAACGGCGGCAGCTCGGCAATGATCGCCCGCGCCTGGCGCACGTCCACCGCCCGCGGGCTCTTGGCATAAAAGACGAACCCGATGGCATCGGCACCGGATTCGGCGGCGGCCAGGGCGTCCTCGATGCGGGTGATCCCGCAGATCTTGCTGCGAACGTTGCTCATGGACGGCGAACCTTGAGTGGTCGGTGAAAGGCCGGATGTTAGCAAATGACGTTTCGTCCGTCAGTCGGCCAGCGCTTCGTAACCGGTGAGAAAGTGTGGGCCGATGTAACGCTGCGGCACGGAGAATTCCTCAGGGTACTCCACCTGCACCAGGTAGAGGCCATAAGGGTGGGCCGTCACCCCCCCCTCGCGACGGTTGCGCCCTTCCAGCACTTCACGCGCCCAGGTCACTGGCCGCTCGCCAGCGCCGATGGTCATCAGCACGCCGGCGATGTTGCGCACCATATGGTGGAGGAACGCGGTGGCACGGACATCCAGCACGATCATCTTGCCGTGGCGGGTGACGCGCAGGTGGTAGATATGCTTGACCGGCGACTTGGCCTGACACTGGCTGGCGCGAAACGCGCTGAAGTCATGGGTACCCAACAGGAACTGCGCCGCCTCGGCCATGCGCCCGACATCCAGCGGACGGTGATTCCAGGTCACTTCCTCGGCCAGGTGCGCAGGGCGGATCGGGTCGTTGTAGATGACATAGCGGTAGCGCCGCGCCATGGCCTTGAAACGGGCATGGAAATCCGCCGGCATCGGTCGCGCCCAGGTGACGCTGATGTCATGGGGCAGATTGAAATTGGTGCCCATGGTCCAGGCCCGCTCGTCACGCACCGCACGGGTGTCGAAGTGGACGATCTGGCCGCAGCCGTGAACACCGGCATCGGTACGCCCGGCACAGATCACCGAGATCGGCTCGTCGGCCACGGTCGACAGCGCCTGCTCCAGTGCCTGCTGGACGCTCGGCACACCGCTGGCCTGACGCTGCCAGCCGCGGTAGCGCGAACCTTTGTATTCCACGCCCAGTGCGATGCGGGAGTAGCCTTCGGCCGCCGATTCGGCTGCCTCGATGTCGTTGATGTCCAAGAACGCGAAACCTGTGGATGGAACGAAAGGCGGGCATTATAACGGCAACGGCAGCCTCCAGGGCTGCCGTCATGAGATGAACTGGCCGAACTCAAGGGGAGCAGGCTCCCCCGCGAAAAGCCTTACACCAGTCGCGAAAGCATCTCCTCGGCTTCCTGGCGCTGGCCATCATCGCCGTCCTTGACCACTTCATCGAGAATGTCGCGGGCACCCTGGTGATCGCCCATGTCGATGTAGGCGCGGGCCAGGTCGAGCTTGGTCGCCACCTCGTCTGCGCCCGAGAAGAAGTCGAAGTCCAGGTCGTCCAGCGGCTCCGGGTCCAGGGCGGCGTCCTCGGCCGTGAAGTGCGGCTCCAGCGAAGGCGACTCGAGGCTCTGCGAAAGCTTGCCCAGCTCGGCATTGACGTCCTCGAGTTCCGAGGCAAAGCTCTTGGCGGCTGGCGACTCGTCATCCAGCGACAGGGAGAGGTCGAAGTCTTCCGGCAGCTCCAACTCCGAGATCGGATCGAACTCCGGGATCTCATCGAAAGCCGCCAGCTCGGCTGCCACATCCACCGGTGCCTCTTCGGCCTCCACTGGCGCAGGCGCTGGCGATTGCGCCTCGCCAACGTCCAGATCGAAATCGGCCAGATCGTCCAGGCCTTGTGGCTCGGCCTGAACCTGGGCCTGTTCGAGCAAGGCTTCGAAATCTTCGTCGGCATCGGTTTGAGGCACCGCAGGCTCGACGCTGTCCGGGACCACCTCGGCCACCACGGGCTCTTCCGGCATCGCCAGCTCGAGCGCCGTGTCTTCAGGCAAGTCATCATCCAGACTGAGGTCGAATGCGCTGTCCAGGTCGCCTTCATCGATAGAGGGCGCCTCGATGATCGCGTCCAGTTCAGGTTCGGGTTCAGCCTGCGAACTGGTCACAGGCTCCGCATCAGGCTCGACGTCTGCGACAGCGTCTTCCTGCAACAGCTCCTGAACGTACTGCTCATCCATCTCGGCCGCCAGGGCGGCGGCACCAAGACCTGCCGCGGCCACAACCACCATCGCAGGGAAGCGCTCTTTCAACGAATCGACTGCGGCGCTGTTTTGCTCGGTGGAAGCCAGTTGGCGCTCTTCTCCGGCAAAGGCGTTCTGGTCCCCCTGGCGCGCATAGACTTCCATCAGTTTCAGGCGCAGATCGCTCCGCTCAGGCTGTGTGGCCACAGCAGGCTCGAGCAAGTCGGCGGCATGATTCAGACGGCCTTGGGCCAGACTCCGATCGACTTCAGCCAGCAGGCCGGCCAGCGGGTCCACCTCCGCCTGAGGGGCGACCACCGGAGCAGCCTCCGGAGCCGGTGCAGCTGGTTTTTCCGCAGCCACGGCAGCCGCGGCGGATGCCGCGACCATCGCTGGTGCCAGCGTCACGCTTGGTGCCGATACATCGAGGTCATCGAAGCTGCCTGGCGGCATGCTCAGGTCAGGGCCACGCTCGCCCTCCTCGGCCAGGGCACGCGCCATGCGCAGGTGCTTCTCGGCTTCCTGCTGGGCTTTGCGCTTGCGCGCCAGGAGCAACAGCAGCAGCAACAGCACCAGGAAGGCCGAACCGGCCAGCAGGCCCAACAACAGCGGGTTGCCGAGCAGCTCGTCAAGCACACCCTGTTCTGGGGTTTCCTTTACCACAGGTGCGGTATCCACCGCCGCCGGCGCTGGCTCGACCACCGGCTCGCTCGGTGCCAGCTGGGCATTGACCGAGGGTTGCGCCGGTGCAGGTTCGCCAGGCAGGGCTGCGGCCGGCGGTGTTTGCCCAGCGACGTTCTGCGCCTGGAGACGCGCCAGTTGATCGTTCTTTAGCTGGATCAGACGCTGCAGCTTGTCCAGTTGGCTCTGCAGATCCGACATGCGGCTTTTGAGTTCTTCATTGTCACGACGGCTGGTGTCGAGGCTTTCCTGGGCCATGGCCAGCTTGTCGCTGAGGGCCTTGGCATCGCCTGCCGCGCCCTTGGTGTCCGGACTGACCAAACGCAGATTGTCGCCCTGCGCGATGCGTGCTGGCGCAGCATCAGCGGCACCCCGGCGGGTAGCGTCCAACTGCCGTGCACGAGGGCCCAGGCGCCGCCCCTCACGCCAGGCGGCATACTGCTCGGCCACCTCGCGCACCGCCTCGCCCTGGGGAATGTTCTGGATCTGTTGCTGATCGGGCAGACGCAGGACCTGCCCGGTCTTGAGCTGGTTGATGTTGTTGCCGATGAAGGCATCCGGGTTCAGTGCCTGGATGGCCAGCATGGTCTGCTGGACCGAGCCCCCCTGGCTGTTGCGCGCGGCAATCTGCCAAAGCGTATCGCGGCGCTTGGTGGTATAGCGGCTGGCACCACTGACAGCGGGCGCGATATTGGCCGCGGACGACGCCTCGCCCTGGGCCTTGGCCTGATCGAGCAACACGTTGTAATCACGCAGCAGGCGGCCTTGAGGCCACATCACCTGCACCAGGAACTTCACCACAGGCGCCGGCAGCGGCTGGCTGGACGTCACCCGCAACACGCTTCTGCCATTAGGGTTGATCACCGGTGTGAAGGTCAGGTCATTGAGGTAGGAGGGGTACGCCACTCCTGCCTTGCTGAACTCTTCCGGTGGCGCCAGGCTCGGCGCCACTTCGGCGGCGGTGAGGTCACGCACGTCGAGCAGTTCGATCTCGGCGTCCAGCGGCTGGTTCTGCGCCGACTTGAGGGTCAGCTCACCCAACCCGAGGGCATTGGCCATGCCAGAGGACAGCGCCGAGGCTGCTGCCATGGCCAGAACCAGTTTGCGAATTCGAAGCATGACCTCTTCCCTTCTAAGAATCGTCCCTGAACCTGCGTATGGCGTAGGACAAAAGTACGCGCCAGTATCTTTTACACCATGTCTTTTATCAACAATCCGGCCACTTGCACGGCGTTCAGTGCGGCGCCCTTGCGCACATTGTCGGTGGTCAGCCAGAGGTTGAGTTGCTCCTGCTCGTCGATACCATGGCGTACACGACCAACATAGACCACGTCTTGCCCCACTGCGTCCCCGACAGCCGTCGGATAGTCATCCGGCTCGACCAGCTCGATACCTTGAGCAGCCTCCAGCGCATCGTTGACCGCCGCCAGATCGACTGGGCGACGGCTCTGCACCGCCACACTGAGGCTATCGCCATAAAACACCGGGACTTGAACGCAACTGACAGAGATTTTCAGTTCAGGCAAGTCGAGCAGCACCCGCAGCTCATCGACCAGGCGGCGCTCCAGGCCGGTGTGGCCTTGCTCATCGGCGCCGCCGACCCGTGCCAGCACGTTGAAAGCGATCTGGCGGTCGAAGAATCGAGGCTCCAGTGGGCGCGCGTTGAGCAGCTCGGCGGTCTGGCGGGCCAGTTCGCTGACCGCCTCCCGCCCCTGGGCCGATACCGCCAGACAGGCCATCACCTGTACCCGCTCGATGTCGAGCAGGCCTTTGAGCGGTGCCAGCGCCACGGCCAGCGCCACAGCCGCCGCACTGGGGCTGGCGATCAGCGCGGGCAGCTCGAGCTGCGCGACTTTTTCGCCGTTGGCCTCCGGGACCAGCGCCAGCGCCTGCTCCAGGCCACCTGACAGGTCGATGACCGAACAGCCCGCCTGCTGGGCCTTGGGCGCGAAGCTGCGGGTGACGGCAGGGCTTGCGGCGAAGAACGCCAGCTTGACCTGGGCGAAATCGAAACTGTCGACTTCACGCACGCGCAGTTTCTTGCCGGCGAACATCATGTTGCTGCCAGCGGACTCCATGCTGGCCAGCAGGTGCAGGGTGGCGACCGGGAAGTCGAGCTCCTCGAGGATCTGGACGAGGGTTTCGCCGACGCTGCCGGTGGCTCCGATGATGGCGATATCTATGGGCTGGGGCATGGTTTGGGCCTTCTGCTGGAACCTGAGGTGCGGCACTTTACTTGGATTGGGCGGTGGGGAGTAGTTTTGGCCTACTTCAAAAACAGAAAACCCGCGCCAGGCGCGGGTTTCAGGGCGAACGCAACGGCGATCAACGCTCCAGCAGGATCCGCAGCATGCGACGCAGCGGCTCGGCAGCACCCCACAGCAGTTGGTCACCAACAGTGAAGGCGCCCAGATACTGCGACCCCATGTTCAGCTTGCGCAGGCGACCGACCGGCACATTCAGGGTGCCGGTAACCTTGGTCGGGCTCAGCTCCTGCATGCTGATCTCGCGCTGGTTCGGCACCAGCTTCACCCACGGGTTGTGCTGGCTGATCATGCCTTCGATATCCGCCAACGGCACGTCCTTGTTCAGCTTGATGGTCAGCGCCTGACTGTGGCAGCGCATGGCGCCGATGCGCACGCAGATACCGTCGACCGGGATCGGGTTCTTGAAGCGGCCCAGGATCTTGTTGGTCTCGGCCTGGGCTTTCCATTCCTCACGGCTCTGGCCGTTCGGCAACTCCTTGTCGATCCACGGGATCAGGCTGCCCGCCAGCGGCACGCCAAAGTTCTCGGTCGGGAAGGCTTCGCCGCGCATGGCTTCGGCAACCTTGCGGTCGATGTCGAGGATCGCACTGGCCGGGTTGGCCAGGTCATCGGCCACGGCCGCGTGAATGCCGCCCATCTGCTTGATCAGCTCACGCATGTTCTGCGCACCGGCACCGGAGGCCGCCTGGTAGGTCATGGCGCTCATCCACTCGACCAGACCGGCTTCGAACAGACCGCCCAGGCCCATCAGCATCAGGCTGACGGTGCAGTTGCCACCGATGTAGTTCTTGGTCCCGGCATCGAGCTGCTGGTCGATGACCTTGCGGTTGACCGGGTCAAGGATGATCACGGCGTCGTCCTGCATGCGCAGGGAGGACGCGGCGTCGATCCAGTAGCCCTGCCAACCGGCTTCGCGCAGCTTGGGGAAGACTTCGCTGGTGTAGTCGCCGCCCTGGCAGGTCAGGATGACGTCGAGGGTCTTGAGCTCTTCAATGCTATAGGCGTCCTTGAGCGGGGCAATATCCTTGCCTACGTCAGGACCCTGGCCACCCACGTTGGACGTGGTGAAGAACACCGGCTCGATAAGGTCGAAGTCCTGCTCCTCCAGCATCCGCTGCATGAGCACGGAACCGACCATACCTCGCCAACCGATCAGACCTACACGTTTCATCGCAACTACACCTTTGCTAAAAGTGGGCCGCCATCGAGGGAAGACGATGGCGGGCCAGAGAGATTACAGATTCCGCAGCGCTGCGACTACTGCGTCGCCCATTTCCTGCGTACCTACCTTGCTGCAGCCAGCCGACCAGATGTCGCCGGTACGCAGGCCCTGGTCCAGCACCACGCTTACGGCCTTCTCGATGGCATCAGCGGCAGCCACCTGGTTGAAGCTGTAGCGCAGCATCATCGACACCGACAGGATGGTCGCCAGTGGGTTGGCGATGCCAAGGCCGGCGATGTCTGGCGCCGAGCCGTGGCAAGGCTCGTACATGCCCTTGTTGTTGGCGTCCAGCGATGCAGACGGCAGCATGCCGATGGAACCGGTCAGCATGGAAGCTTCATCCGACAGAATGTCACCGAACATGTTGTCGGTCACCATCACATCGAACTGCTTGGGCGCACGAACCAACTGCATGGCAGCGTTGTCGACGTACATGTGGCTGAGCTCGATGTCTGGGTAGTCCTTGGCCACGTCCTCGACCACTTCACGCCACAGCTGGCTGGAAGCCAGGACGTTGGCCTTGTCCACCGAGCAGAGCTTCTTGCCACGTACACGGGCCATGTCGAAGCCGACACGGGCAATGCGGCGCACTTCGCTTTCGCTGTACGGCAGGGTGTCGTAGGCCTGGCGCTCGCCGCCTTCCAGCTCGCGCTGGCCGCGTGGCGCGCCAAAGTAGATGCCACCGGTCAGCTCACGGACGATGAGGATATCGAGGCCCGCGACGATCTCCGGCTTGAGCGAGGAGGCATCGGCCAGTTGCGGGTAGAGGATGGCCGGGCGCAGGTTGGCGAACAGGCCCAGTTGCGAACGGATCTTCAACAGGCCGCGCTCAGGACGGATGTCACGCTCGAGCTTGTCCCACTTCGGCCCGCCGACCGCGCCAAGCAGCACGGCGTCGGCCTTGCGCGCACGCTCCAGGGTCTCGTCGGCCAGCGGAATGCCATGCTTGTCGATGGCGGCGCCACCGATCACGTCGTGCTCCAAGGTGACGCCAAGCTGGAACTTGTCGTTGGCCAGCTCCAGCACCTTGACTGCCTCGGCCATGATTTCCGGACCGATACCATCACCTGGGAGAATCAGAATCTGCTTGCTCATGCTTTCCTCTATCCATTCGAACGGCGCGCCTGCTCGGCTCACCGATAAAAACCGGCCCGCCGGGCCGGCTCCTGCCCTACATCGTTGCAGGAGCCAGCCCGGCGGGCAATCCGCGCATCAGGCGTCGCGGAACAACCAGGGCTGGCCGGCCCGGTGCTTGGCCTCGAACGCCTGGATGGCGTCACTGTCCTGCAGGGTCAGGCCGATGTCGTCGAGGCCATTGAGCAAGCAATGCTTGCGGAAGGCATCGATCTCGAAATGCAGCACCTTGCCATCGGGACGGGTCACGGCCTGGGCTTGCAGATCGATGGTCAGTTGATAGCCAGGGTTGGCCTCGACCTGCTTGAACAGCTCGTCGACTTCTTCGTCGCTGAGGATGATCGGCAGCAGGCCGTTCTTGAAACTGTTGTTGAAGAAGATGTCGGCGAAGCTCGGTGCGATGACACTACGGAAACCGTATTCGTCCAACGCCCACGGCGCGTGCTCGCGGCTCGAGCCGCAACCGAAGTTTTCCCGCGCCAGCAACACGCTGGCACCCTGGTAGCGCTCGTGGTTGAGCACGAACTCCTTGTTCAGCGGCCGCTTGCTGTTGTCCTGGTAGGGCTGGCCCACATCCAGGTAACGCCACTCATCGAACAGGTTGGGACCGAAACCGGTGCGCTTGATCGACTTCAGGAACTGCTTGGGGATGATCTGGTCGGTGTCGACGTTGGCGCGATCCAATGGCGCGACAAGACCGATGTGCTGGGTAAAGGCTTTCATGCTGCGCTCCCTTGGATCAACTCGCGGACATCGATGAAGTGGCCGGTCACCGCGGCGGCGGCGGCCATGGCCGGGCTGACCAGGTGGGTACGACCACCGGCGCCCTGACGGCCTTCGAAGTTGCGGTTGGAGGTCGAGGCGCAGTGTTCGCCGCTTTCCAGGCGGTCCGGGTTCATCGCCAGGCACATGGAGCAGCCAGGCTCACGCCATTCGAAGCCCGCCTCGATGAAGATCTTGTCCAATCCTTCGCGCTCGGCCTGGGCCTTGACCAGGCCCGAGCCTGGCACCACCAGGGCTTGCTTGACGTTCGCCGCGACCTTGCGGCCCTTGGCGATCTCGGCGGCGGCGCGCAGATCTTCGATGCGCGAGTTGGTGCACGAACCGATGAACACGCGGTCGAGCTTGATGTCGGTGATCGCCTGGTTGGCGGCAAGGCCCATGTACTTGAGGGCACGCTCGATGGAACCACGCTTGATCAGGTCAGGCTCGGCGGCCGGATCCGGCACACGCTGGTCGACGGCCAGGACCATCTCCGGCGAAGTGCCCCAGCTGACCTGCGGCTTGATCTGCGCGGCGTCCAGCTCGACCACGGTGTCGAACACCGCATCGGCATCGGAAACCAGGCCTTTCCAGGCGTCGATCGCCTGCTTCCACTGCTCGCCCTTGGGCGCGTAGGGACGGCCCTCGACATAGGCGATCGTGGTGTCGTCCACGGCCACCAGGCCCACGCGGGCACCGGCTTCGATGGACATGTTGCAGATGGTCATGCGGCCTTCCATGGACAGCTCGCGGATGGCGCTACCGGCAAACTCCATGGCGTGGCCATTGCCACCCGCGGTGCCGATCTTGCCGATCACGGCGAGGACGATGTCCTTGGCGGTCACACCGGCAGGCAACTGGCCTTCGACGCGCACGAGCATGTTCTTCATCTTCTTGGCGACCAGGCACTGGGTCGCGAGCACATGCTCGACCTCGGAGGTACCGATGCCATGGGCCAGCGCACCGAAGGCGCCGTGGGTGGAGGTGTGCGAGTCACCGCAGACCACGGTCATGCCTGGCAAGGTGGCACCCTGCTCCGGGCTGATGACGTGGACGATGCCCTGACGCTCGTCGTTCATCTTGAATTCGACGATGCCATATTCGTCACAGTTCTCGTCGAGGGTCTGCACCTGCAGGCGCGACACTTCGTCGGCGATGGCATCGATACCGCCCTTGCGCTCTGGCGTGGTCGGTACGTTGTGGTCAGGGGTGGCGATGTTGGCATCGATACGCCATGGCTTGCGGTTGGCCAGGCGCAGGCCTTCGAAGGCCTGGGGCGAAGTCACTTCGTGGATGATGTGACGATCGATGTAGATCAAGGACGAACCATCGTCGCGTCGCTTGACTTCATGCGCATCCCAGAGTTTGTCGTAGAGCGTTTTGCCAGACATCTGACTATTCCTCATCAGCGTGTTTCTATGCCAATAACCCCTTGGCTTGTACGGTCGATGCTATGACGCTAGATTGAATAACTCAAATTCATAATTTTTATGCTTTGGATAACCAACAGGAATTCAACGTCATGGACCTGGCCAACCTCAGCGCCTTCATCGCCATTGCCGAGACCGGGAGTTTCTCCGGCGCGGGAGAGCGCCTGCACCTGACCCAGCCGGCCGTCAGCAAACGCATCGCCGGGCTCGAACAGCAGCTGGACGTGCGCCTGTTCGATCGCCTCGGCCGGGAGGTGACATTGACCGAAGCCGGACGCGCCCTGCTACCCCGTGCCTACCAGATCCTCAATGTCCTGGATGATACCCGACGCGCGCTGACCAATTTGAGCGGCGAGGTGAGTGGTCGCCTGACCCTCGCCACCAGTCATCACATCGGCCTGCACCGCCTGCCCCCGCTGCTGCGGGCTTTCACCCGCCAGCACCCGGCGGTAGCGCTGGATATTCAGTTCCTAGATTCGGAAGCAGCCTACGACGAAATTCTCCATGGGCGAGCGGAAATCGCCGTCATCACCTTGGCCCCCGAACCGCACCATCTGATTCGCGCCGTCCCCGTATGGGATGACGCACTGGATTTCGTCGCGGCCCCGGAACACCCCCTGGCCAGCAACCGGCAGGTCAGCCTGGCCGATGTCGCCCGCCATCCGGCGGTCTTCCCCGGTGGCAACACCTTCACCCACCATATCGTCCAGCGTCTGTTCGAGAGCCAGGGCCTGACACCGAACATCGCCATGAGCACCAACTACCTGGAAACCATCAAGATGATGGTTTCCATTGGCCTGGCCTGGAGCGTGCTGCCGCGCACCATGCTCGACGAGCAGGTTGCACCCATCGCCTTGCCCGGCATACAGCTGTCGCGCCAGCTAGGCTACATTCTGCATACGGAGCGCACGCTATCGAACGCGGCCAAGGCCTTCATGGCGCTGCTCGACAGCCACGCAGCGGCCGCCTGACCGCCGTTGGGTCGGCCTTCCAACCCCAGGGACGCGTCATCCGCCAAAGGTCTGGTACCGATGCCCAAATCAGCAAACCGCTTTCCGCGCCTGCCACGTGTCCACGCGGCGGCCCCTCAGGAGTCGGAGCAGACCTGGCAGAACGCTCCGCAACTGCTGGCTGCGCTCAACGGCGCACGCCTGGGGGCCTGGCTGTGGGATATCGACAGCGGCCGGATAAGCTGGTCACGGGCCACCCAGGCGCTGTTCGGCTTTGAGCCTGACCGGCCCCTGCCCAATGACATCGACTACCTGGATCTGCTGCCCGAGGAGGATCGGGCCCGTACGCGCCAGATGTTCCAGGCCGTGGTCAACGGCGAACCCGTGGAGCAGGCAATGCGCCATCGCATTCACTGGCCGGACGGCAGCGTGCACTGGCTGGAGGTCACCGGCAGCCTGACCCACGACCCAGGCGGTCGCCCGCAGATGATCGGGGTCGTACGGGAAATCACCCGCCAGCACGAACGGGAAACGGCACTGATCAACTCCGAAAAACGCTTTGCCACCCTCTTCCACCTGAGCCCGAACGCTATTCTCCTGACACGCCGCCAGGACGGCATGATCTTCGAGGTCAACCAGCATTTCGAAGACATGTTCGGCTGGCCCGGCGCCCAGGTGATCGGCAAGACCACCCTGGAGCTGGGCCTGTGGGTCAATCCAGACCTGCGCCAGCAGGTGCTGGACAGCACCCGCGGCAACGGCGGCCCGCTGATCCTGGAAGTACAGTTTCGCGCCAGCACCGGCAAGGTCCATGACGGCATCCTCTGCATCCAGGGCATCGAGCTGGAAGGCGTGACCTACCTGCTCAGTACATTCGTCGACACCAGTGAGCGCAAGCGCGCCGAACAGGCCCTCAAGGATAGCCAGGAGCGCCTGGACCTGGCCCTGGACTCGGCGCAACTGGGCACCTGGGACTGGCACATTCCCAGCGGCATGCTCTATGGCTCGGCCCGCGCCGCGCAGTTGCATGGCCTGGACCCAGTGCCTTTCCACGAGTCCTTCGACGCGTTCTTCGAGGGGGTGTCGGAGCAGGAGCGCAGCGTCATGCGCCAGACCTACCGCAGCCTGCGTGAAGGACCCGCGGGCAACTACCAGGTCACCTATCGGGTACAACTGGAGAACGGCGCCTCGCGCTACATCGAAAGCCGCGCCCGCCTCTACCGTGACGAGCAGGGCAATCCGCTGCGCATGGCCGGCACCCTGCTCGACATCACCGACCAGGTGGAGCGCGAGCAACGCCTGAGCGCCTCCGAAGAGAAATTCGCCAGCCTGTTCCAGGTCAGCCCGGACCCGATTTGCGTGACGCGCCAGGACAACGGCCAGTTCATCGAGATCAACCGCGCGTTCACCCAGACCTTCGGCTGGAGCGCCGACCAGGTGATCGGTCGTACTGCCGAGCAGATCGGCCTCTGGGCCGAATCAGCCAAACGCGCGCAACGCATCGAGCAGGTGATCCGCGAACAGGCGCTCAACAATGTGGCGGTGGTGGTCAACCATCATAACGGCACCTCGCTGACCTGCGTGATCTCCAGTTGCCAGATCACGGTCGATGACCAGCCCTGCAGTGTCACCACCCTGCGCGACATCACCCAGCAGCAGCGCGCCGAGGCGGCGCTCAAGGCCAGTGAAGAGAAGTTCGCCAAGGCCTTCCACTCAAGCCCCGATGCCATCACCCTGACCGAACGCAAGAGCGGTCGCTACCTCGAGGTCAACGACGGCTTCTGCCGACTGACGGGCTACAGCAGCGCCGAGGTGATCGGGCGCACCGTCTATGAAGTCGGCATCTGGGCCGACGACAAGCAACGCGCCGCCCTGCTCACCGAACTCAAGGAGCGCGGCCGGGTCCATCACCGGGAGATGCTGGGGCGCAACAAACGTGGCGACATCCTCACAGTGGAAGTGTCGGTGGAACCGCTGAGCCTCAACGAAGCCGACTGCCTGCTGCTCACCGCCCGCGACGTCAGCCAGCTGAAGAACGCCCAGGCGCAGATCCGTCACCTGGCCTACCACGACCCGCTGACCAACCTGCCCAACCGCGCACTGCTGATGGACCGCCTGAGCCAGCAGATCGCCTTGCTCAAGCGCCATAACCTGCGCGGCGCCTTGCTGTTCCTGGACCTGGACCATTTCAAGCACATCAACGACTCCCTCGGTCACCCGGTGGGCGATACGGTCCTGAAGATCATCACCGCGCGCCTGGAAGCCAGCGTGCGCCTGGAGGATACCGTGGCCCGCCTGGGCGGCGATGAGTTCGTGGTGCTGCTCAGTGGCCTGGAAGGCAGCCGTGAGCAAGTGGAAGAGAAGGTCCGCGAACTGGCAGATACCCTGCGCGAACTGCTAGCCGAGCCCATGTCGCTCGACGGCCAGCGCCTGCAGGTCACGCCCAGCATTGGCGTGGCGCTGATACCCGACCATGGCGCGACGCCCGCCGACCTGCTCAAGCGTGCCGACATTGCCCTGTACCGGGCCAAGGACTCAGGGCGCAACACCACGCAACTGTTCCACACCACGATGCAGAAAGCCGCCAGCGAGCGCCTGCGCATGGAGACAGACCTGCGCCTGGCCCTGGCCCGCGGCGAGCTCGCCCTGCACTTCCAACCGCAGGTCGACGCGCGCGACAACCGCATCGTCGGCGCCGAAGTGCTGCTGCGCTGGCACCATCCGCAATTGGGCCAGCAACCCCCTTCGCAGTTCATCCAGGTGCTCGAGGAGAGCGGCCTGATCCTGGAAGTGGGCAGCTGGATCCTCGACGGGGCCTGCGATGCCTGCTCGCGCATGCTGGAAGATGGCCTGATCGACGCCGATGACTTCAGCCTGTGCGTCAACATCAGCCCCCGGCAGTTCCGCCAGAACGACTTCGTCGAGCGGGTGCTGCGCAGCCTGGACGACTATCGCCTGCCACGGCACATGCTGAAACTGGAGATCACCGAAGGCATCGTCATCCAGAACCTGGAGGACACCATCAGCAAGATGCGTGAGCTAAAGCGCTACGGCGTGAGCTTTGCCATGGACGACTTCGGCACGGGCTATTCCTCGCTGACCTACCTCAAGCGCCTGCCGGTGGATGCCCTGAAGATCGACCAGACCTTCGTGCGTGACGCCCCGATCGACCCCAACGATGCCGAGATCGTGCGCGCCATCGTGGCCATGGCCCGCAGCCTGGACCTGGCGGTGATTGCCGAGGGGGTCGAGCAGTCCGACCAACTGGAGTTTCTCGAGCGCCAGGGCTGCCATCTGTACCAGGGCTACCTGCACAGCCGACCGTTGCCATTGCCGGAGTTTCGCCAGATGTTGATGGAAGCGCCGGCAGATTACTGACGCCCTGCGCAATCAACTGGAACGCTTTCGGATGCCGGGGCACAAGGCCCACATGATGGCGACCGCTGAATCACGGACACGAGAAAGGGCACCCGAAGGTGCCCTTTCCTCATTTCGCCGAACTCAGTTCAGCGCTGGCTTTTCGCCGTTGATCGGGATGCGCTTTGGCTTGGCCTCTTCCGGCACGATGCGCAGCAGGTCGATACTGAGCAGGCCATTGGCCAGGCCCGCAGCCTTGACCTCAATGTGGTCGGCCAGACGGAAGGACAGCTTGAAGGCGCGCTGGGCAATGCCCTGATGCAGATAGGTGACGCCTTCGGCGCTGCTGTCGCGCTTGCCACCGATAACGGTCAGGACGCCTTTTTCGACCTGCAGGTCGAGGTCCTGCTCCTGGAAACCGGCTGCGGCAACCACGATGCGATAGTGGTCATCGCCATGTTTTTCCACGTTGTAGGGTGGGTAGCTGCTACCCGCCTCGTTACGTGCCGCAGATTCGAACAGGTCGTTGAAACGGTCGAAACCGACGGAATGGCGGAACAATGGAGCAAGAGAGAAAGCGGTAGTCATGGTCATGAACTCCTGAGATTCAGCAAGTAGGTCATTACGCGACCCGACTTCGGCATCGCGTACTCAAGAGATAAGGTCCCACAAGGCGGTTTCAAGCGGGGTGGTCAATTTTTTTTGCACGGCCTGTTCTGGCCACGATTCGACTGCTCAGGCAACACACTCATCAAGGCTCACCCCTGTCGCCTGCTCGATACCCAGCAGCCGACTGATCCGCTGGCAATCATCCTCGCGCCGCAACTGCGCAAACAACACCACGGCCTCGGGATAGCTGCGGGTCAGCATGGCCAGCCACTGCTTCATCCGTCCCGGTGCATAGCGCGGTGACAGCTTGGCCTGGGCCTGGCGCCAGAACTCACGCAGCAGGGGCAGCAAGTCCGCCCAGGTCATCGGTTCGCAGGCTCGTCCATCGCGCGCCGCCGCGATCTGCAAACCCAGGTCCGGCCGCGACACCAGGCCACGACCGAGCATGATGTCTTCGGCCCCGCTGACCTCGCGGCAACGCCGCCAGTCATCCACGGTCCAGATCTCGCCATTGGCGAACACCGGCACCTTCACCACATCCTGCACCCGCGCCACCCACTCCCAATGGGCAGGCGGCTTGTAACCCTCGACCTTGGTCCGGGCATGCACCACCAGGTGCTCGGCGCCCCCTTCGGCCAACGCGGTGGCGCACTCCAGGGCACCGTCCGGGATGTCGAAACCCAGGCGCATCTTGGCGGTCACCGGAATGTGGCCGGGCACCGCCCGACGAACTTCACGGACGATGGCGTGCAGCAGCTCGGGCTCCTTGAGCAGTACCGCGCCGCCACGGGACTTGTTGACGGTCTTGGCCGGGCAGCCGAAGTTCAGGTCGATCACGGGTGCGCCCAGTTCACAGGCCAGCACTGCGTTGTCGGCAAGGCACGCAGGATCCGACCCCAGCAGTTGCACGCGCATCGGCACCCCGGCAGCCGTCCGCGCGCCGTGGCGCAGCTCAGGCGCCAGCTTGTCGAATGACGACGGTGGCAGCAGGCGGTCGCAGACACGGATGAACTCGGTAACGCACCAATCGATGCCACCCACCCGGGTCAGGACGTCGCGCAGGATGTTGTCGACCAGCCCCTCCATGGGGGCCAGGGCAATTTGCATGTGAGGCTCTCGGCGGAAAAAGGCGGCAGTCTAGCAAAAAAGACTGCCGGTTCAGGCACCGATCAGCGCCGGGCCATACCCCTCAAGAAACTCCACGGGCATGCGCCTGGGCTTGCCACTGGACAGCTCGATGCAGGCGAAGGTGGTTTGCGCACGCAACAGCGTGACGCCATCGCGGGGACGCTTGAGCTGGAAACGGCGGGTCATGCGCAGGCGCTGGTCCCAGTCGATGATCCAGGTGGCCAGTTGCAACTCGTCGTCCTCGTAGGCGGCGGCGAGGTAGTCGATCTCATGGCGCACCACGGCCATGGCCCGGTCCAGGCGCCGATACTCGGTCAGATCCAACCCCAGGCGCTGCGAGTGACGCCAGGCGCAACGCTCCAGCCAGGTGACGTAGACCGCATTGTTGGCATGACCGAGGCCGTCGATGTCCTCGGTGCCGACGCGAAGGTCGATGATGAATGGCGATGCCAGGTCCCAGCTCATGCCCGCTTCCCCTTGGTCATTGAACGGGCAGAGTGTACCGGATGCTCAAGCGCTTTGCCGCGCCCCCTGCGCGGTGCGCGCGAGCAACTCGAGCACCGCCAGGTTCAGTTGCGGGTCGGCCAGCACACGTTGATGACCGCCCTCCTCCAGCAGCATCAGCCGGCTGTCGAACCAGGCCTTGTGAATGAGCTGGGCCTCGCTGGCCGGCACCAGCGAATCATCAGCGGCATGCACCACCAGCCCTGGCACATCCAGCTGGTAACCGCTGACATCCAGCCGTGAGATCTGTACGCCGACATCCTGCTCGACCAGACGGATAAACGCCGCCCTGGCCCGCGCCGGTAGTCCCAGGCGCTGGGCAAAACCTCGCAAGACACCGAGCAACCGAGCGGGTGCGGCAATGCTCACCGCCGCGTCGGTACGCAGCCCCCATTGCAGTGCCAGCAGCATACTGGCACCGCCCATGGAGTGGCTCGCAATGGCGGCAGTTCGGCGGCAGCCTCCAGCAAGGCACGGGCAAACAGCGCCACGTGGGCCTGCTGCCCTGGGGACTGCCCATGACCAGGACCCTCGAGGGACACCACGGTATGCCCGGCAGCCACCAGCGTGTCGATCAAGGCCGCGAATTGAGTTGGCCGCCCTTCCCAGCCATGCATCATCAGCACCGTCGGCCCCTTGCCCCAGCGCAGGGCCGACAATCCGAAGCGCAAGGTGATGCGCTCGGCCTTGGCCAGCAGGGGTAACTCCCAGTGCCGCGGCGGCAAGGCGCGAGGGGTCATGAAGGCACGACGCATCTTGCCGGCGACATGCTCAGGGGCCAAGTGGCCCAGGGTGCCATTGACGCCGCGAATCCAGTTCAGGGTAGTCATCGCCTTGCTCCAGGGACAGGTTGCTCAGATCACCGCCGACTTGGCGGCGCGCAGGATACGGTCGGACAGCCCGGTATCCCCCAGGGCCCGCGCCAGGGCCAGGCCGCCGATCATCAGTGAAAGGTCGGCGAAGGCTTTGTCGACCTCCTCGGGGCGATCGACCATCTGCGCGGTCATCAGCTCTATGTGCTCGGCCAGCACCTCGCGGAACGTCTCCGGCAGGCGCTGCATCTCGCTCAGGGCACTGGGTAACGGACAGGCATGCTCCTGGGCATCACGGTGCTTGCGCGACAGGTAGAATGCTGCCACCAGAGCGCGTCGCCCGGCACCGTCAAGGCTCGGGTCGACCTGGGCAAGCAGGGCCCGGCGCTCGCCCAGCAATTGGCGAAACGCCTCGAGCATGAGGTCGTCCTTGCTGTCGAAATGGGCATAGAAGCCGCCAACCGTCAGCCCTGCGGCACCCATGACCTGGCTTACGCTCGGATCGGCAGGACCACGCTGGATCAAAGCGCTGCAGGCTGCCTCCAGAATGCGCTCGCGGGTCTTGCTCTTCTTGTCGCTCATGGGCGGCCTCAAAAATATTATGGTGAAAATATTATTCATGTAATATTTTTTGGCAAGCAAAAAACCGCCGATCTCGATCAGGCGGCTGAAAAAATGTTTTCAGGGCAGAAAAACAAAAGGCCCATTCAATATGCGAATGAGCCTTTGAAGTCCCGCAAAAACGCGGGCAAAACTGGCGTCCCCTAGGGGACTCGAACCCCTGTTACCGCCGTGAAAGGGCGGTGTCCTAGGCCACTAGACGAAGGGGACGTGAACCTTCGTGCAGATCCGCTCATGCGAATCTTGGCAGAATTGGTGGAGCTAAGCGGGATCGAACCGCTGACCTCCTGCATGCCATGCAGGCGCTCTCCCAGCTGAGCTATAGCCCCAAGGTGAAAACAAAAGGCCCATCCAATATGCGAATGAGCCTTTCAACTCCCGCAAACCGCGGGTAAAAGTGGCGTCCCCTAGGGGACTCGAACCCCTGTTACCGCCGTGAAAGGGCGGTGTCCTAGGCCACTAGACGAAGGGGACAACAACCTTCGTGCCGGCCCGCCTACGCGGACCGCGGCAAAATTGGTGGAGCTAAGCGGGATCGAACCGCTGACCTCCTGCATGCCATGCAGGCGCTCTCCCAGCTGAGCTATAGCCCCAGATTTCTAGCCTCTCGGCCCAGCGACATCCTGAAACATCGCTTGTGCAAAACTGGCGTCCCCTAGGGGACTCGAACCCCTGTTACCGCCGTGAAAGGGCGGTGTCCTAGGCCACTAGACGAAGGGGACGAACCTTCTACCTCAAAGACCGGATTGCTGGAACCGATCTTTCTTCCCGACCAAGCATCTTGATCGCGAAGCGGAATTTGGTGGAGCTAAGCGGGATCGAACCGCTGACCTCCTGCATGCCATGCAGGCGCTCTCCCAGCTGAGCTATAGCCCCACAATGTCGCTTTGAGCTGAAGTGCTGGCTGGGTGCCTTGCGCTTCATTTCACTCATCGCTGTGGACGGGGCGCATATTAAGTTCCGATTGCGGGGCTGTCAAACATATTTTTGAAAATACTCAAAAATTTTTTCACAGATAACAATCACTTACCGCCCTGCCCTGGTGAATAGGAGCGCCGCCCCCGTGCAGGAGCGGCCTTGTGCCGCTCCTGCACGGGACAGCGAAAGCGGGTTCAGGCGATGTTCGCCAGCAACTTTTCCCACTCCTTGTTTTCTTTCTTCGACACGCCGCCGAGCAGGTCCAAAGCCTGGCGCAGACGGTAGCGGGTCAGGTCGGGACCAAGGATTTCCATGGCATCGAGCACCGAAACCGAGCTGGCCTGGCCAGTGACCGCCGCGAACATCAATGGCATGGCATCGCGCAGCTTCAGTTCAAGGGCTTCGACCACAGCCTGGATACAGCCGGTGATACGGTCCTTTTCCCATTGGCGCAGGCTTTCGAGCTTCCACAGGATCAACTGCATGACCTGGCGCACCTGATCGGCAGACAGCTTCTTGCTTTCGAACAGCTTGGCATCGAGCTTCAACGCGCCCTCGAAGAAGAAGCCACCCAGCGCAGCGATCTGGCTGAAGGTTTCGACCCGGCCCTGCACGTGTGGCGCGATCTTCATCATGTAGTCGCTGTTGAAGGCCCACTTCTGCACGCGCGCGGCGAACTCCTCCACCGGCAGCTCACGCAACCAATGGCCATTGAGCCAGGACAGCTTCTCGATGTCGAAGATCGGGCCGCCCAGTGAGATACGCGACAGGTCGAAGTGCTCGACCATCTCGGCCAGGGAAAACTTCTCGCGCTCGTCCGGCATCGACCAGCCCATGCGGCCCAGGTAGTTGAGCATCGCCTCGGGCATGAAGCCCATGCGCTCGTAGAAGGTCACCGACGTCGGGTTCTTGCGCTTGGACAACTTGGACTTGTCGGGGTTGCGCAGCAACGGCATGTAGCAGAGCTTGGGCTGCTCCCAACCGAAGTATTCGTACAGTTTGATCAGCTTCGGTGCCGACGGCAGCCACTCTTCGCCGCGCAGGACGTGGGTGATGCCCATCAGGTGGTCGTCGACCACGTTGGCCAGGAAGTAGGTCGGCAGGCCGTCGTTTTTCATCAACACCTGCATGTCCATGCGATCCCATGGGATCTCGACATCGCCACGGAGCATGTCCGGCACCACGCAGATACCCTCGCTCGGGACCTTCATGCGGATCACATGAGGCTCGCCGGCGTCCAGGCGGCGCTGCACTTCCTCGGCACTCAGCAGCAGTGCGCGGCCGTCATAGCGTGGCGTCTCGCCACGGGCCATCTGCTCGGCACGCATCTGCTCCAGCTCTTCGGCGGTGCAGAAGCAATAGAACGCGTGGCCGGCATCGACCAGTTGCTTGGCGTACTTGGCGTAGATCTCGCCCCGCTCGCTCTGCCGGTACGGGCCGTGAGGGCCGCCCACGTCCGGGCCTTCGTTCCATTCGATGCCGAGCCAGCGCAGGGCGTCGAAGATCTGCTGCTCCGACTCACGGGTCGAGCGCAACTGGTCGGTATCTTCGATACGCAGGATGAACTCACCGCCATGCTGCTTGGCAAAGCAGTAGTTGAACAAGGCAATGTAGGCGGTGCCGACATGAGGATCGCCAGTGGGCGATGGCGCGATACGCGTGCGAACGGTGGTCATGGAGAGTCTCGGACGAAAGATGAAACAAAGGCGGGATGTTAGCAGGGAGCGGGCGTCGTGCTCCAGCAATGGCGCGATTGTCACTTGTGAGGACGCCCGAACTAGCTGTTAAATTTACTTACACTTCTGGAACCATAGTCCTCATGCCCACCCAGCTCAAACGTCGCCTGCTGATCTTCTGCACCCTGGTCCTGCTCGTCGCCCTCGCCTTCCTGGCCCACTGGTACTTCAAGGGCCGCTTCTACGAGACCACCGACAACGCCTATGTCCAGGGCGAGATCACGCGCATCTCGAGCCAGCTCGGCGCACGCATCGACAACGTTCTGGTCGAGGACAACCAGCATGTGGCCAAGGGCGAGCTGCTGGTGCACCTGGAGCTCGCCGACTTCGAACTGGCCGTCGAGCGCGCCCGGGCAGCACTGGCCACGCGCGAAGCCGAACGCGAGCAGGCGCAAAGCCGGCTGACCCAGCAAGGCAGCCTGATCGCCGCGGGCCAGGCCCAGGTCGCGGCCAACCAAGCCACATTCAACCGCTCCCAGCTCGACCTCAACCGAGCCCAGGCCCTGCGCAAGCCAGGCTTTGTTTCCGAAGAACGGGTCACCACGCTCTCGGCGGAAAGCCACGTGGCCCGCTCCCAGGTGGACAAAGCCCAGGCCGACCTGCAAAGCCAGCGCCAGCAGGTCAATGCCCTGAGCGCCGACCTCAAGCGCCTCGACGCACAGATCGCCAACGCCCGCGCCGACCTGGCCCAGGCCGAGCTGAACCTGAGCCGCTGCGAAATCCGCGCGCCGATCGACGGCACCATCGGCCAGCGCAACGCGCGCAATGGCCAGGTGGTGCAGGCCGGCGCCTACCTGTTGTCGATCGTCCCGGACCAGGACATCTGGGTGCAGGCTAACTTCAAGGAGACGCAGATCGGCCGCATGCACCCCGGGCAACGCGCAGAGCTGGTGTTCGACAGCTACCCGGACACGCCGATCGAAGGCCGGGTCGACAGCCTGTTCGCCGCCTCCGGCGCGCAATTCAGCCTGCTGCCGCCGGACAACGCCACTGGCAACTTCACCAAGGTGGTGCAACGCATCCCGGTGAAGCTCACCTTTGCCGCCGACAACCCGCTGCATGGACGCATCCGCCCGGGCATGTCGGTCACCGCGATCGTTGACCTGCGCGGCGCGGACGAAGGCCACGATGGCCGGTGATGCGCTGATCCGCCCGACCACGGAGCCGACTCGACGCGACTGGATCGCGGTGATGAGCGCGATGCTCGGGGCCTTCATGGCGGTGCTGGACATCCAGATCACCAACTCATCGCTCAAGGACATCCAGGGCGCACTCTCGGCCACCCTGGAGGAAGGCTCGTGGATCTCCACCTCCTACCTGGTAGCGGAGATCATCATGATCCCGCTCACCGCCTGGCTGGTGCAGCTGCTCTCGGCCCGCCGCCTGGCGGTCTGGGTGTCCCTGGGATTTCTCGCCTCGTCGTTGCTGTGCTCCATGGCCTGGAACCTGGAGAGCATGATCCTCTTCCGCGCCCTCCAGGGCTTCACCGGTGGCGCATTGATCCCCCTGGCGTTCACCCTCACGCTGATCAAGTTGCCAGAACACCAGCGGGCCAAGGGCATGGCCATGTTCGCCATGACGGCCACGTTCGCGCCGTCGATCGGCCCGACCCTGGGCGGCTGGCTGACCGAGAACTGGGGTTGGGAATACATCTTCTACATCAATGTGCCACCGGGGATCGTGATGATCGCCGGCCTGCTCTATGGCCTGGAGAAAAAAGAGGCACATTGGGAACTGCTCAAGCGCACCGACTATGCCGGCATCGTCACTCTGGGCCTGGGCCTCGGCTGCCTGCAGGTGTTTCTCGAGGAGGGCCATCGCAAGGACTGGCTGGAGTCGAACCTGATCGTCAGCCTGGGCATGGTCGCCCTGCTCAGCCTGATAACCTTCGTCATCCTGCAGTTTTCCAGGCCTCATCCGCTGATCAACCTGCGCATCCTCGGCAACCGCAACTTCGGGCTTTCCAGTGTCGCCAGCCTGGGGATGGGCGTGGGATTGTATGGCTCGATCTACCTGTTGCCGCTGTACCTGGCGCAGGTCCAGGGCTACAACGCCCTGCAGATCGGCGAAGTGATCATGTGGATGGGGCTGCCGCAGCTGTTCCTGATTCCGCTGGTACCGTTGCTGATGAAGGTGATCCCGCCCAAGGTGCTCTGCGCGATGGGCTTTTGCCTGTTCGGGCTGGCCAGCTTCGGCTCGGGGGTACTGAACCCGGATTTTGCCGGACCGCAGTTCGATCAGATCCAGATCATCCGCGCCGTGGGGCAGCCGATGATCATGGTGACCATCTCGCTGATCGCCACCGCCTACATCCTGCCGGAAGACGCAGGGTCGGCGTCGAGCCTGTTCAATATCCTGCGCAACCTGGGCGGAGCGATCGGCATTGCCCTGCTGGCCACGCTGCTGGATGCGCGGACGAAGGTTTATTTCGATTATCTGCGCGAATCGGTGGTACCGAGCAATCCACAAGTGGCCGAACGCCTGGCGCAGTTGACTGAGCGATTGGGCAGCGATAACGCCGCGCTAGGCAAGTTGAGTGAGATCGTTCACCAGCAGGCGTTGATCATGGCCTACAACGATGCCTTCCACTTCGTTGGGCTGGGGCTGGTGGTGAGCATGATGGCAGTGCTGATGACGCGTAAATTGCCACCGGGACTGAAACCGGGTGAGGCGCATTGACCGGGATGCGTGGCGTCCTTGCAGCCCATCGCGATACAAGGCCCCTCCTGGGTTTTCGCAGCATCTGTGGGAGTGGGTTTACCCGCGAAGAGGCCGGAACAGGCGACAGATCAATCAGCTGGCAATCAACCGTTCACGAAGCTGGGCGATCTCGTCGCGCAGCTGGGCGGCGGCCTCGAACTCCAGGTCGCGGGCGAACTGGAACATCTTCTCTTCCAGTTGCTTGATGCGCTTGGTGATCTGCGCGGGCGTCTGCAATTCGGCCTCGTTGCGGGCGGCCTCCTCCGCTGCCTTGGCCATACCCTTGCGCTTCTTGCTGCGCCCACCGGGGACACTGGCGCCTTCCATGATGTCGGTGATGTCCTTGACCACACCCTTGGGCACAATGCCGTGGGCCTGGTTGAAATCGATCTGCTTGGCCCGACGCCGTTCGGTCTCATCGATGGCCCGCTGCATGGAGCCGGTGACCTGGTCGGCGTAGAGGATCGCCTTGCCATTGAGGTTACGCGCGGCGCGCCCAATGGTCTGTATCAATGAACGCTCGGAACGCAGGAAACCTTCCTTGTCGGCATCGAGAATGGCCACCAGGGACACTTCGGGCATGTCCAGCCCCTCGCGCAGCAGGTTGATGCCCACCAGCACGTCGAAGGTGCCCAGGCGCAGATCGCGGATGATCTCCACCCGTTCGACGGTGTCGATGTCCGAGTGCAGATAGCGTACCCGGACATCGTGGTCGGCCAGGTAATCGGTGAGATCCTCGGCCATGCGCTTGGTCAAGGTGGTCGCCAGCACCCGCTCGCCGGCCTCCACACGCTTGCCAATCTCAGAAAGCAGGTCGTCGACCTGGGTCAGGGCCGGCCGCACTTCCACCTGCGGGTCGACCAGGCCGGTGGGACGCACCACTTGCTCCACCACCCGCCCGGCGTGTTCGGCCTCGTAGGGGCCGGGGGTGGCCGAGACGAAGATGGTCTGCGGGCTCACGGACTCCCACTCGTCGAAGCGCATGGGGCGGTTGTCCAGCGCCGATGGCAAGCGGAAGCCGTATTCCACCAGGGTTTCCTTGCGCGAACGGTCGCCCTTGTACATGGCGCCGACCTGGGGAACGCTGACGTGGGACTCGTCGATCACCAGCAGCGCGTCCGGCGGCAGGTAGTCATAGAGGGTCGGCGGCGGAGCACCGGCCGGGCGTCCGGACAGGTAGCGCGAGTAGTTCTCGATGCCGTTGCAGTAGCCAAGTTCGAGGATCATCTCCAGGTCGAAGCGGGTGCGCTGCTCCAGACGCTGGGCCTCTACCAGCTTGTTGGCTTTTTGCAGGTAATCGAGGCGGTCCTTGAGTTCCTCCTTGATGCCCTCCACGGCCTCGAGCAAGGTCTCGCGCGGGGTGACGTAGTGGCTCTTGGGGTAGAAGGTGAAGCGCGGCAGCTTGCGGATGACCTCGCCGGTGAGCGGGTCGAAGGCGGCGATGTTCTCCACTTCGTCGTCGAACAACTCGATGCGGATGGCCTCCAGATCCGACTCGGCCGGAAAGATATCGACCACATCGCCACGTACGCGGAAGGTGGCCCGGGCGAAGTCCATCTCGTTACGGGTGTACTGCAGGTCCGCCAGGCGGCGCAGCAAGGCGCGCTGGTCGAGCTTGTCGCCGCGGTCGACGTGCAGGACCATCTTCAGGTAGGTCTCGGGGCTGCCCAGGCCGTAGATACAGGACACCGTGGTGACGATGATCGCGTCGCGACGCTCCAGCAGGGCCTTGGTCGCCGACAGGCGCATCTGCTCGATGTGGTCGTTGATCGAGGCGTCCTTCTCGATGAAGGTGTCCGACGACGGCACGTAGGCCTCGGGCTGGTAGTAGTCGTAGTAGGAGACGAAATACTCCACCGCGTTGTTCGGGAAGAACGCCTTGAACTCACCGTACAACTGCGCGGCCAGGGTCTTGTTCGGCGCCAGCACCAGGGTCGGACGCTGCACCTGCTCGATGACATTGGCGATGCTGAAGGTCTTGCCCGAGCCGGTCACACCGAGCAGGGTCTGGTGCGAAAGCCCGGCCTCGATGCCTTCGACCATCAGGCGGATGGCCTCGGGCTGGTCGCCGGCCGGCTGGAAACGGGTGACGAGCTGGAACTCGGACATGACGGGACCTCGTGGAGAGCGCGGCAACTGTAAATTTAGCCAGTAGTCTAACCCAAACAGGCGCTCCCGGCGCCGGTTTCAAGGACGGGCGTACGGCATTCCTTCCAATGGACCTGGCAATTCGACCAATGGTCGAAAAATATTCGCACAAAAGCCCGGAAAACCTGTACCAGACTGTCGCGGCGACCGAGCGGTATCACTATACTGACTCCCCGTTTGCGCACCACTTCAGTGCACTCGGCTGGAGTGTGCGCGTCCTATCACTCTCCAATCAGAGCCAAGGTAACAATGAGCCTGTTTTCCGCTGTCGAGCTGGCACCCCGCGACCCTATCCTGGGCCTCAACGAAGCATTCAACGCCGACCCACGTACCGACAAGGTCAACCTGGGAGTGGGCGTGTACTGCAATGAGGAAGGCCGCATTCCGCTGCTGCGCGCCGTGATCGAAGCCGAGACCCAGCGTGCCGCCCAGCATGCCTCGCGCGGCTACCTGCCGATCGATGGTATCGCCACCTACGACCAGGCCGTACAGAAACTGCTGTTCGGCGCCGAGTCGCCATTGCTGGCCGCTGGCCGCGTGGTCACCGTACAGGCCGTTGGCGGTACCGGTGCTCTGAAGATCGGTGCCGACTTCCTAAAGCGCATTTCGCCGAACGCCGTGGTGGCCATCAGCGATCCGAGCTGGGAAAACCACCGGGCACTGTTCGAAAGCGCTGGCTTCCCAGTGCAGAACTACCGTTACTACGACGCCCCGAGCAACGACGTCAACCGCGCCGGCATGCTCGAGGACCTGAACAACCTGCCGTCCGGCTCGATCGTCGTGCTGCACGCCTGCTGCCACAACCCGACCGGCGTCGACCTCAGCCTGGACGATTGGAAAAACGTCCTGGAAGTGGTCAAGGCCAAGGGGCATGTGCCGTTCCTCGACATGGCCTATCAGGGCTTCGGTGACGGCATCGCCGAAGATGCCTTCGCCGTGCGCCTGTTCGCCGAGTCGGGCATGGAGTTCTTCGTTTCCAGTTCGTTCTCCAAGTCGTTCTCGCTGTACGGCGAGCGCGTGGGTGCACTGTCGATCGTCACCGCCTCCAAGGACGAAAGCACCCGCGTGCTGTCACAGGTCAAGCGCGTGATCCGCACCACCTACTCCAACCCGCCGACCCACGGCGCGACCATCGTCGCCACCGTGCTCAACAGCACCGAACTGCGCCAGATGTGGGAAGCGGAGCTCGGCGAGATGCGCCAGCGCATTCATGGCATGCGCAAGCAGATGGTCGAGTTGCTGGCACAGTACGGCGCCAAGCGCGACTTCAGCTTCGTCGGCCGCCAGGTGGGCATGTTCTCCTACTCGGGCCTGACCGTTGAGCAAGTCGCGCGCCTGAAGAACGACTTCGGTATCTATGCCCTGGACACCGGCCGCATCGCCGTGGCCGCACTGAACCAAAGCAACATCCACGTGGTCACCAAGGCCATCGTGGAGGTGCTGTAACCCCTTGATTACCATGGGGAAGCTTGACTTCCCCTTGGTGATCGGTAAGATACCCGAAGATTCCGCGATAGCTCAGTCGGTAGAGCAAATGACTGTTAATCATTGGGTCCCTGGTTCGAGTCCAGGTCGCGGAGCCAAACACTGAAAACCTCCAGATGCGCAAGCACTGGAGGTTTTTTCATTTCAGCCTATCCGTCATCTATTTCAACGGTTCGGTCACAGGCTTGCCTTCATCGACCAGGCTCCATACCAGCAGCTTGGCGGGCCGGGTCGTGCTGGCATTGCGCGACACGCTGTGCACGGTGCCGGGCGCCTCGTACCAGTAATCCCCCGCCTTGTAGGTCTTTTCCTGCTCATCATTGAGCTTGGAAGCCACCGCCCCTTCAAGCACGTACGCCATCACCGCACCTGGATGCTGGTGGGCAGGCGACGCTTGGCCTGGGGCGTAGCTGACAGTGAGCATCACGGCTTTCTTGCCTGGGGCGTTGCCGGGGCGCTTTTCCTGCAGAACCTTGACCTGGTCCGGCTGTCCACCATGGGCCCACACAGGCGCCTGGACACTCAACAGACCGATGGTCAGCAACAAAACGAGGGAATGATTGATGGTTTTCATGGGCATCTCCTGAGGGTGGCTGCCAACAGGTTATGCCCCGATGCGCTCAGGACAAACGGCCAATCCGGAGAAAAAGCAGGAGGCCGGTCAGCGTGAGGCTGACAAAACCCGCAAACGGCCGCACAGCAGCCTCACACATTCAAGGACGGCCGATCGGATAGAACTCGCCACCACTCCAGACGCCCAGCCACACTTCCCCGTCGATCTCCCGCGGCACCGCCAGTTCGACAAGCTGGTAGAACACATTGCGGTGAATCAGCGCTTCGAGGTTGCTGCGCATGAGGATGTAGGGTGAAGGCTCCTGGGTCAGCGGATCGAGCTCGACACGCAAGGGATGATCCGGGCCGGCCTCTACCTGATCGTCGACGTTGCTGGTGAAGCGCAATACCTGGTGCTCCCCACTGCCCTCAACGTCCAGGATCACCGCTACAAAAGGTGCATCATCGACCCGGATGCCGACTTTCTCCACCGGCGTGACCAGGAAATAATCATCGCCATCACGGCGGATGATGGTAGAGAACAACCGGACCATCGGCTTGCGCCCTATGGGCGTCCCCAGGTAGTACCAAGTGCCATCCCGGGCGATACGCATATCGATATCGCCACAAAAATCCGGGTTCCACAGGTGCACCGGAGGCAGGCCTTTCTCCTTGGGGATCTGCGCCAGAAGATCATTGGCCTTGCCGCTACCTGTCATCACCCTTTCCTCAACGGCTCATACCCTGGAGGCTACGAGCGTAATCGCGCATGGGGGCACCAAGCAAATCTTCCGGCGCGTTGTCGTGGAACGTCAACAAACCGCCGCGACTCTTGATACGCAGGGTGTCGATCAGATAGCGGGTATTGGTCTCGATCAGCATCATCTGAACTACGCCGGTATCCACGCCCAGGCGATCCACGGCCTGCTCGTCAAACCATTCGTCACCATTGCCGATACGGTCATCGGTACGGGCGAAGCGGGTGTACAGCACATAATCGGCGCCCACCGAGCGCGCTTCGGCAATTGCCTCCTCCAGGCCCAGCGGCCCTTGCGCACGGCGTACCAGCGGGAAGTACTCGAGGAAACTCTTGTATGCCTCCTCGGCCACTGCATTCTGCCGTGGAACCGGGCCTTTGCCCGGCGGCACGAAGTGACCCTGGCCGATGAAGATGAATGAGTCAGGTTGCAGGCGCACCGACAGGTTGCGGCGGGTCTCGCTGTGGTCCAGCAACCCGACATCGCTCATGTGGTAGCGAACCTCCTCGCCCATATCACTGACATTCATGCAACCGCCCAGCGCCATCAGCGCCAGCAGCAAGACCAGGCTACGCATCATTCCTCCAGAAACCGGCGACGAAAAACCGGCGAATAGCCGCCAGATGCAGCTTTTGCGCCAGAATCAACCGCCGATCACCTTCATGATTGTCACGCCGCCGGAAAACGCCAGGTCCTGCTTGTCCGCCAGGGCCTTGACCAGCAGCCGCTGCAGACTGGGAAGCGCCTGGTGACGTGGCTTGTCCAGAAGGTCACCGACAAAATGCCGGTTTCCCGAAGACAAGCACCCATGCAGCCACCCCGTGGAGGACAAACGCAGGCGCGAGCACGTTCGGCAGAACGGCACGCTCTCGTTGGCAATGACGCCGAAATACCCTTTGCCCGGAATGCGGTAGCGCAACGCGGTAGCATCCAGGGGGGCGCTGGCCTGTTGATAGGCATGGGCCTGCCCAATCAGCCCAAGCAATTGCTCCAGACTCACGAACTGCTGCAAGAAGGCATTTTGATCGCGGGCCAGATGCCCCATGCGCATGAGTTCGATGAAACGCAGCTCATAACCACGCTCCAGGCAATAGTCGAGCAACGGCAACACCTGGTCCAGGTTCTGTCCACGCATCGGCACCATGTTCACCTTGATGCTCATGCCTGCGGCACTGGCTTGCTCCATGCCGGCCAGCACGCTGCCCAGATCACCGCCGCGGGCGATCTGGCGAAAGGCCCGGGGATCAAGCGTGTCGAGGGAAATGTTCAGCCGTCGAATACCGGCGGCGCGCAGCAGCGGCAACTTGCGTGAGAGCAACTGGCCATTGGTGGTCAAGCCGATCTCGGCCAATCCCAGTTTGGCCACCGCGTCGAGAAAAGCCTCCAACCGAGGGCTGACCAGCGGCTCTCCCCCTGTGATGCGCAGTCGCTCGATGCCGGCAGCCTCGACCAGATAGGCCACGCCACGGGCCAGGGTTTCGGCCGGGAGCTCATCCTGCGCCGCCACCAGGCGCTTGCCATCTGGCACGCAGTAGGTGCAGGCATAGTTGCAGGCAGCCGTCAGGCTGACACGCAGGTTGCGAAAGCGCCTGCCTTGACGATCGACGATCATGGATGAATAACTCCGGCATGGAAGAATCGGGCCTGCAAAACCTGACTCATAAATCAGGTTTTTGCAAGCCTCAATGCCGGACGGCACCGGGCAATGCCCGGCCAGAGCCTCAGTTTGCGATTTCTGGATCGCGTTTACGCTTGTTGCCCATGCGCACACCAATGTCCATGAGGAACTGGAAGAAGCCTTCCTGGTCCTCCAGCACATTGCTCCAGAACGGCGAGTGGTACAGCGCCACGGCGCCATGCACCAGCGCCCAGGCAGCGCAGTAATGGAAGTACGGCGGAACGTCTTCAAGCTTGCCTTCGCTGATCCGCCCCTTGATCAACAGGGTGAGACGATCGAAATTGGAGGCACGGATGCGGTGCAGCTCCTCGACCATCTCCGGCACCTGGTTGCCCTTGACCACCTTTTCTTCCAGGCGGTCGAACAGCCGGTAGCGCTGCGGATCACGCATACGGAACTCGAAGTAGGCACGCGACAGGGCCTCCTTGTCGCGGTCGACGTCGTCCGAATGCAACAGCGCGTTCAGGTCGCGCTCATAGTCGAGCATCAGGCGCAGGTAGATCTCAGCCTTGGACTTGAAGTGCTTGTAGATCGTGCCTTTGCCGATACCCACGGCATCGGCGATCATCTCGACGGTGACGCTGTCTTCCCCTTGTTCGAGAAACAGCTTGAGCGCGGTATCGAGGATCTCTTGTTCGCGGCGGCGAAACTCACGGACCTTACGAGGTTCTTTCTGCATAGGAAGGACTGGATGACAATCGAAGCGGTTTATTATGCCTAACTTGCGGGAAATTGCACGGATCATCCAAGCATCTATGTATCACGATAAGTGCGGGCAAGCCTCGGTCGATACTGCAAACACACCCCGCCATGCACGGATGGCCCAAGGGCTCCAAGGCGTATTCCAAATCTGTTTAAAAAACGACCAATTGTCGCTGGCACTGTGCCAAACCTGACCAATACTTGGAGTGTTGGCGCGGCGCATCCCCCCAAGTGGCGCGTCAATAAAGGTGCCCAGGGACCGCGGTACCTTTGTTTTACTCCTAATGGTCTTAACCCGGATTCCCCCCCCAGAACCCGGGTTTTTTTTGCCCGGATTCCAAGAGGACTGTCCCGCGATCAGAGGCGTCAGCCCGCCACTCGCGCCAACGGGAACAACCGCTTGAAGTTGGCCGTGGTCTGCTCGGCCAACTGGGCGTAGCTGACGCCACGCAGCGATGCCACGTATTCCGCCACTTCACGTACATATTGCGGCAGGTTCGGTTTTCCACGGTAGGGAATCGGCGCCAGATACGGCGAATCGGTCTCCACCAGCAGCCGGTCGGCAGGCACCTGGCGGGCCACTTCGCGCAGTGCGTCCGCATTGCGGAAGGTGACGATGCCCGACAGCGAAATGTAGTAGCCCAGGTCCAGGGCTTCACGCGCCATGTCCCAGTCTTCGGTAAAGCAGTGCAGCACACCGGCCTGTGGCAAATTGGCCTCACGCAATAAGGCCAGGGTATCGGCCCGCGCCGCGCGGGTATGGACAATCACAGGCTTGCCGGTCTGACGCGAGGCCTCCAGATGCAGGCGGAAAGACGCCTGCTGAAGCGCTGCCGCTTCCGGCTCGTAGTGGTAATCCAGGCCGGTCTCGCCGATCGCGACCACATGAGGATGGGCCAGCTCGCGCAGCAACCACTCCAGCGCTGGCGTTTCGCCAGGTGCCAGGTCCAGCGGGTGCACTCCCACCGAACAGTCCACATCGGCGTACTGCTCGCTCAGGGCCTTGACGGCTCCGGCATTCCCGGCGCTCACGCCGATGCACAGGAAATGCCCGACACCGCGCTCACGGGCGGCCTGCAGGGCAGCGTCGAGGGAACCCTGGTGGGCGCTCAGGTCTAGACGGTCGAGGTGACAATGGGAATCTACGAGCATGGGATGATGGCACACATGGGAAAACAAAAGGATCAGCGGGCGCCCGGCAACTGGGCCCAATGGGCCAGCAAGGCTTCCAGCAGCAGGACACGATTGAGGTTGGCCTTGGACAGTACTTTCTGGCGCTGCTCGAGAATCCACGCCTGGACCTCCAGCACCCTGCCCTGCCGGCTCTTTTGCGCCAGGTACTGGACCACCTTGCGCATATCGCCCAAGCCAAGCCCCTCCTCGTCCTGGGTCAATTGATAGCGCAGGATCAGGTGCGACCAATCGCAGAACCAGTCGAACAGCAACAGCAACGGTACGTTGTTCCAGGCCTCGGCCAGCTGGCTGGGCGATTGCTGCTGCTTGAGCAGCTTCTTCACCCCTTCGGTGACCAGCGCTCGCTGTTCGCGCACGCCCTGGGTCTGCAAGCTGACGGCCATCAACGGCGAGCCGGCGGCCAGGGTCAACAGTTCGTCACGCTCTTCGGCGCTGCTGTCCGGCAAGGCGCCGGCCAGCCAGGCCTGGCTCTGGGCCGGGCTGGGCTGCGGACAGGCCACTTGCTGGCAGCGGCTCTTGATGGTCGCCAGCAAGCGGCTGGGCTGATGGCTGACCAACAGCAGCACCGTGTCGCCGGAGGGCTCCTCGAGACTTTTGAGCAGGGCGTTGGAGGCATTGGTGTTCATCGCTTCGACCGGCTCGATCAGCACCACTTTGCGCCCGCCCTGCTGGGCGGTCTGCACCACGAAGGACACCAGTTCGCGCACCTGGTCGATCTTGATCGGCTTGTCGGCCTCTTCCGGCTCCAGCACGAAATTGTCCGGGTGACTTCCTGCCTTGAGCAGCAGACAGGACTTGCACTGACCGCAGGCATCCAGCCCCTTGGGCTGCTGGCACAGCAGCCGGGCCATCAGGCGCTCGGCCAGCGCACGCTTGCCGATGCCCTGGGGCCCATGCAACAGGTAGGCATGGGCGTGCTGGGCGCGCCCGGCCAGTTGCTGCCAGAGGGCCTGCTGCCAGGGGTAGGCTTCAGCCACGGCAACGCTCCAGGATGCCGGGCAGCAGCGCATCGATGGCACGCTGCACGGCCTCCAGCGGCTGCGCGGCGTCCAGCACGCTGTAACGCTGCGGCTCGCCCTGTGCGCGCTGCAGGTACGCTTGGCGCACCGCCTCGAAGAAGGCCTGGCCTTCCTGCTCGAAGCGATCCAGGCGGCCACGGGCCGCAGCACGGGCCAGGCCGACCTCGACCGGCAGGTCGAAGACCAGGGTGAGGTCCGGGCGCAACGCGCCCTGGACAAAGGTCTCCAGGGTGGCGATTCGCGCCTGCGACAAGCCGCGGCCACCGCCTTGATAGGCGTAGGTGGCATCGGTGAAGCGATCGCATAACACGACTGCGCCGCGGGCCAGGGCCGGGCGGATGACCTGTGCCAGATGCTGGGCGCGGGCAGCGAACATCAGCAGCAGTTCGGTGTCGACCGCCATGGCTTCGTCGCTAGGCGCCAGCAGCAGCTCGCGGATCCGCTCGGCCAGCGGCGTACCGCCCGGCTCACGGGTCATGACCACGTCCAGGCCCTGATCGCGCAAACGTTCGGCAAGGTATTCGCGATTGGTGCTCTTGCCCGCGCCTTCGGGGCCTTCCAGGGTAATAAACAAGCCGCTCACGGGCAGTCCTTACTGTTGTTCGACAGGTGCCGGCGCATCGGCCGGGGCGGGTTCGCTGGGAGGCGTATCGCCGCCGGGCGCCGGGCCAGCAGCAGGGTCGACAGGCGCTTGCTCGCTCGTATCCGGCTGCGCCTGCGGCGCGGGGCTGGAGCGATAGTCGGCACGGCGCTTGAGCTGGAACTCACGCACCGCACTGTTGTGATCGTCCAGGTCATCCGAGAACACATGGCTGCCATCGCCTCGGGCCACGAAGTACAGGCTGGTGCCATCGGACGGGTTCAGCGCCGCGTGGATCGCCTCGCGACCGACCATGGCGATCGGCGTCGGTGGCAGGCCGGTCATGGTGTAGGTGTTGTAGGGCGTCGGCTCGCGCAGGTCGGCGCGGGTGATCTTGCCGTTGTAGCGCTCGCCCATGCCGTAGATCACGGTCGGGTCGGTCTGCAGCATCATGCCCAGACGCAGACGACGCACGAACACACCTGCAATCTGCCCGCGCTCCTGGGGAATGCCGGTTTCCTTCTCCACCAGCGAAGCCATGATCAGTGCCTGGTACGGGTCGCGGTATGGCAAATCGGTGACTCGCTCGGCCCACTCCTTGGCCAGGACTTCCTCGAGGCGCATGTAGGCTTGTTGCAGCAACTCGACATCGCTCATGCCCCGCACGAAACGATAGGTGTCAGGGAAGAAGCGCCCCTCAGGAAACACACCGGTGTGACCCAGCTTGTCCATCACTTCGGAGTCGGACAGACCGTCCAGGGTGTGCTTGATCTTCTCATGCCTGGCCACTGCGGCACGCACCTGACGGAAGGTCCAGCCTTCGACCAGGGTCAGGTTGTATTGCACCACGTCGGCACGACGCCAGGCTTCGAACAGCTCGGCCACGGTCATGCCCGGGGTCAGGCGGTACTCGCCGGTGTGCAGCGGGGTTCCGGCCATGTTGAAACGCCAGTAAAGGCGCAGCCAGAAGGCATCATCGAGCAGCCCCTCGCCCTGCATGCGATAGAACATGCGGTTGGGCGTGGTGCCGTTGGGCACGTCGAGCAGTTGCTCCTGCGTCACATGCAGAGGCTGCTCCAGAACCGAATTGACCTTCCACGCCGACCAGCCCAGGGCCAGGCCAGCGAGGATCAACCCCATTTCCAGCAGCAGCAGGAATTTGCGTCTCACGAATCAGGTTTCCAGTAACGTACGGGCAACGGCCTGCAGTTTACGGGTGAGCGGGCCTGGCGACCAGTCAAGCTTGAGCGCGGCGAACTCGCGCACCGGCCAGACGCCATACACACTGTTGCACAGGAACACTTCGTCGGCCTGCTCCAGCTCCACCTGCTCAAGATCACGTACCAGGGCCGGGATGCCAATTGCCGCTGCCTGCTCCAGCAACGCCGCGCGCATCACCCCCGCCACGCCACAGCGGCTCAGGTCTGCCGTCAGCAGCACACCATCGCGCACCAGGAACAGGTTGCTGTACACCCCTTCGATCAACCGCCCGCGCATGTCGCGCATCAGCCCTTCGGCATGATCGGCTCCTTGCCATTCTCCACGGGCCAGCACCTGCTCCAGACGGTTCAGATGCTTGAGGCCAGCCAGCAGCGGCTGTTCTGCCAGACGCGTTTGGCAGTCGAACAGACGCACGCCCTGCTCGGCGTTTTCCTGGGGGTAGGCAGGCAGCGGACTGCCTTGAAGGATACGGCGCGGCGCGGCCCCCACTGCAGGCGCGTAACCACGCAGGCTGTCGCCACGGGTGAGGATCAACTTGGCCACGCCTTCGCCGAGTTGACTGGCGTAGGCGATGACTTCATCGCGGATCAGCGGCAGGTCGGCATCGATCGCCAGGCGCTGGCAGCCCAGCGCCAGACGGTCGAGGTGCTGCGTGAGCAGGCTGGGCCTGCCGGCACGCACGGCGATGGTCTCGAACAGACCATCCCCGTAGGCCAGGCCGCGGTTCTGCAGGTTGAGTGCAGTCGCGCTCTGACCGTCGATCCAGCTGTGCATCAGCCGACGAACCGGCGGAACACCAGCGACCCGTTGGTCCCGCCAAAGCCGAAGGAGTTGGACAGCACCACGTCAATCGGCATGCTGCGGGCCTCGTGAGGTACGAAGTCAAGGTCACAGCCTTCGTCCGGCTCATCCAGGTTGATGGTGGGCGGCGCCATCTGGCTGTTGATCGCCAGCACGCTGAAGATCGCTTCCACCGCACCGGCAGCGCCCAGCAGGTGGCCGGTCATCGACTTGGTCGAACTCACGGCCAGCTTGTAGGCGTGCTCACCGAATACGCGCTTGATCGCGGCCACTTCGGCAATGTCGCCCGCAGGGGTCGAGGTGCCATGGGCGTTGATGTAGCTGACCTCTTCAGGCTGGATGCCGGCGTCACGCAGGGCGTTGACCATGCAGCGCGCAGCGCCCTCACCGGTATCAGGTGGCGAAGTCATGTGGTAGGCGTCACCGCTCATGCCAAAACCAACCAGCTCGGCATAGATGGTCGCACCGCGGGCCTTGGCATGCTCGAGCTCCTCGAGCACCAGGGCACCGGCGCCATCGGACAGCACGAAGCCATCACGGCCTTTGTCCCATGGACGGCTGGCACGGGTCGGCTCATCATTTCGCGTCGACAGTGCACGGGAAGCACCAAAGCCACCCATGCCCAGGCCACACGCGGCCATCTCGGCACCACCGGCGATCATCACGTCGGCTTCGCCATAGGCGATGTTGCGCGCGGCCATGCCGATGCAGTGGGTGCCGGTGGTGCAAGCGGTGGCAATGGCGTAGTTCGGGCCCTGCAAGCCCAGATGGATCGACAGGAAGCCGGAGATCATGTTGATGATCGAACCAGGCACGAAGAATGGCGAAATACGCCGCGGCCCCTGGTCGTGCAGGGTCCGGCTGGTTTCTTCGATATTGGTCAGGCCGCCGATGCCCGAGCCCATGGCCACACCGATGCGCTCGCGATTGGCATCAGTGACTTCCAGGCCGGCATTGCGCACCGCCTGGAAACCGGCCGCCAAGCCGTACTGAATGAACAGGTCGAGCTTGCGAGCTTCCTTGGCCGACAGATACTGCTCAACCTCGAAGCCCTTCACCGAGCCGCCAAAACGGGTGGTATAGGCAGACAGGTCCGTGTGTTCGATCGGCCCAATGCCACTGCGGCCAGCCAGAATGCCCTGCCAGGTGCTCGGTACATCGGTACCCAGTGGCGAAAGCATACCCATACCGGTGACCACGACGCGTCTACGCGACACAGTACTCTCCTCTTCTGATAACAGAGTCTCTTGCCATTGCATTCAGGCAATGGAATGAAATGGCAACAGGCTCTCGGCGCTCGCAAAGAAAAAACCGCACGCCGGCAAAGGCAGTGCGGTTTTTCCCGACAAGAGCGTCGACTACTGCGTCTTAGGCCTGGTGGCTTTTGACGTAGTCGATAGCAGCTTGAACGGTAGTGATCTTCTCGGCTTCTTCGTCAGGGATTTCGGTCTCGAATTCCTCTTCCAGAGCCATCACCAGCTCAACGGTGTCAAGCGAATCGGCACCCAGGTCATCGACGAAG
>Ga0153917_1000245_pt1 | contig 44909 bp, 43 predicted proteins | sample TSFL001MetaG_FD_104695 | JGI IMG/M metagenome (GOLD analysis project Ga0153917, IMG submission 104695) | Attine ant fungus gardens microbial communities from Florida, USA - TSFL001 MetaG | ecosystem: Host-associated > Fungi > Mycelium > Unclassified | place: USA: Florida, Paynes Creek Historic...
CGCATGGATGCGCCGAGAGGGCGTGACCTACATGGATGTAGGATCACGCCCGACCCGATAGCCGGAAGGAATAAGCTGAGGGTACCGCGAAGCGGCGATTTTCTTTGCCGGGAGCCGGGATTGCTAAGGGGGTGGCGGAGAACCCCCTTAGCACGTTCACAGGTGCAGATGTAACAGGGAAGCAGGGAACGTGAAGTGAACGGAACCAACAACAGAGCCGCATATTCCCCTCACCCTGGCCCTCTCCCCAAAGGGGAGAGGGGAGAGGTGGTGCGGCATGAAACATTACCCCAGCGCCTGAATCGCCCTCTCCAGCGCTGCGCGCAGCAGCTGCCGGTCATGACGATACTTAATATCGCTCGCCTCCAGCGGCGCCTGGATCACCACCCGTTCTGCCATGCCCGCCGTATCAACGTGCGGCCCGACCACTACCGCATCGATAATCTTCTTACCCACCCGCTGCTCCATCAGGTGCAGTTTGCTTTCCAGCGTCAGGCTGGCGGCGGCAGGGCTGAGTTCACGCCCCAGATTGCCGATATAGACCACCGGTGCCGGGGTACGGCGCAGCGCCTGAGCCATATCCTCCAGCAGCAGCAGCGGCATCAGGCTGGTGTAAAAACTGCCGGGACCAATCAGGATCAGATCCGCTTCGCCAACCGCCTCGATGGCTTCGCGGGTAGCGGGCACGCTGGGGTAGATCATCAGCTCTTTTGGCGGCAGGGCGAGCTGATCGATATTGACCTCGCCATAAATTTCATGGCCGTCGGCATCGATGGCCATCAAATCGACCGGTTGTTCAGACATCGGGATCAAAAACGCATCCACTTTAAGCAGATTACGAATGAGATTGATCGCCTCCAGGGGCCGCACGCTGAGGTGATCCAGCGCCTTTAACATCAGATTTCCAAGGTTATGCCCTGAAAGTTCACCATTACCGCCAAAACGATACTCAAACATGGCTGAAGCCACGCTGGGCTCGGTAATTAACTGGTTTAAGCAGTTACGCATATCGCCCCAGGCTATCCCGCCTTCGGCGCGGCGAATGCGGCCCGTAGAGCCGCCGTTATCGGTTGTCGTAACAATGCCGGTCAGGCGCGAGCCGAGCGATGAGAGCGATGACATCACGCGGCCTAAGCCGTGCCCGCCGCCGAGCGCCACAACGCGATCAAGATCCGCAAAAGTGCGATTGCGCATATCAGTTCCTTAATATTTCGATCCGCGTAACAGTAACCCAACTACCCCTAAAAGACGATGCCCCGCCCGGGGCAAAATGACTCAGGTCAATGCAAAAACGGGAGATTTACGTATTCTGTAGCGAAAATGCACGATCTGGTCGTTATATACAAGTTTATATAACGAAAGCGCGGGATGGCGAAACCCGCATTTACGCGCTACTATCGGCATAACCACGTTTTCTTAACTGAAAACATACACTCTAGCCTTAACGCCTGTGTCGAGCATGATATGGCGTTCTGGCCGTGGCGCTACTGCCACCAGGGTACAGGAAGAAATGACTGTGCCTCCCGTATCAGGAAAGGTGTACATGGCTTCACAGCTTACCGATGCTTTCGCGCGTAAGTTTTACTACTTACGTCTGTCGATTACCGATGTGTGCAACTTCCGTTGCACCTACTGCCTGCCGGAGGGTTACAAGCCCGGCAGCGTCACCAATAACGGCTTTCTCTCCGTGGATGAAGTGCGACGCGTCACGCGCGCCTTTGCCGGAATGGGCACTGAAAAAGTGCGCCTCACCGGGGGAGAGCCCTCCCTGCGCCGGGATTTTGTCGACATTATCGCCGCCGTGCGTGAAAACGAGGCTATCCGCCAGATTGCGGTCACCACCAACGGTTACCGCCTGGCGCGGGACGTCGCCCAGTGGCGCGACGCGGGGCTGACGGCGATTAACGTCAGCGTCGACAGTCTGGATGCCCGCCAGTTTCACGCTATCACCGGTCAGGATAAGTTCCGCCATGTCATGGAGGGCATTGATGCCGCCTTCAGCGCCGGCTTCGATAAGGTCAAAGTCAACACGGTGCTGATGCGCGATGTCAATCACCACCAGCTGGACACCTTCCTCGCCTGGATCAAATCCCGCCCCATTCAACTGCGCTTTATCGAGCTAATGGAGACCGGCGAAGGCAGCGATCTGTTCCGCCGCCACCACATCTCCGGCATGGTACTGCGCGACGAGCTGCTGAAACGCGGCTGGATCCACCAGCTGCGCCAGCGCAGCGATGGCCCGGCGCAGGTCTTCTGCCACCCGGATTATGAAGGGGAAATCGGGCTTATCATGCCCTATGAAAAAGATTTCTGTGCCAGCTGCAACCGCCTGCGCGTCTCGTCGGTCGGTAAGCTGCACCTCTGCCTGTTTGGCGACGGTGGCGTGGATCTGCGCGATCTGCTGGCGGAAGATGCCCAGCAGCAGGCGTTGGAAGCGCGCATATCAGAAGCGCTGATGCACAAAAAGCAGACCCACTTCCTGCATCAGGGCAACACCGGGATCACCCAGAACCTGTCGTATATCGGCGGGTAATCGCAAAAGGAATCTGAAGATGAGTCAGGTAAACGCCGAATTTATCCCGACGCGTATCGCTATTCTTACCGTTTCTGAACGCCGCGGCGAAGAGGACGACACCTCCGGCCACTGGCTGCGCGACGCGGCGCACGAGGCGGGTCACCAGGTGGTGGACAAAGCCATCGTCAAAGAGAACCGCTACGCCATTCGCGCTCAGGTCTCCCAGTGGATCGCCAGCGACAATGTGCAGGTGGTACTGATCACCGGCGGCACCGGCTTTACCGCCGGGGACCAGGCGCCGGAGGCTCTGCTGCCGCTGTTCGACCGGGAGATCGAAGGCTTTGGCGAAGTGTTCCGCATGCTCTCCTTTGAAGAGATCGGCACCTCTACCTTACAGTCCCGCGCCCTGGCCGGAATGGCCAACCAGACGCTGATCTTTGCGATGCCGGGCTCCACTAAGGCCTGCCGGACCGCGTGGGAGAATATTATCGCCCCGCAGCTCGACGCCCGCACTCGCCCCTGTAATTTCCATCCCCATCTGAAGAAGTAAGTTATGTCGCAACTGACCCACATCAACGCCGCGGGCGAGGCCCATATGGTGGACGTCTCTGCCAAAGCGGAAACGGTGCGCGAAGCGCGCGCCGAGGCCTTCGTCACTATGCTCCCCGAAACCCTGGGGATGATCATCGACGGCAGCCACCATAAAGGCGACGTCTTTGCCACCGCGCGCATTGCGGGCATTCAGGCCGCCAAACGCACCTGGGAGCTCATCCCCCTCTGCCACCCGCTGATGCTCAGCAAGGTAGAGGTGAACCTGCGGGCGGAGCCGGAGCACAACCGCGTGCGTATTGAATCCCTGTGCCGCCTGACGGGCAAAACCGGCGTCGAGATGGAGGCGCTTACCGCCGCCTCGGTCGCCGCGCTGACCATCTATGACATGTGCAAAGCGGTGCAGAAAGATATGGTGATTGGCCCGGTACGCCTGCTGGCGAAAAGCGGCGGCAAATCGGGCGACTTCAGGGCGGACGACGAATGATTAAAGTGCTGTTTTTTGCGCAGGTGCGCGAGCTGGTAAACACCGACGGCCTGACCCTGGATCGGCCGTTTGAGAACGTCGAGGCCCTGCGTGCGCATCTGGCGGCGCAGGGCGACCGCTGGGCGCTGGCGCTGGAGTCCGGCAAGCTGCTGGCGGCGGTCAACCAGACCCTGGTGGAGTTCAGCCATCCGGTGAACGACGGAGACGAGGTCGCCTTCTTCCCGCCGGTAACGGGGGGTTAAGATGGCCGAGACCCTAATCCGCGTCGACACCGCCCGGTTTGACGTTGGCAGCGAATACCGCTGGCTGGCGGAGCGCGACGAAGATGGCGCGGTAGTGACCTTCACCGGCAAAGTACGCAATCACAACCTTGGCGACAGCGTGAAGGCGCTGACTCTGGAGCACTATCCCGGCATGACCGAAAAAGCGCTGGCAGAGATTGTCGAGGCCGCCCGGGCGCGCTGGCCCCTGGGGCGGGTGAGCGTTATCCACCGTATCGGCGAGATGTGGCCGGGCGAGGAGATCGTCTTTGTGGGCGTCACCAGCGCCCATCGCGGCAGCGCCTTCGAGGCCGGGGAGTTCATCATGGATTATCTCAAAACCCGCGCCCCCTTCTGGAAGCGGGAAGCCACGCCGGAAGGCGAACGCTGGGTAGAATCACGCGACAGCGATAAAGCCGCCGCCAGCCGCTGGTAGCCGGATTGCCGGGATGTGTTAGGCTTATCTACAGGTTTTCATAACAGGAGTTAGTCATGGACAGATTTCCGCGTTCCGATTCGATAGTGCAGCAGACCCGCAGCGGGCTGCAAACCTATATGGCGCAGGTGTACGGCTGGATGACGGTCGGGCTGCTGCTCACCGCTTTTATCGCGTGGTATGCGGCCAATACGCCGGAGCTGATGATGTATATCTTCTCCAGCCAGATCACCTTCTTTGGGCTGATCATCGCCCAGCTGGCGCTGGTGTTCGTTCTCTCCGGACTGGTGCATAAGCTCAGCGCCGGGATGGCCACCACGCTCTTTATGCTCTACTCGGCGCTGACGGGGCTGACGCTCTCCAGCATCTTCCTCGTCTACACCTACTCCTCTATCGCCAGCACCTTCGTGGTGGCAGGGGGGATGTTTGGCGTCATGAGCCTGTACGGTTACACCACCAAACGCGATCTGAGCGGCTTTGGCAACATGCTGTTTATGGCGCTGATTGGTATCGTGCTCGCCTCGCTGGTGAACTTCTGGCTGAAGAGCGAAGCGCTGATGTGGGCAGTGACCTATATCGGGGTGGTGGTCTTTGTGGGTTTAACGGCCTACGACACCCAGAAGCTGAGAAACATCGGTGAGCAAATCGACGTGCGCGACGGTGGCAACCTGCGTAAATACGCCATTCTTGGCGCCTTAACGCTCTATCTGGACTTTATAAACCTGTTCCTGATGCTGCTGCGTATTTTCGGCAACCGCCGTTAAACAACAGGCCCGGCAACTGCCGGGCCTTGTTTTTACTGCTTCGCCATTTCCTTTTCGTTCTTCGCCCGCAGCTTTTTCGCCCGGCCTTCCAGAATCAGATACCCCACCGTTGCCAGCGCCAGCGGCAGGAAGTAGTAGAGCACGCGATAGGCCAGCAGGGCGGCAATAATCTTGCCGTGGGTAACATGCTCGCCGGCTAACAGGGCAATAAACACCGCTTCCAGCACGCCGATCCCGGCCGGGATATGGACGATAACCCCGACGATACTGCTCACCAGCAGCACCCCAAGCACGAAGAAGTAGTTAATGTCTTCGCCCATCAGCATCCAGATAATGGCCCCCATCGCCATCCAGTTCGCGGCGGAGACCACCATCTGCACGAGGGCGAACTTCCACGACGGCAGCACCAGCTTCTGCCCCTTGATGGTGACATGACGCCGTTTGGCGAAGGCGCAGGCCCACATGTAAAAGACGATAATACCCAGCAGCACAATCCCCAGAATGCGCAGCGTCCCCTGATCGATATACCAGTGCTCAGGCAGCTTAACGACCCCCGCGGTAAAAATTACCCCACCCAGCAGGATATAGCCCAGCCAGTTGGTGGTAATACTTAACGAGAAGATGCGGGTGATGGTGCTACCGGGCAGCCCCAGTCGGGAGTAGAGGCGATAGCGCATGCCGATCCCGCCCACCCAGGTGCTGAGGGTCAGGTTAAAGGCATAGCAGATAAACGACACCAGCATCACCTGGCGCTTCGCCAGCTTGTGGCCGCAGTAGGCGCGCCCCAGCAGGTCGTAGCAGCCATAGATCAGATAGCTGACGACAACCAGCCCCAATGCCCCCAGCAGCACCATGCGGTTATAGTCGCGGATGACTTTCCAGACGTCCTCCCAGTCCACTTTCTTCGCATAGACCACCAGCAGCACCGCCACGGCGATAAAAAACAGCCAGGTGAGGATCTTTTTCGCCATGCGCCAGCGCGGATGTTTTTTGCTCATCAGGGTTTTACTCCCGTATTTCCTGCTTCGACCCGGTCCTGGGTCTCCATCTCAGGCTGTACCGGCGGCGGCACCTGAGCCAGTTTTGGCGTATGGGCGGGCAGCCAGCCTACCAGCGCCGGGAAATGGCGCAGGAAGTGGAACACCACCACGCTTTTGCCGAGGTTCCACCAGGTGCGTTTGGGCACCATCGACTCGTCCACGCGCACGCAGTCTTTGTCGATAATGGCGCTCAGGTTCTCCCGCAGGGTGTGGTTAAACTGCCGGTCGTGGATGATCAGGTTGGCCTCCAGGTTCAGGGAGAGGCTGAGCGGATCGAGGTTGCTGGAGCCGACGGTGGCCCAGTGGTCGTCCATCAGCGCTACCTTGCCGTGCAGCGGGCGGCGGCGGTATTCGTAAATCTGAACCCCGCCCTTAACCAGATAGTTATAGAGCAGGCGCGCGCCCACGGTGACGATCGGCATATCCGGCTCGCCCTGAACAATCAGCTTCACCGTTACCCCACGCCGCGCCGCGTTACGCATGGCGTGCAGCAGGCGATAGCCGGGGAAGAAGTAGGCGTTCGCGATGATCACTTCGCGCTTTGCGTTAGCCAGCATTTTCAGATAGTGGCGCTCAATGTCATCCCGGTGCTCTTCGTTATCGCGCCAGACAAACAGCACCTGGGCCTCGCCGGGCTTGCGGTTCTCCTCCGCGCGATGGCGGCGTTTCCACCAGCGGCGGGTGGCGGTATGACCCGGCAGGTTTTCCAGCTCAAATTGCAGAATGTCCTGCACCACCGGGCCCTCTACCTGTACCGCATAATCCTGTTTGGCCTCCGGGCCGTAGTTGGACATATGCTCGGCGGAGTAGTTGATGCCGCCGACGAAGGCGATACTGTCGTCGATAACCACAATTTTGCGGTGCATGCGGCGAAAGACGTTGGTGCGCATGCCGAGCAGGGGCGGGCGGGGGTCGTAATAGCGGAATACCACCCCGGCGGCCGTCAGCTCGCCGACAAACTCGTCGCTCAGGTCCGGCGAGCCGTAGCCGTCGAGCAACACTTCAATCTGTACGCCGCGCTGGGCCGCACGCAAAATCACCTCGTGCAGCTGGCGGCCTACCTCATCTTCAAACCAGATAAATGTTTCGAGAATAACCCTGCGCTGTGCTTTGCCAATGGCGGCAAAAACCGCCGGATAATAGTTATCGCCATTCTCCAGCAGCGTGATCCGGTTACCCTCTTGCCATGAGCATTTCATAGATGTATCTCCGCACTCAAAGGGGCATGGTCGGACAGGTGACGCCAGTTTCTCAGCGCCAGCGCCGTCGGGCTGCTGGCGTGAGCATTTTTGACATAAATACGGTCGAGGCGCAGCAGGGGGAAGCCCACCGGGAAGGTGCGCGCCGGGCGGCCATGGGCACGGGTAAAGATCTCCTCTAATCCGGCCCGGCTTTTCAGCGGATGGTTCGCCCGCTGGCGCCAGTCGTTAAAATCGCCCGCGATGACTACCGGCTCCCCCTCCGGCAGGGCGTTGGCCCAGTCCGCCATCATATTCAGCTGGGCCGTGCGGTGTGCTTCCCGCAGGCCAAGATGTACAGACGCCACGTGCAGCGGAGTGTGGTAGTCCGGCAGCGCGATCCGGCAATAGAGCAGCCCGCGCTTTTCGCTTTCGCCTACCGAGACGTCGTGATTTTCATAATGTTCGATGGGATAGCGGGAGAGCACCGCGTTGCCGTGGTGCCCTTCAGGATAGACCGCATTGCGCCCGTAGGCGTAATCGCTCCACATGGTGTCGGCAAGAAATTCGTAGTGGCTGGTATCGGGCCAGTTTTCTACGTGCAGCGGGTGCACCTCATGCGCGCCCATTACCTCCTGCAGGCAGACGATATCGGCGCTGACGGTTCGTACCGCATCGCGTAGTTCCGGCAATATGAAACGGCGGTTAAATGCCGTAAAGCCCTTGTGTATGTTGATCGTCAACACTTTTAGCGAAAAATGGTCGTTCTGTTGGGTCATAAGCTCCTTCCAACGTCACTATCCTGATGAAAATAAAGTGTAGTCGTCGTCACAAAAAGGTGCTGCGTTACGGAATTTTCCGTAAAGTGCGGTAGTCTGAAATTGCAGATAAAAATCCTTCAGGAGAGAGGCCATGAAGTGGCAACAACGCATTCGTGTCGCAACCGGCCTGAGCTGCTGGCAGATCATGTTGCATTTAGCGGTGGTCGCCGTGCTGGTAATGGCCTGGACGAGCGGCACCCTGGTGCGGGTCGGCTTAGGGCTATGCGTACTTTACGGCGTGACCGTAGTGCTGATGCTTTTTTTACAGCGCCACCATGATGCGCGCTGGCGTGAAGTGGCGGACGTGCTCGAAGAGCTGACCACCACCTGGTATTTTGGCGCGGCGATGATCGCCCTCTGGCTGCTGTCGCGCGTGCTGCAAAACAACCTGCTGCTGGCCCTTGCGGGGCTGGCGATCCTCGCCGGGCCGGCGGTGGTGTCGCTGCTGACCCGGGAGAAAAAGCTACGCAATGTTGCGTCTAAACATCGCGTACGCCACTGAGCCCGTCGTGGCCGCTATTACCAGTAGCGGCCACAAACTTCCCCAGACAATATCCAGACTCGCATCCTTCAGGTAGATCTGCTTGGTGATATCGGTAAAGTGGCGGATCGGGTTCACCCAGGTCAGATTCTGTAGCCACACCGGCATATTCTCCACCGGCGACACATACCCCGAGAGCAAAATCGCCGGCATCATAAAGACAAACACCCCGATAAAGGCCTGCTGCTGGGTAGAGCAGAGCGCCGAAATCAGCAGGCCAAACCCCACCAGCGACAGCCCGTAAATCACCATAGTGAAGTAAAACAGCACTAGCGATCCGGCAAAAGGAATGTGGTAAGCAAAGATACCGATAGCCAGCACGATAGTGGCCTGGAAGGTGGCGACGATCAGCGCTGGCACCGCCTTGCCGACAAAAATCTGCCAGGTAGCCAGCGGCGAGACCAGCAGCTGGTCCAGCGTCCCCTGTTCCCGTTCGCGGGCCACCGACAGGGAGGTGACGATCATCACCCCGATGGTAGTGATCATGGCGATCAGCGACGGCACCACGAACCACTTGTAATCCAGGTTCGGGTTATACCAGTTGCGCACCACCAGCTCGCTGTTGTTGGGCTTAGGTTTCCCCTCCAGCAGCTCCTGCTGATACTCCTTCACCACCTGCTGCAAATAATTGGCGGCAATCTGGGCGCTGTTGGAGTTACGCCCGTCGAGGATCAGCTGCATAGGCGCGGTTTGCAGGCTCTCCAGATTGCGGGAGAAATCCGCCGGGAAGCGCACCAGCAGCAGCGCCTTCTGCCGGTCGATGGTGGGGCGGATCTCCTGCGGGCTTTTCAGCAGCAGCACGTGGGTAAAGGCTTTGGCGCGGGCGAAGCGCTGGGTCAGCTCCACCGAGTGTTTGCCGTTGTCCTCGTTATAGATGGCAATAGAGGCGTTAGTGACCTCAAGGGTGGCGGCAAAGGGGAAGAGCAGCACCTGAATCAGCACCGGTAAAATTAAAATCGCCCGGGTCTGCGGCTCGCGCAGCAGAGACTGTAGCTCTTTGCGAATTAACGTCCATAAACGATGAAACATGGGTGCTCCTTAATCCAGCCGCCGTTTGGTTTTTATCCAGGTCAGGCCAATAAACATCACCGCCGAGGCAATCAAAAACAGCAGGTTCACCAGCAGCACCGCCGGGATATTGCCCGCCAGAAACAGGCTTTGCAGGGTGCTGGCAAAGTAGCGCGCCGGAATAACGTAGGTCACGGCGCGAATAATCGCCGGCATACTGTCGATCTGAAAAATAAACCCGGAGAGCATCACCGAGGGTAAAAAGGCGGCGTTCAGCGCCACCTGGGCGGCGTTAAACTGGTTGCGCGTAATGGTGGAGATAAGCAGCCCCATCCCCAGGGTGCTGAGTAAAAACAGGCTGGTAATAAAGAAGAGCACAATCAGCGAGCCGCGATAGGGCACCCCAAGGATAAAGACCGAGACCAGCATGCAGAGTAGCATCGCCAGCATCCCGAGGAAGTAGTAGGGGATGAGCTTGCAGAGCAGCAGCTCGGTGCGGGTCACCTCGGTGGAGAGCAGCGCCTCCATGGTGCCGCGCTCCCACTCGCGGGCAATCACCAGCGAGGTAAGTATGGCGCCGATCACCGTCATGATAATGGTCACCGCGCCGGGAATAATAAAGTGCTGGCTGATGGCGGCGGGGTTGAACCAGTAGCGGGTCTGCACGTCGATCAGCGGCTCAAAGGACTCGCCCCGGTCTTCGGCGCGCTGCATCTGCCACAGCTGCCAGATCCCCTCCGCGTAGCCCTGCACAAAGTTGGCGGTATTGGGCTCGCTGCCGTCGGTGATCACCTGTACGGGGGCGGTATCGCCCGGGGTGGCCATCCGGGCGGCGAAATCGACGGGGATGACAATCATGCCGCGGATGCGCCCGGCCTGCATCATCTGGATCAGCTGCTGGCGGTTGTCGCTGACGGTGGCGTCGATATAGGGCGAGCCGAGCATGGTGTGGGTGAAGTCGAGCGCCTCTTCGCTGCGCTGCTCCAGCAAAATGCCGACCCGCAGCTTGCTGGAGTCGAGGTTAATGCCGTAGCCAAAGATAAACAGCAGCAGCAGGGGGATCACCACCGCAATCAGCCAGCTGCTGGGATCGCGCACAATTTGCCGCGTCTCTTTACTGCACAGGGCGCGCACCCGGCGCCAGGAGAGGGCGTTATGCGACATGGCCTTGCTCCTTATCCCAGTCGTTGATAAGCGTAATAAAGGCCTGCTCCATGGTCGGGTCCGGCACCGCCTCGTCTGCCGCCTGGGCTTTCAGATCGTCCGGCGTACCGTGGGCAATCAGCTTGCCGCGATAAACCAGCCCGATGCGATCGCAATACTCCGCCTCGTCCATAAAGTGAGTGGTGACCATCACCGTCACCCCTTTTTCGACCATGCTGTTGATATGCAGCCAGAATTCGCGGCGGGTAAGGGGATCGACCCCGGAGGTGGGTTCATCAAGGAACAGAATATCCGGCTCGTGCATCAGGGAGCAGGCCAGCGCCAGCCGCTGCTTAAAGCCGAGGGGCAGGGCGTCGGTGGCGTGATGGGCGATGCTCTTCAGGCCAAAGGCCTCGCTCATGCGGGCGATCTTCTCATTTTGCACCCGCCCGCGCAGGCCGTAGACGCCGGAGAAGAAGCGCAGGTTCTGCTCGACCGTGAGGTTGCCGTAAAGAGAGAACTTTTGCGCCATATAGCCCAGGTGCTGGCGTGCCTTGCCGGAGCTGACCTTCAGATCCATATCCAGCACCAGCGCCTTGCCGGCGGTGGGCACCAGCAGGCCACACATCATCTTAAAGGTGGTGGACTTACCCGCGCCGTTCGGGCCCAGCAGACCAAAAATCTCGCCGCGCTTCACCGCAAAGTTGACGTTATCGGTCGCCGCGAAATCGCCAAATTTTTTGGTCAGCTGCTTTGCTTCAATAACCGTTTCTCCCGGCGTCCCCTCGACGGTGTGCAGAATCGCCCCCAGCGGCGACTCCGCCGTTCCGGCCCCGCCGAGCAGATCGATAAAGGCATCTTCAAAGCGCGGGGCGGTCTCATTCACCACCAGCTCCGGCATCTCCGGCGCAGACTGAATCTCCTCGATGGCGGCCTCTTTTTTCAGGATCAGGCGCACCGATTTCCCCTGGATCATGCCGTCGCTCACCTGGGGCTGCTTCAGCACACGCTGCAACAGCCTGCGGTTGGACTCCGCCGGGCTGTGCAGCAGAAAGCTGCGCCCGACCATCCGGGCGGTGAGGGCGGTGGGATCGCCCTGATAGAGCAGCTTGCCTTCGTTCATCAGCAGCACGTCCCGGCACTGCTCGGCCTCGTCGAGGTAGGAGGTGCTCCAGAGGATCAGCATCCCGTCTCCCGCCAGCTCGTGCACCATCTGCCAGAGTTCGCGGCGGGAGATGGGGTCCACCCCCACGCCGGGTTCATCCAGCAGCAGCACCTTTGGCTCGCCCACCAGGGTGCAGGCCAGCCCCAGCTTTTGTTTCATGCCGCCGGAGAGCTTGCCCGCCAGCCGGCCGGTAAAGGGGCCGAGGGCGGTAAAGGCCAGCAGTCGCTCAAAGGTCTTTTGCCGGGTTTCGCCGGTGACGCTGCGCAGATCCGCATACAGGTTAAGGTTCTCCATCACCGTCAGATCCTCATAAAGCCCGAACTTTTGCGGCATATACCCCAGCATGGCGTGCAGGGCGCGGTCGTCGTGAATGGGATCCAGTCCCAGCACCCGCGCCTCGCCGCCGTCGGGCTTCAGCAGCCCGGCCAGCATCCGCATTAGGGTGGTTTTCCCGGCGCCGTCCGGCCCCACCAGCCCGGTGACGTACCCCTTGTGCAGGGTGCAGTCCAGCGGCGCCACGGCGGGGCGGTCCATGCCGGGAAAGTTTTTTACCAGCCCGGTGAGTGCGATAACCGCGTCATTCATGACCTTCCCCATTGCTGAGCGTAACGGTGACCGGCATCCCCTGGCGCAGGGCATCGTCGGCATCGGTAACAATAATGCGCAGGCGATAGACCAGGTCGGTGCGCAGATCCGGCGTTTCAACGGTTTTCGGGGTGAATTCTGCGGTCGGGGAGACGAAGCCCACCTTGCCGTGGTACGGCTTATCCGGGCGGCCGTCGGTATAGAGCAGGAGTTCCCGACCCGCCTGCATCTGACCGAGATTAGTCTCGTCAATATAGGCCCGTACCCACACCGGGCGGGTGAGGGAGAGGGTGAGCACGGTGCTACCGGCATTAACCATGCTGCCGGGCTCAACGGCGCGGGTCATCAGCGTGCCGTCAGAGGGGGCAACCAGAGTTGTGTCGCGCAGATCCAGCTCGGCCTGGGCCAGCTGGGCCTGGGCCTGTTCGAGGCTGGCTTTCGCCTGGGCGATATCCTGCGGGCGGTTACCGCTGCGGTACTGGCTGAGTTTATCCTGGGCCGATTTCAGGGTCGCCTGGGCCTGATCGCGGGCCGAGCGGGCGTTCTCCAGATCGTTGGCGGAGAGGGCGCGGCTGCCCCAGAGCCCCTGCTGGCGTTTATAGAAGTTCTGCGCGTAATCGTACGCCGCCTGCGCCTGTTTGACGGCGGCGGCGGCTTGGGCCACCTCTTCGTCCCGGTAGCCCGCCTGCATTAATTCGTACTGCGCCTGGGCGACGGAGACGCCCGCTCTGGCCTGCAGCAGGGCGTTCTCATAGGGGGCCTTATCCAGCGTCCCCAGAGTCTGCCCGGCGGTGATGGTATCCCCTTCGTCTACGTTAAGCGCCGCCAGCCGTCCACCGACGCGAAAACTCATATTGACGGTGCGGATATCCACGTTGCCGTAGAGGGTCAGCCCTCGATCCTGCTGGCTCTGATACCACAGCCAGCCTCCGATGGCGACGGCCAGAAGCGCCACCGCGGCCAGTGCAACAACGACAGGTTTTTTCATCACTCCGGACTCCTTTGCGTTAATCCCTGCAGAATGAGGTCAATGTGGCAGCTCACCACCTGGACAATCTGGTTGGCCTTCTCCTCGTCAAAATGGCTCCAGCCGGTGCGCAGCAGAATGGTTTCCCGCCCGAGACGAAAGGCGAGGATCTCCCCCAGCAGCGCGTGGGTGTGCAGAATAGTTTGCGTATCATCGGCGGCGCGCCCGGTATAGGCGGCAACCAGCCGGGTCAGGTGATCGTGCATGGGAGCGATCACCCGGTCATGCACATGCTGGTAGGCCGCGGTGGGGGAGAGCTGCTCCCGGGAGATAAATTTGCTCAGGTTCAGCGTCTCGTCGTGGGTAAGCAGCTGGATCATATTTTTTGCCGCCTGCAGGATCAGCTCGCGAATGGTCGCTTTATCCGGGGCGGGCTGCGCCAGCAGGCGGGTAGCGGCCTCCACGTGCGGATGGAAATTGGCATCAATAAAATCGGCGATCCAGCGGGCGCAGGCGAGATAGAGATCCTCTTTGGAGCCAAAGTAGTAGGTGATGGCGGCGATGTTCTGCCCGGCCTGGGCGGCAATATCGCGGGTGGTGGCATGCAGGCCATATTCGCCAAACTGCGCCAGCGCGGCGGCAATCAGCTGGCTTCGGGCCTGTTCACCTTTTGTGGTCGTCGGAGTCGGATTCATGGCGGCTCTGAAAATTAATCAATCGATTGATTAAGATTATGGTGAAATTTTCACCTTGTCCAGCGAGGCGGAGAGATATTTTGCCTGATAACGATTGAGGGATATTTTATGCGCCATATCACAAAATCTGCTACACTCCGCAGCTTCACGACATCGTGGTTTTTGTCCTCTCTATTCGTCTTATCTCCCTGAAAACTACACCTGTGACGGTCGGGGCGGTTCGGAGTTGTTATGTCTTTTGAAATCCTGGGCCTGAACCCTGAAATTCTGCGCGCCGTTGCAGAGCAGGGCTATCTCGAACCTACCCCTATTCAGCAGCAGGCGATCCCCGCCGTGCTGCAAGGCCGCGACCTGATGGCCAGCGCCCAGACCGGTACCGGTAAAACCGCTGGCTTTACCCTGCCGTTGCTGCAGCGCCTGACCGATAATCAGCCGCATGCTAAAGGCCGCCGTCCGATTCGCGCCCTGATCCTTACCCCTACGCGCGAGCTGGCCGCTCAGGTGGGCGAAAACGTACAGGAGTACAGCCGCTATCTGAATATTCGTTCGCTGGTGGTATTCGGCGGGGTGAGCATTAACCCGCAGATGATGAAACTGCGCGGCGGCGTGGACGTGCTGGTGGCGACGCCGGGCCGTCTGCTCGATCTCGAACATCAGAACGCCCTGAAGCTCGACAGCGTCGAGATTCTGGTGCTGGACGAAGCGGACCGCATGCTGGATATGGGCTTTATCCACGATATCCGCCGCGTGCTGGCGAAGCTGCCGGCGCGCCGTCAGAACCTGCTCTTCTCCGCGACCTTCTCGGATGAGATCAAAGCGCTGGCCTCGAAGCTGCTGCACAACCCGCTGGAAGTGGAAGTGGCCCGCCGCAATACCGCCTCCGAGCAGATTACCCAGCACGTGCACTTTGTTGACAAGAAGCGCAAGCGCGAGCTGCTCTCCCAGATGATCGGCCAGGGCAACTGGCAGCAGGTGCTGGTCTTTACCCGCACCAAGCACGGTGCTAACCACCTGGCGGAACAGCTGAATAAAGACGGCATCCGCAGCGCGGCGATCCACGGTAACAAGAGCCAGGGGGCGCGTACCCGTGCGCTGGCCGACTTTAAATCCGGCGATCTTCGCGTGCTGGTAGCGACCGACATCGCCGCCCGTGGCCTGGATATCGAAGAGCTGCCGCACGTGGTGAACTACGAGCTGCCGAACGTACCGGAAGATTACGTCCACCGTATCGGCCGTACCGGTCGTGCTGCCGCCACCGGTGAAGCGCTGTCGCTGGTCTGCGTGGATGAGCACAAGCTGCTGCGCGACATCGAACGCCTGCTGAAGAAAGAGATCCCGCGCATCGAAACCCCGGGCTACGAAGTGGATCCGTCCATCAAGGCCGAGCCGATCCAGAACGGTCGTCAGGGTGGGGGTCGCGGTCAGGGCGGCGGCGGTGGACGCGGGCAACAGCCGCGTCGTGCTGAAGGCGGCGCGCCGAAATCCTCCTCCAAACCGCCGCGCCGTAATAACGACGCTAAAGCTACCGGTGAAAACCCGTGGCGCAGCGGCGAGGCCAAACCCGCAGGGGAAGGGCAGCGCCGACGCCGCCCGCGTAAACCTGCTTCAGCGCAGTAATCTGGAAGCCCGGCCGTAAAGCCGGGCTTTTCTTTTTGCCGCTGGCGGATGAACGTGCCACAATAGTGGCTGTTTATACAGTATTTCAGGTTTCCCGATGGCTTTAACCGCTGCGCTAAAAGCGCAAATTGCCGCCTGGTATAAGGCGCTGCAACAGCAGATCCCCGATTTTATCCCCCGCGCACCACAGCGACAGATGATCGCCGATGTGGCGAAGACGCTTGCCGGGGACGAGGGGCGCCATCTGGCCATTGAAGCCCCCACCGGGGTGGGTAAAACCCTCTCTTACCTCATCCCGGGCATCGCTATCGCCCGGGAAGAACAAAAAACGCTGGTGGTGAGCACCGCCAACGTGGCGCTGCAGGATCAGATCTTCAGTAAAGATCTGCCCCTGCTGCGCAAAATCATCCCCGAGCTGCGCTTTACCGCCGCCTTTGGCCGCGGGCGCTATGTCTGCCCGCGCAACCTGGCGGCGCTGGCCAGCAGCGAACCCTCCCAGCAGGATCTGCTGGCCTTTCTTGATGACGAACTCACCCCGAATAACAAGGCCGAGCAGGAGCAGTGCGCCAAGCTAAAAACCGATCTCGACGGCTATAAGTGGGACGGCCTGCGGGATCATACCGAACAGGCCATTAGCGACGACCTGTGGCGCCGCCTCAGCACCGATAAAGCCAGCTGTCTGAACCGCAACTGCCACTATTACCGGGAGTGCCCCTTCTTCGTCGCCCGCCGGGAGATCCAGGAGGCGGAGGTAGTGGTTGCCAACCACGCGCTGGTGATGGCGGCGCTGGAGAGCGAGGCGGTGCTGCCGGAGCCGAAACATCTGCTGCTGGTGCTGGACGAAGGCCACCATCTGCCGGACGTAGCGCGGGATGCGCTGGAGATGAGCGCCGAGATCACCGCCCCATGGTTCCGCCTGCAGCTGGATCTTTTCTGCAAGCTGGTTGCCACCTGCATGGATCAGTTCCGCCCGAAAACCATCCCGCCGCTGGCGGTGCCGGAGCGGTTAAGCGAGCACTGCGAAACTGTCTATACCCATATTGCCTCGCTCAATAATATTCTTAATCTCTATCTTCCCGCGACCCAGGAGGCCGAGCACCGCTTTGCCATGGGGGAGCTGCCGGAGGAAGTCATGGCGATTTGCCAGGAGCTGGCGAAGCATCTCGAGAAGCTGCGCGGGCTGGCGGAGCTGTTTTTAAACGATTTGAGCGAGAAAACCGGCAGCCACGACGTGGTGCGCCTGCACCGCATTTTGCTGCAGATGAACCGGGCGCTGGGGATGTTTGAAGCGCAAAGCAAGCTCTGGCGGCTGGCGTCGATGGCGCAGGCCTCCGGCGCGCCGGTGACCAAGTGGGCCTCCCGCGAGGTGCGGGAAGGGCAGATCCACCTCTTCTTCCACTGCGTGGGGATCCGCGTCAGCGACCAGCTGGAAAAACTGCTCTGGCGCAGCGTGCCGCACGTGGTGGTGACCTCCGCCACCCTGCGCTCGCTCAACAGTTTCTCGCGCCTGCAGGAGATGAGCGGCCTGCGCGAAAAAGCGGGCGATCGCTTTGTGGCCCTCGACTCGCCCTTTAACCACTGCGAGCAGGGCAAAATCGTCATTCCGCGCATGAGCTATGAGCCGCTTATCGATAATGAAGAGCAGCATATCGCCGAGATGGCGGCCTACTTCCGCGAGCAGGTAGAGAGCAAAAAATATCCCGGCATGCTGGTGCTTTTTGCCAGTAACCGCGCCATGCAGCGCTTCCTGGAGGAGGTGCCCGACCTGCGCCTGCTGCTGCTGGTGCAGGGCGATCAGCCGCGCTACCGGCTGGTGGGGCTGCACCGTAAGCGCATCGACGGCGGCGAGCGCAGCGTGCTGGTGGGGTTGCAGTCTTTTGCCGAAGGTCTGGATCTGAAAGGGGATTACCTCACCCAGGTGCACATTCATAAAATCGCCTTTCCCCCCATCGACAGCCCGGTGGTGATCACCGAAGGGGAGTGGCTAAAGAGCCTGAACCGCTACCCCTTTGAGGTGCAGAGCCTGCCAGCGGCGTCGTTTAACCTGATCCAGCAGGTAGGGCGTCTGATTCGTAGCCACGCCTGCCGGGGCGAGGTGGTGATTTACGACAAGCGGCTACTGACCAAAAACTACGGCCAGCGGCTGCTGAACGCGCTGCCGGTCTTCCCCATCGAGCAGCCTGAAGTGCCCGAGGTAAAAAAACGCCCGGCTAAACCTGCCGCCGGGCGTAAAAAAAGCGTCCATGCGAAGAGGCGCGGTCCTACTGGTAAGTGAATGTCATCAGCACCACGCTGGAAAAGGTGCCGGCGGTGACCGGGGTGGACGCGACGTAATAGCGCGCCGCCATCGGAAAATCTGCGGAGTGGGTGGCGGGGTCAATAACCGCGTTGAAGCGCGCCTCCGGCGCCAGAATGATGTTGTCGGTACGGTCCGCCAGCTCCAGCGCCAGCCCCTGCGAGGTGCCGGTATTGGCAAACTTGAAGGGGTGCACCTTGTCGCGCTCGCCGTCAACGGTAATGGTCGCCAGCATCATGCTCTGGGGGCAGTTCGAGACGGTAACATCAAAGTTTTTCCACACCCCGGTATCTCCCACCGACTTAAAATCAGCGGCCACCGCCTGGCCAAGATCGATCGTTTTATTCAGGCTAGCGCTGTCCAGCTGGCAGGGGGTGTCGTACAGATTGCCTTCGAGGCTGAGGGTCACGTCGGTGGCCGAGGCGTTCAGCCCGGCCAGCAGCAATAACAGAGCAAGATATTTCATCGTTGGCTCACTTGTATTCAATGTCGATGGTGGCAACGGTATTGGCTTTACCGGGGGTAACCTGCCTGGCTATCTGGTAATACTCCACCTCGAAGGGGAGGGTAAAAGGCTGATTGGGCACGGTGCGATCGCCGAAGGGGATCGGGTAGTCGTAGCGCAGCGACACGTTGCCGATATTCATTTTTACCCCCACCCCGGTGGCGCCGCCGGGCGTCAGGTTCAGCACGTCGTTGCCGTCGCTGATCGAGGTGGCGCCGTTGGCGCTGGTCACCCTGGCGGTCATGGTCACCTGGTCAGAGCAGACCGCCGTCAGGTTGAAGGCTCTCCAGCCGCTGGCGCTGCCGATATGACTGAAGTGTCCTACCGAAAAATCACCCAGCGTCACCGTCAGGCTTTTCGGATCCACCGAACAGGTGGTGGCTTTTACCGCCACGTTACCGCCGTAGCGGATGGCGTTCAGGCGGCCCAGGGGCTCATCCGGGTAAACACCCAGCGCCCAGATGCCGCTGTGCAGGCCCATCTTCTGCTGGCCGGTGGCACTGGCAGTTTTAACCAGCTGTAAGGTGAGAGGCAGGTTAAAGCTGCCGGAGCCGTCGTTGCTGACGTAGCCCAGCGGCGTGTTGCGGCTGTCGCAGTGGGCCGCCCGGCCGCGCACCACCTGACCGGCGCTGTTCACCAGCTCAATGCCAATGTCCTCGATCCCGGTCGGATAAACGCCCGGCATTCCCGGCACCTCTTCTTCTGTACCAATATGGCAGGCGGTAATCGGCTTGCCGCCGTCGGCGGCGTCGCAGTGGCCTTTTACCCTGTGGGTCCGGGCCGAGCCGGGGATAACGTTGCCGGGGCTGAGGGTGGCGGGTACCGTCAGGGTACCCGGCGTGGCGGCCCAGGGGAGATCCGCCGTATTACAGGTGGCTTTTGCCTGCGGCATAAACAGGAACAGGGCGGCCAACAGGGCCAGCACGCTGCCGTAACGCAGTGTTTGCATCTTTTCCTCGCGAGTTAGCTGCATTGCGCGGTGAGGCTTATCACCGGGTCGGCCGTTCTGGACGGCAGTTGATAATGGGCAGAGCAGTGGGCATCGGCGCCTTTGCCCCAGCTGACGTTAACGCGGCCGCTGGCATGCATGCCGGTCAGGTAGACCTCGCCCCCGTCACCGACGATAAACTCCCCGCTCTTATTGATTGCCGCCGTGGCGCCGAAGGGGACGGGACGCCCATCCGCCCGGGTCAGGGTGAGTAGCACCCGGCTGCCGATGCGGGTATCAAAGTGGGCGCGTACCACCGCCCCCCGGGTAGGGGTGACCACTTTTGCCGCCTGGGACACGTCGGCGCCAGCGGGCAGGCTTTCGGTATCCAGCGACAGAGTGTTGTGATGGTAAGGGGTGACATAGGGCACGATGGCGTAACCGCGCCAGTCGGTATGCACGCCGGTCTGGTTACCGATTCCGGTGCCGCTGGCACCCGGCGTTTCTACCAGCGCGACGGTATCGCCCATTGGCTGGCCGAAGGTGACGCCGTGGGCGTGGGCGATCATGCTGCCCTGAACTCCGACGTTAAGCTGGCGCTGCTGGTTATCCTGCGAGTAGCCTGCCGTCATTTCGCCGTAGGTGGCTTTATAGTCAGTATTCAGGTTGCTGCTATAGCCGCCGGACTGGCTGTGTCCCTGCTGCACCCCCCAGCTGAGATTGTTATCCGCCAGCGCGGTGCCGTTGAGGCCGACGCTCTGGCTGGTGTCGTGCCTGCTGCTGTTCAGGCTGTAATTAACCCAGGTGTTTTTCAGCCAGCGGTCCAGCGGCACCGAGACATTGAAGGCGAAGGTCTGTTCGTTTTCCCGTTCGTTATTGCTCTGGTCATCCTGCACGTTTTTGCTCAGGCCATAGTTGATGCCGTAGCTGATCCCGCGCCAGCTGCTGTTGTAGCCCAGGCTCAGGGAGGCCATGCTCTGCTGGCTGTTCCAGTAATCCTCTTTCACCAGGCTTAGCGTCAGCGAACCCCAGCGGTCGCCCAGCGCCTGATCGAGGGTCACCTCCTGGCGATTGCGGCGGCGATCCGCCGGCGTCCAGTCAGGATTGCGGGTATAAGAGTCCAACACGTCCGAGAGGGTGGAAAAACCGGCGCTGTTATAACGGTAACCCGCCAGGATAAAATGGGTGCCGGTGGTGACAAAATCCTTACTGTAGCGCAGCCGCCAGGCGCGGCCCCGGCGGCTGTTTTGCCCCTGCATCCGGGATTTCGCCCCGGTGAGATCCGCCGAAACGGCCCCCCAGTTGCCGATATTTTTGCCGGCGCCGAGCGCCAGGGCGTGGTAGTTGGCGCTCACCTGCACGCCGCCGTAGGCGGTCAGGTCCCAGGGCAGGCCGTAGATCCCGGTGCCCTGCAGGAATTCACTCTTCTCCACGTCATTGTCATAGCTGCGATAGCGCCCGCCCGTCAGGCTGTATTTGAAGCGCCCTTCGCGCTGCAGAACCGGCACCGAGGCGTAGGGCACCACAAAGTGCTGCTCGCTGCCGTCGGTCTCTTTTACCGTCACGTTCAGGTCGCCGCTGCTGCCGGTGGGGTAGAGATCGTCAATCTCAAACGCGCCGGGGGCCACGTAGTTTTGATAGATAACATAGCCATTCTGGCGCACCACCACCTGGGCGTTGCTGTGCGCCACGCCGCGAATGCGCGGGGCGAAGCCCTTCATGCTGTCCGGCAGCATATCGTCGTCAGAGGCCAGCTGGGCACCGGTAAACGACAGGCTGTCAAACACGTCCGCGGGGGTGGAGCTCTGTCCCAGCGTCACCACGCTGCCAAGGCGCAAAATATTGCGCTGGGCATAGCTGTAGACGGTGGAAAATTCACGCTGGCTGGTCTCCTCGTCGCGTGTCTGGCTCCAGGTCGAGTAGTTGCGCAGTCGCCAGGCGCCAAGGTTCAGCCCCGGGCGCAGGTTCAGGTACGAACTGCGCTGCTGGCCGCTGCCCTCTCCCCGGGTGTGGCTATCGCTGGTGGAAAAGCTGTAGTTGAGTAAAAAGGCGTTAATGCCGTTATCCATCTCCTCCGGCGCCACGTATCCCTGAGGGATCTCGGTGATGGCCGCCTGGGGAATGCTCAGAAGTAACTGCTGCTGGCCGGGGCGAAAGGTGGCGCTGGCGGCAGGGAGCACAGAGAGATCGACACAGTCGTCCTTATTTTTGACGCTGAATTTATCGCTCTGGATCCCAAAGCTGTGCAGGGTTTGCTCCGTCAGGCAGGGGGCCAGAATGGCCGGACCCGAGGCCGGATGTTGCAGGTTAAAGGCGATCTTTTTATTGGCCACCTTATTGTTATTCACATAGACATCCACCTGGTAGCTCCCCGGCGCCATGCCGGGGCCGGATTCATACAGGCTGAGGTCGGTTTTTCCCTGGCCGGGCGTGTCGACATCCAGCAATGCCGGGTTGAAATAGTCCTCCGCCAGCACCTGCTGCATGCAAAAGGTTAGCACCGCGCAGACCAGCGTAATCAGCAGAGCGCGCGCGGGCTTACGCGGGGCTTTGGTGGAGTAGTCCCAGGCCATGGCGAAGGTGTGTATTACAGGCTGGCGGACCAGGCGTGGCTTACGGCGCCGTAGTCGTTAATGATTTTCCAGCTCACGCTTCCCCCCGTAATGCCGCCGGGCACGGCGAAGTGGGCATCGCTGTCGGGGGCGACCCAGGTGACATTGTTGACTTTTTTCCCGCCGAGGGTGACTTCCTGGAAGTTCATATAAAAGGGCGTCGGGTTACTGACCACCAGGCTATTACCCTCTTTATGCCAGCGTAACTTACCTGCCACTTCGTCCGGTTTGCCAGCGATCGCCGCCGGACGGTAGATCAGCTTGATGCGCGTTTTAATGGCAATCTGCAGGGTATTGCTGCTCTCTTCATGGGCAGACGACGGGATAGTTTTAATATTCAGCCAGTAGAGCGATTCACGATCGGTCGGCAGATTTCCGCCGGTACGCACCACGCGCAGGACGTTGTCCTGTTTGCCATCCAGGCGAAACAGCGGCGGGGTCATCAGAAATGGGGTTTTATCCCGCGCATGGTCCGTGCTCTCCACCCAGGACTGCACCAGATAGTCGAGGTTGTCTGGGTTGGAAATACCCAGCGAGGCTTCTTTTTTATCTCCCTGATAAATTAATCGAGTTCCTTCGATAATTACGCCCGCGTGGGCGGCGGTGGTCATTAATAACAGGGCAGAGAGTAAAGTCGTTTTACGCATGGCGGGATTCAGTCAAAGCAGCAGGGATCCTGACGGCGGGCCGCCAGGATCCACCGCATTAGTTGTACATAACGGTAAAGGTGGAGACCGCGTTAGCCGGGCCGGCGGTAATGGTGCTGCCGGTCTGGATATAGCGAGCGCCAAATACCAGGTCGTTGGTAGTGGTGCCGGACTGCAGCGGGTAAGCTGTTGAGGAGGTATATAAGCTCAGCGGGCTTTCTGATTTATCCAGCAGCTGGATACCCACGCCGGTGGCCGCGCCGGTACCCGGGGTGATGGCCAGCACGTTGGCGTTGCTGCTGTCCGCAGAGCCGCCAAAGGTAATGGCCGCGCTGGTAATAGTTTCCGGACAGTCTTTCAGCTGAATGTCAAAACGGGTGGTGGCGGTCGTGGAGCCGGAACCGGTAAAGGCCGTCTGGGACACTTTGCCCAGCGAGACGTCCAGCGGGCTGCTGACGCCGTTCACCACCTGGCAGGCGGAATCGATGATTTCACCCGTAAAATTAATTTGCCCTTCGCCGCTGTTCGCAGCCCAGGCAGAGACAGAACAACATAACGCAGTGGCAATAAAGATGCCGGATACACGTTTACGCATAATATTTCCTGAATGTGTGCCGGAGTTAATAACGTCCGTTGTGATTAAATAATGAATAAAAGCTGGCGGCTTATAACGCGGCATACTTTACGAAATTGCCGGGAGATGTATAACAATCGGCTGGAGCATTATTGATTAGATTAACTATTGCATTATTGTTTTTTCTTAAATAACAACAGGATGATAATTCTTAAGCGGGGCGGGGCAAGGTGCAGGGAATAAGTAAAATGACTAACCGCAAAACTCTTATCGACGCTATAGTGTTAATAAGATGTCGCAAGGAGAGTTACCGTGGATTATCGCAAAATTATTAAAGAAGTAGGGCGGGGTAAAAACCACGCCCGCGATCTGGATCATGAGACCGCCCGTGAGCTGTATAACCAGATGCTGTCGGGCAATATTCCCGACCTGGAGATGGGGGGCATTCTGATTGCGCTGCGCATTAAGGGCGAGGGCGAAGCGGAGATGCGCGGCTTTTACGAGGCGATGCAGTCCCATACGCTGCGCCTGACCCCGCCGGTGACGATGCCGATGCCGATTGTTATTCCCAGCTATAACGGCGCGCGTAAACAGGCGAACCTTACCCCGCTGCTGGCAATCCTGCTGCGTAAGCTGGGCTTTCCGGTGGTGGTGCACGGCGTCAGCGAAGATCCCACCCGCGTGCTGACCGAAACCATTTTTGCCCTGCTGGGCATCGAGCCCACCCTCCACGCCGGGCAGGCGCAGGCAAAACTGGAGGGGCATCAGCCGGTCTATATCCCGGTAAGCCACCTCTGCCCACCGCTGGAGGATCAGCTGGCGATGCGCTGGCGGATGGGGGTACGTAACAGTGCCCATACCCTGGCGAAGCTGGCCACCCCCTTCGAAGAGGGGAGGGCGCTGCGTCTTTCCAGCGTGTCGCATCCGGAGTATATCGCCCGGGTGGCGAACTTCTTTAGCGCCATTGGCGGCCGGGCGCTGCTGATGCACGGCACCGAAGGCGAAGTGTACGCCAATCCCCAGCGCTGCCCGCAGCTCACCCTGATTGACAGCGAAGGTACGCGCGTCCTGCTGGAGCGCGGGGAAGAAAACAGCGAGGTGGTGTTACCCGCCAGTAAAGATCCAAAAGAGACCGCCCACTGGATTGAGCAGTGTCTGGCAGGCAATGTACCGGTGCCGCACGCGATTAAGCTCCAGATGGCCTGCTGTCTGCTGGCGACCGGGCGGGTGGAGTCGGTCGACGCCGGGCTGGCGGAGATTGCGCGCTCGTTTTAAGGCAAAAAAAAGCCCGTCCAGTCCTGGACGGGCAAACAAGGGTAATAACTTCAGGGTTAATGAGGGTTGGAGCAGTGATTCAGTTCGGTTATTTGTAGATAACCGCGGTACCGCTAAGTTTGTTGTTAGTGTTTGCGGAGGTAATGGTATATCCGCTTGCACCTGCCGCGGCGGCTTTCTCGGCCAGCTGCGCTTCCAGACCATCCAGCGTAGTTGCACCTTCCGCGCTCACCACACCGATTTTGTTCATCCCGTTTGCCTGAGAAGGCGATACGGACTGGGCAGCAAAGGCGCCGAAAGAGAGTGTAGTCAGGGCAACAGCAGCAACAGCATATTTGATGGCTTTCATGGTTAATTTCTCGCAGGTTATTCTGTTAAGGGGACGTTGTTCCGTCGATGTGATAAGTATCACGCTTTTTTACGAGAGATAAAATCGAAGAGAATTGACGTCGTTGTTCGAAAAATTTGAATGACAAATAACTTATTGAATATTAATAAATTACCTGAATGATTTTGCCTTTCCTGACGTTACGCTTTACAGACGCAGCGGTGAGGGCACTATTTGCGAAACGCAGGGGCAATTCTTGTGCGCGTAAAGGTAACCGCTTGCGTTGCCAGTTAGGGTAAAGAAAAGTCAGCGTAACTGGCTATCCTTGGAACCTCTGCGATTATATCCTGCATTAACGCTGTTATGTGAATCTTTCTCCTGCTGGCACTGGATGCATAACCGCACCCCGGGCACCGCTTTACGCCGCGCCTCGGGAATGGGGTCGCCGCACTCTTCGCAGAATTGCAGGCTCTCGCCCTGAGGGATCTCCCCGCGCGCCCGCGCCACCGCATCTTCAATGGTACTGTTGATCTGCTGATTTACCGCGTCATCGTTCGCCCAACCGGAAGCCATACACCCCTCCTGAAACCGTTAACCATCATCTGAATATGGGGTTAAAAAACGCACAGTTCAAGGCGCAACCCCCGTTTTCACGCACTTTCAGACCTAATGAAACAAGCCAAATGCGAAGGGGATAATCTTTTACGCCGCAGATCATTCTGCACTATTCATATTTCCGCTCAATTTTTAATCATGAATTATAATTCCCAGTAATTATTTATCTTTTTGCAAGCCTCCCGGAACCGCCTGTCGCATAGAAATACCTTTTAAATGCGATAGCAAAGCGAAGCGTAAAAGCAAAATGCGATGACCTTAATGCGAGAGCAATCATGCGATAACCTGAATGCGATAGCGTGGTGCAACTATGTTCATCAGAGCGTATTTGAAGGCAACGGCAGAGGATCCCTACGGCGATAGCGCCAGAGATACCCTGGAGGAGTTTGTCCGGGCCCGGGGGCACAGGATCGCCAGCTATTATCGGGAAAGCAGTAACGCGACCTCCACCGACAGGCCGGAGCTGGGAAGGTTGCTGGCCGAGAGCCAGCCCGGGGATATTTTGCTGGTGGACAGGATAGATCGGCTGGTGCACCTGAGCAGCCATGACTGGGCGCTGCTGCAAAACCAGGTGGGCCAGCAGGATTTGCGGATTTTAAGCCTGGATCTGCCCACCTCGTGGCAGGCGTTTGACGGCGCGCCTGCCGTGGCAGGTGCTATGAATATGCTGCTGCTGGAGGTGATGGCCGCCCTCGCACATAAAGAGTGGCTCGATCTGCGGCTGCGGCAAAAAGCCGGTATCGCGCGGGCGCAAAAAGCCGGGAAATACCGCGGTAAACAGGCCGATCGGGAACGGCACCAGAAGGTGCTCTACTACCGGCAGGAGAAGAAGATGAGTATTCAGGAGACGGCGGAGGCCACGGGGTATAGCCCCTCTCAGGTATGCCGTATTCAGGCCCTGTACCGCCAGGCTGACAAAAAGGGCTAACGCCTCTCCCGCTGTCACTGCACCCTGGCAGATGCAGAGTGCAGTGTAGGGGAGTTATTTGTAGATGGTGGCGGTACCAAACATCGTGTTGTCGCCGCTGGCAGAGTTGATGGTGAAGCCTTTAGCCCCCTGTTCGCGGGCTTTTTCAGCGAGTTTATCCTCCAGATCGGGCAGGTCTCGCGCGCCGGAAACGGAGACGGTACCAGCCGGACGAAGCTGGCTACTGTCGCTCTGCATAAGGGGCTGCACGGACCAGGCGGCGAAGGAAGCGCCCGCCATGGTCGCCGCGGCCAGCATTACCAGATATCTTTTCATGATCACATCCTCTAATGACTTTGGGTGAGCCACAGTAAGTGTAGAACGGGTCTGAGTGTGACTTAGCGCAAAAAATCGCGGAAGATGCGGCTGTTTTTTGAACGATATTTTTTGACAAATACATTACAAATCATAGACATCCAGGCTTTTGATTTTTAGCGTTTTATCATTGCCCCCAGAGAAAGATTTACCGTCGTGCCGGCAAGGGGTATCTTACGCCGCTGTTTTAAAGGAGAACGCCATGACATCCCAGAAGCCGGGGTTGCACCCACGCAACCGCCACCGCAGCCGTTACGACATGAATGCCCTGTGCCAGAGCTGTCCGGCCCTGCGCGATTTTATTATTACCTCGCCGGCCGGTGAGCCTACGGTAAACTTTGCCGACCCGCAGGCGGTGAAAACCCTCAACAAAGCCCTGCTGGCGCACTTTTATGGCGTAACCCACTGGGATATTCCGGACGGCTACCTCTGCCCGCCGGTACCGGGGCGCGCGGACTACATTCACCATCTGGCGGACCTGCTGGCCGACGATCGCGGCGGCGTGGTGCCCGCCCAGGCTACGGTGCTGGATATCGGTACCGGGGCTAACCTTATCTACCCCCTGATTGGCGTGCATGAATATGGCTGGCGCTTTACCGGCAGCGAGATTGACCCGCAGGCCTTTGCCAGCGCCACGGCGATTGTTAACGCCAATGCCGGGCTGAGCCGCGCCATTCGCCTGCGCCGCCAGAAAGATCCCGCGGCCATTTTTGCCGGCATCATTCATAAGAACGAGCAGTACGACGCCACCCTGTGCAATCCGCCGTTCCACGACTCCGCCGAAAGTGCCCGGGCAGGCAGCGAGCGTAAACGCCGCAACCTTGGGCAGGCGGCAGATGCGGCGCTGAACTTTGGCGGCCAGCAGCAGGAGCTCTGGTGCGAAGGGGGTGAGGTGGCCTTTATTACGAAGATGATTGCCGAAAGCGCCCAGTACGCCCGTCAGGTGAAGTGGTTCACTACCCTGGTCTCGCGGGGCGAAAACCTGCCGCCGCTCTATCGCGCCCTGACCCAGGTGGGCGCGGTGAAGGTGGTAAAAAAAGAGATGGCCCAGGGGCAGAAGCAGAGCCGCTTCATCGGCTGGACCTTCCTCGAAGACAATAAGCGCAGCCGTTAATTACAGCGTCGGCTCCTGCGGCGGCGGCGTGGCTGGCGCCGCAGAGCCCGGCGTCGGTAAGACCTGATAGGTCTGCACCGGCACGCGCACGTCGGCGAGATCGAAGTGTTTTTTCACCATGCTGTCGAGGGCAAAGCGCACTGTCCACTGTTTCAGCGGCTGGGTGGTAAAGGTGACGCGCAGCGTAAAGGCGGTGTTGGTCAGCCCCACAATGCCGGTAAAGGTCGGCTCGCCGATCACCAGGCCGCGAATATCCTCCTGCTCCATTAACTCATCTACCGCCGCTTTCAGCGCTGCTTTTGCCTTCTCCGCATCCTCATGTCTATCCACGTCGTAGTTCGCCACCACCGAGCCGATGCCGCGCACAAAATTGGCGAAAGTGGTAATGGATGACCAGGGAATGATGTGGTAAGCCCCGGTATCCTGGCGCACGCCTACCGAGCGAATCGACATCCGTTCTACCGTGCCGGTCAGCGGCCCGATGGTCACCAGATCGCCGGTGTTCATCCCGTTTTCAAACTGAATAAAGATCCCGGTGATAATGTCTTTTACCAGCGTCTGGGAGCCGAAGGAGATGGCCAGCCCCAGGGCGCCGGCACCCGCCAGCAGCGGGGCGATATTTACCCCAATCTCCGAGAGCACAATCATGATGGTGATGGTGCTGATCACCACCGCCAGCGCGTTGCGGAACAGGGTCAGCAGGGTGCGGGCCCGGGCGCTCGGCAGAGGGCGGCCGTGTATATCGGATACCAGCCGGTTCTCAATCAGGCTTGCCAGCAGCGTCCAGCCCACGGCGGAGAAGAAGAGTATCAGGGCGATGCGGATGATGATATCCACCGCTTTCTCCCCGGCGCCGTTCTGCAGCCAGTTCCAGAAATCAAACAGGCCCCAGGCATTGAGCAGCAGCATAATCGCCACCGCCACGCAGAGAATGCGCGCCACCTTCAGGGAGGCGGAGATCCAGCCATTCAGCCGCTTTTGCAGCTCCGGATAGTTACGCTGTACCTGCGGCGAGAGGGTGATGGTTTTGGCCAGCCAGCGTGAGAGCAGGCCCGAAATAAAGGCCGCAACGCCCACGATCGCCAGGCTCTGGAAGGTAGCCCCCATCATAAACTTCAGGCTGTTGCCCGGATCGAACAGGGAGAAGAAGCAGAGCACGATAAAGTAGGCGCTCGCCAGCCAGTGCCACACCAGCGCGAAGGCGCGAATAAAGAGGCTGAAGAAGGACAGGGAGCGGTCCGCCAGGTGCAGCAGCCCCTGGGTGATGGCCTTTTTGTTGTGAAAGATAAGATAGAGCGCCCAAACGGTGATGCAGAGCATTATCAGCACGTTTGCCAGCGCCCCTATCTGCACGTTCACCTGGTTGGAGATAATTGGCACCGCCACCAGCAGCCCGTAGCCAATCAGCCCGCTCAGGGTGCTAAGGCGCAGGGACCAGTATTTTGCCGTCTTGTCGTTAATGTTGAAGGGCCGCAGCTCCGGGACGTGCGGGCAGAAAATCAGGCGCAGGATCGCCTTAAAGAATTCGATAAGGGCAAAGGCATTGAGGAACAGCCCCTGCTGGAAGGCGATGGTTTTATTACCCCCATGCAGGTTTTCAATCAACAGCTGGCCGATAAACAGCGTCAGCGCCAGCAGCAGCAGATCGATAATCAGGGCGGCGGCGATCATCAGCGGCAGGTGCAGCCAGCTGCTTTTCTCGCGATTCTTCTTGCGGCCCCAGCGGCCCATCTTGCGGTAGAGCGGCCAGGCGCAGAGACGCACCAGCCAGTAAAAGGTAAAGACCAGCCCGGCGAGGATCAGAAAGTGGGTGGCGGCATTGCTGAAGGTGGCCGGGTTAAAAGGCTTGTGCGGCGAGCCTATCAGGTTGCGGTAGAGCTGGGCAAAGCGGCTGGCCAGCGCCTCGCCGTAGTGGCGGCTGACATCGGTGAGATTCTCCAGCACCGTTTTCTCTTCTACCACTTCCGGCGGCGTGATTTTGGGTACCGGCTCCTGGGCCGGCGTGGCGGCCACGCTGCGCAGCTGACCAATCAGCTCCTGGCGCGAGGCGTCGTTCTCCAGCACGTCCGCCAGCGCGGAGTAGGCGGCTTTTTTCTGTTCTATGTCGGGCTCGGCCGCCGGTGCGCTCTGCGCCGGGGCGGCTGCCGCAGTGGTGACGCCGGGAATGGTAACCGCCTGCGCGGGGGCGCAGAGCAGACTCAAAAGCAGGAACAGGATCCACGGCATGGCGTCCTCCGGTGACAAGCCAGACAAAACCCTAAGTATAGATGGCGGAGCGGGGAGGGAAGCTTTTGGGATAATTCCGGCGTTAAAAAGCCGGGCGAACCCGGCTTGATATGATGTGCTCTGCAATCAGGCGACGTGCTGCAAAAACTCCTGCAGCCGCTGGCTCGGCGGATTGGCGATCAGCGCCTGCGGATTGCCATCTTCCGCAATGCGGCCTTTGTCGATAAAGATCAGACGGGAGGCGACCTTCTCGGCAAAGCCGATTTCGTGGGTCACGATCACCATCGTCATCCCCTCTTCCGCCAGATCCTGCATCACCTTCAGCACTTCGTGGCGCAGCTCCGGGTCGAGCGCCGAGGTGGGCTCATCGAACAGCATCATCTTCGGCTTCACCGCCAGCGCGCGGGCAATAGCCACGCGCTGCTGCTGGCCGCCGGAGAGCTCGGAGGGGTAGTGGTGACCGCGCTCGGCCAGCCCGACCTTCGCCAGCAGCTCTTTCGCCAGCTTTTCGGCCGCCGCTTTGTTGGCACCGCGCACGCGCAGGGGGCCAAACATCACGTTTTCCAGCGCCGTCAGGTGCGGGAAGAGATAAAACTGCTGGAACACCATTCCCGCCTCCTGGCGGATCAGGCGCTCGTCTACCTTAGGATCGTTGACCTTCAGGCCATCGACAATCAGGTCGCCGCTGGTTACCTCTTCCAGCTTGTTAATGCAGCGCAGCAGGGTCGATTTACCCGAGCCGGACGGCCCGATAATCACCACCACTTCGCCCTGCTGGATGTTCAGATCGATATTGTGCAGCACCTGGGTCTGCCCAAAGTGTTTGGAGACGTTCTTAAATTCAATCACAGGATTTTCATCCTTTTTTCCAGACGACGTAAAACAAAGCTCAGTGCCAGGGTAATGATCAGATAGACCACCGCGACGGCGGTCCAGATCTCCAGCGCGCGGAAGTTACCGGCGATAATCTCCTGGCCCTGACGGGTCAGCTCGGCGACGCCGATGACGATAAACAGCGAGGTATCCTTGATGCTGATGATCCACTGGTTACCCAGCGGCGGCAGCATGCGGCGCAGGGCCAGCGGCAGAATCACGTGGCGGATGGTCTCGCGGCGGGAGAGCCCCAGCGCCAGACCGGCTTCGCTAAAGCCTTTATGAATTGACAGCACCGCCCCGCGGGTGATCTCCGCAATGTAGGCGCCGGAGTTAATCATAATGGTGACTACCGCCGCGCTGAACGGGTCGATGCGCAGGTCGGTAAAGGCCATCGGCAGGGCGAAGTAGATAAACATCACCTGGACGACGATAGGGGTGCCGCGGATGATTTCGATGAATACCAGTGCGATGTGGTTTGCGATCCAGCCGCCGTAGGTGCGGGCGAAACCGGCTACCAGGCCGATAATCAACCCGCCAACCAGACCGAGGACCGAAATCCACAGGGTCATTTTGGCGCCTTCAAGCAGCAGAGGAATGGCGGGCCAGATGGCGCTCCAGTCAAACTCCATGATCTGTTCCTGTTTTACCGTGGTGAAGATAACAGGGGGCGAAGATCGCCCCCAGCAGATGTGCAATAGCTATTATTATTTTGGTTCAGTGCCGAACCATTTTTTATAAATTTCGTTGTAGGTGCCGTTATCACGCAGGGTTTTCAGCGCGCCGTTCACTTTGGTACGCAGATCGTCGCTGCCTTTCGGGAATGCAATACCGTACTCCTGCGCTTCCAGAGACTCGCCTACCGCTTTGAACTTGCCGTTACCGGCGGTTTTGATGAAGTAGAGGATGTTCGGCGTGTCGTGCAGCACCGCGTCGGCGCGGTTGGTGCCCAGCTCCATATACGCGTTATCGATGTTCGGGAACTGACGCAGATCTTTGGTTTTGATGTTGGCTTTAGCGTAGTCAACGGAACCGGTGCCGCTCTTCACCGCCACCACTTTACCGTCGAGATCTTTCGCGCTTTTCACGTCGTTGTTGTCTGCTTTCACCATCACCAGCAGGCCGCTTTTGTAGTAGCCGTCAGAGAAGTCGATCGCTTTTTTACGCGCGTCGGTAATAGTAATACCGGCCAGCGCCAGGTCTACGTTTTTGGTCTGCAGCGCCGGAACGATGCCGCTGAAATCCATTGGCTTCAGGGTGTAATCCAGCTTCAGCTCTTTCGCGATAGCTGCCCACAGATCCACGTCAAAACCAACGTACTGGTCGCCCTGTTTGAATTCGAAGGGAACGAAAGCGGTGTCAGTGGCAACGATCAGTTTTTTATCAGCAGCCTGAGAAGAAACCGCGAAAGCCAGGGTCAGTGCAGCCAGTGAGACTTTTAATACAGACTTCATAGCATTTCCTTTTATATCCACGGGGCGATCCCCTGCGAGAACGAACGGCACCATGAAAAAATCGTGCCAACTTTGCAAGTTGTTGTTTCACAAAGAATGGAACGGGTAGCGTTGCACAAAAATCGGTGCAGGCAGGTCCGGTTGCACCATGGCGGAGCACCTTTTTGGTGCAGCGGAAATTCATTGGTCGCCGCTATGCTATTAAGCGCAAATATTGGTGGAAAAACAATCTTGAATTAACGATTGTGTGAAGTGATTATTACAAAGTTTTTACTTTTGCCGGTAGGGCGGCGGAAGGGTTGCACCACAGAAGTGCAAAACCCCCGCCTTAGCGAGGGTTTTCATACAAAAAATGTATGGATTATTCGATGTTAGCTTCGATGAACCACAGGAACTGGTCCAGGTCGCGAGATGCGGCCGTTAAGATATCAGCGGTATCTTCGTCTTTCGCTTCACCGATGGCTTTACGCACGTCGTTAGCCACGATGGCGTAACGGTCAGCCAGCTCTTTCAGGTGATCCTGCACGCTGTGGATATCCAGCGGGTAGCTTTTCAGCGGAGTTTTGCTGTTGATGACCTGGGTGGTACCCAGCGCCACGCCGCCAAGCTGAACGGCACGCTCAGCCATGGTATCCATATGGCCGGTCAGTGCGGTACGGAAGCCATCGAGCATCTCGTGTACGGCAATAAAGTTAGCGCCGCGCATATTCCAGTGGGCCTGCTTGGTAATCAGAGACAGGTCAATGAACTGCACAACCTGACGGTTCAGCAACTCGATTGTCACTTTTTTATCGTTGTCCGATACATCGTTGCGGGTATAAACCAGATTAGACGCTTTCGTTTTAACCAGTTTAGCGGTACTCATAATCTCATGTCCTCTTGATGTTTATGTCCCAGGTAATTAACGAGAATAAGTATAGCACCGCATTTTTGTAGCGCGACCCGGTGCTGCCTATTGGTTTAATAGCGAGAAAAAATTGCTTTCACAAAAAGAGTTTATTTTCAGTGCGTTGACATATTTTAGCGTTAAACATTCTTATTTTCATTTAGGCAGTAGAAGAGGCGGGGCAATATTTCACAAAGCGAGAAGAGAGAGTGGTTAAATATTTGTTACAGCAGAATGGCGTATATTCTGCATGGCACCAGATAGCCATGCAGAATATTGGGTATTTAGCCGATATCCACCTTTTCGACCTTGCTGTCACGGCGCAGGGTCAGGGTTGAGCCCATGGAGGCGGCGATAATCGAACAGAGCGCCAGCGTCTGGGTAAAGGTGAGGGTCTCCCCGAGAAATACCATCCCTGAGAGGGCAGCCAGCGCCGGCTCCATGCTCATCAGGGTGCCGAAAATGCGCGTTGGCAGACGGGTCAAGGCTATCATCTCCAGGGAGTAGGGGAGCGCCGTTGAGAGCACCGCCACCCCCAGCCCGAGGGGCAGAATCGACCACTGCCAGATAGATTCCGTGGCCTGCGCCATGCCGAGCGGGACAAAGATCAGCGCCGCAATCAGCGATCCCAGCGCCACCGTGGCCGGACCGTGCTCTTCCCCGGCGCGCTGGCCGGTAAGAATATAGACCGCCCAGCAGGCCCCCGCCCCCAGCGCCAGCGCCGCACCGGTGAGATCCACATGGGCAATATCCTGTCCCAGCGGCAGGAGGAACCACAGCCCGAGCACCGCCAGCACCACCCAGATAAAGTCCACCGGACGGCGGGAAGAGAAGAGGGCCACCGCCAGCGGACCGGTGAACTCCAGCGCCACGGCAATGCCTAGAGGGACGGTCTGAATGGAGAGATAAAACAGGTAGTTCATGGCCCCGAGCGACAGCCCGTAAAAGAGCAGCGGCAGGCGCTGCTCTTTTTTAAAGCGCAGCCGCCAGGGTTTGAAGATAACCACCAGAATGAGGGTGCCCAGCGCAATACGCAGCGCCGTTACCCCCGGCGCGCCCACCACCGGAAAAAGGGATTTCGCCAGCGAAGCGCCGCTCTGGATAGACAACATCGCAATAAGAATTACCACCACCGGCATCCACACCGGCGCTTTGCGGGACAACCCAGACATCCTCTCTCCCGTCAGTTTTTGTCAAAAGAAGTAAAGGAGGCAGTGTAATGGAAATAAACTACAGTGGTTGAGACTTTGTTGAAAAAAAGCCGTCAGAAATACGTAAAATAAGTTCCATAGACCAGGTGAATTTCTGCAAAATTAGGAATAGTCTGGATGAATGTATCGAAGCTGACGCGCAATATGAGTGTTATGAGATGTTTTTTCAGAGTTTTTTGGAAGGGATGACTGATTGTGGAAATAATTAGTTACACGAAAAGGACCCTTAGACATCACAAATCTGAAAGAGTTTCACAACATTTTTGATATATTTAAAACTTACGGACTTACTTGAAGCACATTTGAGGTGGTTATGAAAAAAATTGCATGTCTTTCAGCACTGGCAGCCGTACTGGCTGTTTCCGCAGGCTCCGCTGTAGCGGCAACTTCTACCGTTTCTGGTGGTTATGCACAGAGCGACGCTCAGGGCGTAATGAACAAAACCAACGGTCTGAACCTGAAGTATCGCTACGAGCAGGACAACAACCCGCTGGGCTGGATCGGTTCTTTCACTTATACCGAAAAAGACCGCACTTCCGGTGATGTTTATAACAAAGCACAGTACTACGGCATCACTGGTGGTCCTGCTTACCGTCTGAACGACTGGGCAAGCATCTACGGTGTAGTGGGTGTTGGCTACGGTAAATTCCGTCAGACTAACGACGACGGCCTGATCCGTACCTCTGATGACACCAGCGATTACGGTTTCTCCTACGGTGCAGGTATGCAGTTCAACCCGATCGAAAACGTTGCGCTGGACTTCTCCTATGAGCAGAGCCGCATCCGTAACGTTGACGTTGGCACCTGGATCGCGGGCGTAGGTTACCGCTTCTAATCACTTCGGTGAGCCAGTAAAAAAACCCGCTTCGGCGGGTTTTTTGTTTTTCTCCCTCGCCCCTTTGGGGAGAGGGCCGGGGTGAGGGGTACAGGCCGCACCGTCGTTACCGGCTTTTCGTCGCAAACAGATCCGTTCCCAGATGGTTGTAATCCACTTTCTGTAACTTGAAGTTGGTGACATACACCGGCGGCGCCTTGTCGTTCGACATAAAGCGGTACTTGCTGGCAATCTCTTTCGCGCTAATCCCCGTCCACTGGGAGAAGAAGCTCAGGAAATCGTTGGCAGAGCGGCGGGCCTTAACAATGCGGTGTTTCTTGTCATCGCTTGAAAGCACCATAAAAGGCACCTGGAAGTTCTGCTGAAACGCGTCGTCATGGGCCAGATACTGCGTCGATTTGCCCCGCTCTTTAAACGCCAGCCCGTGATCCGAGAAGTAGACCATTGAGAAACTCTCGCCCGTATTTTGCAGCTGCCCGTACAGCTTGCCCAGCAGCTGGTCGGTCTGGGTCATGGTATAGAGGTAGCAGGAGGTCTCTTTCGACTGCACAAATTCGGCATATTTCCCCTGGGTACGGTCGCAGGCCTGCGGGTGCGAGCCCATCAGATGCAGCACGATCAGCTGCGGCTGCGTGCGATGGGTGCTGAAAACCTGTTCAGTCATCTTCAGCAGGGCTTCGTCACGGGTATTTTTATCCGCTTCGAAATCGCCGCTTTTCAGGAACTGCACCTCATCTGCGCGTTTCGCAATGCTGGCGATCGCCGTATCGTATTCACCAATCTGCCCCTGGTTGGAGAACCACCAGCTCTGGAAGCCCGCCCGGTTCGCCAGGGTCACAAAGTTGTCCTGATACTGAGGTTTGTTATCCACCACCCGGTTCAGAGTCAGCCCCAGCGATTTTTGCGTCGAGCCGCTGGCCGCCACGTAATCGGTAAAAAGCGTCCCGTTCACCGTGCTGGCAAAAGGCGTGTTATTCCAGTGGCCGCCAAAGGCCCCCAGCGCATCCCGGCGGGCGCTCTCGCCAATCACTACCATATAGATATGGTATTTCGGTTTTACCGCCAGCACGTTCCAGGTGTCTTTCATCTGCGAAAGGGCGCTCATCCGCGCCTGCTCATCAACCACTTCCTGGTTATTCACCACCACGTCTTTCACAAAGCGCACTACCGGGTAGCCGGTATCTTTAAGTTTAAAGACGCCGCCCCACGCCAGGTTTTGCACCGGGGCGACAAAAAAAGCCGCCACGCTCACCGCGAGACAGAGGCTATCCAGCCGGCCCCAGCTTTTTTGCTCGGGTTTGCGGCGCACCGCGATAACCCCGAGAGCAAAGATAAAGAGGCCAACGACGTAGCTGTACCAGGGGAAGATGGTCAGGATCTCGGTGGACTCCTCCATATTGGTGGAGTGCATCGCCAGCAGGGTATTAAAGTTCGGCGCGCCGTAGGCCTGCGAGAAGGGGAAATACATCCCCGCCACCAGCGAGCAGAGGCCAAGCAGCCCTTTCTGCACCCGTGGCGCGCTGCGCCACAGCACCAGCAGTACGCAGGTAAAGGCCACCGCATAAAGCAGGCTGAAGGGGTAGCCAAGGGCAAAGTTAATCAGCAGCGACTGTAAAAAGTAGAATCCCGTCCACGGGCTTAACGACCTGCTGCGGGTCACAACGGTTTCTTTAAGGGTTAAGTTCATAGATCACTATTAACAAAACGCCATGTGCTCACCCTGGCGCCAAGGGTCAAAACCTGCCTGAGAGTGCGGAGAAGGGGAATGGAGGTCCGCGTCTGCGAGCCGCAAATAGTGCAGGGCTGCAAGAAGATAGAGCCAGCGAAGGTGAAGGTCAACAGCTGTAACCAGGTTGTTTTGCGAAGAGGATTGCAGATTTGCAAAAAGGGCGGGTAAAAGGGGCCTTAAACGGCAGCGTACAGCAGAGAGATGACAGAAAAATGAAGCGGCGTACCGCGACGCCGCCTAGCGGGAAGGTTTGTTGGCTTCAGGCTTGCCGTTGATAATGTCGCAGATCATATTCAGCAACAGTAAGCGTACCTTAAAGGGAGAGTGACTAAACACGCGTATACACCTCTTAAATTCGTTCATCTTAACCTCCTGATGAGTGATCCCTTCGATCCGTGAAGGTGACTGCATTACATACAGATATAGCACAGGCTATATTCTATAGCTACGGCTATTACGTTAATTTTTTGTGCTTATGTGCGCATGGTTTACAATGAGCGCACTTGAATTGCGCTGCTGGAAGCGTCACCCCATTGAGGAAGCACAATGAATCGTCGTGCAGGTCACCCCACAACTAAAAAAATGACGCAGCTGGTTAATGTTGAAGAGCATGTTGAAGGATTTCGTCAGGTACGCGAAGCGCATCGCCGTGAACTGATTGATGACTATGTTGAGCTGATTTCTGACCTGATCCGCGAAGTGGGCGAAGCGCGTCAGGTGGATATGGCCGCGCGCCTGGGGGTCTCCCAGCCGACTGTGGCAAAAATGTTAAAACGCCTCGCCTCGGTGGGCCTGATCGAAATGATCCCCTGGCGCGGCGTCTTCTTAACGCCGGAAGGCGAGCAGCTGGCGCAGGCCAGCCGCGAACGCCATCAGATCGTCGAAAATTTCCTGCTGGTGCTGGGCGTCAGCCCCGATACCGCCCGCCGCGACGCGGAGGGGATGGAGCACCACGTTAGCGAAGAGACGCTGCAGCAGTTCAGCGAGTTTACCCGCAAGTACGGACCCGCCTCTGAATGACCATTCCTGGCCTGCGGGCGCTGGCCCGCGATCGTTTCTTTCATCTGTTAGTGATTGTCGGCATCGGGCTGAGCTTTATTGTCCCTTTTGCCCCCCAGCGCTGGCCGGCCGCCATCGACTGGCACACCATTATTACCCTTGCCGGGCTGATGATGCTTACCAAAGGGGTGGAGCAGAGCGGCTATTTTGACGTGCTGGGGCGCAAAATGGTGCGCCGCTTCGCCACCGAGCGGCGGCTGTCGCTGTTTATGGTCTTCTCCGCCGCGCTGCTCTCCACTTTCCTCACCAACGACGTGGCGCTCTTTATCGTGGTGCCGCTCACCCTTACGCTGCGCAAGCTGTGTGAGATCCCGGTGAACCGGCTGATTATTTTTGAAGCCCTGGCAGTAAATGCCGGATCGCTGCTCACCCCCATCGGCAACCCGCAAAACATTCTGCTGTGGGGACGCTCCGGCCTGTCGTTTGCCGCCTTTACCGCCCAGATGGCACCGCTGGCGGCGGTAATGGTGCTCTCCCTGCTGGCCCTGTGTTGGTTTGCCTTCCCGGCAAAAGCGCTGCGCTATCACAGCGGTAGCGCGTTAGCCCAGTCGAAGCCGCGGCTGGCGTGGAGCTGCCTCGCGCTCTACCTGGTGTTTCTGGTGGCGCTCGATCTCAAACAGGAGCTGTGGGGCGTGCTGCTGGTGGCGGGGGGCTTTCTGCTGCTGGCCCGGCGGGTGCTGATAAGCGTTGACTGGACGCTGCTGCTGGTCTTTATGGCGATGTTTATCGATGTGCATCTGCTGGTGCAGGTCCCGGCCTTACAAGGCATGCTGCAGAACGTCGCCCATCTTTCCCACGGCCAGCTCTGGCTGACCGCAATCGGCCTGTCGCAGGTAATCAGCAATGTGCCTTCCACCATCCTGCTGCTGAACTACGTGCCGCCGACCGCGCTGCTGGCCTGGGCGGTGAACGTCGGGGGCTTTGGCCTGCTGCCGGGATCCCTTGCCAACCTTATCGCCCTGCGCATGGCTAACGACCGCCGTATCTGGTGGCGCTTCCACCTCTGGTCGCTGCCGATGCTGGCCTGGGCCGCGCTGGTCGGATTCGGATTATTCCTTCTCATATAATGCCAAATTTGTCAGCTTTTCCTGGCAAATGTATAGCAACGTCCTAACTTTAGTGAGCGGCATAAATTGTGATGCCGTTCACTAACAGGACGGACGCTGTTCTATGGCAGAAGAAAACCAACCCTCTGAAAACACCGATAACACCGATAATAAAGAGACTGAACGTAAACGCCCCGGCAAAAAACCGCTGATAATTCTTGGCATTGTGGTGATCGTGATGGTCATAGTGGCGCTGGTATGGTGGTTTATGACCCGCAACCAGGAGACCACCGACGACGCCTTTACAGAAGGCGATGCCGTCACCATTGCGCCCAAAACCGCAGGCTATGTCACCGAACTGCGGGTGCGGGACAACCAGCGGGTGAAAAAGGGCGATCTGCTGGTCACCATCGATCCCCGGGACACCACCGCCCAGCGCGATCAGGCGAAAGCCCAGCTTGGCCTCGCCGAAGCCCAGCTTCATCAGGCCCAGGCACAGCTCGCGCTCTCGAAGGTGCAGTATCCCGCCCAGCGCGATGAAGCTAAGGCCAACGTGATCAAAGCCCAGGCGGATCTTGCTAACGCCCAGGCGGAGTATCGCCGCCAGCGCGGCGTCGATCCCCGCGCTACCACCCAGCAGAGCATCGACACCGCCAACGCCCAGCTGCGTAGCGCCCAGGCCCAGCTTGCCAGCGCCCAGGCGCAGCTCGAGGTCGCCTCCCAGGTGGAGCTGCAAATCCGCCAGCAGGAGACCAACGTCGAAGCCCGGGAGCGCCAGTTCGAGCAGGCCCGCGCCCAGCTGGAGACCGCCGAGCTGAACCTCTCTTACACCCAGGTGCGCGCGCCTTTCGATGGCTATATCACCAAACGCAACGTCCAGACCGGCACCCTGGTGCAGGCGGGCACCGCGCTCTTCTCGCTGGTATCGAGCGATATCTGGATCGTGGCCAACTTTAAAGAGTCCCAGCTGGAGCGGATGCGTCCTGGCAATAAAGTGGCGATAAGCGTCGATGCCTGGCCGGATCTGGAGCTTGAAGGCCATATTGACTCCATTCAGCAGGGCAGTGGCTCACGCTTCGCCGCCTTCCCGTCGGAGAACGCTACCGGCAACTTTGTGAAGATCGTCCAGCGCGTGCCGGTGAAAATCGTCATCGATAAAGGGCTCGATCCGAATCAACCCCTACCGCTTGGCCTCTCGGTTGAGCCAAAGGTAACCCTTGAATGAGCGAGCACAGCCACCAAAACTGGCGGCCTGCCAGCAACCCGTGGGCGGTGGCGATTGTCGTCACCCTCGCGGTGTTTATGGAGATCCTCGACACCACCATCGTGAACGTGGCGCTGCCCCACGTGGCAGGTTCCCTCTCCGCCAGCTATGACGAATCGACCTGGGTGCTCACCAGTTACCTGGTGGCTAACGGCATCGTGCTGCCCATCTCGGCCTTTCTGAGCCGGGTCTTCGGCCGCAAGCAGTTCTTCCTGATCTGCATTGTAATGTTCACCATCTGCTCTTTCCTGTGCGGTATCGCCACCGAGCTTTGGCAGATCATCCTGTTTCGCATCATGCAGGGCTTCTTCGGCGGCGGGCTGCAGCCCACCCAGCAGTCGGTGCTGCTCGACTACTTTAAGCCGGAAGACAGGGGCAAGGCCTTTGGCCTCTCCTCTATCGCCATTATCGTTGCCCCGGTGCTGGGGCCGACGCTCGGCGGCTGGATCACCGATAACTACTCCTGGCGCTGGGTGTTCTTTATTAATATCCCGGTGGGGATCGTCACCGTGCTGGCGATTTACCAGCTGCTGGAAGATCCGCCCTGGGAGAGCAAATCGAAAAAGAAACTCTCCATCGACTGGACCGGCATCGGCTTTATCGCCCTCGGGCTTGGCTGCCTGCAGGTGATGCTCGACAGGGGAGAGGACGAAGACTGGTTTAACTCGAACTTTACCCGCACCTTTGCGGTACTGACCTTAATCGGCATTGTCGGGGCCATCTACTGGCTGCTGTATGCCAAAAAGCCGGTGGTGGATCTGCACTGCATGAAGGATAAAAACTTCGCCGTCTCCAGCCTGCTGATGGCCGGCATGGCACTGATCCTTTACGGCAGCTCGGTAGTGATCCCGCAGCTGGCGCAGCAGGATCTGGGGTACACCGCCACCTGGTCCGGGCTGGTGCTGTCGCCCGGGGCGATCCTGATTGTGTTGACCATCCCGCTGGTGCTCAAGCTAATGCCCATCGTGCAGACGCGCTGGATCATCGCCTTCGGCTTTGCCTGCCTGGGGGCGGCTTTCTTCTGGTCGCGCACCCTGGCGCCGGATATCGATTTTGAGACCCTGGTGCTGTTCCGCAGCGCCCAGTCGATCGGGCTGGGGTTCCTGTTTGTACCGCTCACCACCATCGCCTTTATCTCGATTCCACGCCAGCTGAACGCCGATGCCGCGGCGCTGTTTACCATGTTCCGCAACGTGGCCGGATCGATCGGTATCTCGCTCTCTACGGCGGCGATCACCGAACGCTCCCAGGCCCACAGCGCCCATCTTGCCACGCATACCTCGGCCTTTGACGAGCCGTTCCAGCAGACGATCCGCGAGATGGCGCAGGCGATCCAGAACTTCACCACTCAGGTGGGCGATCCTGCCGGTATCGCCACCGGGCGCATGTACCAGGTGATGATCGAACAGTCGCGGTTCCTGGCCTATGTGGATGTCTTTACCATTCTGAGCGCGGTGGCCTTTTTACTGATCCCGTTTTGTTTGTTGCTCTCGCCGGTTAAGAGCGAGGGGAGTGCAGGAGCACACTAATGATTAAAAGATTAAGCCCCCTGATGTTAATGCTGCTGCTGGCGGGCTGCGCCGTGGGGCCCGATTACCAGCAGCCCGCGCCGCAAACCCCGACCCGCTGGAACGATCCGGGCGACGGCGGTGTGAAATCGCAAACCACTTCCACCGCCATCAACCCGCGCTGGTGGAAAACCTTCGGTGACCCGCAGCTGGATAGCCTGATAGAGCGCGCCATTGCCGGCAACCTGTCGCTGCAGCAAACCGTGCTGCGCATCGCCGGGGCGCGGGAGCAGATCAACCAGGCGGGCGGCGCCTTCTTCCCGGCGGTGAACGGCAACCTGCAGGCTACCCGGCAGCAGCTGGGGCTGGAGGGAGAGCTAAAATCCCACGGCGTCTATGATCAGTTAGATAACGTCGACCCCGATCTGCGCGGCGCGCTGGGGCCGCTCACCCAGCCGATTAACCTCTATCAGGGCAGCTTTGACGCCCAGTGGGAGCTGGATCTGTGGGGCAAGGTGCGCCGTCAGGTGGAGGCCGCCGATGCCCAGCAGCAGGCGGCCATCGAGCAGCGTAACGACGCCCTGGTGTCGCTGGAGGCGGAAGTCGCCCGCGGCTGGCTCCAGCTGCGCGGTGCCCAGAGCGCCATCGCTACCCTCAATACCCAGATCGAAAGTGCGCAGCAGACGCTGGAGCTGACCGACAGCCGCCAGCGCGGCGGCCTGTCGCCGCAGATGGACGTGGAGAACGCCCGCGCCCAGCTCGGCAACCTCGAGGCGCAGCTGCCCCAGTATGAAGCCCAGGCGCGGCAGGCGATGAACGGCCTGGCGATCCTGCTCGGCAAGCCGCCGGGGGCGCTGGATAGCGAGCTACAGGCCAGCAGACCGCTGCCCGCGCTGCCGGAAATTGTCCCCACCGGCATTCCTTCTACCCTGGCGCGGCGGCGTCCGGACGTGCGACAGGCCGAAGCGAACCTGCACGCGGCTACCGCGCAGATCGGCGTTTCGGTGGCACAGCTCTTCCCCAGCCTGACGCTCAGCGGCCAGTTTGGCCTGCGCAATAGCGAAACCGGCTGGCTCACCGACTGGAGCAGCCACTTCTACAGCGTCGGGCCGCAGATATCGATCCCCATCTTCCAGGGCGGCCGGCTGGTCTCCAGCGTGAAGCTGGCCCGCGCGCAGCAGGGCGCCGCCGTGCTGGAGTACCGTCAGACGGTGCTTACCGCGCTGGGGGACGTGGAAAATGCGCTGGTTAGCTACCGCACCGACCAGAAGCGGGAGGCGGGCCTGGATAAAACCATCGATGCGTTGCAGAACGCCTTTGATCTCGCGAGCAGCAGCTACCGCCAGGGGATTGCCACCTTTATCGACGTGCTGGATGCCCAGCGCCAGCTGGCACAGGCGCAGCAGCAGCGTGAGCAGGCGCGGGTGCAGAGCGCGCTGGATCTGGTGGCGCTCTATAAAGCGCTCGGCGGCGGCTGGGAGCCTTATCAGCAGGTACAGCTGCCTGATTACGCCGTCTTCGGTGACGCCCCGCGCGGATAAGTTCAGAGGATTGGGCAAGAAACGGACAGGAACCGCACATTCGCCTTCGGCGTGCACCGGGTATAACTATCGGATACTCATCAAACGAGGAGCGTCAAATGCGATATCAAAAACTGGGTAATACCGGCCTGTTTGTTTCTGAACTCTGCCTTGGCACCATGACCTTCGGCGGTGAAGGCGGCATGTGGGGTAAAATCGGCCAGCTGCGCCAGAACGACGCGGAGCAGCTGGTGGGCCGGGCGCTGGATGCCGGGATCAACTTTATCGACACCGCCGACGTCTATTCGGAAGGACGCTCGGAGGAGATCACCGGCCAGGCGCTGAAGAACCTGAAGGTGCCGCGCGAAAACGTGGTGGTAGCGACTAAGGTCTTTGGCGAGACCGGCACGGCGGGGGTGAACTCCCGGGGTAGCTCCCGCTACCACATCATCAGCAGCGTGAAGGAGAGCCTGCGCCGCATGCAGCTGGACCATATCGATCTCTATCAGCTGCATGGCTTCGACCCCGCCACTCCCATCGAAGAGATGCTCTATGCCCTGGATAACCTGGTACAGCACGGCCACGTGCGCTATATCGGCGTTTCCAACTGGGCGGCCTGGCAGATTGTGAAAGCGCTGGGGATCTCCGAGCGGCTGGGGCTGGCGCGTTTTGCCTCCCTGCAGGCTTACTACACCATCGCCGGGCGCGATCTCGAACGCGAGCTGGCGCCGATGCTGCAAAGCGAGAAGGTGGGGTTAATGGTCTGGAGCCCGCTGGCGGGCGGGCTGTTGAGCGGCAAGTATGACCGCGACGGCCAGGCGCAGGGCGGCGGTCGCCGTCAGGAGTTTGACTTCCCGCCGGTGGATAAAGCGCGTGCCTTTGACTGCGTGGACGTGATGCGCACTATCGCCGACGCCAAAGGGGTATCGGTGGCGCAGATTGCGCTAGCGTGGCTGCTGCACCAGCCGGTGGTGAGCAGTGTGATCGTCGGGGCGAAGCGGGTGGATCAGCTGGATGATAATATCGCGGCGACGGCGATTCGCCTGAGTGAGGATGAGCTGAAGCAGCTGGATGCGGTGAGTGCGCTGCCGCGGGAGTATCCGGGGTGGATGCTGGAGCGGCAGGGGGAATATCGGCGGGGGCAGCTGGCGCAGGGGTAGGTTTTCCCTGGTCAGTACGGCGGAATGTTCCGTTCACTTTATGACCGGCATGACATGAAGCAAACCGGCACGTGAACGGGAAAAGGGGGCCACCGCGGCCCCCTTTTCAATCCCCGCGGCCCCGCAAAGAAATCGGTGCTTCGCACTACGCTCACCTCCCGACCTCCTGCCTGCGGTCGGCTCAACTCGAC
>Ga0153917_1000247_pt1 | contig 44563 bp, 44 predicted proteins | sample TSFL001MetaG_FD_104695 | JGI IMG/M metagenome (GOLD analysis project Ga0153917, IMG submission 104695) | Attine ant fungus gardens microbial communities from Florida, USA - TSFL001 MetaG | ecosystem: Host-associated > Fungi > Mycelium > Unclassified | place: USA: Florida, Paynes Creek Historic...
CGCGGGCAGGGCATGACGGGCCTCGCCCTGCAGGCGATCATCAACGGCATCAACATCGTGCTGTCGATCACCCTCGGCCTCGGGCTCGGCTGGGGCGTCGCCGGCATCGCCTGGGGCACCTTCACCGGCGAGACGGTCGGCATGCTCGCGGGTCTCCTCATCGTCGTCACCCGTTTCGACCGGGCGCACCGCCCGGCGCGGGCGGAGATCTTCGCCCGCGCGCGCATGAAGGCGCTGTTCTCGCTCAACCGTGACATCATGATCCGCACCTTCGTGCTGATCGGCGCCTTCGCCATCATGACGCGCATCGGCTCATCCATGGGCCCGCTGGTGCTGGCGGCCAATGCGGTGCTGATGAACATCTTCCTCGTGGCCGGCTATTATCTCGACGGCATCGCCAATGCGGCCGAGCAGCTCGTCGGCCGGGCTTTCGGTGCGAATTTCCGTCCGGCCTTCGACCGCGCCGTCCGGCTCACGTTCCTCTGGTCCTTCGGCCTCGGCATCGTGACGACGCTGCTCTTCCTTCTTTTCGGCGCGAATGTGATCGGCTTCCTGACGACGACGCAAAGCGTGCAGGTGGAGGCCGTGAAATACCTGCCCTGGGCGGCGCTGACGGCGATCACCGGCGCGCTCGCCTTCCAGATGGACGGGGTCTATATCGGCGCGACCTGGTCCTCGGCCATGCGCAACATGATGCTGGCCGCCTTCGTCGGCTATCTCGCGGCGCTCGCCCTCTTCGTGCCGCTCCTCGGCAATCACGGGCTCTGGCTCGCGCTCAATCTCTTCCTGGCGTTTCGGGGGATTTTCCTGGCGCTCCGCCTGCCGGGGCTGGCGGGGCGGCAATTCGCTTGAGGCCTTTCAGCGGACCGGCCGTTACAGGGGCTGGTCGAGCTGGGCGTCCATGTCGCGCGCGTCGAGAGGCTTTCTGGCGCGGGCGGGTTTCATCTGGGTGATGCGGTCGGGATTTTCCGCCGTCGGGTTTTCCGGCACGGTGCCGGGCGGAAGCGCATTGCGGGCGATATCGGCCCTGGCCGCCCTGTCGAGCCTTTCCTTCGGGTGAAGGTCGGGGCGCAGGATGAGGCCGCTCTTCGCATGGGGGGCGGCGTCGCCGTCCTCCTCCGCTATCTCCGCCCGGGCGCGCAGCCAGTGCGAATATTCGCGGCCCTCCGGGCGGCCTTCCGCCTCCCAGATCTCGTGGACCCTTTGCCTGATACGTTCGTCGTGATCGTTCATCGTATCGTCCCTTCCTGGCCTTTTCGGCCGTTTCGGGCGGGGTCGGCGCAGGCTACCGCGGTGCGAACCGGCTTCTGCCGAACGCTCCACCCGCAAGAGGAAAACCCCTAGCGGGAAAGTTTGGTTCCCGTGTGACGATCAGAGGGGACGATCGGCCCAATGAGCCGTGCGCGTGCCGCAAAGCGCTGAGATGGAGGCGATCTGCTCGCGATCACAAATGCGCGAGAGGCCATTCACGATCTCGCCCGGCAGCGTCGGGCCGGCATAGACCATGCAGGAATAGAGCTGCACGAGGTTTGCCCCGGCGCGGATCTTCTCCGCCGCCGTCTCCGCCGACGAGACGCCGCCGACGCCGATGATCGGCAGGCGCTCGCCGACGCGCCGGCGCATCTTGGCAAGCACCACGGTCGATTTCTCGAAGAGCGGCTTTCCGGAAAGCCCGCCCGCCTCGCCGGCATGGCGGGTGTCGCGCAGCCCTTCGCGCGACAGCGTCGTGTTGGAGACGATGAGGCCGTCGAGCGGATGGGCGAGCGCCACCTCGGCGATGTCGTCGAGGCCCTCCTCGGTGAGATCGGGCGCGATCTTCAGGAAGACCGGCACCGGGCGGCCGCTGCGGGCATTCTCTTCGGCGCGAGCGGCGAGCACGGCCGACAGCAGCGCATGCAGGCTTTCCTTCGCCTGCAGGTCGCGCAGGCCCGGCGTGTTGGGCGAGGAGATGTTGGCGGTGAAATAACGCGCGACGTCGTAGAAGGCGCGGATACCGGCCACGTAATCGGCAATGCGGTCCTCACTGTCCTTGTTGGCGCCGATATTAACGCCGATCAGCGCATCGCGCCGGCAGGCCCCGAGGCGCCCGAGCGCGGCGGCATGGCCTTCATTGTTGAAGCCGAGGCGGTTGATGACGGCATCGTCTTCGATAAGGCGGAAGATGCGCGGCTTCGGATTGCCGGCCTGCGGGCGCGGCGTGACGGTGCCGATCTCGGTGAAGCCGAAGCCGAGGCGCAGCAGCGCCTCCGGCACCTCGGCATTCTTGTCATAGCCGGCGGCCATGCCGAGCGGATTGGGGAAGGCGATGCCGGCGACGGTCTGCGCCAGGCGCGGATCGGCCTTCACCGGGCAGGCCGGCACCACGCCGGCCTTCAGCGCGGCGATGGAAAGGCCGTGCGCGGTTTCGGGGTCGAAGAGGAAGAGGCCCTTGCGGCCGAGGCTCGAGAGAAACGACATCAGAGGGACATCTCCGGAAACTGATGGGCGCCGTCGGGGCCGAGCGGCAGGGGCTTTTCCCAGAGCACGGCGGAAAGCGGCAGGTCGGCATAAAGATGCGGGAAGAGATCGCCGCCGCGCGAGGGTTCGAAGACGAGCTTTTCGCCGAGCGCATCGCCATCGATGGCGACAAGGAGAAGGTCGCTCTGCCCGGCGAAATGGCGGGCGGCGGTCTCCTTCGCCTGGGCCGCGGTGGAGAAATGGATGTAGCCGTCCGCAAGGTCGATGGCCGCGCCCTTGAAAATCCCGGCGTCCTTCGCATCTTGCCACAGACTTGCCGGAACGATCTTGTAGATTGTTTTCGCCATCTCGTCCGTTCCTCCATTGGCTGCCGCGTTTGACGGTAGCGCTTGCCGCAAAGAACGGCGAATGTCCACCGGCGACAGGCCGCAAACCGGCTCTTGGAGGATTTTGCATGCGAATCTCTGCTCTGCCCCTGACCTTCGCCGCTCTCCTTCTGGCAGGCTCCGCCCATGCCGAGGGCGAGGGCCGCTACCGCATGGAGAAGACCGAGGCCGGCCTTGTGCGGCTCGACACAGTTTCCGGCGAGATATCGCTCTGCCGCGAGCAGGAGGGCCAGATCGTCTGCCGCATGGCGGCGGACGAGCGCGCGGCCTTCGAAAAGGAACTCGACCTCCTCACGAAGCGCGTCGAAGCGCTCGAAAAGGGCGCGGCGAGCGGCCTGACGGCCGCAAAACCCTCGCTCCCGTCGGATGAAGAGATTGACCGGACCATGAGCATCATGGAAAAGATGATGCAAAGGTTCATGGGCATCGTGAAGAACCTGGAGGATGGCGAGGAGGAAGCCGCCCCCGGCAAGGCGGTGCCGCAGAAGACCTGACGGGCTACCTGCGCCGGCAGAACCGTGCTGCGCCCGTCACATTCCTGGGAGGGAGCGCATGGCATCGGCACTCACGATCATCATCGCGGATGACCATCCGCTGTTCCGCGGCGCGTTGAAACAGGCGCTGACCGGAATGGCGGGTAATCCGGACATCGTCGAGGCGGGCGATTTCGAGGCGGCGCGCAAGGCGGCCGCCGCCAATCCGGGCGCCGACCTCATGCTGCTCGACCTCGCCATGCCGGGCGTCAGCGGCCTTTCCGGCCTCATTTCGCTGCGGGCGGAGTTCCAGAGCCTTCCTGTCGTCATCGTCTCGGCGAGCGACGATGCGGCCACCATCCGCCGCGCGCTCGATCTCGGCGCCTCCGGCTTCATCTCCAAGTCCGCCTCCATCGAGGATATCCGCGAGGGGATAAGCTCGGTGCTGGAGGGCAATATCTATACGCCCGGCTTCTATGTGCGCGGCCCCGAGCAGGTCAGCGAGGTGGCCGATCTCATCGCCCGGCTGCGCACGCTCACCCCGCAGCAGTCGCGCGTGCTCGCCATGCTGGCCGAGGGCCTGCTCAACAAGCAGATCGCCTACGAGCTCGGCGTCTCCGAGGCGACCATCAAGGCCCATGTCTCGGCGATCCTCCTCAAGCTCAATGTCGACAGCCGCACCCAGGCGGTCATCCAGCTCGGCAAGATCGGCGCGGCGCAGGCGGCGGCGTAGGGCTCGGCCGGACCGCTCCGGGACCGGCTCATCAAGCCTGCTCTTCGAGGCAGGGCAATCGCACAGGGCAAAGCGTTGCGGCTTGCTTCCTTCTCCCCGCTTGCGGGGAGAAGGAAGCAAGCCGCAACGGAGTCATTCCACAAGCGATAGTTCCGGGGCGGCGGTCGCGTGAGCGATCCCGTCCTACTCCGCCGCCTCCCGCTGCAACGCCGAAAACTGCGTCAGCCATGCCCGCATCGAGGCGGGGCGGACCGGCTTGTTCTGCACGAGCACATTGTCCCGCTCCGCCTCGGCCCGCACGTCGGGCGTGCGGTCGGCAGTGACCAGCAAGGCCGGCACCTCGCGGCCGAGCGCGGCGCGGAGCTTGCCGATGGCGGAAATGCCGGTGCCGTCGTCGAGGTGGTAGTCGGCGATGACGGCGTCGATGGCCGGCGGCTCGGCGGCGGCCAGCGCCTCGACCGCCGCGACGGATTCGGCGAGCGTCACCGTGCAGCCCCAGCCGGAGAGCAGCAGCCGCATGCCGTCGAGGATCTTTGGCTCGTTGTCGATGCAGAGCACCCTGAGGCCCTTCAGCGGCTCGTCGCTGGCCGGCACCACCGCCGGCTTGTCGGCGACATGGCGGCTGGCGGCGGCATCGATCGGCACGCGCACCTTGAAGCTGGTGCCGCGCCCCGGCGTCGATTGCAGCTCGACGGGATGGGAGAGGACGCGCGAGATGCGGTCGACGATGGAAAGGCCGAGGCCGAGGCCCGGCGCGGTGCGCGCGCCCTCGTCCAGCCGGGCGAACTCCTTGAAGACGGTGCGGAATTTCGAGGCCGGGATGCCGATGCCGGAATCGAGCACCTGGATATAGGCATGCCCGCCCTTGCGCCGCACGCCGACGAGCACCTTGCCGGAATTGGTGTATTTGATGGCGTTCGAGACGAGGTTCTGCACGACGCGGCGCAGGAGATTGGGGTCCGTGCGGATGGCGAGCGAGGAGGAGAGCACGGTGAACCTGAGGTTCTTCGCACGGGCGACGGGCGCGAAATCGGTCTCGATGCGCTTCAGCAGGTCCTTGAGCGGAACCGTCTGCACGCGCGGCTTCATCGCGCCGGTATCGAGGCGGGAAATGTCGAGCACCGCGCCGAGGATCGCCTCCACCGATTCCAGCGAGGAATCGATATTGTGGATCATCGCCCGGTTCTCCGTGTCGCCCAGCCGCTCGACCAGCGAGGAGGAGTAGAGCCGCGCCGCGTTGAGCGGCTGGAGGATGTCGTGGCCGGCGGCGGCGAAGAAGCGCGTCTTGCTGATATTGGCCTCTTCCGCGGCGGCGCGCGCTTCGGCAAGCTCGGTGTTGACGCGGGTGAGCTCGGCGGTGCGCTGGGCGACGCGCTGCTCCAGCGTCTCGTTGACCTGCTTGAGCGCGCGGTCGGCGGCGACGCGGTCGGTGATGTCGGTATAGGTGGACACGAACCCCTTTTCCGGCATGGCATTGGTGCGGATCTCGATGATGCGCTCGCCGCCGGAAAGCACCAGCGCGAAGGGCTCGTCGAAGGTCATGGTGCGGACGATCGCCGCCTCCTGGTCGGCCTCGGCGATATCGCCGCGCTCGACGAGGATCTCCACGATGTCGGCCAGCGGAAAGCCGACCTGGCCGACATATTCCGGCAGGTCGAGGAGCTGGCGGAAGCGGCGGTTCCAGACGGTGAGGTTGCCCTCGCTGTCGAAGACGGCGATGCCCTGGTCCATCTGGCCGAGCGCGGTCTGCAGCATGTCCTGATTGTATTGCAGGGCCTCGCTGGCCTGGTCGAGCAGCCAGTCCGTATCCGTCGGCGTGTCGTCGATACGCTGGAGCACGAGCGAAAGGACGAGGCGGGCGGAGGACGAGCCGATGGCGCTGCCGAGGAGCTGCTCGGAGAAATGCACGATGGCGGCGTCAGCCGGCGCATTGTCCTCCAGCCAGCGGCCGACTTGCCGCTCATAAGTGTGGAAGGAGCGCTGCATGCGCTCTTCGCCGAGATATTTGGCGATTGTGCTCTTGAGGTCCTTGACCGTTACCTTCGTGCGCCGGCCGCGGAAGGCCCTTTCGAGACGCGGCTTGGAGCGGATGAAGGTGCCGGCCTGGAGGCGTTCCAGCGAGGTCGGGTTGCGGGTGAGCGAACCGACGACATAGGCACCGACATTGACCAGCATTGAGATGAGGGTGGCGTTGACCAGCGGGTCGGCGGCATCCCCGGTGAAGATGGTGGAGCCGGGGAAGAGGAAGCCGAGGATGGTTTCGGCGACATAGGCGTTGTCCGCGACGCCGATGCTCGGCAGGAAGAGCAGGTAGGCCCAGACGACGAGGCCGGAGATCATGCCGGCCATGGCGCCGCGCGCATTGGCGCTGCGCCAGAAAAGGCCGCCGAGCAGCGCCGGGGCGACCTGCGCCGCCGCCGCGAAGGCGAGGAGGCCCATGGAGGCAAGGCCCGCATTGGCCGTCGCCGCGCGATAGTAGGCATAGCCGAGCAGCAGCACGAAGAAGATGGCGAGCCGGCGGATGCGCAGCAGCATGCGCGAGAGGTCGTCCTGCTGCTCGACGCCGCCGATGAGGTTTCGCCGGAGCACGACCGGGATGACGATGTCGTTCGACACCATGATGGAGAGCGCCACCGAGGCGACGATGACCATGGCGGTGGCGGCGGAGAAGCCGCCGATGAAGGCGACGAGCGTCAGCACCGGCTGGTCGAGCGCGAAGGGCAGGGTCAGCACGTAGAGGTCGCCGTCGCCCTGGCCGTTGAAGGTCATCACGCCGCCGATGGCGACGGGCAGGACGAAGAGGTTGATGGCGACGAGATAGAGCGGGAAGAGGATGCCCGCCGTGCGCAGTTCGCCCGCCGTGCGGTTCTCCACCACCGTCACGTGGAACTGGCGCGGCAGCATGACGATGGCGAAGGCCGACAGCACGATGAGCAGGATCCAGCGCGCCACCGGCGTCTCGTAGGTCAGCGCCTGCATGACGCGCGGGCTTTGCGAGGCGCGCTGCCACAGGTCGCCCGGCCCGTCGAACATCACGAAGATGACGTAGAGCCCGACCGAGGCGATGGCGATGAGCTTGACCAGCGATTCCATCGAGATCGCGAGGATGAGCCCGTCCTGGTGCTCGGTCGCGTCCGTGTGGCGCGTGCCGAAGACGGTGGCGAAGCAGGCGAGGAAGAGCGTCACGACCAGCGGCAGGTCGATGAGCCCGCCCGAGGCGGCGATGCCGAAGCCGGTCGTATCGACCATGGCGGAGACGGAGCTGGAGACCGCCTTCAATTGCAGCGCGATATAGGGGATGTAGCCGATCAGCGAGATCAGCGCGACGACGGCGGCGACGCCGGGGTTCTTGCCGTAGCGCGCGGCGACGAAGTCGGCGATGGAGGTGAGGCGTTCGGATTTCGCCAGCGTCACGATGCGGCGGATCAGCGGCATGCCGAGCGTGAACATCAGGATCGGGCCGATATAGATGCCGGCGAATTCCAGCCCGTTGGTGGTGGCGAGCCCCACGCCGCCGAAATAGGTCCAGGAGGTGCAGTAGATGGCAAGGCTGAGCGCATAGACGAGCGGCCGGCCCTTCGACGAGCGGCCGGAATGCTTGGCCTTGCGGTCGCCGTAACTTGCGACCGCGAAGAGCAGGAGCAGGTAGGCGAGCGCCAAGGCGAATATCAGCGAGCCCGGCATGCTTCCTCCCGCAGTCCTTCGGCCTTTCCGGCGAGAATAGGCCAAAGCGGGCGGGAAGGAAATTGCGCCGAAGGTCGGGGTTGGAAATGTTCGCCTGTGCAAAGCGCCTGTAGATTGGCAATTGGCAGTTTCAACCCATGAAAAACTAAATTAGTCTGCTTCGGCCTCGCAGCAACAGGAGACCCTCATGCTCAATGAGTTCAAGGCGTTTATCGCCCGCGGCAATGTCATGGACCTCGCCGTGGGTGTCATTATCGGTGCAGCCTTCAACAAGATCGTCGAATCCGTCGTGAACGATCTGGTCATGCCGATCGTCGGCGCCCTGACAGGGGGAGGTTTCGACTTTTCCAACTACTTCATCGCGCTGTCGAGCAATGTGACGGCGACGTCGCTTGCCGCCGCCCGCGAACAGGGCGCGGTCTTCGCCTACGGCAATTTCATCACCGTCCTCATCAACTTCCTCATCCTCGCCTGGATCATCTTCCTGATGATCAAGGGCGTGAACCGCATGCGCACCTCGCTGGAGAAGGAAAAGGAAGCCGGCGCCGCCGAGCCCGCCCCGCCGCCGGAAGACGTGCTGCTCCTCACGGAAATCCGCGACCTGCTCAAGAGCCGCCCGGCGGTTTGAGGTCTTCAGCGCCGCGTTCAATGAAGAAAGGCCCGGTTTCCCGGGCCTTTTTGCCATGTATCAGGCCGTCGCGCCCACCGTCTTCGTCTGGTGGATCTCGACGAGGCTCGGTCCCTCGCGTTCCCCCGCCCGCTCCAGCGCCGCGGGCAGCTCCTTCACGTCCGCGAGCCGTTCGGAGGGCACGCCATAGGCGGTGCCGATGGCGATGAAGTCGGGGGCGGAGGGTTTGACGCCTTCGGGCGTGATGCCCGCGTCGATCATGTAGTTCTCGATTTCCTGGTAACCGTCATTGTTCCAGACGAGGAAGATGACGCGCGCCCCGGCATCCGCCGCCGAGCCGATCTCGGACAGCGAGAACTGCAGCCCGCCGTCGCCGACGAGGCAGATGATCGGCGCATCGGGCTCGGCCAGAGCCGCGCCGACGGCGGCGGGCGGGGCGTAGCCGAGCGCGCCGTAGCCCGTCGCGGCGTTGAACCAGCTTCGCGCGCGCGGCGCATCGCAATAGTAGTTGCCGGCATAGACGGCCTGCGTCGAATCGCCGACGACGATCGCCTTCGGCAGCGTGCGCCAGATCGCGTCGAGGACGCCGATCTCCGCCTGCATCTTGGGTGTCAGCTCCTTCCACGCCGCCTTGCGGGCGGTCTCGGCGCGGGATGCGCCCTCGCTGACCGGCTTGTGCCCTTCAAGGAAGCCGAGCATGCCGGCGGCCGCCGTCTTGGCGCTGGAGAAGATGGAAAGGCTGGTCTGCGGCGTGCGGGCGAGCTGCGCAGCGTCGATATCGACGCGGATCAGCGTCTTGAGCCGCGGGAAGCCGCCGTCGACATTGATGTCGTAGTCCGTCGGGCCGAATTCCGTGCCGAAGGCGACGACGAGGTCGGCCTCGGAAAGAAGCCGCCGCACCGCCTTCAGGCTGGGGCTGGCCGGCACGCACAGCGGATGGCCGGCGAGCATGCCGCGGGCGTTGACGGTGGTGACGACCGGCGCGCCGATGCGCTCGGCAAGCGCGCGGATCTCCTCTTCCGCCGTAATCGCCCCGCCGCCGGCGAGGATGACCGGGCGCGAGGCATTGGTGCAGAGAATGGCGGCGCGCTGCAGCGTTTCCGCATCGGCGCGCGGGCGCGTCGCGACGGCGGCGGGGAAGCTGCCGGTCTCGATGGGCTTGGCCATCACGTCGGTCGGGATCTCGATATGCACCGGGCCGGGGCGGCCGGAGAGCAGCACGGCGAAGGCGCGCTCGACGACGAGCGGCAGGTCGGCGGGGTTGAGCAGCGTGTGCGAATAGAGCGCCAGCGTCTTCATCATGCCCTGCTGATCCGGCAGCTCATGCAGCAGGCCGCGGCCGTGGCCGAGCGAATCGCGCTTGTTGACGCCGGAGATCACCAGCATCGGCACGGAATCCTGCCGCGCCTGCGCCATCGCCGTGATGGTGTTGGTCAGGCCCGGGCCGGTGATGACGAGCGCCACGCCCGGCTTGCCGGAAACGCGTGCATAGCCGTCGGCCATGAAGCCCGCGCCCTGTTCGTGGCGCGGCGTGATGTGGCGGATCTTCGAGGCGGCAAGGCCCCGGTAGAGCTCGACCGTGTGCACGCCCGGAATGCCGAACACCACCTCGACGCCGTTGGCTTCCAAAAGGTCGACGAGAACTTCACCGACTGTCTTCGTGGTCATGCGTAGCGCTCCTTGGGGCTCGTGGCACGGGTGGCAAGCGCGGTAATGCGCCGGCACGCCTCGTCGATATGGGTGTCCGGAACGGTGAGGCTGAGGCGGATGAAGCCTTCCGCCTGCTCGCCGAAGGAGGAGCCGGGCATCGTGGCCACGAATTCCTCGCGCAGCAGCGCCCAGGCGAAATCCTCGCCGCTCATGCCGGTCTGCGAGACGTCGACCACGATGAACATCCCGGCTTCCGGCGGCAGCGGCACGAGGCCGGGCGCGCGGGAAAGCGCATCGGCAAAGCGCGCGGCGCGCGCCTGGTAGCTCCGGCGCATGGTGGCGGCGGTCGCGATGGGATTGTCGAGCGCATAGGCCGTCATGTCGGCGATGAAGGGCTGGCCGCCGAACAGCATGGTCTCGGATACGGCGAGCAGCCGCGCGCAGAACTCCGCCGGGCCGATCGCCCAGCCGCTGCGGAAGCCCGGCGCGGCATGCGACTTGGAGATGGAGGAGACGACGACGGTGCGCTCGGCAAGGTCCTCATTGTCGAAGGGCGAGGCGAAGGCGCCGTGGAAGACGAGCTGTTCGTAGACCTCGTCGCAGACGATCCAGAGGTCGTGCCGGCGGCAGACGGCGCCGATCTCGGCGATCTCCTCCGCCGTCAGCACGGCGCCGGTCGGGTTGTGCGGCGTGTTGAGCAGCAGCACGCGGCATTCCGGCGTGATGGCGGCTTCGAGGTCGGCCGCCTTCATGTGGAATCCGTTTTCCGGGCGCAGCGGCACGGGCACGCAGCTTGCGCCCGTCGCACGGATGACGCCCTCGTAGCTGGCATAGAGCGGATCGCCGACGAGCACCGCATCGCCCGCCTCCACGAGGCCGAGCATCACGGCGAAGAGGGCGGTCTGCGTGCCGGGAAAGCACAGGACGTTCTCCGCGGTCACGTCGCCGCGGCGCTTCTGGTACTTGCGCACCAGCGCCCCGACGACGGCCGGCTCGCCCCGGCCGCTGGAATAGCGGTAACGGCCCGCATGCATGGCGCGGATGGCTTCGGCGAGCAGCGTCGGGTCGGGCGCCACGTCCGGTTCGCCGATGGTCAGCTCGATGACGGGCTTGCCCTCGGCCTTCATGCGCCGCGCTTCGGCATGAATGGCCCATTTCTCCGAGCCGAGATTTTGAAGCCGGTCTGTGATGGATGCATAGCGCATGGCCGTCCTCCCTGGAAAATGTTCGTTTAGCCCGTCGCGGGCCTGAAGGTCAGTCCGAGAAGCGTCTCTATGGTGGAGAGCGCGATCTCGACGAGTTCGCTTTCGCCGAAGAGCTCGCCGGCAAGGCAACCCTCCAGCCACAGGCCGTCGAGCAGGCCGTTGATGGCGATGGCGAGCCGCCGGCAGCGCTCCGGCGAGGCGTCGACGCCGCGCTCGGCAAGGAAATCCGCGAGCAGCGCTTCCAGCGCGTTGCGGAAGCCGAGATAGCCTTCGCGGTGGATCGCGGCAAGCTCGGGATCGACGCTGACGCGGCTGATGAACGACGCCCAGAGCGAAAGGCTGCGGCTGTTGGCGACCGGCTCCGTCAGGTTGATGACGATGAAGTCGCGTAGCCGTGTTTCCGGATCGCCCGTCACCCGCTCGGCCTTCTCGGTGAGCCGGGCGATGACGACGCGGTAGGCTTCCTGCAGGATATGTTCCTTGGACTGGAAATAGTGCCGGATGAGGCCCGCCGTGACGCCCGCCTTGATGGCGATCTGCCGGACCGTCGCGCCCTCGAGGCCATATTCCGCGATGCAGTCGAGCGTCGCCTCGATCAGGTCGTGGCGGCGTTCGGCTTCGGGAGCGCGATGGAAGGTCCGGCGGGCCATTTCTTCTCCTGGTTTCAACGCAATTCCGGACGCAAGACCGTTTTACACTTTTGCTGGAATTGCTTTACGCCGCCCGGCGCAGCACCGGCCGCGTCAGGCAGGTCGGGCCGCCCTCGCAGGCGATGCACAGCGCGTCGGCCTCGAAGGTCTCGACCTTGCAGCCGGCCGCTTCCATCGCCGCCTTGGTGGCCGGGAAGCCTTCCACCATGATGACCTCGTGGGGCCGCGTCGGCAGCACGTTGAGCGACAGGCCGTTGCTGGCGTGGAACTCTTCCGCCGGGGCCTCGATGAGGCGCACGCCGCGCTTCTTCAGCATCTGGTAGAAGGCGGCCGGCAGGAGAGGCGCGAAGACGAGAGCGAGGTCCTCGGCAAGCGGGCTCATCACGCTCATCAGGTGGAGGCAGGCCTCCTCGCCCTGCCAGAGCGGCAGGTCGTAGGCGAGCACGCTGACGCCGTGCGGCGCGAGCATCCGCGTCAACTGGTCGATGCCTTCCTGGTTGGTGCGCACGCCGCGGCCGACGACGAGGGTCTTCGCGTCGAGCCAGATGCAGTCGCCGCCCTCGACGGTGCCGTCGCCCTCGATGCGGCCGAGGATCGGGATCTGGCGCTCGGCATAGGCCTTTTCATGCAGGGCCGTTTCGGAAACGCGCAGCGGCTTGCCCATGCGCAGGAGGATCGCGCCGTGGTCGGACATCAGCGACGGGTCGTGCGTGAACATGGCGTCGGCGAGGCCATCGCCCTCGTCCTCCAGCCAGATGATCTCGGTGCCGGACTTTTCCACCAGTTCGGCAAAGGCCTTGTACTGGTGGACGGCGCGCGCGCCGTCGAAGGTCGGGCCGTAGTGCCACTTGGACGGGTCGGCGGCCTTCAGGCTTGCGCCCGGCCGGCGCATCAGCACGCGCAACAGAGGGGCCGACATTTCCTGCGAACCGTAGGCGGTCATTCAATGCTCCTCAAAGGAAAATTCATCTTGGACGGGCGCTGCCGGAAAAGTCAGCGATACGATTATTATACGCTTGAATAATTTCTTAACAAGTGCCACGATGGCTTCAACAAGACGAAACGACGGGCCGAAGATGCCCGCGGGAACGCTGAAAACAGGGGAATTTGGCATGGGTCATGCATCGATTTTCCGTGCGCTGGAGACGTCTCCGCGATGACGGAACGCGCCGAGGCAATCGCGGTCACGGACCTGCACAAGCGCTTCGGGCCTCTGGAGGTTCTCAAGGGCGTATCGCTAACCGCGCATGAGGGCGACGTCATCGCCATCATCGGCGGTTCCGGCTCCGGAAAGTCCACTTTTCTTCGCTGCATCAACATGCTGGAGCTGCCGAGCGCCGGCACGGTGACGATCCATGGCGAGACCATCGCCATGAAGAAGGACGGCCATGGCGGCATGATGCCTTCGGATCGCAGGCAGGTCCAGCGCATCCGCTCGCGCCTCGGCATGGTCTTCCAGAGCTTCAATCTGTGGCAGCACATGACGATCCTCGAAAACGTCATCGAGGCACCGGTCCATGTGCTGGGCGTGAAGAAGGACGAGGCGGTCGAGCGGGCCGAGGCGCTGCTGCGCCGCGTCGGGCTCTACGAGAAGCGCGACGCCTATCCCGCCTTCCTGTCCGGCGGCCAGCAGCAGCGCGCGGCGATCGCCCGGGCGCTCGCCATCCAGCCCCATGTCATGCTCTTCGACGAACCGACCTCCGCGCTCGACCCGGAACTGGTCGGCGAGGTGCTTTCCGTCATCGGCGACCTCGCCAAGGAGAAGCGCACGATGATCCTCGTCACCCACGAGATGAAGTTCGCGCGCAACGTGGCGAGCCATGTCGTGTTCCTGGCGGGCGGCGTCATCGAGGAACAGGGACCGCCCGAGGAGATCTTCGGCGCGCCGAAATCCGAGCGGCTCAAGAAATTCATCAGCTCCATCCACTGAGAACCATAAGACCAACAGAGGGAAGAACATGAAGAATGCCCTGAAGACAATCGCCCTTGCCGCCGCCATCGGCCTTGCGGCCATTTCCGGCGCGGCCGCCGAGCAGGTCCGCGTCGGCTTCGCCGCCGAGCCCTATCCGCCCTTCACCTCGCCGGATGCCTCGGGCAACTGGGAAGGCTGGGAAGTGGACTTCATGAAGGCGATGTGCGCCGAGGCAAAGCTCGACTGTGTCATCACGCCGGTTGCCTGGGACGGCATCATCCCGGCGCTGACCTCCAACAAGATCGACATGATCATCGGCTCCATGTCGATCACGCCGGAGCGCCAGCAGACCATCGACTTCTCCGACAAGTACTATAACACGCTGCCGGGCATCATCGGCCCGAAGGACCAGAAGTTCGAGCCGACGCCCGAGGGCCTTGCCGGCAAGACGCTCGGCGTGCAGGTGGCGACCATCCATCAGGTCTATGCCAACAAGTACTTCGCCCCGGCCGGCGTGACGGTCAAGGAATACCAGACGCAGGACGAGGCCAACAACGACCTCGCCGCCGGCCGCATCGATGCGGTGCAGGCCGATTCCGTCGCCATGCTGGAATTCCTCAAGTCCGAGCAGGGCGCTGCCTGCTGCGACATGAAGGGCATGGTCAAGGACGATCCGGAAGTTCTCGGCCTCGGCGTCGGTGTCGGCCTGCGCAAGGGCGAGACCGAGCTGAAGGACAAGGTCAACGCCGCGATCAAGGCGATCCGCGAGAACGGCAAGTACGAAGAGTTCTCGAAGAAGTATTTCGACTTCGACATCTACGGCGGCTGATTTCGCCTGCGGGGCGCTTGCCCCTCACCCTAACCCTCTCCCCGCTTGCGGGGAGAGGGGACGCGTCCCACGCGGTGTTGCATTTCCGGGAAACCGGTGCGGCATATCCCCTTCGCCCCGCAGCCAAGGAGAAGGTGGCCGGCAGGCCGGATGAGGGGCGAGCCTCTCCCCGAAGAAGAAACGCCGCGAAATTGACCTGAAGGAATCTGAAACCCCATGGCCGATGCCGGATCGCTGATCAACTGGAGCCTGCTTGCCATCCAACCGCCCGGCTGGGGCGGGGTCCTGCTCGGCGGGCTGTGGAATTCCATCCAGATCGCCGTCGGCGGCTACGGGCTCGGCCTCGTCCTCGGCACCGGCGGCGCCATGGGCAAGCTCTATGGCGGGCCGGTCACGAAGGACCTGCTGGAGGTCTATACAACGCTGGTGCGGGCGGTGCCGGAACTCGTGCTGATCCTCATCCTCTATTATGCCGGCACGGACGTGCTGAACCAGATGTCCGCGGCCCTCGGCTGGGGGACGGTCGATATCAGCGGTCTTGCCGCCGGCATCTTCGTCATCGGCGTCGTGCAGGGCGCCTATTCCACCGAGGTGCTGCGCGGCGCGATCAAGGCGGTGCCGGCGGGCGAGATCGAGGCGGCGCGCGCCTATGGCATGTCGCCGGTGCAGATCATGCGCCGCGTCACCCTGCCCGCCATGTTGCCGCACGCCATTCCCGGTCTCTCCAATCTCTGGTTGATCGCCACGAAGGATACCGCGCTCTTGGCCGTGGTCGGCTTCAGCGAGCTGACGCTCGTCACGCGCCAGGCAGCGGGCAGCACCAAGGCCTATCTTCTCTTCTTCTGCGCGGCCGGCGTGCTCTATCTGATGATCACGCTCGTCTCGAACGTGCTGATCGGCTTCATCGAGCGCCACTACCGGCGCGGCATGACGAGGCCGGCCTGATGAGCGAGCAAACCATCTCCGCCATGGCGCTGACCGAGCTGCCGTCCAAGCAGAGTTTCTTCAAGCCGCACCGCATCGTGCTGATGGCGATCGCCGCCATCCTCGTCTTCTGTGTCGTCTGGTTCATGCGCTGGGACTGGGTGCCGAGATATTCCGGCCGCCTTGCCTATGGCGTCGGCGTCACGCTGCTGATGCTGTTCAGCACCGCCTTTATCGGCTTCCTCCTCGCCGTTCCGATCGGCCTCGTGCAGGTGACGGGGCCGTTGCCGCTCAAGATGCTGGCGAAGGGCTTCTGCACCGTCATCCGCGGCACGCCGCTGCTCCTGCAGCTCTGGCTGCTCTATTACGGGCTGGGCTCGCTGTTTCCGCAGTTCCCGAGCATCCGCAGCTCCTTCCTGTGGCCCTATCTGCGCGAGGCCTGGCCCTATGGCGTGGCGGCGCTGACCATTTCCTTCGCCGCCTATGAGGGCGAGGTGATGCGCGGCGCCTTTGCCGGCGTGCCGCGCGGCGAGCTGGAGGCCGCCCGCGCCTATGGCATGAGCCCGTTCACGGCCTTCCGCCGCATCTGGCTGCCGCGCGCCGTGCACCGTGCCCTGCCGACGCTGAACGGCGAGACCGTTCTCCAGCTCAAGTCGACGCCGCTGGTCGCGACCATCACGGTGATCGACGTCTATGCCGTCATCTCCAAGGTGCGGCAGGAGACCTACATCACCTATGAGCCGCTGCTGCTGCTGGCGCTAATCTATCTCTGCCTGACCGCCATTCTGGTGGTCGCCTTCCGCTATTTCGAAAGCAAGATCCCGACGCGTGGTGCCTAGATGACGATCCATACGACCCTGCTCAATTCCATGCCGGAACTGGTGGCGATCCGCCGCGACCTGCATGAACACCCGGAACTCGGCCTCGAGGAGATCCGCACCTCCGACGTCATCGCGCGGCATCTCGAAAGCTACGGCTACAAGGTGACACGCGGCCTTGCGAAGACGGGCCTCGTCGCGACGCTGACGAACGGCACGGGCAGCAGGTCCATCGGCATCCGCGCCGATATCGACGCGCTGCCGATCCATGAGGAGACGGGCCTTGCCTATGCCAGCAAGACGCCCGGCAAGATGCACGCCTGCGGCCATGACGGCCACACCACCATGCTGCTCGGCGCGGCCAAGGCGATTGCCGAGCGGCGCAATTTCGACGGCACGGTGCACCTGATCTTCCAGCCGGCCGAGGAGAATTTCGGCGGGGCGAAGATCATGGTGGAGGAGGGGCTGTTCGAGAAATTCCCCTGCGACGCCGTCTTCGCGCTTCACAACGAGCCGAACCTGCCCTTCGGCCAGTTCGCGCTGCGCGAAGGGCCGATCATGGCGGCGGTCGACGAGGCGCGCATCACGGTCAACGGCGTCGGCGGCCACGGCGCCGAGCCGCAGGAGACGCTGGATCCCATCGTCTGCGGCGCTTCCATCGTCATGGCGCTGCAGACCATCGTGTCGCGCAACATCCATCCGCTCGATCCGACGGTGGTGACGGTCGGCTCGTTCCATGCGGGCTCGGCCAGCAACATCATCCCGAGCCGGGCGGAAATCGTCGTCGGCATCCGTTCCTTCGATCCGGCCGTGCGCGACGAGCTGGAGCGCCGCATCCGCCTCATCGCCGAGCGGCAGGCCGAGAGCTACGGCATGAGCGCGGCGGTGAACTACCAGCGCTTCTACGACGCGACCGTCAACCACAAGGCCGAGACCGACCTGGTGCGCGCCCTCGCCACCCGCTTCGCCGGCGCCGACAAGGTGGTCGATCTCGAGCGTCCCTTCATGGGCAGTGAGGACTTCGCCTATATGCTCAAGGCGCGGCCCGGCACCTATTTCTTCCTCGGCGGCAGCACCGGCGGGAACGACAGGTCGCTCCATCACCCCGCCTATAACTTCAACGACGATCTCCTGCCCGTCGGCGCCGCCTTCTGGACGGAGCTCGCCGAGCATTACCTGCGCGCCGCCTGAGTTCGGCGGGCCTCCGCCCGCTGGTTCAGGCTCGGGATGTCGATGCGGCTCGCACGCATAGCGTCGGCGAAATGCCGCACGCGGGCGATTGTCGCGCTGCGGCAACGTGGGGCAGGGGGCCGGAATTGACCTTTCCCATTTCCGGTCCACATTCTTGCTGACGGCAGCCGAGAGGACTGCGGCGCTCGGAAAGGATGGGTCGAATGTTCGAAACGCTGGATGCAACGCTGCTCGCCCGGCTGCAATTCGCCTTCACGATCTCCTTTCACATCGTCTTTCCCGCCTTCTCCATCGGCCTTGCGAGCTATCTCGCCGTGCTGGAGGGCCTCTGGCTCTGGACGAAGGACGAGGTCTATTTCGCGCTCTTCAATTTCTGGAAGACGATCTTCGCGCTTACCTTCGGCATGGGCGTCGTGTCGGGCATTGTCATGTCCTACCAGTTCGGCACCAACTGGAGCGTCTTCGCCGACAAGGCGGGCCCGGTCATCGGGCCGCTGATGGGCTACGAGGTGCTGACTGCCTTCTTCCTCGAGGCGGGCTTCCTTGGCGTCATGCTGTTCGGCCTCAACCGCGTCGGCCCGAAGCTGCATTTCTTCGCCACGCTCATGGTCGCCCTCGGCACGCTGATCTCGGCGACCTGGATTCTCGCGGCCAATTCCTGGATGCAGACGCCCGCCGGCTTCTCCGTCAACGCGGCGGGCCAGTTCGTGCCCACCGACTGGTGGGCGGTGATCTTCAACCCGTCCTTCCCTTACCGGCTCGTTCATATGGTGCTCGCCGCCTATCTCACCACGGCCTTCGTGGTCGGCGGCGTCGGCGCCCTCCATCTCCTGCGCGGCGACGCGCCGAAGCGGGCGGGGAAGATGTTCTCGATGGCGATGTGGATGGCGGCGCTGGTCGCGCCCATCCAGATATTCGCCGGCGACATGCACGGCCTTAACACGCTGGAGCACCAGCCCGCCAAGGTCATGGCCATGGAGGGCCACTTCCAGAGCCACCCGGACGGCGCGCCGCTCATCCTCTTCGGCCTGCCGAATGCGGCCGAGCAGCGCGTCGACTACGCCGTCGAGATTCCGAAGCTGTCGAGCCTCATCCTCAAGCACGACTTGAATGCGCCGCTGGCAGGTCTCGATACGGTGTCGCGCGACCTGCAGCCGCCCGTCGCGGTCGTCTTCTGGTCCTTCCGCGTCATGGTCGCCATCGGCTTCGCCATGCTCGGCCTCGGCCTGTGGTCGCTCTGGTGTCGCTGGCGCGGCACGCTTGGCGAGAACCGCTGGCTGCACCGCGCCGCCGTGCTGATGGGGCCTGCCGGCTTCCTCGCCGTGCTCGCCGGCTGGGTGACGACGGAGGTCGGCCGCCAGCCCTACACGGTCTACGGCCATCTGCTGACGGCCGATTCCGTCGCGCCCGTCGACGCGCCGGCCGTCGCAACCTCGCTGATCGCCTTCATCATCGTCTATTTCCTCGTCTTCGGCGCGGGCACCTTCTACATCCTGCGCCTGATGGGCCGCCTGCCGCGCGATTCCCTGCCCGACGAAGAAGGTCCCATCCGCACGGCCGGCATCACGCCCGCCGCCGCCGTTTCCAGCAAAGCCGGGAGCCACCGCCATGGCGCTTGATCTTCCCTTCCTCTGGGCGGCCATCATCGCCTTTGCGGTGCTCGCCTATGTCATCCTCGACGGCTTCGACCTCGGCGTCGGCATCCTCTTTCCCTTCTTCAAGCAAAAGCACGACCGCGACGTGATGATGAATTCCGTCGCGCCGGTCTGGGACGGCAACGAGACCTGGCTGGTGCTGGGCGGCGGCGGGCTGATGGCCGTCTTCCCGCTCGCCTATGCGACCATCCTGCCGGCGCTCTACATGCCGCTCATCCTCATGCTGCTCGGCCTCATCTTCCGCGGCGTCGCCTTCGAATACCGCTGGCGCACGAAGCGCGGCGAGTTCCTCTGGGACATCGCCTTTGCCGGCGGCTCCATGGTGGCCGCCTTCATGCAGGGCGTGGCGCTCGGCGCGCTGGTGCAGGGCATTCCCGTCGCCGGCCGCGCCTATGCCGGCGGCTGGTGGGACTGGCTGACGCCCTTCTCCGTCGCGACCGGCATCGCGCTGCTCGTCGGCTATGGCCTGCTCGGCGCGACCTGGCTGGTGATGAAGACGACCGGCGAGCTTGCCGCCCGCGCGCGCCGCTACGCCTTGCGCGCTGGCATCGGCACGCTTGCCGCCATGGGCGTCTTCAGCCTCTGGACGCCCTTCCTGGAACCGCTCTATTTCGAGCGCTGGTTCGGCTGGCCGACCATCGTCTTCAGTCTGCTGGTGCCGCTGCTCGTGCTCGGCTGCTTCGCGATGCTGATCCATGGGCTGAGGACCGAGCACGATTCGCGGCCGTTCATCGCCGCGCTCGGCCTTTTCGTGCTCGGCTTTGCCGGCATCGGTATCAGCTTCTATCCCTATATCGTGCCGGCCTCGCTGACGATCTGGGAGGCCGCCGCGCCTGAGGAGAGCCTTGCCTTCCTCATCGTCGGCGCGGTCGTGCTCGTGCCGATGATCCTCGGCTACACCGCCTATGCCTATTGGGTCTTCCGCGGCAAGGTCGATCCGGAAGAGGGCTATCACTGATGGGGCAGGAGCGCTCGACGGTCACGAAACTGCTGTGGTTCGCCGGCCTGTGGGCGTGCGGCGTGCTCGCCGTCAGTCTCGTCGGGCTCGCCATCAAACTGGCGCTCGGGGCCTGACATCACCTTACGTGAGGGCGTCCAGCCTCGCGCCAGCTTTCTTGCCTAGGTTCCGCCTCGGCCAGCATGCAGGCCCGCAGGCGAAAGACAGGACCGCACCCTCCTTTTGCCCACCCCCGGGCCTGCATGTGGCCTTGCGACACGCAGCCGCCTTTTCCCCACATCATTCCTCTGCTATCCGGGTCCGCAAAACAGGAGACCGGAATGGCGAAGACTGCGGCAGACTGCACGACGATGGCGGAAATCCGGGAGAATATCGACCGGGTCGACAACGGGCTGATGGCGCTCTTCGCCGAACGCTGGACCTTCATCCGCCGCGCCGCCGAGATCAAGGCTGGCCTCGGCATTCCCGCCGACGTGCCGGAACGTGTGAAGCAGGTGCGCGACAACGCCCACCGCAATGCCGAGGCGCACGGTCTCGAAGGCGGTTTCTACGAGGAGATCTGGGCACAGCTCATCCAGCACGCCATCGCCTACGAGAAAGCGGAACTCGGCGAACCCTGATCGGGACCGGAAGAGCTAGATCTGGTTGCGCCGGCCGAGATGGTCCTCCCAGTCGAGCGCGGTGCGCACGATGAAGGAAAGGTCGTCGTGCTCGGGCACCCAGCCGAGCTCTTTCATGGCGACCGCCGGATCGGCGACGACCAGCACCGCGTCGCCCGGCCGCCGTTCGGCGAACCGCACCGGGAAGTCCTTGCCGGACGCGGCCCTGACCTTCTCCAACACCTCCAGCACCGAGAAGCCGCGGCCATAGCCGCAATTGGCGACGATCGACCCGCCGCCCGCCCGCATGCGCTGCAGCGCCTTCAGATGGGCATTGGCAAGGTCCGAGACGTGGATATAGTCGCGGATGCAGGTGCCGTCCGGCGTCGGATAGTCCGTGCCGTAGACCTCCATGCCCGTGCGCTTGCCGAGCGCGGCCTCGCAGGCGACCTTGATGAGATGGGTCGCGCCTTTGGTCGACTGGCCGGTGCGCCCGCGCGGATCGGCTCCCGCCACGTTGAAGTAGCGTAGCGCCGTATAGGTGAAGTCATGCGCGGCGGCGGTATCGCGCAGCATGATCTCGGTCATCAGCTTGGAGGAGCCGTAGGGCGATTCCGGCCGGAGCGCGGCGGTCTCCGACACCGGCTCGGTGCCGTCCGGCGTGCCGTAGACGGCGGCGGTGGAGGAGAAGACGAAATGCGGCACCTTCGCCGCGATGGCCGCGGCGATCAGCGCGCGTGACTTGACCGTGTTGTTCTCGTAATAGGAGAGGGGATCGGCGACCGATTCCGGCACCACGATCGAGCCGGCGAAGTGGATGATCGCGTCGATACGGTTTTCCGCGAAAATCTGCGCCAGCAGCGCGGTATCGGCGATGTCGCCCTCGTAGAACCGGGCTTCCGGTGCCAGCGCCCAGCGGAACCCGGTGGAGAGCCGGTCGAGCACCACGACGTCCTCGCCGGCATCGACCAGCGCCCAGACCATGTGGCTGCCGATATAGCCCGCCCCACCCGTTACCAGAACCGCCATGCAGACCTCCGAATCGCAAGAATAGCAGGCATATCAACCCGCCTGCCCATGGGACGCAACCGCAATTGCGCCCGGCCCTTTTCCCGTCCGAGAAAGGTAAGAATATGTCCGATCGCTTCATCGTGCTGTCCGGCTGCTCCGGCGGCGGAAAGTCCACCCTGCTGGCAGAGCTCGCCCGGCGCGGCCATGCCGTTGTCGAGGAGCCCGGCCGCCGCATCGTGCAGGAGGAACTGGCCGCCGGCGGCAGCGCGCTGCCCTGGCTCGACCTCGCCGCCTTCGCACGCCGCGCGCTGGAGTTGGCGCTCGCCGACCGGCAGCGCATGGCCGGTCATCCCGGCCTCGTCTTCTTCGATCGCGGGCTGGTGGATGCCGCATCCGCGCTGGAAGCGTCCGGCGGCGAGCCGGTCCTGGCGGCGCTTGCCGCCGCACATCGCTATAACCGCAAGGTCTTCCTCACCCCGCCCTGGCCGGAGATCTATGCCGGCGATGCGGAGCGCCGCCACGGCTTCGACGCCGCGCTCGCCGAATATGCTCGCCTCGAAACGACCTATCCGCTGCTCGGCTACGAGACGGTGATCCTGCCGAAGGCGCCGGTCACCGAGCGCGCCGATTTCCTGCTCGCTTGTCTGGCGGAATGATCAGCGCGCGGCGATGTAGCGGGCAAGCCGCTCGGCCGCTTCCGCGACCTGACCGGTATCCCGAAGGAAGCAGGCCCGCATGAAGAGCTCGCCGCCGGGACCGAAGGCCGTGCCCGGCGCAAGGCCGACATTGGTGCGGTCGACGATGTCGAGCGCGGCAAGGCGCGAATCCGTCACGCCGTCGATCTTCAGGAAGGCATAGAGCGCGCCGTCCGGCTTCAGCGTCTCCACCCGGTTGGTGGCGATCAGCGCGTCGCAGAAGATGTCGCGGTTCCGCGCCGCCTTGTCGATATTCGCCTGCACGAAGGCATCGCCCTCGTCGAGCGCCACGATAGCGCCCTGCTGCAGGAACTGCGGCACGCCGGAGGTGGAATACTGGATGAGGTTTTCCAGAACCTGGCCGATTTCCGGCGGCGCGACGATCCAGCCGACGCGCCAGCCCGTCATCGACCAGTTCTTCGAGAAGGAATTGACGAAGATCACCCGGTCGCCGTCCTCCATCACGTCGAGGAAGGAGGGCGCCCGGCCGCCGGCATAGTGATAGAGCGCATAGATCTCATCGGCCATGATCCAGAGATCGTGTCGCCGGGCGATGGCGAGGAGGCTGGCAAGGTCCTCGCGCGTCGCCGTCCAGCCGGTCGGGTTCGACGGCGTGTTGACGAAGAGCACGCGCGTCTTCGGCGTGATCGCGGCTTCGACGCGGCCAAGGTCGAGCTGCCAGCGCCCGCCGGAAAAATCGAGCGGCACGGCGATGGTGTTGGCGCCGGAAAGCTCTGCCGCCGCGGCAAAATTCGGCCATGCCGGCGTCAGGTAGACCATGTCGTCGCCCGGCGAGACGAGTGCCTCGATGGCAAGCTTGATCGCCTGCATGCCCGAGCCGACCACGTAGAAATGCTCGTCCGTGAGGAAAGCGCCGAAGCGCCGTGCATAGTAGCGCGACAGCGCCGCCCGAAGCTCCGGAATCCCCCGCTGCCAGGTGTAGAAGGTCTCGCCCCGCAGCAGCGCATCGGAAGCAGCGCGCGCGATGAACTCGGGCGTCGGCAGGTCCCCTTCGCCGACCCACAGCGGGATCAGCCCCTCGCGCCCGCGCGCATAGTTGACGACTTCGACGATCCCGCTCTCCGGCGCACGGAGCGAGCGGGGGCTGAGGCTTTCGACGATGGTCATGGCGTCACTCCGCAATCCCGCCTTCGCCCGGAACGGCGAGGTGCCCAGGATCCGGAGCTTTGTGTTTCAACCGCATTGTCCGATGCCGAAGCGATCCCGCCTCGGCTGCAAATGCTCTAGCGGTTTTTCCGCGGCCGTTCACGCGAGTTTCGCTGACGGATGTATCGAATTCGGTGATGGGAGGACGCTCGCCCCCCGCTCAGCCGTCAAGCCCCATCAGGTCTTCCGCCCGCGGGCGGCGAAGGGGAACATCCTTGAGGCTCTGGGCGACCTCGGCCAGCGCGGAAAGCGCATGCACGATGTTCTGCATGTCCCTTTCACGGGTGGCCGCGATGTCGATTGCGGGAAGGAAGGCAGGTTCTGACGATTCGGACTTCCGCATTGTCGCATCCTTTTCCGGATTGCTCTGCAAGGAAACGCCGGCTCCCACGACGCCCGGCTCACGAAATGTCACGCTCACTGTCACTCGAATGGTCTTTCACTCTGATTCGCCTAGCTTATCAGTTTTACCTTGCGTGAGAATCCCCTGAAACGAAGTGTGTTGTAAGCCGCAGAGGACTGGTCGGAAAAGCGTGCGATCACGCCGAAACGGCGATGGAATCGCAGGCAAAAGGTCAGGAAACTTTGTGGCTTCTTGAGGGAAGAGATGGTGCCCGGAGGCGGATTTGAACCACCGACACGCGGATTTTCAATCCGCTGCTCTACCAACTGAGCTATCCGGGCATCCGGCTTGGATTTCGAGTGAAATCCGTGGGGCGTTTGGTTTCGCCCCGGAAGCGAGCGGGGTTATAGCATCTTGCGAAAATGTGTCCAGCCCCATGGGCGGTTTTTTGCGGGAAAAATGGCGGGCTTTTCAAGTTGCGGAAAAGATTGCGTTTTTGCCTTTGCGGCAGGGCGTTACCGGTCGTCTTCGTCGGCTTTCGTCTCGTCGTCGGCGACGGGGATGGCGTAGGAGCCGGAGAGCCAGCGGTTGAGGTCGACGTCGCGGCAGCGGTTGGAGCAGAAGGGATAGTGCTCGCGCGAGGAGGGGCGACGGCAGATCGGGCAGGGGACGGCCTTGCGCAGGGGCGCCACGGTGGCGGAGGGCTTTTCGGTCTCGTCGGCCATGTCAGGCGTCCGCCCAGCCGGCATGCACGTCGAAGCCCTCGCCGGCAAGGAGGGCGAGCGTCTCGTAGAGCGGCAGGCCGACGACATTGGTATAGGAGCCTACCAGCTTGACGACGAAGCTGCCGGCAATGCCCTGGATGGCATAGCCGCCCGCCTTGCCGCGCCATTGGCCGGAGGCGAGGTAATGCTCGATGTCGCTGGCCGAGAGGCGCTTGAAGCGCACCTTCGTGTCGATGACCCTCTGGCGCACGGTGCGATCCGGCGTGATGAGGCAGACGCCGGTGAAGACGCGGTGGCTGCGGCCGGAGAGAAGATGCAGCGCGCCGGAGGCCTCGTCGATCATCTCCGTCTTCGGCAGGATGCGCCGGCCGACGGAAACGACCGTGTCGGCCGCAAGGATGTAACTGCCGGCAAAGGCCGGGTCGCCCTTGACGGCGGCGAGCGCCGCCTCGGCCTTGCCGGTCGACAGGCGCCGGGCCAGCGAGCGGGGATGCTCGGAGCGCTTGGGCGTCTCGTCGATATCCATCGGCATCAGGCGCGTGGGCGCAATGCCCGCCTGCGCGAGCAGTTCGACGCGGCGCGGCGAGCCGGAGGCGAGGATGAGCTTTTCGGTCTGCGCCATGATGTCTCCGGGAAAGCGCCGGGATGCGCCGGTCTTCGCTCTGCGGCGCAATGCCGGGCGAGGGCGCGGCCTCCGGGGCTTGCGGGAAGCCGCTTACTTGAAACGATAGGTGATGCGACCCTTGGTGAGGTCGTAGGGGGTCATCTCGACCAGCACCTTGTCGCCGGCCAGAACGCGGATGCGGTTCTTGCGCATGCGGCCTGCGGTGTGCGCGATGATCTCGTGCTCGTTTTCGAGCTTGACGCGGAAGGTCGCGTTCGGGAGCAGTTCCGTCACGACGCCGGGGAATTCGAGGACTTCTTCTTTTGCCATCTTTGAGCGATATTCCTGTGAGGTGGATTCGGGGAGGCAGGATGCCCGCCTCGAAAAGTTGCCGGAAACTACACAATCCCCGGTGCTTTGTGAACACCGAAGCGCCGGCTTTCTGCATTTGCCGTTCTTGCGGCCGTTTCCGCGTCAGCCGGGGCCTTTCAGCCGCTTCTCGATCAGCATCTTCAGGAACTCGCGAACGTCCCGGTAGGATGCCATGATCTGCTCGCGCGTGCCGGTGGCGACCGTCGGATCGGGCGTCGGCCAGTACATCACGTCGACGGCCATGGAGCGCGTGAGCTCGAGGGCGGCGTGATGCGCCTCCGGGGCGAGCGTGACGATGAGGTCGAAGTAATCGTCCTCCAGCTCGTCGAGCGAATGGGGCGCATGGCGGCCGAGCGAAAGGCCGACCTCGCCGAGCACGGCGTCGACAAAGGGATCGCGCTCGCCGGGGCGCACGCCCGCCGAGGCGACATAGGTGCCGGGCAGGAGGCTGCGGGCGATCGTCTCGGCCATTGGCGAGCGCACAGCATTCATGCGGCACATGAAGAGGATCGAACGGGGCGTTCGCGGCCGGGCGTCCTGCACTGCCGGGAAGGCACCCTCCATCCGCTCACCCGCGCCAGTAGAGAACGCAGACGAGCGTGAACAGGCGCCGGGCCGTGTCGAAATCGAAACGGATTTTGCCGGAAAGCCTGTCCATCAATGTCTGCGATCCCTCGTTGTGGATGCCGCGCCGGCCCATGTCGATCGCCTCGATCTGGCTTGGCGTGGCCGAGCGGATCGCCTGGTAGTAGCTCTCGCAGATCAGGAAGTAATCCTTCACGATGCGGCGGAAGGGCGTCAGCGAGAGGATATGGGTGGCGACCGCCTCGCCGGCCTCCGTGCGGATCGCGAAGACCAGCTTGGAATCGAGAAGCGAGATATGCAGGCGGTAGGGGCCGCCGGCATGGCCGATCGGCTCGAAGGTGTTCTCCTCGATGAGGTCGAAGATGGCAACGGCACGCTCGTGCTCCACATCCGGCGTGGCCTGGCCGATCGTATCGTCCAGCACCACGTCGCAGAGGCGGAAGCTGCCCTTCGTGCCCATGCCTCACGTCTCCATGTTGAGCCGGATGGCGACGGAGCGGGCGTGGGCGCCGAGCCCTTCGGCCTCGGCGAGCGTGACGGCGGCGGGGCCGAGCGCGCGAAGCTGGTCGGGGCCAAGGCGCAGGATCGACGTGCGCTTCATGTAGTCGAGCACCGAGAGGCCCGAGGAGAAGCGCGCGGAGCGGGCGGTCGGTAGCACATGGTTGGAGCCGCCGACATAGTCGCCAATGACCTCCGGCGTATGGCGGCCGACGAAGATGGCGCCGGCGTTGCGGATTGCCGGCAGCAGGGCGTCGGGATCGGCGGTGGCGATTTCCAGATGCTCTGCGGCGATGCGGTTTGCCAGCGGCACGGCCTTTTTGAGATCGGGCACGAGAATGGTCGCGCCGAAATCGCGCCAGCTTGCGGCGGCCGTCTCCGAGCGCGCCAGCGTTTTGAGCTGGCGCTCGACGGCGGCCTCGACGGCATCGGCAAGGGCGGGGCTGTCGGTGACGAGGATCGACTGGGCGCCGACATCGTGCTCGGCCTGGGCGAGCAGGTCTGCGGCGAGCCAGTCCGGATCGTTGTCGCTATCTGCGATGATGAGGACTTCCGAGGGGCCGGCGATCATGTCGATGCCGACCGTGCCGAAGACCTGGCGCTTGGCGGCGGCGACGAAGGCATTGCCGGGGCCGGTGATCTTGGCGACGGGGGCGATGGTCTCAGTGCCATAGGCGAGCGCGGCGACGGCCTGCGCACCGCCGATGCGGTAGATCTCGTCGACGCCGGCAATGCGGGCGGCGGCGAGTACGGCAGGGTTGATCTCGCCTTCCTTGGCCGGCACGACCATGACGAGGCGCGGCACGCCGGCGACCTTGGCCGGCACGGCGTTCATCAGAACCGAACTCGGATAGCTCGCGGTGCCGCCCGGAACATAGAGGCCGACGGCGTCGATGGCCGTCCAGCGCGAGCCGAGGCCGACGCCGATATCGTCCTCGTAGATGTCGTCCTTCGGCATCAGGCGGGCGTGGTGCTTCTCGATGCGCTGGGCGGCAAACTCGAGCGCGGCGATGATCTTCGGATCGACGGCGTCATAGGCCGCCTCGATCTCCTCCAGCGACACGCGCATGGAGGTGGTTGCGAAATCGAGGCCGTCGAACTTCTTCGTATAGTCGGCGAGAGCCTTGTCGCCGCGGGCGCGCACATCGTCGATGATGGTGCGGACGATGGCGTTGACGTCCTCGGAGACCTCGCGCTTGGTGGTCAGGAAGGCAGCGAACCGGCTTTCGAAATCGCTGCTCTGGTAGTCAAGTCTGATCGCCAAGTCGAAAGTTCCCGTCGTCTCCCGGCGAAAAGCGCCGGACCAATGCCTCAAACCGCCGGATGGCGGGGTTTCAAGCTGGTTTCCCATGCTCCGCCGGTATCTGCAAGCTGAACTTCGACGCATTCCACATCGAGGGCGATGGAAGCATTGCCGGAGAGCACGAGTTCGAGCGTACCGTCCGGGCCCTCGCCCTTCTGGGCGAAGTTCACGGCGAGGAGGGAGAAGACGCTTTCCTTGTCCTTGCGGTCGATGCCGAGGGAGCGCACGGCGGTGACGCGCTTGAAGGCGATGACCGCGCGACGGCGCTCGAAGCTCTTGCCGCGCCCGCCGGCCTTTTCCCAGACGAAGCGGTTGACGACGACCGAAAAGACATGGTGGCGGGCGTCATAGGCAAGGCCATCGGTCTTGAAGACCGCGTCCTGCAGGTGGGCCGAGACGACGGAGAGGTCTTCCGTGTCGAGGGCGAGCAGTTTCAGGCTGTCCATTGTGCGTCCTTCCCGCGGATATGCGGCATCTCGAAGTGTCAACCACGAGATAGGACGGCGCGCGGCGGACTGCAACTCCGCCGCGCGCAGAAGCTTAGTCGCTGACGCGTTCGACGATCGCACCGCAGCGCGTGAGCTTCTCTTCGAGGCGCTCGAAGCCGCGGTCGAGATGGTAGACGCGCGAGACCATTGTCTCGCCTTCGGCGGCAAGGCCGGCGATGACGAGCGAGACGGAGGCGCGCAGGTCCGTCGCCATGACGGGCGCGCCGCGCAGGCGCTCGACGCCTTCGATCTTGGCCGTCTGGCCGGAGAGCGAGATCTTCGCGCCGAGGCGGGCAAGCTCCTGCACATGCATGAAACGGTTCTCGAAGATCGTCTCGGTGATGTGCGAAATGCCGCTCGACTTGGTCATCAGGCCCATGAACTGCGCCTGGAGGTCCGTCGGGAAGCCCGGGAAGGGATCGGTCACGACGTCGACCGGCTTGATGCCGCCGCCGTTGCGCACGATGCGGATGCCGCTTTCCGTCGAGGTGATCTCGGCGCCGGAACGGCGGATCGCTTCGAGTGCGGTGTCGAGCAGGGCCGTATCCGTGCCTTCCAGAACGACGTCGCCGCCGGTCATGGCGACGGCCATGGCATAGGTGCCGGTCTCGATGCGATCAGGCAGCACGCGGTGGCGCGCGCCGGAAAGCTGGTCGACGCCTTCGATGGTGATGGTCGAGGTGCCGGCGCCGGAAATCTTCGCGCCCATGGCGTTGAGGCACTTGGCGAGGTCCTGCACTTCAGGCTCGCGGGCGGCGTTGCCGATCACTGTCGTGCCGCGGGCAAGGGTCGCGGCCATCATCATGACATGCGTCGCGCCGACGGAAACCTTCGGGAAGCTGTAGCGCGCGCCGATCAGGCCGCCCTCGGGCGCCGTCGCCTCGACATAGCCGCCGTCGATCTCGATCTTCGCGCCGAGCGCGGCCAGCGCCTCGATGAAGAGGTCGACCGGACGCGTGCCGATGGCGCAGCCACCAGGCAGCGAGACGCGGGCCTTGCCCTCGCGGGCGAGGAGCGGGCCGATGACCCAGAAGGAAGCGCGCATCTTCGAGACCAGCTCGTAGGGGGCGGTCGTATCGACGATGTTGCGCGAGGTGAAGTGGACGGTGCGCGAATAGCCTTCGCCCTGGCGCTCGCGGCGGCCGTTGACGGAGATGTCGGCGCCGTGGTTGCCGAGGATGCGGATGAGCTGCTCGACGTCGGCAAGATGCGGCACGTTTTCCAGCGTCAGCGTGTCGTCGGTGAGGAGCGAGGCGATCATCAGCGGCAATGCGGCATTCTTGGCGCCGGAGATCGGGATGATGCCCCGAAGCTCATTGCCGCCTACAATCCTGATACGATCCATGCGTGACTACGGGCCGTGCCCGCCTTTCCTAGTGAGTATAGGCTTTCGGAGATGGCGGCTTCTTAGAGCATCGCGATCGAAAAATGAAGACCGTGCCGGCCGCATGGTTATTTGCGCCCGGTTCCGGAAACCGTCCCCCGTAGCCTCCGTGATGAAGACATTCCCGACTAACCGTCCGATTCGTCTTTTTTTGCGGCAGGAAGACCCACCGTCTCGTCCGCATCGCCCGCGCGCCGGGCGCGCGCCTGCTGCTTGCGGCGCTGCAGATTGTCCCGCAGCGTCTTCGCCAGCCGCTCGGCCCGAAGCTCCGCTTCCGTCCTGATCTTCCGGTCTTTCGTCTCGTCCTTCCCGCTCATATCCCTTCTCATAATGAAATCCGCGCCCCGAAAAAAGCGCCGGCCGCATCAGATTGTTGCGATAATCGCAAATTGGCCGCTTGCACTGCCCGGTCACCTGTGGCAATAGGCCCTCGCTCACGCGGAACAGCATCGTTCCGCCGGATGCTGCTATAGCTCAGGGGTAGAGCACTCCCTTGGTAAGGGAGAGGCCGAGAGTTCAAATCTCTCTAGCAGCACCATTCTTTCTCCCCATGTTTCCAGTCTCCGCGCTCCCCGTAGCCACCTTCTTGCGCGTCATGCCCGGCGGCTCTCCGACGATGCGTTTGAAGGCTCGGGCGAAGGCGGCCTGGGAGCTGAAGCCGAGGCGGCGGGCGGCGGTGTCTATGGCGAGCTTGTCGCGGCGGAACCATTGTTCGGCGAGGCGCATGCGCAGCGCCAGGACGTAGCGCTGCGGGGTGACGCCGGTTACCTCGACGAAGCGCTTGGCGAAGACGGAGCGGGAGCTGCCCATTTCCCGCGCCATGTCGGCGAGCGTCCAGTTGCGGCCGGGTTCACGGTGGAGGGCGGCGATGACGCGGCCGAGCCGCGGGTCGCGCAGGGCCTCGATCCAGCCCGTGGCGTCGCCGCAGCCGCATTCCACCCAGCCGCGCACGATGGAGGCGGCGATGACGTCGGCAAGGCGGGCGAGGATGCCGGCGGAGCCGACGCGTTCCTCGGCCATTTCCCGCTCCATGGCCGCGAGCAGCGGCATCAGCTCCGGCTGGCGGCCGATCAGCGCGCCGACGGACATGACCTGCGGCATGAGCCCGACCAGCGGATGCAGTGTGTCGAGTTCGAATTCCATGCGGCCGGTGAAGATGAGGACGTCGTTCTCCCGGTTCGTCTCCTTGACGCAGGCCTCCACAGCCGCGACGTCCGAGCACAGCGGCTTTCGCGTATAGCTCTCGTAATCGCGGATCGCCACGTTCGCGGCGGTGACGATCTCGTGCATCTCGCCGCGCGGCAGGAGCACGGCATCGCCGCAGCAGAGCTCTCGCTGGACCTGCCCGGGCGCGCGCAGGAGAACGTTGCCGCGAGCGATGAAGTGGAAACGGGCTTCCGCCCGCACGGGAAAGCGGATGCCGAAGGGCGGGCTGAGCTGGAGCCGGCCGTAGCTGGCACCGCGCAGGCGCATGCCCATCAGGAGCTCGCTGACGGGGTCATGCGCATTTTTCGATGGGTCGGACGATCGATCAAACATTGCGGATAAAATGGCATTGTGCGTCTTGTGTTTCAACCCATTTCTGGAGCACGCACTGCAACAGGAAAGGGATGGCAGATGACGGATGCAACAATCGTGGCGGCGCAGAGCGAGGCGGATGCGCCCCCCGCCTGGGGCGCGGTCCTCGCGATGACGCTCGGCGTGTTCGGGTTGGTGGGCGCGGAGTTCCTGCCGGCGAGCCTGCTGACGCCGATGGCGGCGGACCTGCGCATCTCCGAGGGCATGGCCGGGCAGGCGGTGACGGCGACGGCCGCCGTCGCGCTGGTGACGAGCCTTCTCATCACCGTGGTGACGCGCAGGCTCGACCGGCGGCTTGTGCTCGTCGGGCTTTCGGTCCTGCTGATCTTCTCGAACCTTCTGGTCGCGATGGCGTCGAACCTTCCCATGCTGCTCGTCGGCCGTGTGCTGCTCGGCATGGCGCTCGGCGGCTTCTGGACGCTATCGGCGGCGACCATGATGCGGCTGGTGCCGGAACCCTATGTGGCCAAAGCCCTGTCGGTGATGTTCCTCGGCGTTTCGGCGGCGACGGTCTTCGCCGCGCCCGTCGGCAGCTATGTCGGCGACATCGTCGGCTGGCGGAATGTCTTCCTCGGCGCCGCCGTGCTCGGCGCGATCGCGCTCGTCGTGCAGCTTGCAACGCTGCCCTCGCTGCCGCCGCGCGGACACTCGCGCTTCGGCACGCTCGTGGAGGTGCTGGCGCGGCCGGGCGTCGGCTTTGCGATGTTCGCGATCCTGCTCGTCTTCACCGGCCATTTCGCCTTCTTCACCTATATAAGACCCTTCCTCGAAACGGTGACGGGCGTCGGCGTCGAGGGTGTCGCGGCCGTGCTGCTCGGCTTCGGTGTCGCCACCTTCTTCGGCAATTATCTCGGCGCGGTGCTGCTCGAACGCTCCATGCGCTTCACGCTCGCGATCATGCCGGTCGTGATGGCCGTGCTGGCGCTGTCGCTCTCGGCCTTCGGCGGCAATCTTGCGGGCGATGCGGCCATGGTCGCGCTCTGGGGCCTTGCCTTCGGCGCGGTGCCGGTCGCCTGGTCGACCTGGATCACCCGGGCAGTGCCGGACGAAGCGGAAAGCGCCGGCGGCCTCTTCGTCGCGGCGATCAACTTCGCCATCGCGACGGGGGCGGCAGCCGGCGGGGCGCTGTTCGACGCGAGCGGCGTTGCGAGCGTCTTCGTCGCAAGCGGCGTCGTGCTGATCCTTGCCGCGCTGACCATCGTCTCGGCCGTCCGCACTCGCCCGGCATGACCACAGGCGGCGGCTCCGGCGAGCCGCCGCCACTATTCGGTGGCGTGAAAACCCGATATTGCGGAGGGATCGCTTCACCGGGGACACTTCATGGATTTCATGCGCCTGCTGCAGTCGCTGGAGGAACTGCTCTACGAGCTGGCATCCTGGCTCGTCTTCTATCCGGTGACGCTCTGGCGCACGCTCACCCGCCCGCGCGACATGATGCGCTATGCCGACAGCGAGCTGGGCGATACGCTCGAAAAGCGCTATACGGATACGCTGAGCCCGCCGCTCTTCCTGCTCTTGACCCTCCTCTTCGCCCACGGACTGGAACTGGCGCTGATCGCCCACCGGGACGACGGCATGCTGCCCGCCTTGCTGCGGGACGATGCGAACCTGCTGATCTTCCGCGCCTTCCTCTTCAGCATCTTCCCGCTGCTGATGGCGGTGCAGCTTCTGAGGCGGGCCGGCCTTGCGCTCGATCGCGAGACGCTGAAGGCCCCGTTCTACAGCCAGTGCTACGTCGCGGCGCCCTTCGCCTTCGGCTTCAGCGCCGGCATGAACATCATGCGGGCCGGCCGTCACGAGATGATCGTCGCGGGCGGCGCGATCGTGCTGCTTTCGCTGCTCTGGTATTTCGTCGTGGAGGTCCGCTGGTTCCGGCACGACCTCGGGATCGGGCGCTTCCTGGCGCTTTGGCTCGTCGTGCGGACGGTGCTGGCGGCTTTCGCGCTGGTCGTTCTGGCCAGTTTGGCTCTCTCCTATGGACTGGGAAGCGGCCCGCACTGATTGGGCTGTCATCTTCCATCCGTTTCGGTCTAGAACACCGGTCGACGAAACTGGAAGGAGCGTTGCTGCACGATGACGAAGGCTGGAGATTTTTCGCGGGGAACGTTTGTCGGGCGCGTCTGGCGGCCGGATGTACAGGGGCCGGCGGTCGTGGCGCTGCGGGACGGCAAGCTCCATGACATCACCTCCGGGGCCGCGCCCACCATGCGGGACCTGCTGGAGGCCGACGATCCGGCAGCGATCGTCCGCGCGGCCGGAGGAGAAGACCTCGGCGCGCTCGACGCGGTTCTGGAAGCCTCGGTCGAAGGCGCCGGCGATGTCTCCCGGCTCCATCTGCTCGCACCCTGCGATCTCCAGGCGGTGAAGGCCTGCGGCGTCACCTTCGCCCGTTCGATGATCGAGCGCGTGATCGAGGAGAAGGCGGCGGGCGATCCGGCGCTGGCGGAGAAGATGCGCACGCGCGTCACGGCCATCATCGGCGACAGCCTGCGCGACCTGAAGGCGGGCTCGGAAGCCGCCGCGAAGGTCAAGGCCGCGCTGATCGAGGAAGGCGTCTGGTCGCAATATCTCGAAGTCGGCATCGGGCCGGATGCGGAGGTCTTTACCAAGGCCCCGGTGCTTGCCACCGTCGGCTGGGGCGCGTCGGTCGGCCTGCATCCGGTCTCCAGATGGAACAATCCGGAGCCGGAGGTCGTGCTCGCCGTCGACAGCGCCGGCCGCGTCAAGGGCGCGACGCTCGGCAACGACGTCAATCTGCGCGACGTCGAGGGCCGTTCGGCGCTGCTGCTCGGCAAGGCGAAGGACAACAATGCCTCCGCCGCCATCGGCCCCTTCATTCGCCTCTTCGACGAGACCTATTCCATCGAGGACGTGCGCAAGGCCGATCTCGATCTCCTGATCGAAGGCGAGGACGGCTTCGTGCTGAAGGGCCGCAGCACCATGCGCGAGATCAGCCGCGATCCACTCGACCTCGTTTCCCAGACCATCGGCCGGCATCACCAGTATCCGGACGGCTTCATGCTGTTCATGGGCACGCTGTTCGCGCCCGTCGAGGACCGCGACGCGCCGGGGCAGGGCTTCACCCACAAGATGGGCGACCGGGTGACGATCTCCAATGCGGAACTCGGCGCGCTGGTCAACACCGTGCGCCTTTCCACCGAATGCCCGCCATGGACCTTCGGTGTCTCCGCGCTGATGCGCAACCTCTCTTCGCGCGGCCTTCTCTGAGGCAATCGTAAATCCACGATCGGCGGCCCCGAAATTAAGGGGCCGCTCCTCCCAATCCCCGCCAAAGCGACTACATTAGGAGAGTGGCTTTCGTGGAGGAGGGCCGCAGGCCGCGCGGCCGCGAGGGAGGATCGACATGTATGACGCCGGCATGAGCTTCGGGCTTGGCGAGGATATCGAGGCGCTGCGCGAGAGCGTGCGGCGCTTTGCGGCCGACAGGATCGCCCCGCAGGCCGCCGCGATCGACCGCAGCAACGATTTTCCGATGCCGCTCTGGCGGGAGCTGGGCGACCTCGGCCTGCTCGGCATCACCGCGCCGGAAAGTTTCGGCGGCGCTGGCATGGGCTATCTCGCCCATTGCGTGGCGATGGAGGAGATCAGCCGCGCCTCGGCCTCCGTCGGTCTCAGCTACGGCGCCCATTCCAATCTCTGCGTCAACCAGATCGTCCGCAATGCCTCGCCGGCGCAGCGGGAACGGTACCTGCCGAAGCTGATCTCCGGCGAACATGTCGGCGCGCTCGCCATGTCCGAGCCGGGGGCGGGGTCGGATGTCGTGTCCATGAAGCTGCGGGCGGAAAAGCGTGGGCCGCGCTATATCCTCAACGGCAACAAGATGTGGATCACCAATGGGCCGGATGCGGATGTGCTGGTGGTCTATGCCAAGACCGATCCCGAAGCCGGCCCGCGCGGCATTACCGCCTTCCTCGTAGAGAAGGGTTTCAAGGGTTTTTCCACCGCGCAGAAGCTCGACAAGCTCGGCATGCGGGGCTCCAATACCTGCGAGCTCGTCTTCACCGACTGCGAGGTGCCGGAGGAAAACGTGATGGGCACCGTGGGACGCGGCGTCAACGTGCTGATGTCCGGCCTCGACTATGAGCGCGTCGTGCTGTCGGGCGGCCCGCTCGGCATCATGGCCGCCTGCCTCGATGTCGTGGTGTCCTATCTTCACGAGCGCAAGCAGTTCGACCGGCCCATCGGCGAGTTCCAGCTCATGCAGGGCAAGGTCGCCGACATGTATGTCGCGCTCAATGCCTGCCGCGCCTATGTCTATGCCGTGGCGAGCGCCTGCGACCGGGGCGAGACAACGCGCAAGGACGCCGCCGGCTGTATCCTTTATTCCGCCGAGATGGCGACCAGGCTGGCGCTGGAGGCCATCCAGTCGCTCGGCGGCAACGGCTATATCAACGACTATCCGACCGGCCGGCTGCTGCGCGATGCGAAACTCTACGAGATCGGCGCCGGCACCTCGGAAATCCGCCGCATGCTGATCGGCCGCGAAATCTTCCAGGAGACGCTGTGATGCCGGTTCTCCCTTCGGCCGTTAACACGCGCAGCGAGACCTTCGCGGCAAACCGCAAGGCGATGCTCGACGCACTGGCCCTGGTGGAAGAGGCGGCGAGCCTTGCCATGGACGGCGGCGGGGCGAAGGCGCGCGAGCGCCACCTTTCCCGCGGCAAGCTGCTGCCGCGCGAGCGGGTGGCGCAGCTTCTCGACCCCGGCTCGCCCTTCCTCGAGATCGGCCTCACCGCCGGCCACGGCCTCTACGACGGCGCCTCGCCCTCCGGCGGCATGATCGCCGGCATCGGCCGCGTGTCGGGCCGTGAATGCATGATCGTCTGCAACGACGCGACGGTGAAGGGCGGCACCTATTACCCCATCACCGTGAAGAAGCATCTGCGCGCGCAGGAGATCGCGGCGGAGAACCGTCTGCCCTGCATCTATCTCGTCGATTCCGGCGGGGCGAACTTGCCGAACCAGGACGAGGTCTTCCCCGACCGCGACCACTTCGGCCGCATCTTCTACAACCAGGCGCAGATGTCGGCCGCCGGCATCCCGCAGGTCGCCGTCGTCATGGGAAGCTGCACGGCGGGCGGGGCCTATGTGCCGGCGATGAGCGACGAGACCGTCATCGTCGAGAACCAGGGCACGATCTTCCTCGCCGGCCCGCCTCTGGTAAAGGCCGCGACGGGTGAGGTGGTGACGGCCGAGGACCTCGGCGGCGGCGATGTCCACACCCGCCTTTCCGGCGTCGCGGACCACCTCGCGCGCGACGACCGCCATGCGCTCGCCATCGCCCGGGGGATCGCCGCCAATCTCAATACACGTAAGCCGGAGGTTACCACATCAGGAGATGGCGACGCCCCACTCTACGATCCCGAAGAACTGCTCGGCATCGTGCCGGCCGACACGCGCACGCCCTATGACGTGCGCGAGGTGATCGCCCGCGTGGTCGACGGCTCGCGTTTCGACGAGTTCAAGGCCCGCTTCGGCACCACGCTCGTCTGCGGCTTCGCCGCCCTGCATGGCCTGCCCGTCGGTATTATCGCCAGCAACGGCGTGCTCTTCTCCGAGGCGGCGCTGAAGGGGGCGCATTTCATCGAGCTCTGCGCCCAGCGCGCCATTCCGCTCCTCTTCCTGCAGAACATCACCGGCTTCATGGTCGGCCGCAAATACGAGGCGGAGGGCATCGCCAAGCATGGGGCGAAGCTCGTCACCGCCGTCGCCACCGCAGGCGTGCCGAAGATCACGGTGCTGATCGGCGGCTCCTATGGCGCGGGCAATTACGGCATGTGCGGCCGGGCCTATTCGCCGCGTTTCCTCTGGACCTGGCCGAACAGCCGCATCGCCGTCATGGGCGGCGAGCAGGCGGCGGGCGTGCTGGCGACCGTGAAGCGCGAGGGCATCGAGCGGGCGGGCGGGAGCTGGAGCATGGAGGAGGAGGCCGCCTTCAGGCAGCCGACCATCGACATGTTCGCTCGCCAGAGCCACCCGCTCTATGCCTCGGCAAGGCTCTGGGACGACGGCATCGTCGATCCGCGCCGGACGCGCGACGTCCTGGCGCTCTCGCTCTCGGCGGCGCTCAACGCGCCCGTCGAGCCTACCCGTTTCGGCGTCTTCAGGATGTAGAGGAGGCAAGTCATGAAACGCGAATCGATCAATGCCAAAAATGCACCCGCTCCGCGCGGCGGCTATTCGCAGGCCGTGAAGATCGAGGATTTCAAGACGCTGGTCTTCGTCAGCGGCCAGATCCCCGTTTCCGACGACAAGGTGCCGGAGACGTTCGAGGACCAGGCCCGGCTCGTCTGGCGCAATGTCGACGCGCAACTGAAGGCGGCGGGCATGACGAAGGCGGACCTCGTCAAGGTCACGACCTTCCTTTCCGATCGGCACCACGCCACCGCCAACCGCGAGATTCGCAGCGAATATCTCGGCGCCGTCGCGCCGGCGATGAGCGTCGTCATCACCTCGATCTTCGATGGAAAATGGCTGCTGGAAGTCGAAGCCGTCGCAGCCCAGTGAGAAGCGGAGCCGGGATGTTCAGGAAGATCCTCATCGCCAATCGCGGCGAAATAGCCTGCCGCATCATCCGCACCGCAAGGCGCATGGGTGTCGCGACGGTCGCCGTCTATTCGGATGCCGACCGGGCGGCGCTGCATGTCGGAATGGCCGACGAGGCGATCCGCATCGGCCCGGCGGAGGCGGCGAAGAGCTATCTGAGTGGCCCGGCGATCATCGAGGCGGCAAGGGCGAGCGGCGCCGAGGCGGTGCATCCCGGCTACGGCTTCCTCTCGGAAAACCCCGATTTCGTCGAGGCGGTGGAGGCCGCCCGCCTCGTCTTCATCGGCCCCTCGGCCAATGCCATTCGGGCCATGGGCCTCAAGGACGCCGCCAAGGCGCTGATGGAAAAGGCCGGCGTGCCCGTCGTGCCCGGCTATCACGGTCACAGGCAGGAAGCGGCCTTCCTCGCCGGCGAGGCGGCGGCCATCGGCTACCCCGTGCTGATCAAGGCGCGCGCCGGCGGCGGCGGCAAGGGCATGCGGCGGGTAGATGACCCGGCCGATTTCTCCGCCGCGCTGGACAGCGCCCGCCGCGAGGCCGAAAGCTCCTTCGGAGACGGCCGCGTGCTGGTCGAGAAATACATGGCCAAGCCCCGCCATATCGAGGTGCAGGTCTTCGGCGACGGGCATGGCGATGTCGTGCATCTCTTCGAGCGCGACTGCTCGCTCCAGCGCCGGCACCAGAAGGTGATCGAGGAAGCGCCCGCTCCCGGCATGACGGCGGAGATGCGCGCCGCGATGGGCGCGGCGGCCGTGCGCGCGGCGGCGGCGATCGGCTATAGCGGCGCGGGCACGGTGGAGTTCATCGCCGACGTTTCCGAGGGGCTCCGGCAGGACCGCTTCTACTTCATGGAGATGAACACGCGCCTGCAGGTGGAGCATCCGGTGACGGAGGCGATCACCGGCCTCGATCTCGTCGAATGGCAGCTCCGCGTCGCTGCCGGCGAGCCCCTGCCGAAGCGGCAGGAAGAGCTTACCATCGACGGCTGGGCCTTCGAGGCGCGGCTTTATGCGGAAAATCCGGCCCGCGACTTCCTGCCGGCGACCGGCCGCCTCTCGGTCTTCGATCTGCCGGAGGGCGTGCGCGTGGATTCCGGCGTGCGTGCCGGCGATGTCATCACCCCCTATTACGATCCGATGATCGCCAAGGTGATCGCCCATGGCCGCGGCCGCGCCGAGGCGCTGGCAAGGCTCGAAGGGGCGCTCCGGCAATGCCGCGTCGGCGGGCTGGTGACCAATGCCGGCTTCCTCGCCCGCCTGTGCCGCCTGCCGGCCTTCGCGGCAGGCGATGTCGATACGGGCCTGATCGGCCGCGCGGGCGAAAGCCTGCTGGCGGAGCCGGATGCCTCCGAGGAGGCCTTTGCGCTCGCCGCCCTCTCGGCGCTCGGCTTCCTCGAAGCCGCCACTGAACCCGATCCCTGGGGGCGGCTGCGCGGCTTCCGGCTCTGGGGCGAGGCGGCGCGGACGGCCTTCCTCGATCACGGCGGCGTGGAACATGCGCTGCGCGTGACGATCCGCGGTAAGGAGAATTTCCGGGTCGAGCACAACGGCCTTGCGACGGACCTGCGCCTGCACTCCATCGACGGAGCGTCCCTCCAGGTGGATGTCGACGGCCATATCCTCCCGGCGACGGTTCACCGCGATGGGTCGGCCATCGCCGTCTTCTTCGGCGGCCACGGCCATGCCTTCGCGACTACCGAAGAGGCCGGGCACCACGGCGAGGCGGCGAGCGGCGACCGGCTTTCGGCGCCGATGCCGGGGCTGGTGCGGATCGTGGCGGTGGAGCCGGGCGCGCGTGTCGCAAGAGGCGAAGCGCTGGTCACCATGGAGGCGATGAAGATGGAACTGGTGCTGGCGGCCCCGCGCGACGGCGTTGTGGCGGCGGTGCCGGTGGCGGTTGGGGACCAAGTGGCCGAAGGCGCGCTGCTTCTCGCGCTGGAGCCCGAGGAGGCGACATGAAGCGGCGCATCGAAATCGTCGAAATGGCGGCCCGCGACGGCCTGCAGAACGAGAAGGCGATCATTCCGGCCGCCGACAAGATCGCCCTGATCGATCTCCTGTCCGGCTGCGGCTTCCGGCGCATCGAGGCGACGAGCTTCGTCAGTCCGAAATGGGTGCCGCAACTCGCCGACGGCGCCGAGGTGATGGCCGGCATCCGGCGACGGCCGGGCGTTTCCTATTCGGCGCTGGTGCCCAACATGAAAGGCTACGAGGCGGCGCGGGCGGCCCGTGCCGACGAGGTCGCCGTCTTCCTCTCGGCCTCCGAGGGTTTTTCGCAGGCCAACCTCAACTGCTCGATCGCCGAGAGCATCGAACGCGCCCGCCCGGTCGCGGAAGCGGCGCGGCGGGACGGCGTTCCGCTGCGCGGCTATGTCAGCTGCGTCGTGCGCTGCCCCTATGACGGGCCGGTCGCTCCGCAGGCCGTGGCGGAGGTCGCCCGCCAGCTCCTCGATCTCGGCTGCCATGAGGTGAGCCTCGGCGATACGATCGGACGCGCCTGGCCGAGCGAGGTTGCGGCCATGCTGGAGGCGGTGCTGGACATAGCCGCGCCGGAAAACCTCGCCGGCCATTTCCACGATACGAGCGGAATGGCGCTCGACAATATCCGCGTCGCGCTCGATCATGGGCTCTCCGTCTTCGACGCCTCGGTCGGCGGGCTCGGCGGCTGCCCCTTCGCGCCGGGCGCGCGCGGCAATGTGGATACGCTCGCCGTCGCCGACATGCTGGCCGAGACGGATTACGAGACGGGGCTCGACCCGGAAAAGCTCGCCGCTGCCGCGGCCTTTGCCCGCCGCATCACGGGCATGCATCATGAGGAGGTGCAGCCATGAACTTCGAGACGATTTCCGTAACTGTCGACCGGCGCGGCGTGGCCGCCCTGACGCTGCGTCGCCACGCCCAGCACAATGCGCTGTCCGGCCTGATGATCCGCGAGCTGACGGCCGTCGCCGGCCTGCTTTCCGAGGACAGGGCGGTGCGCGTCGTCGTCCTCACCGGGGAGGGCGAGAGCTTCTGCGCCGGCGGCGACCTCAACTGGATGAAGGAGCAGATCGCCGCGACGCGCGAGGAGCGCATCGCCGAGGCGCGTCGCCTCGCGCTGATGCTGAAGGCCCTGCGCGACCTGCCGAAGCCGCTCATCGCCCGCGTCAACGGGCAGGCCTATGGCGGCGGCGTCGGGCTCATCAGCGTCTGCGATGCGGCGATCGCCGTGGAGGGCGCCCGCTTCGGCCTCACCGAAACCCGCCTCGGCCTCATCCCGGCGACGATCAGCCCCTATGTCGCCGCGCGCATCGGCCTCGCGGCCTTCCTGCGCTTCGCCACCTCCGCCCGCCTGTTCGATACGGCGACCGCACGGGACATCGGCCTCGTGAGCCGCATCGTGGCGCCGGAGGCGCTGGACGAGGCCGTGGAGGCGGAGGTCGTGCCCTATTTCGCAGCCTCGCCAAATGCGGTGGCGGCGGCGAAGGCGCTCGCCCATGCGCTCGCCCCGCCCATCGACGACAAGGTCATCGAGATGACGCTGACCAGGCTTGCCGATACGTGGGAGACGCCCGAGGCGGGTGAGGGGATTTCGGCCTTTCTGGAGAAGCGCAAGCCGGGCTGGGTATTGGCTGATACGAAAGCGTGACATTGCGGGTTTGGCTTTGCCCCTCACCCTAACCCTCTCCCCGCAAGCGGGGAGAGGGGACTTGCCCCACGAACGGGTATTGCTTGAGGAAACCGGTGCGTCATATCCCCTTCGCCCCGCTTGCGGGGAGAAGGTGCCGGCAGGCGTATGAGGGGCATGCCGAAGACAAGAAGGAAATGCATTCTTGTGCCGCCCCCCTCATCCGACCCTTTGGGCCACCTTCTCCCCGAGGGGAGAAGGGAAGGACGGCGACGTCGAGTTCCATAGGCGATGACCTTGCCGCCTACGGGGAGCAGGGGCGTACCCCACTTGCGGCCATTGGTTGAGGAACCCGGCGCGGCATATCTCTTTCGCCCCGCAGCCAAGGAGAAGGTGGCCAGCAGGCTGGATGATGGGCAGACCCCGGCTAAAAAAGGACGTTGCCCCTATTCGATAAACACCCGCACGCTCGCTGCCCGCCCGGCGGCGTCGATCACCGTCAGCGTCGAGAAGCCCGCACCCTCGGGCGTCCACTGCGTCGTGCGCCGGCGTGCGGCGTCGGGCAGGACCTTGCCGTTGGCGAGCCAGCGGAAGGGCGCGCGGCCGCCTTGGAGCTTTAGGACGAGCGGCGCGATCGCGCCCGCCGACGTCGCGCCGAGCTCCACATGGGCGCCCTCCGGCGGATAGACGATTTGCGGCGCGGGCTCGCGCCCGGCGGTGGCGACGAGGCCGTTCGACGTGGTGGAGAAGCGGCGCATGCTGGCCGGCAGTTCCGATTGCGCGATGCGCACGGCGCCCGCCGGCGCGCGCGGCAGCGCGGTGATGGCGACGCCGGAGCGCGAGAAGGCTTCGAAGAGGATGGGCGCGGCGGCGCCGTAGCCCGTCAGGCCCGGCACGGCCCCGTTGTCGGCGCGGCCGACCCAGACGCCGAGCACATGCCGGCCGTCATAGCCGACCGACCAGGCGTCGCGGTAGCCGTAGCTCGTGCCGGTCTTGTAGGCGATGCCGAGCCGGCGGCTGCCGGTCGGCGGGATGACGCCGGACAGCACGTCCGAGACCTGCCAGACGGCGACGGGGTCGAGCAGCGGATCGCCGTCGATGACGGCGGCATCGCCCGCGATGCCGTCGCCGAGCCGGACCGGCATGCCGCGATTGGCGAGCGCGGCATAGAGCTGGGTGAGGTCGCGCAGCGTGATGCCGAGGCCGCCAAGGCCGATGGCAAGGCCGGGCGTCTCGCCCGGCGGCAGCTCCGGCCGCACCTCGGCGCGGCGGAAGCGCACCATCATCCGCGTCGGGCCGACGGCGTCGAGCAGGCGCACGGCGGGCACATTGAGGGACAGTTGCAGCGCCTTGCGCACGCTGATGTCGCCCTGGTAAGTCATGTCGAAATTGCGTGGGCGATAGCCGGAGAAATCGGCGGGACGGTCCTCGACGATGGTCTCCTGCGCGACGAGGCCCTCCTCGAAGGCGAGGCCATAGATGAACGGCTTCAGCGCCGAGCCGGGCGAGCGGCGGATGCGCGTCATGTCGATCCAGCCGGCGCGGCTGCCGTCGAAATAATCCGCCGAGCCGACCTCGCCGAGGATCTCGCCGGTGCGGGCATCGGCCATCACCATGGCGATGGAGACCTTCGGCCCGAGCCGCTCGGCCGCCTCGCGGGCGACGGTCTCCAGCCCGTCCTGCACCGTGCGGTCGAGCGTGGTGCTGCGCGTGACCGCCTTCGGGTCTTTGCGCAGCGCGAGCTCCGAAAGATGGGCGGCGTAGGACGGAAGCTGCCGGCGGCGGGTGGGGACGGCCTCGGCGCTCGCGCGTTCGGCCTCGCCCTCGCCGATGATCTCCGAGACGGCCATGCGGTTCAGCACGCGCTCGCGCGCCTTTTCCGCGACGTCCCGGTGCCGGTCGGGCCGGCGCTTTTCAGGAAGCTGCGGCAGGGCGACGAGGAGGGCGGCCTCAGCGACGGAAAGCCGCTTCGGTTCCTTGCCGAACCAGGCGAGGCTTGCCGCCCGCACGCCTTCCAGATTGCCGCCATAGGGGGCGAGCGTCAGGTAGAGGTCGAGGATCTCGGCCTTGGAGAGCCGCCGTTCGAGCTGGACGGCGCGCGCCATCTGGCGCAGCTTGGCGAGCATCGACCGGCTCTCGCGCGGCTCGATCAGGCGGGCGACCTGCATGGAGAGCGTCGAGCCGCCCGAAACGATATGGCCGCTGGTGACGAACTGGCCGGCGGCGCGCAGCAGCGCCAGCGGATCGATGCCGGAATGCGCGTTGAAGCGCCGGTCCTCATAGGCAAGCAGCATGCGGATGAACTGCGGATCGACATCGGCGGCGGTGGTCTTCAGCCGCCAGTGCCCCTGCGGCGTCGCGAACGCACGCAGCAGCCGGCCGTCACGGTCGAGCACTTCCTTCGAGACGGTATCCGCCACCCCGACGGGCGGCGGATAGGCGCGGTCCGCACGGTCGAGCCCGAAGGCGAGGGCGGCAATAGCCGCCGCCCCGCTCAGGGAACCGACGAGGAGCTTGCGCCAGAGCGCCATGGCGTCCCCTCCTACTCGGCCTTGACGACCTGCATGCGGCCGGTCGCCGTGCGGGCGGAGTATTGCGGACGATACATGTCCTCCACCTGCGCGGCCGGCAGGTCGTAGGTGCCGGGTGTCACGGCGCGCACGACATAGGCGAGCGTCACCTCGCGGTTGTCGCCCTCGCTGCGGTTGAAGGCGGCGACGAAGCGGTCGTAGCGGAACTCCGTATGCGCCGCCTCGGTCTGGCCGAGCCAGTCGAAGTTGGAAAGCTTCGCGCTGTCGACGAGGCTCGGATTGTCGATCTCGAAGCCGGCGGGCAGGAGGTCGGTGATGATGATGCGCGACGGCCAGCTATTGTGCTCCGTCACC
>Ga0153917_1000248_pt1 | contig 44434 bp, 40 predicted proteins | sample TSFL001MetaG_FD_104695 | JGI IMG/M metagenome (GOLD analysis project Ga0153917, IMG submission 104695) | Attine ant fungus gardens microbial communities from Florida, USA - TSFL001 MetaG | ecosystem: Host-associated > Fungi > Mycelium > Unclassified | place: USA: Florida, Paynes Creek Historic...
CTGAAAGAAGGGCCAGAACTTTATCAGCTTCGGCTTTGCTTGGGAAGGCCCCAAACACACAACTTCCAGTGCCGGTTAGTCGAGCTTCAGTGTATTTACCCAGTAGATTCAGCGCATTGCGAACATCTGGATAACTTTGCTCTACCACCGGTTGGCAGTCATTTCGACTGTTTCCCTCGGGAACGGGGCGCATCTTAAGGGGGAGGGAATCACGTGTCAACTCTGGATGCGAAAAAATTTCCACTGTGCTGACAGACACTTGCGGCACCAGCACGACGTACCAGGGCTCCTCGGGGTCGACCGGAGTCAGTTGTTCGCCCACGCCCTGGGCGAAGGCGGCGTGGCCGCGGACGAACACCGGCACGTCGGCGCCGAGGGTCAGGCCCAGGCCGGCCAGGCGGTCTTCGTCCCAGCCCAGTTGCCACAGGTGATTGAGTGCCAGCAGGGTGGTCGCGGCGTTGGAGCTGCCGCCGCCGATCCCGCCGCCCATGGGCAGGATCTTGTCCAGCCAGATATCGACGCCTAGGCCACAGCCCGATTGCTGTTGCAACTGGCGGGCGGCGCGCACGATCAGGTTGCTCTCGTGAGGCACGCCGGCGATTTCTGTGCGCAGGTGGATCTGGCCGTCTTCACGCACGCTGTAGCGCAGCTGGTCGGCATGGTCGAGGAACTGGAACACGGTTTCCAGCTCATGATAACCGTCGGGACGGCGGCCGATGATGTGCAGCCACAGGTTGAGCTTGGCCGGAGCGGGAAGGGTGAGCGTCGTCATCGATCAGTGCCCCAGCTGGCGAGGCTGCCAGTCCTTGACCACCAGGGTGACGTCCAGGTCCTGGCCGTGCAGCTTCAGGCGCTCGGGCAACCAGTAGCCGTTCTGTTGGGTGTAGCTCAGGTACTGCACCTGCCAACCGTCCTGGGTCAGGCTGGCCAGACGGCTGTCGCCGTCCAGGGTCAGCTGGCTCTTGCTGTCGGGGGCGGGCAGGCCACGGACCCACCAGACCAGGTGCGATACAGGCAATTGCCAGCCCAGTTGCTCTTCCAGCAGCGCCTCGGGGCTCGATGCTTCGTAGCGGCCCTGGTTGGCCACTTCCAGCACCACGCCACCGGGGCGTCCGGTCAGGCGCGCGGCCCCGCGGCCCAAGGGACCGGCCAGGCGGATGTCGTAGTAATCCTGGCGTTGCAGCCAGAACAGGGTGCCGCTGCCGGAGTCACGCGGCGCGCGGATGCCGACCTTGCCGCTGATCTGCCAACCGTCGAGGGTGCTCAGTTGCTCTTTATGGGCACGCCACAGTTGTGGGTCGCCGTGGCCCTGCAAGGATTCGCGGCTACCGAAGCCGGCGCAACCGGCCAGCAGGGCGATCAGGGTGAACGTGATGCAATGACGCAGGAACATGGTTTACAGGCTCTCTGATCCGGTCAGGCGCAGGAGGGTCTTGCGCAGGATGGGGCTGTCGGGCTGGCCTTCGAAGGCTTTGGCCCAGACCTGGCGGGCTTCGCGGCGCTTGCCGTTGGCCCAGAGGACTTCGCCCAGGTGGGCGGCCACTTCGTGGTCGGGGAAGCGCTCCAGGGCCTGGCGCAGCAGGCGTTCGGCTTCGTCGAGGTTGCCCATGCGGTAGTTGACCCAGCCCAGGCTGTCAAGCACGGCCGGATCGTCCGGTGTGAGTTGGTGGGCTTTTTCGATCAACGCCTTGGCTTCGGCGTAGCGGGTGGTGCGGTCGGCGAGGGTATAGCCGAGTGCGTTCAGGGCCATGGCGTTTTCCGGCTCACGCTGGATGATGGCGCGAAGGTCCTTTTCCATTTGCGCCAGGTCATCGCGCTTCTCGGCCAGCATGGCGCGGGTGTAAAGCAGGTTGAGGTCGTCCGGATAACGTTTGATGGCCTGGGCCAGGACCTGCTCGGCCTGGGTTTCCTTGCCGTTGTTGCCATAGCTCTCGGCTTCGACCAGGTACAGCTGGATGGCGTAGTCCGGCTGGGCCTCGCGGGCTTCGGCGAGCAGGCGCGATGCCTCGGTGGCGCGGCCGTTGGCGATGAGGATATCGGCCTGACGCAATTGCGCCGGCAGGTAGTCAGGGCCTGGGCCGACCAGGGCGTATTCGCGCAGCGCCGCCTCGGGGGTGCCGCGCTCTTCGCGCAGGCGGCCCAGGTTCAGGTGTGCGGCATCGGCATTGCTGTCGCGCTCGACCAGTTCCTGCAGATAGCCCTCGGCTTCGTCCCAGTTCTTGGTTTCCAGGCACACCAGGGCGAGCGAATAGCGTAGCTCGTCATCTTCAGGGTATTGCTGGAGCAGGCTTTCGAACTCGGCCTTGGCGTCGGCCATGCGGTCCTGCTCGACCAGGGTGCGGGCGTAGGTCAGGCGCAGGCGTTTGTCATCCGGGTTGTCGCGAATCGCCCCGCGCAGCAGCGGCAGTGCTTCCGGGCCACGGTCCAGGGTCTGGAGCAGGCGGGCGCGCAGCAGCACCGGGGCGACTTCGCCGTTTTGCGGTGGATGCGATTCGAGCAGGTCAAGGGCTTGCTCGGTCTTGCCGTCCTGGTTCAGCAGCAGGGCTTTGCCGAACACCAGTTGGCTGTTGTCCGGGTATTTGACCAGCAGCCGGTCGAAGCTCTGCAGCAGGCCGTCGCGGGTGTTCTGGTCGGTTTCGGCCGCTGACAGGGCGAGGAAGTCGAAATGGGTGTCGCCTTGGCCCTGGAGGACCTTTTCCATGTAGGCCATGGATTCGTCGTAGCGTCCGGCGCGGGCCAGTTGAATGGCGGCGGCACGTTGGGCATCGAGGTTCTGTGCGTCGTTGCGTGCCCAGATCAGCGCGGTGTCCAGCGCGGGCTCGTCGGCGCCGAGGTATTCGGCGATGCGGTAGGCGCGTTCGGAGACGGCAGGGTCCTGGGTCTTCTCGGCCTGGTCGGCATAGTTGGCCAGGGCGATATCGAAGCGATTGCGCTGACCGGCCAGTTCCGCGACCAGCAGGCTATAGAGCGTTTCCTCTTTGAACGATCCGTACACCACAGGCTTTTCCGGCGCGCCTTTGCCGGCCTCGGCAACGGGCGACCCGGCCTCGTTCTTCTGCGGGGCCAGGCTTTGGCAGCCCTGGAGCAGGGCGAGGGCAAGCAGCAATGCGTAGGACTTGTTCATAGAGGAGGCTTTGGATACCGGCGGTCGGAGCATGATGACACAAGCGCGATGGCAAACCCACCAGCGAAGGTCGTGGTTGCGAGGTTTCGGATTGTTCGGACCATTCTATGGGCGCGTTGTTCTGACCTGTCGAAATCAATAGCCTGCTATCCCGATCCCGATCCCGATCCCGATCCCGATCCCGATCTGCTTTTGCTTTTTAATTGCACAAATAGTCCAGGCGCCGCCAATCGCGACTTCAGGAGGCCGAGTGGAGGTGCCTGTAGGGGCAGGCGCGCAGCGCCCTTCGGCGTGAGCCGAAGTCGCGAGATGGAGGCTTGCGAAGCAAGCCGGAGGCCGCGAAGCCCCGGAGGGCGCCGGAGCGAGGGGACCCCGGAGCGTAGCGTAGGGGCCGGATGGGGGAGCAAGCGGTTTTTGCCTCCTTTTTTCCAAGAAAAAAAGGAGGTCGCCGTAAGGGCGAAAAGGTGAGTCTGCGCCGGTGCAGGGAACGGATATTCACGCTATTTCCAAGCCCCTAGAGGTGGTTTTCAGGGGGCTTATGGCGGGTCACTTTTGGGCAAACGCCCCAAAAAGTACCCCAAAAACCGACGATAGCCCCCAGGTATCGCGACAATAGCGAACGGTGGTTGTTCTGGAACCTGCGAAGTAGGACAATTATCGGCTTCTCGTCACAACCAGCGACCTTGCATGGCCTTTCTTGCACTTGGTATCAACCATAAGACTGCCTCGGTAGACGTACGCGAGCGCGTGGCGTTTACGCCAGAGCAGCTGGTCGATGCCCTGCAGCAGCTTTGCCGACTGACCGCCAGCCGCGAGGCGGCGATTCTGTCGACCTGCAACCGCAGCGAGCTCTATATCGAGCAGGACCACCTGGGCGCCGATGCCGTGTTGCAGTGGCTGGCCGAGTATCACCAGCTCAACCTCGAAGAGCTGCGTGCCAGCGCCTATATCCATGAAGAACACGACGCCGTCAGGCACATGATGCGCGTGGCCTCGGGCCTGGACTCGCTGGTGCTTGGCGAGCCGCAGATCCTCGGCCAGATGAAGTCGGCCTACGCCGTGGCCCGCGAGGCCGGCACCATCGGCCCGTTGCTCGGGCGCCTGTTCCAGGCCACGTTCAGCGCCGCCAAGCAGGTGCGTACCGACACCGCCATCGGCGAGAACCCGGTTTCCGTGGCCTTCGCCGCAGTCAGCCTGGCCAGGCAGATCTTCAGCGACCTGGGTCGCAGCCAGGCGCTGCTGATCGGCGCCGGCGAGACCATCACCCTGGTCGCCCGCCATCTGCATGAGCAGGGTGTGCGCCGTATCGTCGTGGCAAACCGTACCCTGGAGCGCGCCAGCATCCTGGCTGAACAGTTCGGCGCCCACGCGGTGCTGCTGTCGGACATCCCGCAGGAGCTGGCCAACAGCGACATCGTCATCAGTTCCACCGCCAGCCAGTTGCCGATCCTCGGCAAGGGGGCGGTGGAAAGCGCCCTGAAGCAGCGTCGGCACAAGCCGATCTTCATGGTCGATATCGCCGTACCGCGGGACATCGAGCCGCAGGTCGGTGAGCTGGATGACGTCTACCTTTATACGGTCGACGACCTGCATGAAGTGGTCGCGGAAAACCTCAAGAGCCGCCAGGGCGCGGCCCAGGCCGCCGAGGAGCTGGTCTCGGTGGGCGCCGAGGACTTCATGGTGCGCCTGCGCGAGCTGGCCGCGGTGGATGTGCTCAAGGCCTATCGCCAGCAAAGCGAGCGCCTGCGCGACGAAGAACTGCAAAAGGCCCAGCGCCTGCTGGCCAACGGTGGCAACCCCGAGGAAGTGCTGGCCCAACTGGCCCGGGGGCTGACCAACAAACTGCTGCACGCACCCAGCGTGCAATTGAAAAAGCTCTCCGCCGAAGGCCGCCTCGATGCGCTGGCCATGGCCCAGGAACTCTTTGCCCTCAACGAGGGCTCGACGGACAAAACCCCGCAATGAAAGCGTCGCTGCTCAATAAACTGGACACCCTCCAGGACCGCTTCGAAGAACTCACCGCTCTGCTGGGCGATGCCGAGGTCATCACCGACCAGACCCGTTTCCGCGCCTATTCGCGTGAATATGCCGAGGTCGAGCCGGTCATCGATGCCTATAAAGAGTGGCGCAAGGCCCAGGACGATCTCGCCGGGGCCCAGGCGCTGCTCAAGGACAGCGATCCGGACCTGCGCGAGATGGCCGTCGAGGAAGTCCGCCAGACCAAGGAGCAACTGGTCGGCCTGGAGGCCCAACTGCAACGCATGCTGCTGCCCAAGGATCCCAACGATGGGCGCAACGTGTTCCTCGAAATCCGCGCCGGTACTGGTGGCGACGAGGCCGCGATCTTCTCGGGCGACCTGTTCCGCATGTATTCGCGCTACGCCGAAAAACGTGGCTGGCGTCTGGAGATTCTCTCGGAGAACGAAGGCGAGCACGGCGGCTACAAGGAGATCATCGCCCGTGTCGAGGGCGACAGCGTCTACGGCAAGCTCAAGTTCGAGTCCGGCGCGCACCGCGTGCAGCGGGTGCCCGAGACCGAGTCGCAAGGCCGCATCCACACCTCCGCCTGCACCGTGGCGGTGCTGCCGGAGCCGGACGAGCAAGTGGCGATCGAGATCAACCCGGCCGACCTGCGTGTCGATACCTACCGTGCTTCGGGCGCCGGTGGTCAACACGTCAACAAGACCGACTCGGCGATCCGCATCACCCACCTGCCCACCGGCATCGTGGTGGAGTGCCAGGAAGAGCGCTCGCAGCACAAGAACCGCGCCCGGGCCATGTCCTGGCTGTCGGCCAAGCTCAACGACATGCAGACCAGCGCCGCGCAGAACGCCATCGCCAGCGAGCGCAAGCTGCTGGTGGGCTCGGGGGACCGCTCCGAGCGCATCCGGACCTACAATTATCCACAGGGCCGGGTGACCGATCATCGCATCAACCTGACCCTGTATTCCCTGGATGACATTCTGGCCGGGGGCGTCGATGCCGTCATCGAGCCCTTGCTCGCCGAATACCAGGCCGATCAGCTGGCCGCCCTGGGGGACTGAATGACCATCATCGCCAGCCTGTTGCGCAACGCGCAGTTGCCGGACTCCCCGACCGAGCGCCTGGACATCGAGTTGCTGCTGGCCGCGGCCTTGGGCAAATCGCGCAGCTACCTGCACACCTGGCCTGAGCGCATCGTCAGCAGCGAGGCGGCCGAGACCTTCTCCGGCTACCTGGCGCGTCGCCGCGCCGGTGAGCCGGTGGCGTACATCCTGGGGCAGCAAGGCTTCTGGAAGCTCGACCTGGAGGTTGCCCCGCACACCTTGATCCCGCGTCCGGAAACCGAACTGCTGGTGGAAGCCGCACTGGAGCGGGTACCCGCTCGTCCAGCGCGGGTGCTTGACCTGGGCACCGGCACGGGCGCCATCGCCCTGGCCCTGGCCAGCGAGTGTCCGGCCTGGCAGGTGACAGCGCTGGACCGTGTGCCGGAAGCCGTGGCCCTGGCCGAGCGCAACCGCGAGCGCCTTGGGCTGTTCAATGTCCATGTGCGCCTGAGCCATTGGTATGACGCAGTGGCCGGCGAGCGCTTCGACCTGATCCTGAGCAACCCGCCTTATATCGCTGCCGACGATCCGCACCTGGTCGCCGGCGACGTGCGCTTCGAGCCCAGCAGTGCCCTGGTGGCGGGCCAGGATGGTCTGGACGACCTGCGGGTGATCATCGCCCGGGCGCCGGATCACCTGTCGCCCGGGGGATGGCTGTTGCTCGAACACGGTTACGACCAGGCCTTGGCGGTGCGTGAGCTGCTCACCCAGCACGGTTTCATCGAGGTGGCCAGCCGCCTGGACCTGACCGGCCACGAACGTATTTCCATGGGGCGACTGCCATGCTGAGTGATGAGGAACTGTTGCGCTACAGCCGGCAGATTCTGCTGGCCCAGGTGGACATCGACGGCCAGTTGCGGCTCAAGCGCAGCAAGGCGCTGGTGGTCGGGCTCGGCGGGCTTGGCTCGCCGGTGGCCCTGTACCTTGCCGCAGCCGGTGTTGGCGAGCTGCATCTGGCCGACTTCGACACGGTCGACCTGACCAACCTGCAGCGCCAGGTCATCCACGACAGCGACAGCGTCGGCATGAGCAAGGTCGACTCGGCGCTCAAGCGGCTGGAGGCGATCAATCCCAGGGTCAAGCTGGTGCCTCATCGCGAGGCGCTGGATGAAGACTCGCTCGCCGCCGCCGTCGGCGCGGTCGATGTGGTGCTGGACTGCTCCGACAACTTCTCCACGCGCGAGGCGGTCAACGCTGCCTGCGTCGCGGCAGGCAAGCCATTGGTCAGTGGCGCGGCGATTCGCCTGGAGGGGCAGTTGTCGGTGTTCGATCCACGCCGCGACTACAGCCCTTGCTACCACTGCCTCTACGGCCATGGCAGCGAGGCCGAGCTGACCTGCAGCGAAGCCGGTGTTCTCGGTCCGCTGGTGGGGTTGGTGGGCAGCCTGCAAGCGCTCGAGGCGATGAAGCTGCTGGCCGGCTTCGGCGACCCTTTGGTGGGGCGCCTGCTGTTGATCGATGCCCTGGGCACGCGCATGCGCGAGCTGCGGGTCAAGCGTGACCCGGCGTGCGCCATCTGTGGCAGTCGGCATGGCTGAGCGTTCGGCGCCGGTCGGCGTGATGGACTCGGGGGTCGGTGGCCTGTCGGTGCTCGCCGAGATCCAGCGCCTGCTGCCCAATGAGTCGCTGCTGTATGTCGCCGACAGCGGCCATGTGCCCTATGGCGAGAAGTCGCCGGACCATATCCGCCAACGCTTGCGCCATATCGCCGGGTTCTTCCGCGAGCAAGGTGCCAAGGCCATGGTCCTGGCGTGCAACACCGCGACTGTGGCGGCGGTGGCCGACCTGCGCGAGCTGTACCCGGACTGGCCCCTGGTGGGCATGGAGCCCGCGGTCAAGCCGGCGGCGGCGGCGACCCGCTCTGGCGTGGTCGGGGTCCTGGCCACCACCGGCACCTTGCAGAGCGCCAAGTTCGCGGCCTTGCTCGACCGGTTTGCCAACGATGTCCAGGTCGTCACCCAGCCCTGCCCGGGGCTGGTCGAGTGCATCGAGGCCGGTGACCTCGACAGCCCGCAGCTGCGCCAGTTGTTGCAAGGTTATGTGCAGCCTTTGCTGGATGCCGGTTGCGATACGGTCATTCTGGGCTGCACCCATTACCCCTTCTTGCGCACGCTGCTGGCCGGCATGGTGCCGGCGGATGTGGCCATCATCGACACCGGCGCCGCCGTGGCGCGGCAACTGCAGCGCCTGCTGGCGGCACGGGATCTGCTGGCTGAAGGGCCTGCGCGCGATACCGCGTTCTGGACCAGCGCCGAGCCGCAGTCGCTGGACAAGGTCCTGCCGTTGCTCTGGCGCCGGGCTGATCGGGTTCTGCCACTGCCTCTTTAAAGGGAGCGCTGCCAGGCCGGCGACCAGGGTGTACCTGAGGCATCGAGGCGGCAGATTTACGGACGCTTCGCACCCCCGACTCAACCCCTGAGTCCCTGAAAGGCCGCCAACGCCCGCTCTCGACTGCTGGCCAGGTCGACGATCGGCTGGAGATAGGGCGCGGTAAACAGATCACCGCCTGCCGCGGGTTCATGGACAGCTTTGTCATCCAGCCCTTGCAGCTCTGGCAACCAATGACGAATGAATTGCCCCTTGGGATCGAAGCGCCGTGACTGGCTTACAGGGTTGAACAGCCGAAAATAGGGCACCGCGTCGGTGCCGGTGGAGGCGCTCCATTGCCAACCGCCATTGTTGGCGGCCAGGTCGCCGTCGATCAGATGGCGCATGAAATGACGTTCGCCCAGGCGCCAGTCGATCAGCAGGTTCTTGCTCAGGAACATGGCCACGACCATGCGCAGGCGGTTGTGCATCCAGCCGGTGTGCAGCAGTTGGCGCATGGCCGCGTCTATGATCGGGAAGCCCGTGCGGCCGGCCTTCCAGGCTTCCAGGTCCTCGGGCGCTTCGCGCCAGGGCAGGGCTTCGGTGTGGGTACGGAATGCCCGGTGCCGGGAGACCTGTGGATAACCTGCCAGGATGTGCTTGTAGAACTCACGCCACAGCAGCTCGTTGATCCAGGTCTGCACGCCCACGCTGCCGCTGTCGAACTCGCCCTGGTTACCGCTCAAGGCCGCATGCAGGCATTGGCGCGGCGAGATCACGCCGGCGGCCAGGTACGGCGAGAGCTGGCTGGTGCCGGTCATGGCGGGCAGGTCGCGCAGCCGGGGGGAATCCTCGACGGTCTCGTCGATGAAGCGTGTGAGGCGTCGCTGTGCTTCGTTTTCCCCGGCGGGCCAGTGCTCACGCAGGCCGCGCGAGGGCGGGGTGAAACCGGCAAAGCCCTGGGGGATGGGGTCGCTGGCGATGGCCTGTGGTGCCTGGCGTTTCACGTGAGGTGCCAGGCAGGGCAGGCTCAGGTGCAGCTGTTCCAGACAGGCCCTGCGGAACTGGCCGAACACCTGGAAGTAATGGCCGCTTCGGGTCAGTACGGCGCCCGGGCGCAACAGCAACTGGTCCAGGTAGCCATGACCGAGGATGCCGGTCTGCTCCAGCAGGGCTTGGGTCGCCGCGTCACGTTGCTGCTCGTTGACGCCGTACTCCTCGTTCCAGTGCACCGCGTCGATTCGATATTGCCGACAGACGTCCAGCACCGCGTGGGGAGCCTGCTGCCAGGTGTCGACGTGACGAATCAGCAACGGGATGTTCAAGCGATCCAGGGACTGACGCAGGGCATGCAGGTTGCGCAACCAGAAGTCGACTTTGCAGGGTGCATCGTCGTGGGCCTGCCACTGGCCAGGGCTGGCCAGCCACAGGGCGACGGTCGGTCCGCGGGCACAGGCGGCGCTCAAGGCGGTGTTGTCATCGATGCGCAGGTCGCTGCGTAGCCAGATCAGTTGCATTGCAAAACCATGTCCTCAGGAAGATTGCTGCAGTAGGCGCAGGGCTGCCAAGGGTGTGTCGAACAGCTGCAAGCCCTCGAGTTCGGCGCCGGCCAGCCTCTGACCGTGCAGAAAGACCGTGCCACCACCGGCCAATGTCGGGACCCCCATACCCGTCAGCATGGCCTTGAGCGTGTGGGTGTCGATGCGCGTGCCGAGGTAGAGGACCACTGCCCGGGGCCGCAGGGCCTGTACCGCACGGTGCAGGCAGGGGGCGCTGAGCGGATGCTCGAGCATCTCGACCGCGATCGCGCTGTTGCCGAGCAGCCAGGCGCACAGCCACAGGTGTGGGTCGAATGTGCCGTCACCGTGGGTTGTCAGCAGCACGGCGGGGCCCGGTAGCGCCAGGCTGTCATGCTGGATCCGGGCGCCCAGCTTGCTGCGCAGCCAGGTGTGGAAGAACGCTTGCTCGAGCCGGGCATTGAAGTAGCTGCGCCAGCGCTGCTCCAGGCTGTCGAGCAGGGGCAGCAGCAACTGCTCGCACAGGGTGAATGCCGGATACAGCGCCATGGCCTGGTTGAACTGCTGGTCGAGTGTGCGTTGGGAGAGCGTGGCGATGGCTTCGATCAGTGCCCGTTCGCGCAATTGCCAGTCGCCCACGGGGGCGACGCTGGGCGGCCGTTCGAGCAGCTCGCGCACCTGGCTCACCGAAGCGCCACGCTCCAGCCAGCTGAGGATGGCCTGCACCCGCTCGACCTGTTCTTGTGGATAAAGGCGATGACCCTTGGCGGTGCGCTGGGGTTTGAGCAAACCGTAGCGGCGCTCCCAGGCACGCAGGGTGATCGGGTTGACCCCGGTGCGGCGGGCCAGTTCGCCGATCGACAGGAGCATCTCAGAGTGCATTGCGCAGCCCCAGGGGTTCGGGGTGTGGCTGCAGGTAGGCCTGTTGCAGTAGATAAGGGTCGGGGTGCTTGCGCAGGTGATGCTTGAGCAAGGTCAGCGGCACCACCAGCGGTACCATGCCTTGCTGGTACTGGCCGATCACCTGCTGCAGTTCGCTGCGATCACCTTCGCCCAGCGCATGGCGCAAGTAGCCGCTCAGGTGCTGAAGGACATTGCCATGGGTGCCTCGGCTGGCGCAGCGACGCAGGGCCTGCATCAGGGCGGTGAAGTAGCGGGAGCCGATGGCATGCGGCTCGTCGTCACGGCTCATGCTGCCGAGCATCCTGCCCAGTTCACGATAGGCCTGGGGGTTGTTGGCCATCAGCAGGTACTTGTAGCGCGAATGGAATCGCACCAGGGCACCTCGGTCCAGGCCGGTGGCCAGCAGGTGCTGCCAGTCGGCATAGGCATAGACGCGGCTGATGAAGTTTTCCCGAAGCACTGGGTCGTGCAGGCGGCCTTCTTCTTCCACCGGCAGGTCAGGGCGGCGGGCACAGAATGCACTGGCATAGGCACCTTGCCCTTGCTGGCGCGAGAGCTGGCCATCGCGCCGGTAGACCTTGACCCGCTCCAGGCCGCAGGAGGGGGATTTCTGCATGAAGATGTAGCCGCACAGGTCGTCGAGCTTGTCGGCCATCTGCTTGCCATATGCGCGCAATGGGCCGGAAAGATCGGTGCCAGGGTTGTGGCTGGCAACCACTTCAAGGTGGTTCGCAGCGGCGACCAGGCGAATGGGCGCGCGAGGCACGCCCAGGCCAATGGCGACTTCCGGGCACACCGGTGCCCACTCGAAGTGGTGTTCGAGCGATCCAAGGCATAAGGAAGAGGCTTTGTGGCCAGCGTTATAGCGTACCGCCTGGCCGAGCAGGCAGGCGCTGATGCCAATCCGCGGCTTGTCGGTGATCGAGGCGGTGTCCATCGCGGCTCCGGAAACCTGTACGAAAGTTTGTGTCTTGTACAGGTTTATTCCAGCACACCAAAAAACTTATGCAAGATAAATTTTTTGTACAGTTATGGGCCGTGACTCAGTCGAGGTGTTCCAGCAGCCGCCTGGCGGCCTCCTGGCCACTGAGCCAGGCACCTTCGACACGACCGGACAGGCACCAGTCGCCACAGGCGTACAACCCCAGGTCGGCATCGGCCAGGGCGCCCCATTCATGGTTGCCGGCAGGACGGGCGTACAGCCAGCGGTGCGCCAGGGCAAAGGTCGGCGCAGGCACGATGCAGCCGACCAGTTCGGCGAATTCACCCCAGAGCTGCTCGATGACATCCTCCTTGGGCAGGTCGATGTGCTGCTTGCTCCAGTTCGAGGTGGCGTGCAGCACCCAGGTGTCGAGTTGCTCGTCACGCCCGGGTTTGCTGCGATTGCGAGCAAGCCAGTCGAGCGGGTTGTCCTGCACGAAGCAACCTTGCATGGGGGTATCGAGGGCGGTCTGGAAGGCCAGTGCGACAGCCCAGGTGGGCTCCATCTGCACGCCTGCGGCCACGGCGGCGAGTTTGGGCGTCGAGGCCAGCAGCGGTGTGGCCTGGGGCGCGGGCACGGCGATCACCACGCGGCTGAACGGGCCATGGCTGCAGCCTTCGGTGTCCTGCAGGTGCCAGTACTGCTTGCCACGGAACACCTCGGCGATGCGGCAGCCGAAGTTCACCGTCACGTCCTTGAGCAGGCCGCGGGTGATGGCGCTCATGCGTGGCACGCCGACCCAGCGGGTCTGTTCGTCGGGGGAGGGGGTCAGCTCGCCGTCCCGGTAGTTGTAGAGCTGGGGCTTCCATTGCTCGGCCCAGCCTGCCTCGACCCACTGGTGGACCTGTTCGACGAAGCGCCGGTCGCGGGCGGTGAAGTACTGCGCGCCCAGGTCCAGCGCGCCGGCTTCGCTGCGCTTGCTGGCCATTCGGCCGCCGCTACCGTGGCCCTTGTCGAACAAGTGGACGGTCTGCCCGGCTTTCTGCAGGGCTTGTGCGGCGGACAGGCCGGCGATACCGGCACCGATGATGGCAATAGGTACTGTCATGATGGCCTCTTCGAACCTTGCTGGTAAGCAGACTACGCTGTCAGGCAAACCTGTACAATGCACAATATTTGTATAAAGTTATTCCGCTCGATAGGACAGGTTGGCCTATGTTTATCCGAGAGCATCCGGTCTAAAAAGTGCCTTGTTTTAAAAATAGACCACGACCGCAACTTGCGAGGACACAGCCATGCATATATTGCTGACCGGCGGTACTGGCCTGATCGGCCAGCACCTGTGCCAGTACTGGCGCGGTCAGGGCCACCGCCTGACCGTATGGAGCCGTCGCCCCGAGCAGGTCCCTCGAATCTGCGGTACAGGCGTGCGCGGCATCGCCCGCTTGGAGGACGTGGCGCAGGACGACAGGGTGGACGCGGTGATCAACCTGGCGGGTGCGCCGATTGCCGACCGCCCCTGGACCGCCTCCCGGCGGACCCTGCTCTGGTCCAGCCGCATCACTCTCACCGAGCAGCTGGTGGCATGGCTCGAAAGCCGCGAGCAGCGCCCCGATGTGCTGATATCAGGTTCCGCTGTGGGCTGGTATGGCGACGGCGGCGAGCGGGAGCTGACCGAAGCCTCGCCACCGGTGAAGGAGGACTTCGCCAGCCAGCTGTGCATCGCCTGGGAGGAAACCGCCCAGCGTGCGCAACGCTTCGGGATACGGGTGGTGCTGGTGCGCACGGGGTTGGTGCTGGCCAGCGATGGTGGCTTTTTGTCGCGCCTGCGCCTGCCTTTCAAGCTGGGGCTTGGCGGGCCCTTGGGAGATGGTCGGCAATGGATGCCGTGGGTCCATATAGAGGACCAGATCGGCTTGATTGATTTTCTCTTGCAGCACAAGGACTGCACCGGTCCTTATAATGCCTGCGCGCCGGAACCGGTGCGCAACCGCGAATTCGCCAAGCGCCTGGGGCGGGCCCTGCACCGGCCCGCCTTCATGCCGATGCCGGCGCTACTGCTCCGGTCGGCTCTGGGCGAGCTGTCGACACTGTTGCTCGGCGGCCAACGGGCCCGCCCGGTCCGCCTGTTGGCGGCGGGTTTCACGTTCCGCTTCAACGATCTGCAATCGGCTCTGGACAACCTGTCCAGCCGCCTCTGACATAGGACGCTGCATGACCGATCACGCCCTGCTACTGGTCAACCTGGGTTCGCCGGCCTCCACCTCGGTGGCCGATGTACGCCGTTACCTCAACCAGTTCCTCATGGACCCCTACGTGATCGACCTGCCATGGCCTGTGCGTCGCCTGCTGGTGTCGCTGATCCTGGTCAAGCGACCGGAGCAGTCGGCCCATGCCTACGCCTCGATCTGGTGGGAAGAGGGCTCGCCCCTGGTGGTGCTGACCCGCCGCCTGCAGGCGGCGATGGCCGGGCACTGGCCACATGGTCCGGTGGAAATCGCCATGCGCTACGGCGAGCCGGCCTTGCCCGAAGTGCTGGAGCGCCTGGCCGCCAAGGGCGTGCGCAAGGTCACCCTGGCGCCACTTTATCCACAGTTCGCCGACAGTACGGTGACCACGGTGGTGGAGCTGGCCAGGCAGACCATCGCTGCCCGGCAGTTGCCGTTGCAGATGCGCGTGTTGCAGCCGTTCTACGCGCACCCGGACTACATCGAGGCCCTGGCCGCCAGTGCCAGGCCCTATCTGGCGCAGGACTACGATCACCTGCTGCTGAGTTTCCACGGCCTGCCCGAGCGTCACCTCAAGAAGCTCGACCCCTCGGGCACGCATGATTTCCAGGCAGCCGATTGCTGCAAGGATGCCGACGCCCAGACGCGTGCGATCTGCTATCGCGGCCAGTGCCTGGCCACGGCCAAGGCGTTTGCGCAGAAGATGGGCATCCCGGACGGCAAGTGGTCGGTGTCGTTCCAGTCGCGCCTGGGGCGCGCCAAGTGGATCGAGCCCTATACCGAGACGCGCCTGGACGAGTTGGGCAGGGCAGGCGTGAAGAAGCTGCTGGTGATGTGCCCGGCATTCGTCGCCGATTGCATCGAGACGCTGGAGGAGATTGGGCAGCGGGGCAGCGAGCAGTTCATCGAGGCGGGGGGCAAGGAGCTGGTACTGGTACCCTGTCTGAATGATCACCCTGAGTGGGTGAAGGTGCTGGCGCGGATGTGTGAAAAGGCCTGAATGGCGGGGCCGCCTTGCGGCCCCACGATTTCAAGGCAACGGGTCATCCAGCTTCTTGTGCTTCCAGCTGTCGTTGCCCGGCAGGATCAGGTTCAGGGCAATGGCCACGATGGCGCACAGGGCAATGCCCTTCAGGCCCCAGTCATCCGGGCCGTCGCCGCTGCCGATCAGCACTCCGCCGATACCGAACACCAAGGTCACCGAGACGATGACCAGGTTGCGCGCTTCGGCCAGGTCGATCTTGTGGCGGATCATGGTGTTCATGCCGACCGCGGCGATCGAGCCGAACAGCAGGCAGAGAATGCCGCCCATCACCGGGACCGGGATGCTTTGCAACAGCGCGCCGAACTTGCCGATGAACGCCAGGGTGATGGCGAAGATCGCCGCCCAGGTCATGATCTTCGGGTTGTAGTTCTTGGTCAGCATCACCGCGCCGGTCACCTCGGCATAGGTGGTGTTGGGCGGGCCGCCGAACAGGCCGGCTGCGGTGGTGGCCAGGCCATCGCCGAGCAGGGTGCGGTGCAGGCCGGGCTTTTTCAGGTAGTCGCGCCCGGTCACGCTGCCCACGGCGATCACGCCGCCGATGTGTTCGATCGCAGGGGCCAGGGCCACCGGAACGATGAACAGGATCGCCTGCCAGTTGAACGCCGGGGCGGTGAACTTGGGCAGCTCCAGCCAGGGCGCCGCGGCGATCTTGGCGGTATCGACCACACCGAAGGCGAACGACAGGCCAAAGCCTACCAGCACGCCGGAGATGATCGGCACCAGGCGGAAGATGCCCTTGCCGAACACGGCCACGATCAGCGTGGTCAGCAGTGCCGGCATGGAGATCAGCATGGCGGTCTTGTACGGCATCAGCGCGCTGCCATCACCGGCTTTGCCCATGGCCATGTTGGCGGCGATCGGTGCCATGGCAAGGCCAATGGAGATGATCACCGGGCCGATCACCACAGGCGGCAGCATGCGGTCGATGAAGCCGGTGCCCTTGATCTTCACCATCAGGCCCATGAAGGTGTACACGAAGCCCGCTGCCATCACGCCGCCCATGGTCTCGGCCAGGCCGAACTGGCCTTTGGCGAGGATGATCGGGGTGATGAAGGCAAAGCTCGAAGCCAGGAACACGGGAACCTGGCGACCGGTAACCAGCTGGAACAACAAGGTACCGATGCCGGCGGTGAACAGCGCCACGTTGGGGTCGAGCCCTGTGATCAGCGGCATCAGCACCAGCGCGCCGAATGCCACGAAGAGCATCTGCGCGCCCGAGACGACCTGGCGCCAGAGCGGGTCGTTGAAGCCGTCCTGCATGATCAGGCGTCCTTCTGCTTGGTGCCGAAGATCTTGTCGCCGGCATCGCCCAGACCGGGGACGATGTAGCCGTGTTCGTTCAGGCGCTGGTCGATCGAGGCGGTGTAGATCTGCACGTCAGGGTGGGCTTTTTCCACCACGGCGATGCCTTCGGGCGCGGCGACCAGGACCATGGCGCGAATCTCTTTGCAGCCAGCCTTCTTGAGCAGGTCGATGGTGGCGACCATCGAGCCGCCGGTGGCCAGCATCGGGTCGATGATCAGGGCCAGGCGCTGGTTGATGTCCGGCGCGAGTTTTTCCAGGTAGGTGTGCGCTTCGAGGGTTTCTTCGTTGCGGGCGACGCCCACGGCGCTCACCTTGGCGCCCGGCACCAGGCTGAGCACGCCATCGAGCATGCCGATGCCGGCGCGCAGGATCGGGACCACGGTGATCTTCTTGCCGGCGATTTTCTCGACCTGCACCTTGCCGCACCAGCCGTCGATCTCGTAGGTCTCCAGCGGCAGGTCCTGGGTGGCCTCATAGGTCAGGAGGGCGCCGACTTCCTGGGCGAGTTCGCGAAAATTCTTGGTGCTGATATCGGCACGGCGCATCAGGCCGAGCTTGTGGCGGATCAGCGGATGGCGGATCTCACGAGTAGGCATAGGGGGAGGGCTCCGGGAGGCGGGCAAAAAAACGGCGGTAGATTAATCTATTCAGTCCAGCATGTCGTCTGCTCATTCTGGACGTTAGTCCATAAATGCTTGATCTGGGGCGGGCGGATGCGTACCTTTGCCCGCTTTTCCAATTCCGAGCCCCTGGAGAGCGCCATGTCCGCCGATCTCGAGCATATCCGTCAAGTCATGCGCGAGGCTGACTGCCTGTACACCGAAGCCGAGGTCGAAGCGGCCATCGCCAAGGTCGGCAAGCAGATCTGCCAAGACCTGCACGACAAGAATCCGGTGGTCTTCTGCGTCATGAACGGTGGCCTGATCTTCGCCGGCAAACTGCTGACCCACCTGCAGTTCCCGCTGGAAGCCTCCTACCTGCATGCTTCGCGCTACCGCAACCAGACCAGCGGCGGCGAGCTGTTCTGGAAGGCCAAGCCCGAGATTTCCTTCATCGACCGCGACGTGCTGATCGTCGACGACATCCTCGACGAAGGCCATACCCTCAGCGCCATCATCGATTTCTGCACGCATGCCGGTGCCCGTTCCGTGCACACCGCCGTGCTGATCGACAAGGACCACGACCGCAAGGCCAGTCCCGACCTGAAAGCCAACTACGTCGGCCTGCCGTGCGTTGACCGCTACATCTTCGGCTATGGCATGGACTACAAAGGCTACTGGCGCAACGCCAACGGCATCTTCGCGGTCAAGGGCCTGTAACCATGCGCCAACCTGCATTCATCGACCGCGCGTTGTTTGCCGAGTTGGCACAAAAGGCCGCCGACAGCCCCCGTGGCCGGCAGCACCACAACTTCCATGCGATGGAGGAGCCTTGTCATCGTATGGCCATCGGCCTGCAGCCAGGCACCTATATCCCGCCCCACCGTCACTTGAATGACGACAAGGCCGAAGCCTTGATCGTGCTCAAGGGACGCCTGGGCCTGCTGATCTTCGACGAGCAGGGCACGGTGACCGACAAGCGCGTGATGCAGGCCGGGGGGGATTGCCTGGGCGTCGACCTGGCGCCAGGCACCTACCACGGGTTGGTGGTGCTGGAAGCTGACAGCATGCTGTTCGAATGCAAGGCCGGGCCTTACCGGCCCGTGGGCGAGGGCGAGCATGCCCATTGGGCGCCGCGTGAAGGCGAAGAGGGCGTGGCCCAGTACCATGCCTGGATGCGCGCGCAGTTCGCATGATGCCTGGAGCCGCTTCGCGTATCGATGATTCGAGTCTTGTGCCGCGCCTGTAGGAGCGGCCTTGTGTCGCGATGGGCTGCGCAGCAGCCCCAAGGTCTGCAAGAGCACCGCTCGATTCACGCCAGTTGCTCCCGTCATGAAAGGGGCAAGGTCTTCCCAGGATCCTGAACCGATCTCCATGCTAGAGTGCTCCTCCCTGCCAAGGAGCCTCACATGCGTGCGATTCTTCCTTTGCTGCTAGCGGTGAGCCTGCCGCTGTCCGCAGCGCCGCAACATAGCCAGTTCCTGCCGCCCGATGAGCTGTCCGTGCGCCAGGAAGCCCCGACCGCCCAGCAGTTGCTGCAGGTGACCGACTACTCGGTGGTGACCGGCATCCAGCGCCAGTCCGACCAGCAACCCATCCCGATCACCTCCTCGTTGCTGCTGCGCCTGAAGGGCAAGCCCGTGAGCAAGGGCACCACCCTGAACCAGGTACTGATCAACTTCGACGGCGAGGGCGGCAAGAGCCTGAAGAAACCGGTCTACGACGAGAAGCGCCGGACCCTGACCCTGAGCTATCCGCTGGCCAGCTACCGGGTGATCATGGACTTGCTGCGCAACGAGACGTTGTACGTGCAGTTCCTCACCTACCCAAACGGCCACCTCTGGGCGGATCTGCACACCGGCACCGTACGTACGCGTTGAGGCCCCTGGGCCGTGAGGGGTACACTGCCGGCCTTTGAATGCCCATGATGGCCCAGTTGGAGTCGGCAATGCGTAAAGACAAGAAGCAGGTGATTGGTGACGAGATCAGCGACGACTACGTCAAGACGTTCCTCCAGTTCGAGTCGGCCGATGGCGTGACCTCGCCGTCGCTGCACAAACTGGTCAAGGCCTACCGTGGCCTGCGCGTCGACGACTTCGAGCGTTTCGTCGGCTTCTTCGTCGAGGCAGGCCTGGACCTGGACGGCAAGGACGAGCACGGCAAGACCTTCGTCGAGCTGATCGCCGACCAGCGCAATGCCCCTGAGTACATCGAGATCATTGCCGCCGCCCGTGGCTGATCTGTCGGTCCGTGCCTTTCCCTTTGCGATGACCCCGCCTCCCTTGGGCGCTGGCTTATCCGCGAAGAGGGGGCAGGAGTCAGGCACAAAAAACGCCCCGAGGGGCGTTTTTTCGTGGGCTGGCATCAGGCGTAGTGCTGGGCCGGGCTGCTGCTGTCTTCCACCATTTCCAGCACCTGGTCGTTCTGGGCGCTGATCTTGTGGTAGAGGGCGGCGTCGGTGGCCAGGACCTTCTCGCGAGCCGGGAAGATCTCCTTGAGCTTGGCGGCCCAGGCGCCCTTGGCCTGCTCGGGGAAGCAACGCTCGATCAGCTCGAGCATGATCGAGACGGTCACCGAAGCACCTGGCGAGGCGCCGAGCAGGGCCGCGAGGCTGCCGTCCTGGGCCGAGACCAGCTCGGTACCGAACTGCAGGATGCCACCTTTCTTCGGGTCCTTCTTGATGATCTGCACGCGCTGCCCCGCAACCTCCAGGCGCCAGTCCTCGGCCTTGGCTTCGGGGTAGAAGCGGCGCAGGGACTCCAGGCGTTGCTCCATCGACTGCATCACTTCGCTGACCAGGTACTTGGTCAGGTCCATGTTGTCACGGGCGACGGCCAGCATCGGGCCGATGTTGCCCATGCGCACCGACAGCGGCAGGTCCATCAGCGAACCGTGCTTGAGGAACTTGGTAGTGAAGCCGGCGTACGGGCCGAACAGCAGCGACGTCTTGCCATCGACCACACGGGTGTCCAGGTGCGGAACCGACATGGGCGGCGCACCGACCGCGGCCTGGCTGTAGACCTTGGCCTGGTGCTGCTTGACGATTTCTGGGTTGTCGCAGCGCAGCCACTGGCCGCTGACCGGGAAGCCACCGAAGCCTTTGCTTTCAGGGATACCGGACATCTGCAGCAGCGGCAGGGCCGCGCCGCCGGCGCCGAGGAAGACGAAGCGGGCATCGACTTCACGGCTGCCACCGCTGTTGACGTCCTTGATGCTGACGGTCCAGCCGCTGCCGTTGCGGCGCAGGCCGACGACTTTCTTGCTGTACTTGACCTGCGCATCGGCGCTGTTGCCCAGCTGCTTGAGCAGCTTGTTGGTCAGGGCACCGAAGTTCACGTCGGTCCCCTTGAGCACGCGGGTGGCGGCGATGCGCTGGTCGGCCGGGCGGCCCGGCATCATCAGCGGCATCCACTTCTCCATCACGGCCTTGTCTTCGGTGTACTCCATCTCGGTGAAGGCATGATGCTGCTTGAGCAGCTCGAAGCGCTTCTTGAGGAAGGAGACGCCCTTGTCACCCTCGACATAGCTCAGGTGCGGGACCGGATTGATGAAGGCGCGCGGCGAGCCGAAGCTGCCCTTGCGCACGAGGTACGACCAGAACTGGCGGGACACCTCGAACTGGGTATTGATGTGCACGGCCTTCTTGATGTCGATGCTGCCATCGGCGGCCTGAGGCGTGTAGTTCAGCTCGCACAGGCCAGCGTGGCCCGTCCCTGCGTTGTTCCAGGGGTTGGAACTTTCCGCGGCACCGGAGTCCATCGCCTCGACGACCTCCAGCTTGATCGACGGGTCGAGTTCCTTGAGCAGTACGGCCAGGGTGGCACTCATGATGCCTGCGCCTACCAGTACCACATCAACCGATTCGTTCTGCGCCATTAACGCGTCTCCACAATCTACAGCACCTAATTGACAGCATAGGATCCCTGGGGTGGCCAGGATCGCCATGTCCGACTCTTCGCAGTTGTTGCCACTTCCGCGGACACTGCCAATTCAGTCTTGGTGTTCACATATTGAACGCCGTTTGCCACGGATGCGGCAATTCGACTTATGGTCAAGGTATCCGCCGTGCGGTATGGACCGGCTTCAGCATTCCATCGAGGATGAACGCTTTTGCCGTCTGTTCGAGGCTGTTCGGGACACATCTGTCGCTTTTGCACATGCCAGACTGTTCATTTGCTCGCCACACTCTTGTGAAGTTTGAAAAACCCGTTTTTTCACGTTCTTTTGGAACGTGAACCTCAAAAGGGACTGCGCGATGGCAATCCGCAGGTTCATGCAGTGCGAAGGCCGGAAACAACAGGCACGGCAGATGCAAGACCTGGGTGGAAGGCTCTCTGTGGGCAAAGCGTCTTGAAGTGCCGTGGTCAACGACGATGCGGGGCCCGATCAGGAGACGTCCTTATAATCGGGGGGAGATTATAACGATGTCGCGGGCAGAAAGGTCGTTCTTCGTGGGTTTTTATTGCTGCGTTTGTCAGGCAGACCGCTTGCGCGGATGCAAAACCCGGGGCGTGACCGGCAAGGGGGTACGTCCCGCTTTTTCTCGCCGCTAGGTATACTGTGGGCCTTTGCCGCATTTTCTGGAGAAACGCGCATGTTGCAACGTCTGTTGTTCGGTTTGATCGCGGTGGCCAGCCTGAGCCTGGTCGGTTGTGCCCACAGCCCGCAACAACTCAGCCCGCAACCCAAGCTCACCGCCCAGCTCAACCCAGTAGGCCGTGGCCAGCCGGTGGTGGTCAAGGTGGTCGATGGGCGTGCCTCGCAGTCCTTGGGCACCCGGGGTGGCATGTACCCTGAAACCAGCACCATCAGTGTCAGTGGCAATGACGTCGTGCCCAAGCTGCAGGCCCAGGCCGAGGCTGCGGTGCGCCTGCTCGGCTTCACCCCGACGCCCAACGCCTACAACGCGCCGCAGCTGACCGTGACCCTGGCCGAGCTCAAGTACCAGTCGCCCAAGGACAAGCTGTACGTGACCGAGGCCACCATCGGCGCCACCTTCCGTGCCGACGTGTCCAATGCCAACCGCCGCTACAGCGGCCGCTATGGCGCCTCCCTGGACCAGCGCTTCGGCATGGCGCCGAACCAGGAGACCAATACCAAGCTGGTCAGCGACGTGCTCAGCGATGCCCTGACCCGCCTGTTCAAGGACCCGACCATCGGCCAGGTCCTGGGCGAATAAGCCTTTCGCTGAACGCGGTCTGTAAAAAGCCCGCTGCCTGAATACCAGGCAGCGGGCTTTTTGTTGGTCCTTCGGGCCTATCCGTGGGTAAGGCCACACGTTCTGCGCTGCTCTCAATGACACCGCTTTACTCGCGAAGCGGTCGTGGGAGACCTACGCGGCTTCTATATGGAAATCCAGCAGGCTGACGCCGGTACCCACATCCACCTCTGGCAAGTCTTCATGCAGGTGCCCGCCCAGCGCGCAGTAAACCAGCCACTGGCGATCCTGGACGTTGATGGCAAAGCCGTCGATCAGCGCCTGCTGTTCATCGCTCTGGGCGACGAGGTAGAGGCGGTCCTGGTTTTCGGCGTGCAACATGACGAGCTCCATCGTAGGAAAAGGCCGACAGGGTGGCCTGTCCTGATGACGAGCGTGTGACAGTGAAATTCAATGACAGCTTGTCGCAAAATCCGGGCAGGTGGATTGGGCTTGGGTAGAATGCCGGGCTTTGCTGTCGTTCTTTTCCGAGGTTATGCGATGTCCTTGCAAGTGCTCTGGGGATTCCTGGCTGCCCATCCGGCCAAGCTGGTCAACCTGCTGGCCCTGCTGATCACCTGCCCTGGCGGGGTGCTGCTGCAAAGCGCCCGGCGGCGCGAGGTGGTGGCGCGGGCGAGTGTCACGAGCGACGAGGCGGTGGTCGATGCCTTTGGCCAGCGCGTGCCGCGCTACTACTACATCCTCGGTTTCTCTTGCCTGGCCATGGCGCTGCTGCTGTCCTGGTTCAGCACCTGGATCTGAGCACCCGATAGCCCTACGGGAGCGGATTGGCCCGCTCCCGCAGCGCTGGCGTCAGGCGACGGGGCTTTGAGCCTTGACCTGATACTGGTTGCGCACCGGCGTCGCATACTGCTGCACCAGGTAAGGCTGGTGCTCCACCGGGCAGGCATCCAGGCGGCGCTGCCATTCTTCCCTGGCCTTGGCCAGCTCCTCGGCGGGGAACAGTTTCTCCGCGCTCGGCACCTGCAGGGCCGGGTCCGCTTCGCTCCACATGCCATATGCCAGGTAATGCACCGGGAACAGGCGATAGCCGCCGAGGATCTGCCGGTCGATCTCCTGCGCCAGTTGCTTGGTGTCCTCGAAATATTCGCTCACCGGCGGGGCGAAACTGATGTGGACCCGGCCTTTGTAACCGGTGATGCCCTGGGCGATGCTGTTGTCATCCTCGCCGGGCGCCTTCTTGTAGGTGCCGGTGGTGGCGCGGATGTACAGCTCGCGGGCCTTGGCCATATCGCAGGGGTCGTATTCGTAGCTGATCGACACCGGCGTCAGGTTCAGGCCCTGGATCACGGCCCCGAAGGGCTCGTCCTTGCGGCTCATGTGGAACATCTTGAGGATCGCCGAATCGGTACGGTCGTCGCCGTCCTTGGCCCGGCCTTCGGCCTGGGCGATCCAGATCGATGCGCAATCGGTGCGGATCGAGTGATTGATGTAGGCCGACAGCAGCTGGTAGGCGGCGAGTTTTTCCCGGCGACCGCTCAGCGAGCGATGGACGATGAAGCTCTTGTTCAGGCGCATCATGTCGCTGACGAAGGGCTTTTGCAGCAGGTTGTCGCCAATGGCGATGCGGGGCGTCGGCAGGCCGGCGTGATACACCGCGTAGTTGACGAAGGCCGGGTCCATGACGATGTCGCGATGGTTGGCCAGGAACAGGTAGGCGGTCCCTGACTTGAGCTGCTCGACACCCGAATAGGTGACGCCGTCGGTGGCGCGTTCGATGGTCTGGTCGACGTAGTGCTCGACCTTGTCCTGCAGGGTCGAGACGCAGGTGACCCCCGCGAACTCGTTGCGCAGGCGGCGGGCGATCAGCGGCTTGAGCAGCCAGCCGAAGGCACCGGCTGCCCGGGGGAAGCGGAAGTGGGTGAGGATATCCAGAAATGCCGGGTCGCTGAGCAGGCGTGCCAGGACGGCAGGGACCTCAGCGTCGTCGTACGGTCGGATGGCATCGAATTCGCCCATCATGCTCTCTTGTTGGAAACGGCTAGGGTAATAAGGTAGGGGTGGGGTCCGAAAAAACGGCTCGGACACACGCAGGCCCTGTAAACAGACCGGCAATTATACGCATAAGTCACCGCGGAGGCCGCGATGCTGGAAACCGACTTCTATCGTTGTCCCTATTGCGGTGAAACCGTGGAGACCACGGTCGACATTTCCGGTGGCGACCAGGTGTACACCGAAGACTGCCAGGTCTGTTGCCAGCCTGTGGTGTTCATTCTGCAGGTGCATGGTGACGAATGGATGCTCGAAGCCAGACGCGAGGACGATGCCTGATGAGACGGATCTACGAGCCGGAGAGCCTGATGGAGGCGCAGTTGCTGGTGGGCATGCTCCTCAGTGAAGGCATCGAGGTGCATCTGGCGGGGCGTGATCTGGTGGGCGGTGCCGGGGAGCTGCCGATGCAAGGGTTGCTTGGCCTGGTGGTGCCGGACGAACAGGCCGGGTACGCACGGCAGTTGATCGATGCGTACAATGCGGCCCTGCCACTTGCCGGCGACGAACCGGAGAGTTATCCCGGAACCCTGATCTGCTGAGTTTTATCGCCATGTGTGGACGCTACGCCCTGTTTCGCTGGTCTGCGGCCTTTGCCGCCTTGCCGGGGTACCCCGCCGACCAGCAGGCGCAATGGAACATCGCCCCTGGCGCTTCGGTACTGATCGAGCGCCAGCTCGATGGCCAGTTGCAGTTGGCCAGGGCACGTTGGGGCCTGACCCCGGCCTGGCTGACCGACCTTTCCCGCACGCCGGCTCAGGCCCGTGCCGAAACCCTGGCCGAGCAGCCGATGTTCCGCGAGGCCTTCCGCCAGCGGCGTTGCCTGATGCCGGCAAACGGTTTCTACGAGTGGCGCGGTACGGTGCGCAAGCGGCCGTACTGGCTGACGCCGGGTGAAGGGGCGTCGCTGTTCTTCGCGGCGGTGTGGGAGGCGTATCCGGTGCAGGACCAGGTCTGGCTGAGCTGCGCGGTGGTGACCCAGGCGGCGATGAACCAGCGTCGGCCATTGATTCTCGACGAGGCGGGGCAGGCGGCCTGGCTGGACCCGGATACGCCGCTGGCGCGGCTGCATGAACTGTTGGCCGGCCCACCGGCAGCCTTGCGCGAGCGGGCGCTGGCGCATTTCGTCAATGACCCCAAGCTCGATGCGCCGCAGTGCCTGACCCCGGCTTGAGATCATGGGGGCGCTTTGCGCCCCAATCGCGGGGCAAGCCCGCTCCCACAGGTTCGCAGTTCTTGTGGAAGCGGGCTTGTCCCGCGATTGGGCTGCAAGGCAGCCCCGCCAGCATCAAACCCGGAACTGGTTGATCAACCGACGCTGCTGTTCGGCCAGCTTGGTCAGCTCGGCGCTGGCCTGGCTGGACTCATCGGCGCCGCCTGCCACTTCACCCGCCACTTGGCCGATGTTGATGACGTTGCGGTTGATGTCCTCGGCCACGGCGCTCTGCTGCTCGGCGGCGCTGGCGATCTGGGTGTTCATGTCGTTGATCACCGAAACCGCCTGGGTGATGCTCTCCAGGGCCTCGGCGGCGCGGCTGGCCTGCTGCACGCTGTCGTCGGTCTTGCCCTGGCTGTCCTCCATCACCTTGACCACTTCGCGGGTACCCTGCTGCAGTTGCTGGATCATCTGCTGGATTTCCTCGGTGGCCTGCTGGGTCTTCTGCGCCAGGTTGCGCACCTCGTCTGCGACCACGGCGAAGCCTCGGCCCTGCTCGCCTGCGCGGGCAGCCTCGATGGCGGCGTTGAGGGCCAGCAGGTTGGTCTGCTCGGCAATGGCGCGGATCGCCACGAGGATGGCGTTGATGTTTTCGCTGTCGCGGGCCAGGGTCTGCACCACATCCACTGCGCGACCGATCTCGGCGGCCAGCACGCTGATGGAGTGCGAGGTGTCGCGAACGATCTGCAGGCCCTGGTTGGCGGCCTGGTCGGCATTGTTCGCGGCCTGGGCGGCGTGGGTGGCGTTGCGCGCCACGTCCTGGGCAGTGGCGGTCATTTCCTGCACGGCGGTGGCCACCTGGTCGATCTCGGCCATTTGCTTGTGTACGCCCTGGTTGGTGCGGATGGCGATGTCGGCGGTGTGTTCCGAGGAGTCACTGACCTTCTGCACCGACCCCACCACCTGGGTGATCATTGCCTGCAACTTGGCCAGGAAGGTGTTGAAGCCCTTGGCGATCGCTCCCAGTTCGTCGGCGCGGTCGCTGTGCAGGCGACGGGTCAGGTCGCCTTCGCCCTGGGCGATGTCGTCAAGCATGGCCACCATCTGGCGCAGCGGTCGGGCAATGCCGTGGGCCAGCAGCCAGATCACCAGCAGGCCGACGGCGGCGATGCCCAGGCCTACCAGGGTCATGCCGGTGATGTCGGTGCGGCGCTGTGCGGCCAGGTCTTTCTGCAACTGGTTGACATCGGCCATCACCGTGCTCAGCGGCAGTTCCAGCAACAGGGTCCAGCGGGCATCGGTGTTGGCGACGCGGAACGGCAGGTAGAGCTCGATGCGGTCCTTGGCCTCGTCGACTTCATAGTGCAGGTCTTCGCCGGTCAGCGACTTGAGCGTGCCCGACTCTTCGCCATCCAGCACATCGCTGGCCTTTTCGCCGAACTTCGACGGGTCGCGGGTATAGGCCACCAGGCGGCCGTTGCTCGACACCAGGGCCAGCTCGCCCGCGCCGTTGTACAGCTGGTGGTCGGCGTTGTTGAGCAGGTCCTGGATGAAGTCCACCGACAGGTCGGCACCGGCCATGCCCTGGAACTGGCCGTCGATCATGATCGGCGCGACGAAGGACGCGAGCATGACGGTCTTGTCGCCCACCTTGTAGGGCGCCGGGTCGATCACGCAGGCTTTCTTCGACTCTTTCGGGCACAGGTAGTACTCGCTGGCACGCACGCCCGTGGCCAGCACGGTGTGGTCGTTGACGTCGATCAGCTTGTCCTGGGCCAAGCTGCCGTCACCGTTGCGGAACCACCAGGGCAGGAAGCGGCCATTGGTCTTGTCGACGCCGACCATGTCGCTGCCGACATAGCGGGCGTCATCATGGTCCAGTGCGTTGGGTTCCCAACCCAAGTAGGCACCGAGCACGGTCGGGTTGACCTCGACGGTGCGCTTGAGCTGGTTGACCAGGGACTGACGGTCGATACGCATCAGCGGCTGGCCATCGGCGCCTTGCATGCCGACCATGGCGTTGGTGGTGGCCAGGCTGCGGGAAATGAGCAGCGGCGCCTCCAGGCCCCGCTGGATTTCGCTGACCTGGGTGCGGGCGAGGGCGCCCAGGCGCTGCTCGATCACGTTTTCAAACTGTTGACGGGTGCGCTCCTGCACCAGCGACTGGGTGCGTTCGCCGGAGTAGACGGCGTACAGCACCAGGGCCGCGACAATGCTCAATACGATGGCGCCCGCCAGGGCAGCAACGGAAAACTGGATCGACTTGAACTTCATGGGGCACCGCATACGGGGAGGGTTGTTCCCCGTGTTATCGGCGGGGTAATACGAAAGCATGAGGGGAGGGCGAGAAATCTTACCTGCGGCTCTGGCGAGGCCAGACGACTCGGCCTAGGATACGCGGCATGTAAAAAGGGAGTGTTTTCATGCGTAGTACATTCGTTGCCAGCCTGCTCGGCGCCAGTATCCTGCTGGCTGGCTGCCAGGCGGTGAATACCACCAGCGGTGGTGCCGTGGGCGTCGATCGCCAGCAGTACATGTTCAGCATGCTCTCGACCGAACAGGTCAACCAGATGTATGCCCAGTCCTACCAGCAAACCCTCAGCGAGGCCACGACCAAGGGTGAGCTGGACAAGACCAGCGCCAAGGCCAAGCGCATCCAGGTCATCGCCGACCGCCTGATCGCCCAGGCGCCGAAGTTCCGGCCGGACGCCGCGCAATGGAACTGGGAAGTCAACCTGATCGAGAGCGACGAGCTCAACGCCAACTGCGGCCCGGGCGGCAAGATCATTTTCTATACCGGCCTGATGGACAAGCTGCAGCTGACCGATGCCGAGATCGCCGCAGTGCTGGGGCATGAAATCGCCCACGCCCTGCGCGAGCACGGCCGCGAGGCCATGTCCAAGGCCTATGGCGTGGAGATGGCGCGCCAGGGCGCCGGAGCCCTGTTCGGTCTGGGCCAGGGAGGCATGGCTTTGGCGGACACCGTGGTGAACTACGCGATGACCCTGCCCAACAGCCGCGCCAACGAGAACGAAGCCGACCTTATCGGCCTGGAGCTGGCGGCACGTGCCGGCTACGACCCGAACGCCGCGATCACCCTGTGGAACAAGATGAGCCAAGCGTCCGAAGGCGCACCGCCTGAGTTCATGAGCACCCACCCGGCGTCCAGCAGCCGTATCGCCTCGCTGCAGGCGGCGATTCCGAAGGTGATGCCGTTGTATCAGGCGGCGAAGAAGTAAACACCGGGGGCTGCTTTGCAGCCCATCGCGACACAAGGCCGCTCCTGCAGACTGGCGCCCATTCACATGTTGGCGGTGTACCTGTGTGCGGCCTTGTGTCGCGAAAGGGGCGCAAAGCGCCCCTCAGGTCTCAGACCCAGCCGCTGGTCTTCATCGCCGAGTACACCGCGACGATGGCCAGGACGAAGAACGCAGCCGCTGCCAGGCGGCGAATCAGCGTCAGCGGCAGCTTCTCGGCGGCGAAGTTGCCCGCCAGCACCACCGGCACGTTGGCGATCAGCATGCCCAGGGTGGTGCCGAGGATGACCATGATCAGGTGAGGGTACTGGGCCGCCAGCATGACCGTGGCGACCTGGGTCTTGTCGCCGATTTCAGCCAGGAAGAACGCGATCAGCGTGGTGACGAAGGGGCCGAAGCGGCGCGCGGCGCTGTTCTCGTCATCGTCCATCTTGTCCGGGACCAGGGTCCACAAGGCTGTGGCCGTGAAGCTTGCGGCCAGGATCCAGTGCAGCACCGTTTCGCTGAAGAAGCTGCTGACCCAGGCGCCCACGGCACCGGCGGCGGCATGGTTGGCAAGGGTCGCGGCGATGATGCCGGCGATGATTGGCCAGGGCTTGCGAAAGCGTGCGGCGAGGATGAGCGCGAGCAGTTGCGTCTTGTCGCCGATTTCAGCGAGGGCAACGATTGCGGTGGGAACGAGCAGAGATTCCAGCATCAGGTTTCCTACGGGGGCGGGCCGACACGGCTATGACACGTACGACCTCCCCGCCCCGGGTAAGGTGTGCGTGTCATAGGTCTTGTCAAACCCTGGACCTGTCTGCGCAGATCGTGGGTCGCACGCGCCATGGCCTGTGGGCCAAGTATGTTGACGCGTACCGGGCGAGCAGGGCGCTCGCGGGAGACTACTCCCCTAGGACGGTGCGGATTCTGCCTACGAGAGTGCGTTTCGGCAAGCCCTGTTTTTATCCGCGCGTAGCCTGGTAGATGCGGAAACCGTCTGCCTCGGCGCAGACCCGGCAGTTGCCCAAGGCACCTTCGATCAACGGCTGGTAGCGCAGGAAACTGTTGGCGACCAAGCGCATTTCACCGCCTTTTTGCAGGTGTTCACCTGATTTTTTCAGCAGGTTCTCCGAAGCCTGGTAGTTGGTGTGCACGCCGGTGTGGAACGGTGGATTGCTCAGGATCACGCTCAGCCCGACGGGGGCGGCGTCGATGCCGTCACCACTGATGACCTCGCCCTCCAGGCCATTGGCGGCCAGGGTCAGGCGGCTGCTGGCCACGGCGAAGGCATCCACGTCGAGCAGGGTCACGCGGCTCTGTGGATAACGGCGCTTGATCGTCGCACCGAGCACGCCGGCGCCGCAGCCGAAGTCCAGCACATGGCCGACCGGCAGGTTGTCCAGGTGCTGGAGCAGCAGGGCACTGCCGCGGTCCAGCCGGCCATGGCTGAACACGCCGGGCAGGCTCACGACCTGCAGAGGGCCGTCGTCCAGGGGCAGTTCGAAGCGCTCGGCCAGGCTTTCCAGCGGTCTGGCCTGTGGAGCGTTGTCCACGGTCACCTGCCACAGCTGGCAGTGTCGTGCACTGTCGAGCTTGCGAGGTTTGCCGAAGGCTTGCAGTTGCTTGGCCGCGCCCTCGATGCCACCGCGCTTCTCGCCCACCAGGTACAGCTCACGACCAGCGAGGCGCGAGGCCAGGGCATTGAGCAGGTAGGCGGCAAGTTCTCTGGATTTGGGCAGGAACAGCACGGCAGCCTCGAAGGCCACCTGCGGCACGCTGACGCCATAGTGGCTGCGACCGCCGAAGCGGCTGTCGAGCAGGGCCTGGTCGCCCGCATGCCAGGACCAGCCGCTGGCTTGCGACAGTTGGCCGAGCAGGTCGTCGGCGGGCAGTCCGGCAAGCAGCAGCGGGCCCTGGAACAGTTCGGCCTGGCGAAGCAACACTTCACTGCGCGGGTCCATGGACGACGTCTCCTGAAAAAGCGCGCAGTGTACCAGAGCCCCTGGGGATTCAGCCGACCACTCGCCGTGGCTGGCCGGCGAAGAAGGCCTGGGCGTTGTCGCTCAGTTGACCGACGATGCGCTGGCGCGACTCCACCGCCCCCCAGGCGCTGTGGGGCGTGACGATCAGGCGGGGTACGTCCGGTGCCAGCAAGGGGTTGCCGTTGACCGGTGGTTCGACGCTCAGCACGTCGGTGGCCGCGCCGCCCAGATGGCCGCTGCGCAGGGCGTCGGCCAGGGCCTGCTCGTCGATCAGGCCGCCTCGCGCGGTGTTGACGACCAGGGCGCGGGGTTTGAGCAGCGCCAGTTCACGCGCCCCGATCATGTGGCGGGTGTGCTCGTTGAGGGGGCAGTGCAGGGTCAGTGCGTCGACCTGGGGCAGCAGTTCGTCCAGCGGCAGACGCTCGGGGCGGGTGGGCCGGCCGGGGATCTGTCCGCTGAGCACACGCATGCCGAAGGCCTCGGCCAGCCGCGCCACGGCCCCGCCCAGCTCGCCATGGCCGAGCAGGCCGAGGGTCTTGCCCTCCAGTTCGACGATGGGGAAGTCCAGCAGGCAGAACTGGCTGGCGGTGGCCCAGCGGCCTTCGGTGACCGCCTGGTGGTAGTCGCACAGGCGCGTGGCCAGTGCCAGCAGCAAGGTCAAGGTGTGCTGGGCGACCGAGGGGGTGCCGTAACCCTGGCAGTTGCAGACGGTGATGCCTTGGGCGCGGGCGGCGGCCAGGTCGACGTTGTTGGTGCCGGTGGCGGCGACCAGGATCAGTTTCAGCTGGGGGTTGGCCGCCATGGCGGCGGCGTCGATCATCACCTTGTTGCTGATCACCGCGATGGCGCCTTGCAGGCGTTCGGCCACCTGTTCCGGGCGGGTCGAGGCGTACAGCTGCAGGCTGTCGAACTGGCGCTGCAGGGGGGAGAGATCGAGATCGCCGAGGTCCAGGGACTGATGGTCGAGGAAGACGGCGCGACGCGGGCTGGGCATGAGGGGCTCCGGGCTGGGGTTCGGGCGGTGACGGATCGGGGGCAGCCGTTGCGCGACAGCGCAGCCCATCAAGCTGAAGGCGGGCCGGCCCGGTGTCAAGCGTGGGAGGCGAGGCCACTCATACCTTTGTTCCGCTGAATCATTCCTTCGACTGATTTGGCCAGCGCGTCACCGTTCTAGAGTAAACGTCAGACCTCTCCGGCCAGCATTGCAGAAAAGGGATACCTATGTTGCAGACACGTATCATCAAGCCCGCCGAGGGCGCCTACACCTTCCCGTTGCTGATCAAGCGCCTGCTGATGTCCGGCAGCCGCTATGAAAAGACCCGCGAGATCGTCTACCGCGACCAGCTGCGCCTGAGCTACCCGCAACTGGCCGAGCGCATCGCGCGCCTGGCCAACGTGCTGACCGAGGCCGGGGTCAAGGCCGGTGACACCGTGGCGGTGATGGACTGGGACAGCCACCGCTACCTGGAGTGCATGTTCGCCATTCCGATGATCGGCGCGGTGGTGCACACCATCAACGTGCGTCTGTCGCCGGAGCAGATCCTCTACACCATGAACCATGCCGAGGACCGTGTGGTGTTGGTCAACAGCGATTTCGTCGGTCTCTACCAGGCCATTGCCGGCCAGCTGACCACGGTGGAAAAGACCCTGCTGCTGACCGACGGCCCTGACAAGCAGGCCGACCTGCCCGACCTGGTCGGCGAGTACGAGCAGTTGCTCGCCGCCGCAAGCCCCCGCTATGACTTCCCCGATTTCGACGAGAACTCGGTGGCCACCACCTTCTACACCACCGGCACCACCGGCAACCCCAAGGGCGTGTACTTCACCCACCGTCAGCTGGTGCTGCACACCCTGGCCGAGGCGTCGGTCACCGGCAGTATCGACAGCGTGCGCCTGCTGGGCAGCAACGATGTGTACATGCCCATCACACCGATGTTCCACGTGCACGCCTGGGGCATCCCCTATGCGGCCACGATGCTTGGCATGAAGCAGGTCTACCCAGGGCGCTATGAGCCGGAAATGCTGGTGAAGCTGTGGCGCGAGGAGAAGGTGACCTTCTCCCATTGCGTGCCGACCATCCTGCAAATGCTGCTCAACTGCCCGTCTGCCCAGGGCGAGGACTTTGGCGGCTGGAAGATCATCATCGGCGGCAGCGCCCTCAACCGCGCGCTTTACGAAGCAGCACTGGCCCGAGGGATTCAGCTGACAGCAGCGTACGGTATGTCTGAAACATGCCCGCTGATTTCCTGCGCCCACCTCAACGACGAGCTACAGGCCGGCAGCGAGGACGAGCGTGTTTCCTACCGCATCAAGGCAGGAGTGCCGGTACCGCTGGTGGAAGCGGCGATCGTCGACGGCGATGGCAACTTCCTCCCCGCCGATGGCGAGACCCAGGGCGAGCTGGTGCTGCGCGCGCCCTGGCTGACCATGGGCTATTTCAAGGAAACCGAGAAGAGCGAGGAGCTGTGGGCCGGTGGCTGGTTGCACACGGGCGATGTCGCCACCCTCGACGGCATGGGTTACATCGATATCCGCGACCGCATCAAGGACGTGATCAAGACCGGTGGCGAGTGGATCTCCTCCCTCGATCTCGAAGACCTGATCAGCCGCCACCCGGCCGTGCGCGAAGTGGCGGTGGTCGGCGTCGCCGATCCGCAGTGGGGCGAGCGGCCGTTCGCCTTGCTGGTGGTGCGCGAGGGGCAGGCCATCGATGCCAGGATGCTCAAGGATCACCTCAAGCCGTTCGTCGAGCAGGGGCACATCAACAAGTGGGCGATCCCTAGCCAGATCGCGATTGTTACTGAAGTTCCCAAGACCAGTGTCGGCAAGCTCGACAAGAAGCGTATCCGCCAGGACATCGTCCAGTGGCAGACCAGCAACAGCGCCTTCCTGTCGACCCTGTAACGCCCCGGGCGGGTCGTGTTCGCCAGGGCGCGACCCGCATGTTAGAGCGGCTGCATCTTGTAAAACGCTGAAATTACGCCATGCTTTTGCGCACCCGCCAGGTCGCCGTCGGCGCGGGTACGCACAAATCACACTTTAGAGGGATCAAGCACCCGGACCTGCTGGCTATAGTCGGGGCCAGGTGATTTTCAGGAATGGGAGAAGGCTCTGCGCGCAAGTCGCAGCGCCGCGGGCGCAAGCCTGCATACCGGTCGCACGGGCCGTTTCTGAAAGGACTCACTGCCATAACAATAAAGTACATGGAGTAGCGTCGATGACATCTGCAAACCTGTTCTGGCGCCGGGCGAAGCTGCCCTTGGCCGTCAGCCTCGCTTCTACGCTCGCAAGCCCCGCATTCGGTGTCAGTTTCAACATCGGGGAAATCGAAGGCCAGTTCGATTCGTCGCTCTCCGTGGGGGCCAGCTGGTCGACGGCCAATCCGAACCAGAACCTGATCGGGGTTAACAACGGCGGCAAGGGGCTGTCCCAGACCTCCGATGACGGCCACCTGAACTTCAAGAAAGGCGAAACCTTCTCGAAGATCTTCAAGGGCATCCATGACCTGGAACTGAAGTACGGCGACACCGGCGTGTTCGTCCGGGGCAAGTACTGGTATGACTTCGAACTCAAGGACGAGCACCGCGAGTTCAAGGACATCAGCGACTCCAATCGCAAGGAGGGCGCCAAGTCCTCGGGCAGCGAACTGCTCGACGCCTTCGTCTATCACAACTACTCCATCGGCGATCAGCCAGGCTCCGTGCGCCTGGGCAAGCAGGTGGTCAGCTGGGGCGAAAGCACCTTCATCGGTGGGGGCATCAACTCGATCAACCCGATCGACGTCTCGGCCTTCCGCCGTCCTGGCGCGGAGATCAAGGAAGGCCTGATCCCGGTCAACATGTTCTATATCTCCCAGAGCCTGACCGACAACCTCTCGGCCGAGGCCTTCTACCAGATCGAATGGGACCAGACGGTCGTCGACAACTGCGGCACCTTCTTCTCCCAGGCGGACATCATCGCCGATGGCTGCAGCAACAACCTGCGCGTGCTCAACAGCAGCCGCTCCCTGCCTGCTCCGGCCTTGGGCTTCCTGGCCACCCAGGGTGTGGATATCAACCAGGAGGGCGTGAAGGTCGGCCGTGGCCCGGACCGCGATGCGCGTGACAGTGGCCAGTTCGGTGTGGCCATGCGCTACATGTTCGAGCCGTTGGACACCGAATTCGGTGCCTACTTCATGAACTACCACAGCCGGGCACCGATTTTCAGTGCCACCGGGGCCGATCCGGCGGTGTACGCAGGCACCCGTGGGCTCCCTGCCAACCTGCGGCGCATGGCGCCACTGATCGTTGCGGGCAATTCGGAATACTTCGTCGAATACCCCGAGGACATCCGCCTGTACGGCCTCAGCTTCTCCACCACATTGCCCACAGGCACGGCCTGGAGCGGTGAGCTGAGCTATCGCCCCAATGCGCCGGTGCAGTTGAACACGACAGACATCCTCTTCTCGGCCGTGCGTCCGCTGGGCGGGCCATACGCCAACGCCTCGGTGCTCAACGGCGTGCCAGGCCAGGACCTGCATGGTTACACACGCAAGGAAATCACCCAGTTCCAGACCACGCTGACCCACTTCTTCGACCAGGTCATGGGCGCCAGCCGGCTGACCGTGGTGGGCGAGGTGGGCGTCACCCATGTGGGAGGGCTCGAGAGCTCCAACAAAGCGCGTTACGGGCGTGATCCGGTATTCGGCCCGGGTAACCTGCCCAACGGCACCTGCGAAGCGCTCAACGCCAGCACCATCGCCGGCTCCGGCCTGAACAGCTCCACCGCCAACGTCAGCCGCAACTGCGAGAACGACGGCTTTACCACCACGACCTCATGGGGCTACCGTGCTCGCGCCATCTGGGACTACAACGATGTCTTCGCCGGGGTGAACCTCAAGCCGAACGTGGCCTGGTCCCATGACGTCTCGGGTTACTCGCCTGGCCCAGGTGCCAACTTCGAGGAAGGCCGCAAGGCCATCAGCCTGGGCCTGGACGCCGAGTACCAGAACACCTACACGGCGAGCCTTTCCTACACCAACTTCTTCGACGGCAAGTACAGCACCGTGGACGACCGCGACTTCGTGGCCCTCAGCTTCGGCGTGAACTTCTAAGAACACTGATCCAGGACGACAACAATGAACAAGACCAGAAGTCTGCTCAAAGCCGGTGTACTGGGGCTGTCCCTGCTGGCCACCAGCGTGATGGCCGCGGTGTCCGCCGACGAGGCCGCCAAGCTGGGCGCCAGCCTGACCCCGATGGGGGCGGAAAAGGCCGGTAACGCCGATGGCTCCATCGGCCCGTGGGAGCCGCTGTCCAAGACCGCGGGCAGCGCCGATGCCAAGGGCTTTTTGTCCGACCCCTATGCCAGCGACAAGCCGCTCTACACCATCACCGCGCAGAACGTCGACCAGTACAAGGACAAGCTGTCCCCAGGCCAGGTGGCGATGTTCAAACGCTACCCGGACACCTACAAGATCCCGGTGTACAAGACCCACCGCGGCGCGACCGTGCCTGATGAAGTGTTCGCCGCCATCAAGGAAAACGCCACCAAGACCACCCTGGTCGAAGGCGGTAACGGCCTGAACAACTTCCGCACCGCCATTCCGTTCCCGATCCCCAAGAGCGGCCTGGAGGTGATCTGGAACCACATCACCCGTTATCGCGGGGGCAGCGTGACGCGCCTGGTCACCCAGGCCACGCCGCAGCAGAACGGCTCCTACAGCCTGGTGTACTTCCAGGACCAGTTCGTCTTCCGTGACCGGATGAAGGACTACGATCCGAACAACCCGGGCAACATCCTGTTCTACTTCAAGCAGAAGGTCACGGCCCCGGCGCGTCTGGCGGGCACCGTGCTGCTGGTCCACGAGACCCTCGACCAGGTCAAGGAACCGCGCAAGGCGTGGATCTACAACGCCGGCCAGCGCCGCGTGCGCCAGGCGCCACAGGTGTCCTATGACGGCCCGGGTACTGCCGCCGACGGGCTGCGTACCTCCGACAACCTGGACATGTACAACGGTGCGCCGGACCGTTACGACTGGAAGCTCGAGGGCAAGAAGGAGCTGTACATCGCCTCCAACAGCTACAAGCTCGACTCGCCCACCCTCAAGTACGCCGACATCCTCAAGCCGGGGCACATCAACCAGGACCTGGCCCGTTACGAGCTGCGCCGAGTGTGGCATGTGGTCGCGACCCTCAAGCCTGGACAGCGGCACATCTATGCCAAGCGTGACTTCTACATCGACGAGGACACCTGGCAGGCTGCGGTGATCGACCAGTACGACGGGCGTGGCCAGCTGTGGCGGGTGTCGGAAGCCCACGCCCAGGACTACTACAACGTGCAGGTGCCGTGGTACACCCTGGAGACCATCTATGACCTGCAATCGGGCCGCTACCTGGCGCTGGGCATGAAGAACGAAGAGAAGCGTGCCTACGACTTCGGCTTCAGTGCCAGCAAGAGCGACTTCCAGCCGGCGGCACTGCGCCAGGATGGGGTGCGCTGAGGTTTGGTTTTGGGTAACAGCCGGGGGCCGCTTCGCGCCCCTTTCGCGGCACAAGGCCGCTCCTGCAGGTTCCGCGCCGATTTGAGGCAAGCGGTGTGCCTGTAGGAGCGGCCTTGTGCCGCGAAAGGGCTGCAAAGCAGCCCCAATACATGTGCCCACCATTCATGCATCCGATCGCTACCCATTTCCGCCATCGGCTTTGTTTCTTTTTGTTGTAGTCTTTTTCGCGCCATCCGCAGCCATCATCTTCAAATGCGCTGCGTTACCGGCTAGTCTCGCAACAATCCGTACCCCGCCGTAGTCCTCCACCCAGAACGAGCCGGCCATGACAGACCTGTCCCGTACGCATGGATTTGCCAGTCAGGCCTTGGGCCTGTCGGACGGGCGTTTCTTCCGGCCTCCGTTGCCGGACGGCCATGTTTCCCGGCCGCGGCTGTGCCAGCGGCTGCAGGCCGGTCTCAATGGACGTCTGCTGCTGGTCAACGCGCCAGCCGGCTTCGGCAAGAGCTCCCTGGCCATCGAGTTCTGTCAGGCACTGCCTTCCCATTGGCGAAGCCTGTGGCTCGGCCTGAGCCAGCGCGATGCAGACCCGGGCCGCTTCCTCGAGCGCCTGCTCGAAGGCCTCCAGCAGTTCTGCCCCGCCTTGGGTGGCCAGGCCATGGGCTTGCTGAAGATGCGCCAGCGGCACCAGCCGTTCGCCTTCGAGCAATGGCTGGACGGCCTGCTCGACGAGCTTGCTCTGTACCTGCAGCCAGACGCTCCCTTGTTACTGGTGCTGGACGACTACCACCTGGCCCAGGGGCCGGTGCTGGACCGCTGCCTGCAGTTCTTCCTCAACCACCTGCCCACGGGGTTGGTGCTGCTGGTCACCAGCCGCCAGCGGCCGGACTGGCACCTGGCGCGGCTGCGGCTGTCGCGCCAGTTGGTCGAGCTCAACGAGCAGGACCTGCGCCTAACGCCCGACGAAGCCCTGGCAGTGATCGGCCGCCAACCCACGGGCCTGCGCGGCCAGGCCCTGGACAACCTGATCCAGCGCAGCGACGGTTGGGTCGCCGGGCTGCGCTTCTGGCAACTGGCGGCCAGCGAGTCCGGCGAGAACAACGCCTTGCCCCAGGCCTTGCACGGCGGCGAAGGGCTGATTCGCGACTATTTGCTTGAAGAGGTCATCGAGATCCTGCCTGCCCACGTGCAGGCGTTTCTCTACGACACCGCCTGTCAGGAGCGCTTCTGTGCGCCACTGTGCGACGCGCTGCGCGAGCGTGAGGACAGCGCCGGCGTCCTGCGCTACCTGCAGGCTCACCAGGTGTTTCTGGTGCCGCTGGACGAGCACGGCCACTGGTTCCGTTACCACCACCTGTTCTCCGACCTTTTGCGCAGCCGTCAGGCCAGCCAGCCCCTGGGAGCCCTGCACCTGCGGGCGTGCCGTTGGTTCCAGGCCCAGGGGCTGCTTGACGAAGCCGTGGAGCAGGCGTTGCGCGCAGGTCACCTGGACGTGGCCGCCGACCTGGTGCAGAGCCTGTCCGAAGAGCAACTGCTGGCCGAGCAGAACGTCGGCATGCTACTGCGCTGGAAGATGGACCTGCCCGACAGCTTGCTGATCAGCACCCCGCGCCTGATCGTGCTGTACAGCTGGGCCCTTGGCCTGGCGTGCCAGCTGGATGCGGCCGAGGAACTGGCGGCCCATCTGAGCCGCTTCCTCCCGGCGCCTTCGGCCACGGCGCAGAAGTCCATGCTCGCCCAGTGGCTTGCGCTGAGCGGTGTGATCGCGCGCGGGCGGGGCGATCGTCAGCGCACCTTGGCCTACTGTGTCGAGGCGCTGCGCAGCCTGCCCTACAAGCGCTACGGCCAGCGTCTGGTGTGCCTGTCGACGCTTTCCAACCTGGCGATCGCCGACGGCGATTTCTGGCGGGCCCGTGGTTGGAACCGCGAGGCCCTGGAGCTGGCGCGCCGTGTCGGCAATCCCTTGTTCGAGGCCTTGGCCCACTACGACCGGGCGCGGGTCCTGCATGCCCGGGGCGAGGTGCTGCGTGCCCAGGATGAAGTGCGCCAGGGCCTGCAGCGTCTGCAAGGGCTGTCGGCCCAACGCCTGTACGCCGTGCGCGCCCGGCTGACCCTCTACGAGGGGTATCTGCTGGTCACGCGCCTGCAGCCTGTCCAAGGCCGTGCGCGCTTGCGCGCGGGGCTCAGCGAGGCAAGGGCCTGCCGCGATATCAGCGTGCTGATCGGCCACTGCGTGATCGCCTCGCTCGATGGCCGTGAAGGGCGTTTCGCCGACGCCTTCGCCGAACTGGCCGAAGCGGAGCGGTTGATGCATATCTGGGATGTGCCGCCGGTCTTCTACCTGGCCATGATCACCTTGGTGAAGTGCGAGCTGTGGCTGGCCCAGGGGCGTACTGACCTGGCCGGCTCCTGGCTGCTGCGCCTGGGCCAGACCTACGGCGGCGAGAAACCGGCGGCAGCACCGGAATTCCACCCGCTGCTGGCGTTGCATATCGAGTTGCAGCAGTCGCTGCTCGAGCCGGTGCTGGCGCGGCCTCAAGACGCGATGGAGCGCCTGCGCGCCCTGGTCGCCCGTGGCCAGGCCAGTGGTGGCATGATGCTAGTCGTCAGTGCCTTGTGCCAGTGGATTGCCCTGTTGCTGGCCGAGGGCCAGGAGCCGGAGGCGGCAGCCTTGCTGCCCCAGGCGCTCGAGGCCGCTCAAGGTGGGGTGCTGCAACCCTTCCAGCGCTTGCTCGAGCAGCAACCCCACTGGCTGCGTGAACAACTGGTGGCGCGCCCGGCGTGCCTGGTCCAGACGGACCTGCTCTCGCGCCTGCCGCGTCCGGCGGCGGTCAATGAAAGCATCGAAGCACTCAGCGGGCGTGAGCGGGCGGTGCTCGAACTGATCGCCCAGGGCTGCTCGAACCAGCAGATCAGCGAACGGCTGTTCATCTCCCTGCATACCGTCAAGACCCACGCCAGCCACATCAACAGCAAGCTCGGTGTGGAGCGGCGTACCCAGGCCGTGGCCAAGGCCAAGAGCCTGGGGTTGCTTGCCTGATGGCTGACTGACCGGGATAATGGCTTGTTGATATCATTGATGGCGCTGTCTATTCCGGGCTCATCTTTCCTGTCTCGCTGCCGATACGCTGATCGGCGGTACGCATCGCCACGGACCATTTTCCAACTCTTGCCAATACAGGGTCGTGTTGATGCTGCAGTACGGGCAAAAAAGCTTTCTGATCGTCGACGACTTCACCGACTTTCGCACCTCGACCCGCTCCATGCTCCGAGAGCTGGGCGTACGCGACGTGGACACCGCCGACAGCGGCGAGCAGGCCCTGCGCATGTGCGTGCAGAAGCGTTACGACTTCGTCCTGCAGGACTTCCACCTGGGCGATGGCAAGAAGAACGGCCAGCAAGTGCTCGAGGACCTGTTGCTGGACAAGCTGATCAGCCATGAATGCGTGTTCATCATGGTCACCGCCGAGAGCAGCCAGTCCATTGTCCTGAGCGCCATCGAGCACGAGCCCGATGCCTACCTGACCAAACCGTTCAACCGGGTCGGCCTGGCCCAGCGCCTGGAAAAACTGGTACAGCGCAAGACCCTGCTCAAGCCGATCCTCCAGGCCCTGGACCGCGCGCGCCCGGCCGAAGTGCTGACGGCCTGTGCCGAGCTGTGCAAGAAAGATCCACGCTTCGCCCCGTTGTGCCTGCGCTATCGCGCCGATGCACTGCGTGACCTCAACCGTTTCGAAGAGCTGGAGAAGTTCCTTACCAGCATTCTTGCCAGCCGCCCTCAGCCGTGGGTCTATGCCGCCCTGGGCAGCCTTCTGCACAAGCGTGGTCAGCATGCCCAGGCCCAAGGCGTCTATGAGCAGGCGCTGAAGGCCTTCCCGATCATGCCGGGGCTGTACGACGGCATGGCTGAAGTGCTGGTGGCCCAAGGCGAGAGCAAGCGTGCCCAGCACATGCTCGAAGAGGCCGTGCGCCTCTCGCCCCTGGCGGTGCGCCGGCAGGCGGCCCTGGGCAAGCTGGCGCTGGACAACGAGGATTTCGACAGCGCCTCCAAGGCTTATCGCCATGCGGTCAACCAAGGGCAGAGTTCGCGCTACAAGGACCCGGAAAGCAACCTGGGCCTTGTCCAGGCGCTGATGAACAAGAACGTCGGCAATGGCCTGGATGCCCGGACCCGCGTCGAGATCAACACCGTGCTCAGCGAAGTGGCCAAGGAGAACGTCGAGGACCAGGGGCTGCAGGTCCGTGCGCGTTTGATGAAGGCGGCCAGCCTGCAGCAGGCTGGCGACGAGGAGACCGCGAGCAAGCTTACCGAGCAGGCCCTGCAGCGTCTGGAGAAAATGGACCAGTTATTCTCGGTCGAGGCAGCCCTGACCGTCGCCAAACAGTTGAACCAGCTCGGCCAGGCGTCGGCCGGCGCCAGCATCCTCAAGGGCTGCGTGGAAACCTACGGCGACGACCCCAAGGTCATGCAGAGCGTGGCCAAGCTCACCGACGACCCAAGCGTGCTTGGCGCCGTCACCGAGGCGGTCGACCTCAACCGCCAGGGGGTGCGCAGCTACCAGGCCGGTCAGCTCAACGAGGCGCTGGAGATGTTCCGTCGGGCGCTGTCGCTGCAGCCCAAGAACATCAGCATCGCCCTCAACACCGCCCAGGCGCTGCTGCGCATCGGTGGCGAGAGCCCCGCGCCTGCGCTCATGCAGGAGTGCCGCAACTGCCTGCAAAGTGTCGCCGGCATCCCCGCCAGCGACAGCCGCTATGATCGCTACCGCAAACTGCATATCCGGGTCTTCGGCGCATGAATCGAGACGAGCAGGGGCTGGACTTCTCCGCGGTGATCGCCTCCACCGTACATGACATGAAGAACTCGCTGTCGGCCCTGATCCAGGCCCATGACCAATGGTTGGCGCGCCTGCCCGAGGTGCTGCACGGCGGCAGCGAGCAGGGCGTGATCGAACACCAGTTCCACCACTTGAACGGCATGCTGGTGCAACTGCTGGGGCTGTACAAACTGGACATCAACCAGTTGCCGGTCTGTCCGGACTACCACGAGCTGGAAGATTTCATCGAAGCCCAGCTCGCCGCCCAGCAGGAAGTGCTCGAACATCGCGATATCCTCGCCACCTGGCGTATCGACACCGAAAACCCGCTGGGCTTCTTCGACCGCGAGCTGGTCGCCTCGGTGGTGGGCAACGTCCTCACCAATGCCATCCGTCATGCCGGCCATGCCTTGGTGATCGGCATCGAGGAAGTGGGGGAGCAACTGGTGATCAGCGTCAACGACGACGGTCCGGGTTATCCACAGCGCATGCTCGAACGCCAGCAGGACTATCTCCAGGGCATCGATTCGCGCACGGGCAGCACCGGTCTTGGCCTGTATTTCGCCGCCCGCATTGCCGCGCTGCATGAGCGCGATGGCGTGCGCGGGCGGATCGAGATTGCCAATGGCGGGGTGCTGGGGGGCGGGTTGTTCCGGTTGTATTTGCCCTGAGCCGACAGCATTGGGACTGCTTTGCAGTCCTTTCGCGACGCAAGGCCGCTACAGGGATTGCGTGACGTCTGTAGGCGCGGCCTTGCGTCGCGAAAGGGCCGCAAAGCGGCCCCTCGATTTTTCTTGTATGGTTGTTGCCGACCGCAAGCACAACCAAGGCCCCCATGAACCCGCTATCGCCCGCCCTCATCCGCGAAACCTTCCCCGTCGGCCCCTTGCAGTGCAACTGCACCCTGATCGGCGATCCGGTCAGCAAGAAGGCAATCGTCGTCGATCCGGGCGGTGACCCGGAGAAGATCCTCGCTCGCCTGCTGGCTCATGGCCTCACCTTGGTGAGCATCATCCACACCCATGCCCACTTCGATCACTTCCTCGCTTCAGGCAAGCTCAAGGAGCTGACCGGCGCGACCTTGCACCTGCACAAGGACGACCAGCCGCTGTGGGACAACCTGCAGATGCAATGCCAGATGTTCGGCGTGCCCTATACGCCCGTGCCATCGCCGGACCGCTGGCTGGGCGACGACGAGGAGCTGGCCTGTGGCTGTGGCGTGGCGTTGCATACGCCGGGGCACACGCCAGGTTCGATGAGCTTCTGGTTCGCCGACGCCAAGCTGCTGATCGCGGGCGACACGCTGTTCCGCCGAGGAATTGGCCGTACCGATTTGTGGGGTGGGGACCAGCGAGCTATCGTTCGTTCCATCAAAGAGCGGCTCTACCGCTTGGATGAAGAGGCGATCGTGGTGACCGGCCATGGTCCGGATACCCGCCTGGGCGATGAAATGCGCGAAAACCCGTTCGTGCGCGCATGAGGTTTCATGGAATTATTCCGCCTCGCCTCGGTCCAAGGCTGGCATAGGGCTATCTATGACCTGTGCAATTTCGAAAATCTGTAGGAGCTTGTCCATGTTCACCATGCGTCGTCTGATTATCGTCGCTACCGCCGCTGCCCTGATGACCGGCTGTGCCGGCCAGAACCCCTATGACAGCCAGGGCCAGGCGCAGGGCTCCACCGGGATGAGCAAAACCGCCAAGTATGGCGGTCTGGGCGCGCTGGCCGGTGCCATCGCCGGTGCCGCCATCGACCACAACAACCGTGGCAAGGGCGCGCTGATCGGTGCCGCCGCGGTGGGTGCCGCCGCTGCCGGCTACGGTTACTACGCCGACAAGCAGGAAGCCGAGCTGCGCGCCAAGATGGCCAACACCGGCGTCGAGGTACAGCGCCAGGGTGACCAGATCAAGCTGATCATGCCGGGTAACATCACCTTCGCGACCGATTCGGCGAACATCTCCCCAAGCTTCTACTCGCCGCTGAACAACCTGGCCAACTCGTTCAAGCAGTTCAACCAGAACACCATCGAGGTGGTCGGCTTCACCGACAGCACTGGCAGCCGCCAGCACAACATGGACCTGTCCCAGCGTCGCGCCCAGGCCGTCAGCAGCTACCTAACCTCCCAGGGTGTCGACGCATCGCGCGTGACCGTGCGCGGCATGGGTCCGGACCAGCCGATCGCCAGCAACGCCGACGCCAATGGCCGTGCCCAGAACCGCCGTGTCGAGGTCAACCTCAAGCCGATTCCGGGCCAGCAGTACGACCAGCAGGGCACTGTGCAGCAGTACCCGTAAGCGTCAGATTCAAAATAGCTGGGGCTGCTGCGCAGCCCTATCGCGGGCAAGCCCGCTCCCACAGGTTTCTGTGCTGCCTTGACGGTTGGCGCAAATCCTTGTGGGAGCAACTGTCTTGCTCAATTTCTAAAAGCTGACGAGATCCCTGTTGGAGCGGGCTTGCCCGCGAACACGGGCGAAGCCCGTGCCATCCAACGGCGTGTCTTCTTCGTGGGTAAACCC
>Ga0153917_1000249_pt1 | contig 44025 bp, 41 predicted proteins | sample TSFL001MetaG_FD_104695 | JGI IMG/M metagenome (GOLD analysis project Ga0153917, IMG submission 104695) | Attine ant fungus gardens microbial communities from Florida, USA - TSFL001 MetaG | ecosystem: Host-associated > Fungi > Mycelium > Unclassified | place: USA: Florida, Paynes Creek Historic...
TGTACGAGGTGTATTCTTTCGCCTTTTCATCTAACCCGGCCACAATATCTTGCTGTGTTTTTTGCCCGCAGGCAGAAAGAATAAGAACAGCAAGCAGTCCCGTTAAAAGCAAAACAAAGCTTTTTCTCACCTTTTTCAACCCCTTTTTCTCAATTGATGTAAAAGGAAGAAATCGCTTGTTTGACTTTAACGGTACGCTCGGTACACGTTTAGGCAGAACAGATGCGTACCATAAAAGCCTCAAACAACTTGTCTCCCTTAATGCACTATCAAATATATGAGTGGGGTTTCCCTAATATGCAGACTAGCTTGACAACCTTTCAATCACAACCTGCGCGGCAGCGTATTCTTTTGTGTGAGTGATTGATACGTGAACGGCGGCCTGGCTCAGTTTGGTACAAATGATGTAGGGCTTGCCATTTTGGTCTTTCCTAATTTCAATGTCCTGAAAGCTGAGCTGCCTCCCTATACCGGTGCCAAATGCTTTCGAGAACGCTTCTTTTGCCGCGAATCTGCCTGCGAGAAATTCGATTTTTCTTTTCTCTGAAAGCTCACGGTATTGGTCAAGCTCGCTTCGCGTCAAAATCCGCTCGGCAAACCTTTTCTGGCGTCCAGCCATAGAGGCGATCCGTTTAAGCTCGGTAATATCCAGTCCAATGCCGTAAATCATGTATGATAACCTCCTTTGCGTACGTACTATTTAAATGGTTTGTCTCATAAACGTGTTACTATAGATATACCAAAATGAAGAAAAGGGGCTCGGAATGTTTATACGGACTGAAAATTTTCAAACGTTTATCAGGCTTTATCCCGTTGTCACCTTTATATTGGCTTTGCAAGCTGTTCTCTGGCTGTTTTTTTCACTTCCTGTCCATTCAGTCGTTTTATGGAGGGATACTGTCGCAGGCTATAATCTAGGTGTCGCTAACGGTGAATGGTGGCGACTGATCACACCGATTTTGCTGCACGCCGGGTTCACACATCTGCTGTTTAATTCCATGTCCATCTTTTTATTTGCCCCGGCTTTGGAACGCATGTTGGGAAAAGCGCGTTTCCTTCTTGTGTACGCCGGCTCCGGCATCATCGGCAATATCGGCACGTATGTTACTGAGCCGCTTGATTACGTGCATGTCGGGGCTTCAGGCGCCATTTTCGGGCTATTCGGCGTGTACCTGTTTATGGTTCTTTTTCGGAACGAGCTAATTGGGCAGGAGCATTCCAAAATGATCATCACACTGCTTGCATTTGCCGTTCTCATGTCGTTTATCAACTCCAATATTAACATGATGGCTCATCTGTTTGGACTATGCGGCGGGTTTCTTCTTTCGTTTTTGTGTGTGCAAAAAAAAGAGCGGCGGTATTAACCGTCCGCTTTTTCATATGAGTACCAGTTTAAAATGAAGGCTGCATCCTCTTCACCTACATCCCTCACCGTTAATTCTTCCATGTGGCTCGATGATTTCACTGAAGTAGAAATGGTATACAGGCGGCCTTTCTTTTGGAAATAGGATTGGCTGAACTTGCAAACCTGCATTCGTTTTTTCAGTACAATGGCAGTTGTTCTGCCTATAAATCTTGACGTCAGCTGCAGACGGTTTCCGTTGATTGTCCACGCAGCGTCTTTATACGCGAGATAACCGAAAAGCAATTCAATCGGCAGCAGGATGACCGACAGATAGCCCCATGGCTGAAAGAAGATACATAATGGGATGATCAAAAAGAGTGAAAAAATGACAGAACGGAACAAATAGCGTTTCAACGCGCGCCGCGGCAGGCGGCGGCAGTTTTCTTCCAGCGTGTATTCCGGCGTAAATGTTCGGAGCATGTACGGAAGCTTTTTTTTATGAATCATTGGAAAGAGAATGGTCAAAGCGCCTTCTTCTTTTTCCCGGTCGCCGCCGCCCGCACTGACGATGGACACCGTTACAAAGCCGAAAAGCTGGCGGATGATATTTTCTTTTATTTTAATGGCTTGTATTTTTCGCAGCGGTATCGTGACTTGATGTTTTTCAATAATTCCTCTTGAAATCACCAGTTCCTGCTCTTTTTTTATGATTTGAAAGTTCGCGTATCTAAACATCATGCCCGCAATGCTGAAAATCCAGGCGATAAATAAACCGATAAAAATGAGTACCGCGTAAATACCGATGCTGGCGTGCTGAAGGAATGAAAACTTATCGAATAACCAATCCATCGGCAACACTTCATCAAGCTGGGAAATCAGCGCAAATACAGCGGAGATAATGACTCCGATTCCGCCGGAGGTAGAAGCGGCCATGAGCAATTCTTTCGCGTTCATGCGATAGTGCTCTTGCACCTCAACGGCCGGCCCCAACTCCTCTTCAGCTTCAAGCTGTTCTTCATCAAGTTCATTTTCTCGTTTTTGCGCTTTTTTCTTAAAGACAGCTTCTTTGATGCGTTCGGCTTCTTCAACAGAAATAGCAGAAAGGACGGCTTCTGCCTCCTTGCCTCCGCCTGCTGTTTCAATTTGCAGCTTCACAAGCTTAAAGATTTGCTGGACAAGGCCCGCGCTCGTATTCATCGTTTGAATCCGATCAATCGATATGTATCGCTTTTTCGTAACAAATAAGCCTTCTTCGATTCTAAATTCATCATCTTCAATTCGATAGGTAAACCTTCTCCATTTGATGATGCTTGCCGCTACAAGCCAGATGAACAGCACACCGAGCGCAATGGCTCCGTAAAAACGGACAGTATGGTTTGAATTGACGATATACACAAAAAAGAATGGCAGAATGATATTTTTTATTGTTTGAATAATGGTATGGCATAAATTCAAAATGACTGCTGCCGGGTGCAGGCGTTTCGGTTCAGACATCATCGTCAGTCACCCTTGCCAGACGGGAAATGGAGTCTCTCAGCCGGTCCGCTTCCTCCATCTCTAAAGCGGGGATCGAATGAACGGTCGCAGCCGTGGAAATTTTCACCGTTGCCAGATTGTATTTTTTCAATAATGGCCCTTGCGACGTATCAACGTGCTGAACCCTGACCATCGGGACAATCACACGTGTCACCACAAAAATACCTGACTGAATATCTATTTCATGCTCATGGACTTCATATCGCCACACCTTATGACGGACCTTCGGAATAAGAAAGACCGTCACAATCGATCCCAGCAGCCAAACCGCGCCGAGCACGCCGCTGATCCAGTACGGCCAATGAAAATAATAGCTTAACACTGCAACTGCTATGACAATAAGCAAGCAAACAGCGGATATGATGATCTCTTGAAGTCGCCAAACCTTTAATCCGTCTGGACTGATTTGATTTTTTGGCTGCTCTCTCAAAAATACCTACCTCCCTTTTTTTCGTCGTTATTTATACGTCTCTTTTACAGAAAGGTTTCATTCTTAAGCATACAGAGAAAAATAGCTTCCGTCAGCTGAAAGTTTGCTGAATAACAAATCGCGAACATAAAAAAGCCCAAAACATCATGTTTTGGGCTCTGAATCGATCAAATTAGTAAGATTTTTTCTGGCGTCTGTCACCTGAAGAACGGCGATCGTTTGAACGCTTTTTGTCGTAGGAAGAACGGTTGTTGCTTTTCCCTTTTCCTCCGCGGTAGCCGCCGCCTTGACCGTCTCTGCGTTTAGAAGAGCGCTGGTTCTTGTAGCGTTTGCTGACCATCGGCGCTTCGTCTGTTAAGCGAACCGGTGTGTCGTCTGGCTCTTTTGTAGCCATTTTGATAGCCGCCGCAACCACAGTTACTGCATCATGATCTTCAAGCAGCTCAGCTGCCGCTGTCATGTAGAAGTTCAGGTTGTTTTCACTGATTGTCGTGCGAAGACGTTCAACAGTAACCTGCTGCTGGCCTTCTAACGCTTCATCAAGTGTAGGCTCCTTCATGCGGTCCATTTTGCGTTTTGTTGTTTGTTCAATTGCGCGAAGCATGCTTTTTTCACGCGGTGTAATAAACGTCATTGCCATACCTGTTTTTCCTGCACGGCCCGTTCTTCCGATACGGTGAACGTAGCTTTCAGGATCTTGAGGCACGTCAAAGTTGTACACGTGTGTTACGCCTGAAATATCAAGTCCGCGAGCGGCAACATCAGTTGCGACAAGAACTTCGATTGCGCCTTCTTTGAATTTACGAAGCGCAACCATACGTTTCGCCTGCGTTAAGTCACCGTGAATTCCTTCAGCTGCATACCCGCGAAGGTTCAGGGCTTCAGCCAGCTCATCGACACGGCGTTTTGTACGTCCGAATACGATCGCAAGCTCAGGAGACTGAATGTCAAGAAGGCGAGTCAGTGTATCGAATTTTTTGCGTTCTTGCACTTCCAAATAGAACTGCTGAATGTTAGAAACCGTCATTTCTTTCGCTTTTACTTTTACATGTTCCGGCTCAGTCATAAAGCGCTCTGCGATGCGTTTGATCGGCGCAGGCATCGTGGCAGAGAACAGAAGTGTCTGATGCTCGCTCGGCACGTTTGAAAGGATAGATTCAATATCGTCAATGAATCCCATGTTCAGCATTTCATCCGCTTCATCCATTACAACAGTATTTACATTGTTTAAACGAATTGTGCGGCGGTTGATGTGGTCAAGAAGACGGCCAGGTGTTCCGACAATAATATTCGGATTCTTCTTTAACGCCCGGATTTGTCGTCCAATATCCTGTCCGCCGTAAATAGGAAGAACCTTCGCACGTTTATCTTGTCCGATTTTATATAATTCTTCAGATACTTGAATGGCTAATTCACGGGTTGGCGCGATTACGATTGCTTGAATATTAGGAGACTCGGGGTTAATTTTTTCAACAAGGGGTATACCAAACGCAGCTGTTTTACCTGTACCTGTTTGCGCTTGTCCAATGACGTCTTTATTTGAAAGTCCGAGCGGTATTGTTTGTGCCTGAATCGGTGTTGCTTCTTCAAATCCCATACGATTAATTGCTTTCATGAGATCAGAACTTAAATTAAAATCTTGAAACGTTATAGTCAAATTATTCAAACTCCTTCTAATTGCTGTTTCAGTAATGTCGTGATTTACCACTTATAAAACTGCCCTTTAGACAAAAAGGACAGGATCCATCCGTATACAAAGCCCGAATTACTTTAAGTTTTATCTTACCATTACACTATTTGTTTTTCAATAAGATGAGAAGCAGATCAGCATCTCGAATATGCCGGCTGCTTTTCCATCCGCTCCCAAGAATCCGGCGGAGAACTTCGGTCAGCGGATGAAAAGTCCGGACGAATATGTTCGTATCGCGAAATAACCTATATATATTGTATCATAGCCGCAGCCGGCCAGATATACATAATTTTCGGCCGGCATACATTAGTGTTTGCACATCATGTTATTTTATGATGCAATATGCGTTTTTTCGCAAAATATTTTCTTAGGAAAGCGGGCTCTCTATTAAATCTTTAACGATTTCTTCAAGCTTCATACCTCTGGACGCTTTGAATAAAATCAAATCGCCTTTTGATGCGTTTTCCTTCACAGCTTGGAGGAGATCTTTTTTCTCAGTGTAGTGGCTGACGCGGTCTTTCCCAAAGTGTTTCAGGGCGCCTTCCGCGATAAAAGCTCCCAGTTTTCCGTACGTAAAGACGCGGTCAATTTTCTCAGGGCTGATCACAGCGCCGCACTCTTTATGGAACGTTTCTTCAAGATCACCGAGTTCAAGCATATCACCGAGCACGAGCATTTTTTTGCCGTAGCCTTCGAGGCTTTCTGTCAATTGAATTGCAGCTTTCATGGAAGTCGGGCTCGCATTATAAGCGTCATTGATTATCGAAAGGCCACTGTCTGTTTTGATGAGTTCAAGTCTCATCCCGGTTACCTTTAGGCCGCTCAGTCCTTTTGCCGCACCCTCAGGCGTGATGCCAAAATAAGCCCCTGCAGCAATCGCAGCCATGGCGTTCATCACATTGTGCTTGCCGAGTATCGGAATAAAAAACGTTTTTTCTATCCCTTTGATTGTAAAATGGGTTCCTTCCTCGCTCTGGCTGACATCCTGAAGCTGATAATCATTATGCGCTCCCGTACCGTACGTTTTCGTCTGGCAGCTGTATGCATTTTGAAGAAGCGGTTCGTCCCCGATATAAATCAGCACTCCGTCTTCTTTAAGCCCGTTAATGATTTCAAGCTTCGCCTCCGCGATGCCCTCTCTAGAGCCAAGGTCTTGCATATGCGATTCGCCGATATTCGTAATCACTGCCGCATCCGGGTTTGCCAGGCGGCTCAAGAGGTCAATTTCTCCTTTGGCGCTCATTCCCATCTCCAATACGGCGATCTCCGTATTTTCAGGCATCGCTAAAACCGTCAACGGCAAACCGATATGATTATTGAAGTTTCCTCCTGTTTTGTGGACACGGTACTGGGTCCCCAGTACGGCGTGAATCATATCTTTTGTTGTCGTTTTGCCATTGCTTCCGGTTACTCCGATGACACGCGTGCCAAGCTCCTGCAAATATGCTTTTGCAAGCTTCTGAAGTGCGGTAAGGGTATCATCCACTAAAATGACGGCGTGATTCTCGGGCGGATTTGGCTCTGACCGATCCCAAAGAACGGCCGCTACACCGGCTTCAAAAGCCTGCTCCACAAAAGCGTGGCCGTCAAAACGTTCCCCTTTCAGCGGAATGAAAAGCTGATGTTGTTCCAGTTTTCTTGTATCAGTTGCCACTCCATGAATGACTGTTTGTTCATATTTCGGATTTGTCAGTGTGCCATTGACCATTTCGGCAATGTTTTTTACTGTTCGCTTAATCAAGTAAGGTCCCTCTCTTTCTTTTGTATATACGGGAAAAAACACTGCCCTTTTACCGGCAGTGTCCTTCTTCATTAGAATGTATGCTTAATCAATTGTTTTTCAGCGTGGCGTTCTTTTGCAAGCTCCACAAGCTGTTCAATCAGGTCAGCATATTCCACTCCGGCTTCTTTCCAGAGCAGCGGGAACATGCTGAATGGTGTAAAGCCAGGCATTGTGTTGACTTCATTGATCAGAACTTCGCCGTCAGCTGTCAGGAAAAAGTCCGCTCTGACGAGTCCTGAACCATCGATCGCTTTAAACGCTTTGATCGCCATCTCACTGATTGTTGCGTATTCCTCATCGGTCACAATCGCCGGAATCATCAGATCAGTATCTCCATCCTCATATTTCGCTTTATAATCGTAGAAATCTGTCTTCGGTGCGATTTCTCCCACAACAGAGCATTTAGGATCGTCATTTCCAAGAACGCCGATCTCGATCTCACGGCCGTTAATTCCTTCTTCAACGACGACTTTGCGGTCATATTGGAAAGCAAGCTCAAACGCTTTTTGCAGTTCTTCACGGTTTCGGCATTTGCTGATTCCGACACTTGAGCCGAGGTTCGCCGGTTTTACGAAGCAAGGGTAGCCTAATTCCTTTTCAACCTGCTCACAGCTTTCTTTCGGAGAACGAGTCCAGTCTTTCTTAAGGAAAGCTGCGTATTTAGCCTGAGCAAGGCCGGCCTGCGCAAATAAATGTTTCATGACAACTTTATCCATGCCAGCTGAGGAAGCAAGCACTCCGTTGCCGACATAAGGAATGTTCAACAGCTCAAGCATTCCCTGGATCGTACCGTCTTCTCCGTTCGGTCCGTGGAGGAGCGGGAATACGACGTCGATGGCTTCATTTTGCTGTGACACTTCCTGCGGAAACATCTCCTGGTTCAAGGCAGCTGGAGAAAAAGCACTGCCTCCTTGCTCAAATTGAAGCATTTTCACATTTGAAACAGGCTCAGTTAAACGGGCGCCTCTTACCCATTCGCCTTTTTCTGTTATATAAATCGGATGTATATCAAACTTCTCAGTATTTAGCGCTTTGATTACAGCCAGAGCTGTCTGCAGGGAAACATTATGTTCTGCCGACTTTCCTCCGTACACTAATCCTAGACTTGTTTTCAATGGATACTCCCCCCACTACAATTCATCTTTACTATCTTATCACTTTCACCGGAAAATGATCTAATTATTTTTGGGCATGCTGATGTTGAATGCATTTGTATGTAATTCCTTTTTATTTTATATTAAAATGGCATTGAAAAGGAGATGTGACATATGAAAAAAATCACGACAAACGAACAATTTAATGAACTGATTCAATCTGATAAAGAAATCATTGTAAAGTTTTATGCTGATTGGTGCCCAGACTGCACACGCATGAATATGTTCATCGGCGATATTTTGGAAGAGTACAACCAAAACGATTGGTATGAACTGAATAAGGACGAGCTTCCTGACCTGGCTGAAAAATACCAAGTAATGGGCATTCCCAGCCTGCTTATTTTCAAAAACGGTGAAAAAACAGCTCACCTTCACAGCGCCAATGCCAAAACGCCTGAAGAAGTGACTGAATTTTTATCTGAACATATAAGCTAATTCGTTAAACAGCCTTATTTTATGTCGTCGGGCTCTACATGAACATGAACATGAGTGACATCGTGTTCATGTTTTATTTTGTCTTCTACTTCATCAGCCACTCCATGACCTTCTTCTACTGTAAGCTTCGGATCAACCGTAATGACCATCTCGATATGAACTGTGCTGCCTAAATACCTCGCTTTCACATCCTTTAAGCGATGCACATTTTCGATCCTCCCGACGGTCTGTTTGTAGGGCTCAAGATCTTTTAAATGGAAGCCGTCTGTTAAAGAATGTGAAGCGTCTTTAAAGATATCCCACGCCGTTTTGCAAATGATGATGCCGATGATAAAAGCCGTTACCGGATCAATCCACGGCAGCTGCAGCTGGGACGAAAAAACACCGATAAACGCGCCGGCACTTACAAAAGCGTCTGATCTGCTGTCTTTTGCCGCTGCCATCAGGGCAGAGCTTTTAATGGATGCTGCCAGCCTTTTGTTATATAAATAGATGCCATACATAAACACAGCACTGCCTAACGCCGTCCATGCCGCGATAAGATTTGGCGTTTCCGTCGTGCCGCCCGCAATCGCTTTTCCTCCGCCGATTAATACTTCAATGCCGACTGCCATCATAATAAAAGACGCAATAAGAGACGAAATTGTTTCAGCCCGATAATGGCCGTATGGATGATCGCTGTCCGCCGGCCTTTGGGAAATCCGCAATCCTATGAACACTGCTAATGACGCAACAATATCTGTTCCATTATTTAACCCGTCTGCTCTCAGCGCTTCAGAATGATATAGAATCCCAATGACTAGCTTCACAACAGCAAGAATGACATATGCAAAAATATTGAGGAGCGCCCCTTTTTCTCCCTTTTTCAGATTTTCTGTCCGCTCCATTGAATACCAGCCTCCATTCTATTACATAGTATGGTTCAAAACATGAAAAATAGCAGAACAGCGTTCAATGAAGCGGGACATTTCGACAGTAATTATTGCCCGGGAAACTTTTTGTCGATTTGTTGAATGTTTGTAAATTGGCAAAGAATAGGACTGTTTTCGCCTTTACAGGCTATTGCGGACATTGTATACTGAGGTTAATTGATAATGATTATCAATATCGTTTGATTGGAGGTTGGTGACACAATGACACCTCAGTCTGCAGAAATCAGAAAAAAACAGCTCATTCATCTGTTAATACAGAATGGTATATACAAAAAGTCAAAGCGTCATCTGTATGAATTGTCGCTTTAGAAAGTGAATACAAACATGTCAGGAGGGAGCCGGAGCATGCCGAAGCGTAAAATAAAAACTTACCAACAGCTAATCCAGGAAAACAAAGAGGCGATTATGGGCAATCCAAAGCTGATGAATGTTATTTATGACAGGATCGACCGAAAGCATCAAAAAAATCTGCAAGAGCAAAACAATACATAAAAAGAGCCGGAAAGGCTCTTTTTTTTATGACTTAAACGCTTCTGCTGCCAGCTTGTGTATCACGGCGTCATCCATCGGCGGGTTGTGGAGACCGGCGCGCACATCACGGTAATAGCGCTGGAGCGGGTTGGTTCGTTCAAGGCTTTTGGCCCCGGCAATTCTCATCGCTTTATCAACAACAGACAGCGCAGCGTTTGTGACAATATGTTTCGCCGCACCGAGCTCGCTTGTCAAGTGTGGACGCCGCTCCGGATCGTCATACAATTGAGCGATATGGAAAAGAAAGTGTCTGGCATTAAGCAGTTCAAGCTCCATTTCGCCTGTCCTTTGCTGTACGGCCGGAACATCCTTGATCGGTCCCTTCAAACTGTTTGGAGAATACTCAGATGCGAATTGAACTGCATAGTCACGCGCAGCTTGAGCCACACCAAGATAAATCGCCGGAATATGAAGCAGCCAGCCATTCGGCTTAGCTCCACGAGGCCCTTGAAGCAATTCGACCAGCTTATTCTCTTCAAGCATGACTTCGTTCAGTACAAGATCATGGCTCCCTGTCGCCCGCATCGCCATCATATCCCACGTTTCTTCAATCGACAAACCGGGATCATCTTTATGAATGAGAAACACGCCTGTTGTTTGTTTGTCTTCAATCCATGCGGTTACTAAAAAATAATCCAGTGCTTGTGACATTGTCGTAAAGGTTTTTCTTCCGTTCACTGCCCATTTGCCATCCTTTTTGACGGCGTTTGTACCCGGACGCCCTCCTCTTGTCGGGCTTCCGGTTTTCGCTTCAGTCGCCGCCCTGTTAATGACGGCTCCGTTTTGGACTTCCTTGGCCACAAATGCAAATACGTTTTCATCCCAGCTGTTGCCTTCTCCAAGCTCCCCGATTACGCTCAAATGCCAGCCGATGCTAAGAGCCGTAGGAGCATCTCCCCGCGCAAGCCGCTCTTGAAACAGGAGCATATCGTAAACAGAAATGCCCCCTCCACCATGAGAAGCTGGCAATGTTAATGCCGTATAACCAGCATCACGCAGTTTTTGTATTTTCTCCACAGGAAAACGTCCCTGTTCATCATCTTCAGCAGCTGTTTGCTGAAATTCATCCGCAATCCGTCCGATTTTCTCCATCCATTGCCGTTGTTGATCGTTTTGTATAAATAATGACATCCGGCAGCCTCCCAAGTTTTAATTCCGATAAATTTAATATGTATTATAGATTTCCTGCCATTTTTCCGCAACTGTTAATCTTTTTGTCCAGTAAGAAAAACACGCTGTTCCCCTAGGGAACAGCGTGTTTACACAGGATTTGCATCCCGGTCTTGTTTCATGCCGAGATAAATCAGCATATATGTCAGGTAACCCATTGTCATCACCAGGCCGCCAAAGAAAAAGCTTGAGAAAATCGGCTCTTCAAAAGCGGTCACTGCAGCCAACACAATCCAGCTGGCATACAGATAGATGATAAAATAGCGAATGCCCGTCTTCATTTTATATATCATGTACAGCCCCACGAGAGAAAACAACCCTAGCGCGAGCCTGAAATAAACAAGATGTTCAAACTGAAACATGAATGACACAAATGAGAATCCAAGCAGCAATACGATCGGTAAAGCGGTAATAAAGTTCCTCAATCGAGACACCTCCGTCAGTACCTTTAGTATAAACCAAAATATCAAATGATATTGATTTACGTGAGCTTTTTCACAAAAATGTCATTCCTTGCCTTTAGACCCGAACATCACGTTTACAGAAGCACCACCAGCCAACGACAATGAAGAATATGGCATGTATGATGATGATCCCAATTGAAAACAATGGCGTCATGCCTGAAAACAACGCTGTCTGTCCGCTTCCGTATTGCGTAAAGTCAGTGTTCGCAAAAAGCAAAAAGCTGCCCCACTTGTTTTCAAACAACTTCATGAGCTGAACAAGTGTACTCGCTCCGTATAAAACGACAAAAGAAACAACAACTGCTACCGCGCTATTTCGGAAAAGCGAAGAACAAAGCAGGCCGAATAATCCCATCATCACGGCTTCAAGCCAGTTTGACCCGATCAGCGCCAAGGTGTTTATCAGCAATGTCTGTGATTCCGAGGTCACGGATGTGCCAAAAAACACGAGACCGAATAATAAAGCCAAAATGTAGTATGCCAAATACAAATAAAAGCTTACCATTACGACTGTGATTAATTTTGACCAAAAAACCTTTTGGCGTTTAACCGGCCGAATGAGCAGAAATTTGATCGTCTTTTTATCAAATTCCATCGAAATAATTGTTGCTGCAATCACGATCGTTAAAGCCTGCAGCAAAATGTTCAGGCTCGGTGTATACGATAAATAGCCGATGAAGTTTTCATCTGTCCCGGCACTGATGACAATCCGTTTAATGATCAATGCCATGAAGAATTGAAAGACAGCCATCAGGATCAGGGAAACCAAAGTGACCTTCCGATTAAAAAGTTTCATATGTTCATTCCAAATTAATTTAGACAAGCTCTTCTCCCTCCTCTTGATGAGCAGTCGTCGCTTTTATAAATTCGTCTTCCAGTGATTGCGTGTAAGGCGTAATGGAAAATACATTCAGACCTTGTCCGACAAGTGATCGGTTCAGCTCCGGAATGTTTTCTTTTGCTACCTCAACTACAATCGTCCCAGCTTGGCGCTCAGCTTGATATTGATTGCCTGTCAGCCAATTGAGCGCTTTTTCTTGCGGCTGCACTTCTATAATCGCTTTTTCTGTGGTTTGATCAGTTCCTTGTAAACGGACTTCCGCTTTGATCTCACCCTTTTGAATGATGATGACACGGTCGCACAGATCTTCAACCTCGCGCAATAAATGGGTGGCGAACAGGACTGCTGTTCCTTCCACTTCTGCGAGCTCCTTAATATGATCGCGAAAATCCTTCATCCCCGCAGGATCGAGGCCGTTTGTCGGTTCATCTAGAATGAGAAGCTTCGGCCGGTGAAGAATTGCCTGGGCGATTCCCAGACGCTGGCGCATCCCAAGGGAATAGGTTTTCACCTTATCATGAATTGCTGACGTCAGCCCGACACGTTCTACCACCTCATCAAGCCGTTCATCCGCTATTTTTTTGTGCATATTCGCAAAGTGCTTGAGGTTTTCCCAGCCTGTCAGGTACGGATAGAACTCAGGGTTCTCAACGATCGCTCCAACCGCTTCCATCGCTTTTTCAAACTCTGTATCATGCTGGAATCCGCTGATTGTCACGCTTCCGCTGTTTTGTTTTAGCAGCCCGACGATGATACGGATAAGTGTTGTTTTTCCAGAACCATTCGGACCGAGCAGACCGATGATTTCACCCTCCATGACGTCCATGCTGATCTGTTTTAAAATCGCTTTAGACCCAATCTTTTTATCTAGGCCTTCAATATGTAAAATCGGCTCAGCCATAAAGCCTTCCTCCTTTTTCGACCAAAAATAAACAGTGCCCAAAATTAGGCACTGTTTGTATTATAGCATTTGTTGCTTCCAAATGTTTGGTTAAACCGATAGAGTCGGCGTTTGCTCAGGCTGCTTATCCTTTTCGGTTTCTGTAATGATAACAGCGCAGGCCGCGTCACCTGTTGTGTTCACCACTGTACGGAGCATATCAAGCAAGCGGTCAATTCCAAGAATCAATCCGATTCCCTCGACAGGCAGGCCGACAGATTGAAGCACCATGGCTAGCATAATCAAACCGACTCCCGGAACACCAGCGGTTCCGACACTTGCCAGTACAGCCGTCAATATTACCATCAGCAGCTGCGTAAATGTCAGATCATGCCCGAACACCTGCGCAATGAAGACAGTGGCTACCCCCTGCATGATGGCTGTTCCGTCCATGTTAATTGTCGCACCGAGCGGCTGGACGAAGCTGCTGATCGGCTCAGGCACTTTTAATTTTCTCTGTGCCACATCCATGGATACCGGGAGTGTCGCATTGCTGCTGGAGGTACTGAACGCCACAACCATAACCTCTGAGAAATCTTTAAAGAACGTGATCGGGTTTCTTCTGGCTAGAAGCGCCACCGTAGATCCGTAGGTAACGACTGCATGTATCAGCAATGCAACGATTACCACAATCATGTACAATCCCATCGCTTTCATTGCACTGAATCCTTGGCTTCCGATAGCTGTCGCAATCAGACCGAATGTACCATACGGAGCGAACTTCATGACAAGATTCACCAAGTACATCATCAATTCATTTCCTTGTTCAACGACTTTGAGCAGCATATCCGCTTTTTTTCCGAGCATTGTAATCCCTAGTCCGACAAAAATGGCAAAAGCAATAATTTGAAGCATATTTCCTTCCGTCATCGCTTGAACAGGATTGGTCGGAATAATGTTTAACAGAGTGTCTGCAATGCTTGGGGCTTTTTCAGCAGTGAATTCGGCAGATGAAGTATCATACGTTCCGAACTCTCCCGGTTTGATGACAAGAGCTAAAATGATGGCAATCGTAATAGCGACTGCAGTCGTGATGAGAAAATAAGAAATGGCTTTCACGCCGATTCTGCCAAGCTTCTTAGGGTCACCCAGCCCGGCTACTCCCAGCGTTAGTGAGAAAAAGACAATCGGAACGACAAGCATTTTAATGAGGTTTAAAAAGATGGTGCCAAGAGGACCAAATACAAACTTATTTAAATTTTCAAATAATTCAGGTGATGTTACGTTAAGAATAATCCCCGTCACAGCACCCAGCACCAATGCAATGATAATCTTTGTAGCCAGCTTCATCCGCATTCCTCCCTCTTTTGAAAAAAGCCCGCGAGAGACTCCCGCGGGCTTTGGCTATACAATCAAACCACAGGACTCTCTCTTCACGCTGATGAGGTTAGCTGCCGGGTTCGGACGAAGAGATGTCCGTTTTTCAGATGAAAAATTAACCCCAAAAGATCGGGTCCCCCACTCCTTATGACAGGATTAAGCGTGTGGCTTACTATTATATGATCTATTTTATTTATACAGAAAAGATCCAATTTTGTAAACTATTTTTTGTTACTTTTTTCTCGGGATCTTTTAGGTCGATCCTCCTTGTTGGTGACATCAAGAATATCAAGGAGAAATACAAAGATCGGAATTCCGATAATTAAGCCCCAAATGCCGAAAAAGTGTTCAGAGAAAATGAGTACTGTGAAGGTGAAAAAGATTGGCAGCTCTGTTTTCGCAGACATCAGCTTCGGATTTAAGAAATAGGTTTCGATCGCATGAATGGCGAATATGACCAGCACAATGTAGACCACATACATTCCGCCGCCAGTGCTGTAGGCGATAATGCTGAGCGGAATCAGGGAAATGACGACGCCTGCCACAGGGATCAGTCCAAGGAAAAACACCATAATAGACAGCCCAAACAGCTGCGGAAAATGCATAATCCAAAGCGCGATAAACGTCAGAATACAATTGACGAGCGCAATGATAAATTGTGCCTCAAGCACCTTGCCGAACGTTCTTGCAAATTTGCTTCCGAAAAAAGCAATTTCCTCATAAAAAACCCTCAGTTTGCTCGTTTTAAATTTCGCCATGAATTCAGATAGGCGTTTTTTCTCAAATAAGAAAAACATGCTGAGAATAAGCGCCATCACGATCTGCAAACCGAATGTGCTGATATCGGCCAGATACGTATACACTACATTGAAACCCTCTTTGACATATGAACTGATGTTGATATCTCCGAAAACACTGGTGATCTCATCAAAGAAAGGGATGCTGTCAGGGTGATACGCAATATGTTTAATCTGCTTGACCAGCTGCTGGATCTGCGCCGCGACGACCGGATAAAACACAAAACCCCCCACTGTTAGTAGCACAGCCAGCAGCATGTAAAGAAACGTAATGACAACCCGCTGGCTCACGCGGAAGAACTGGCTTACAAACTGCCGCACGACAAGCTCCAAACGATCCATTAGAAACGTGAAAATGAAGGTAAGCAATATTAAGTTGATCATGCTCTTAAATAGATATAACACACCAGTTAACACGACAAAGATGGAGAAACGCCTTACTCCCGGGTGCTGAAAAAATTTAACTAAAGCGGCCATTTATACACTCCTGTTAGGACAAACGTCCTTCATTCAATATAGTATCCATTTGTAAATTATATAACAAAAAAATGCTGAGGTCTCTGTCCTTACCTTAATAATTCTTAAACAATTAAAAAAACGGCCCCATGGATGGGCCGTTCTTTTTTCAAACTGCTGTTTTCATTTTTTTCATGCCTTCAACAGCCTCTACGCTTTTTGCTTCATCAAATTCATTTTCGCTTTTTGCAACAATGATCGTGGCGATTCCGTTTCCGATCAGGTTCACAATGGCTCTTCCTTCACTCATGAAACGGTCGACACCAAGCAGGAGCGCAAGACCCTCCAGCGGGATGACCTGAAGCGCTGACAGCGTTGATGCAAGGACGATAAATCCGCTCCCCGTCACACCTGCCGCTCCCTTCGATGTCAGCATCAGAACGAGGATAATCGTAATTTGCTGGCCGATACTGAGGTCTACTCCAAACACCTGTGCCAAAAAGACAGTCGCCATTGATAAATAAATGGATGTGCCGTCGAGGTTAAACGAATAGCCCGTCGGAATAACAAGCCCGACAACGGATTTGGAACAGCCGTAGCGCTCCATTTTATCCATCATACGCGGAAGCACCGATTCGGAAGAGCTTGTGCCAAGCACGATCAGAAGCTCATCTTTAATGAAGCGCAGATAATTCCACAGGCTGAATCCGTAAAGCTTGCAGATGATATTTAAAGCAACAAATACGAACAGGAACATCGTAATATAAACAGACATCATTAAGCTTGCCAGCGGTTTGATGGAATCAAGCCCAAAGTGCCCGATCGTATACGCCATCGCCCCGAATGCCCCGATTGGCGCGGCACGCATGATGTAGCCGATAATTTTGAAAAAGACGTGAGAAATCTTGTCGAAGAAATCAATCACGCTTTTCCCTTTTTCACCTAATGCTGCAAGACCGACTCCGAAAAGAATAGAAAAGAATAAGACCTGCAAAATGTCCCCTTTTGCGAAGGCATCAACCATGTTGGACGGAACAATGTGTGTTACAAATTCAATCCAGTCGATTCCCTGACCGCCATTTTGCGTGTATTGTGATACATCTCCCTTTTCAAGTTTGCTGTAATCAAGACCCGCACCCGGCTTCATTATGTTGACGACAAATAAACCGATAATGAGTGCGAGGGTGGTGACAACCTCGAAATAGATAAACGCTTTTCCCCCTACTTTTCCAACCTTCTTCATATCGCCCATTTTTGCAATCCCGAGAACGATTGTGAAGAAAATGATTGGCGCGATCACCATTTTAACAGCGTTGATAAATGTATCGCCAAGCGGTTTCATTTCTTTGCCGACATCCGGCCAGACCAGCCCGACAATGACCCCGATGACAACCGCGGTTATGACCTGAACTGTTAAATTTTTAAACAGTTTCATATCCTTCATCCCCCTGTCCTATTCGCCTTTGTGTCTTTCTTACTAGAATGATAGCGTTTTCATATAGTCTGGGGAAGTTTATGATCATAACGGACATTTTGGTCTTTTTGGTCTCAGGTTTCTCCTTTTAACACGTAGCGGTTGACAGGCCGGCCGACTCCGCCGTATTGAACGTCCAATTTGATGATCCCGGTTTTTTCTAAGTAATCAAGATATCGTCTGGCTGTCACTCTGGCGATGCCGAGCGCCTTGGCGACCTCTTCCGCAGAAAGGGATGCGGTTTGCTGTGTCAAAAAAGCAGTGACTTCATTCATCGTGAAGTGATTCAACCCTTTCGGCAGGTTCTGTACGGCCTGCTGCGGAATATTCAGGATCGCATCGAGCTGTTCCTGGGACAGCGTATCATTCGCTTCGATTTTTTGTTTATATTGCTTGTACTTTTCGAGCGCCTGTCTCATTCGCTCAAGCTTAAACGGCTTTAAGATATAGTCAGCCGCCCCGTTTTGCAGCATGAGTGAGATCGTTTCCTTGTCCTTTGCAGCGGAGACGACAATGACATCCACTTCAAGCTTTTGCTTTCTGATCTCCTGCAAGGTCTTGATGCCGTCTTTTTTCGGCATGTACACATCGAGAATGACGAGATCGGGCTGTTCTTCTTTAATCAGCTTAATGCCTTCCTCTCCGTTTCCTGCTGTTGCACAGACAGTAAAGCCTTTAACAGTTGTAATAAAATCCTTATTGACCTCTTGAACCATCGGATCGTCTTCAATGAGCAGAACTTTCCATTCTTTACGAGCCATGCTGTGCTTCCTCCCCCTTCATTGGAAAAACGATAGAAAAAGATGTCCCCTGCCCCGCATGTGAATCAACTTCTATCGTGCCCGATCCTTTGTCTATGATTTGTTTCACTAAATACAGGCCATAGCCTGTGCCGCCTGTTTTATTGACCGTAAAACCTTTGTCGTAAAGGCGCGGCATATGTGCCTGTTCAATCCCGCAACCGTTATCTTCTATTAAAATAGCAAGGATATCATCCGTTTGTTCGATACTAATGTCAATTCGTTTGTCATCAGATTGAACGGTTTCAAATGAACCGAAGGCATTTTCAATCAGATTCCCCAAAAGCACGACGATATCATGCTGATCAACATGCTCGGGAAATTGCTGAAGACTGCTGTTTTCATCTATATGAACAGCAATGCCGAGCTCTCTTCCCCTTCTGATTTTACTTAATAGAAGGCCTGCCGCAGCGTCATTTTGAATCGAGCGGTGCAGAAATTCAGTCACATTTTCCTGCTCAGTTGACGCCTGGAATGCAAGCTGCAAGGCTTTTTCAGATTTCCCTAACTGGATGAGACCAGCGATCGTGTGCAGCTTATTCATATGCTCGTGATTTTGGACACGGAGCGCCTCCACAAAGTTTCTGACACCAGTTAATTCCTCTGCCATCTTGGCCGCTTCCGTTCTGTCCTGAAAAATCGCGACGGCGCCGATCACTTTTTTCTTCATGACGATCGGAATTCTGCTGCTCATGATGACCTTACCGCTGACACGAATTTCTTCATTATAAACCGCTTTGTTTCGCTCCACGATTTCGGGCAGGCGCGAATCCTTGAGAACCTCCCAGATCACCTTGCCGATCAGATTCCCCTGCACTTCAAAGATCTGTTTCGCTTTTTCATTGAAAATCGTAATGATGAGACGGTTGTCAATGGCGATCACCCCTTCATTCATCGAGTGAAACGTTGCCGTCCGCTCTTCATACATTCGGACAATCTCATGAGGCTCAAGCTGAAACATTTGTTTTTTGATATGACGGGCAAGCAAAAAGGAACCCGCAAGCCCGAAGCCGAGTGTCAGCACAACGATGAATGCGATATCACGCTTTAAATGAAGCAGGATGTCAGCAATCCCCGGCAGCGTTTTTCCGACAAGCACCACGCCTATTTGGTTCAGGTCTTGATCTTTAACCGGATAAAAAGCGCGAACCGCTGTGCCGATCTCGCCCTTTGCTTCAGAGAAATAAATGTGCTCCGCAAACGCCGCCTCCTCGTCTGCTCCCTCTGATTTCTTGCCGATGCTAGTGCTGACAGGATGCGTATATCGGATGTGATTCATATCCATGACGACAATATAGTCTGCTTCATTAATCATCCTGATTTCTTCAACCGCATGGCGAACCGCTTCTGTTCGTTTTTTTCGCGCCAAGGCTTCTTTCACTTCTGTCATCTCTGACACCGTCCGGGCCGTATTCATCAGCCGCTTTTTCAGCTCCCGCTCCTCTGTATGCTGAATGTTGCCAATGAGCACAATGCCGCCGATCAAAAAGGAGAAAATGACGAGTATATAGGATAAGATCGTGATTTTCCAACGGATTGAGAGCTTCTTTTTGTTCATCAGCTTCTCCTTTCAGGTCTTTACGAATGTCATTGCCCCCATTATCCTTAACATAGGGGAGGACTTTTCATGAAGAGTTTGCTTGCATGTCTCGCACTGATGATCGCTGGAATTGCAACCGCTTTATTTATCGGATTCCATGATCATACCGGCAATAAAGAGCTTGTTTATGATGACGACCAGGAAGGCTTGCAGGATCAAATCGTATTTAAATTCAGCCACGTGGTTGCTGAAAATACGCCAAAAGGGCTGGCCGCCAATAAATTCGCTGATCTGGTGAACGAAAAATCAGGCGGGAAAATAAAAATAGAAGTATTTCCGAATGGAAGCCTGTACTCGGACATTGAAGAAATCGAAGCATTGCAAAACGGCGATGTTCAATTTATCGCCCCCTCAACATCCAAGCTCGGCATGCTCTCGCCTGAATGGGGAGTGCTGGATCTGCCGTATGCTTTTACAGATTACAATGCCGCCAAAAAAGGGCTGAATGGAAGCATCGGCACACAGCTGTTTGATTCTCTAAAGAAAAACCAATTAAAAGGACTGGCCTATTGGACGAACGGCTTTAAACAAATCACGACAAATCAAGGGCCGGTCAAAACACCGGATGATTTAAAAGGGCAGGATCTGCGCATTATGCAAAGCGATGTGATAGAGGATCAGTTCAAGCTGCTTGGCGCAATACCTCATCAGGAATCCTTCAATTCTACCTTTCAGCTGTTAGAAAACAATGTAGTTGATGGTGAAGAAAATACAATCTCAAACATCTATTCTAAAAAATTTTATAATGTTCAGGACTATTTGACAATAAGCAGCCACGGTTACCTCGGCTACGCTGTCATGACTGATGAACACTTCTGGAAGTCGCAAACCCCAGAAACAAGGCGCATTTTGACTGAAGCGATGAAGGAGACGACGGAGTGGAATGAAACGTATGCCGAACAAATGAACAAGGAGCAGCTGGAGGAAATCAAAAAGAATTCTGCTATACATATTTATGAGCTGTCGGATAAAGAGAAAAAAGAATGGATGAAGCGTCTTGATCCTGTATACCGGCAGTACGAGCCAATCTTTGGCCGGAAGCTGATCAAGGAACTGTTGGAGCTGCGAAAAGATTCATAGCTCCCATCTCGATACGCTGTTTTTCGTTTATCTTTCAAACGAGCGGAAATATAAAAAGAGATAAACGAAAAAAGGAGATGGGTACATGTTTAAGCACACAAAAATGCTGCAGCATCCTGCTAAACCAGATCGTCCAGATCCATTATTCGCTAAAAAAATGCAAGAAATTTTAGGCGGGCAATTCGGAGAAATTTCAGTTGCCATGCAGTACTTATTTCAAGGCTGGAACACAAGAGGAAATGAAAAATACAAGGACTTGCTGATGGATACGGCAACCGAGGAGCTCGGGCATGTTGAAATGATTGCAACAATGATTGCCAGACTTCTTGAGGATGCACCTCTTGATCAGCAGGAAAAAGCTGCTGAAGATCCGGTCATCGGCTCCATCCTAGGCGGCATGAACCCTCACCATGCGATTGTATCAGGACTTGGCGCTATGCCTGAAAGCAGTACAGGCGTACCTTGGAGCGGCGGTTATATCGTAGCAAGCGGAAACCTGCTGGCAGACTTCCGCGCCAACCTGAATGCGGAATCACAGGGCCGTCTGCAGGTCGCACGCCTGTTTGAAATGACGGATGACAAAGGCGTCAAAGATATGCTCAGCTTCCTGCTGGCACGTGACACGATGCACCAAAATCAATGGCTCGCCGCCATTAAAGAATTAGAAGCACAGGAAGGTCCGGTTGTGCCGGGTACATTCCCGAAAGCGCTCGAAAAACAAGAGTTCTCACATCAGCTTATCAATTTCTCTGAAGGCGAAGAAAGCGCCAAGCAAAACTGGCTGAATGAAAAAGCGCCGGACGGAGAAGCCTTTGAATATGTAAAAGAAGCAAAAACGTTTGGAGAAAAACCGGAGTTAAAACCAGCACCGCCTTTTGTTCATAATACACTTCCGGGACGCGAGTAAAGAGACAAGCCCAAAACATGATGTTTTGGGCTTTGATTATGCCTTCAGAACCGTCCAGTCTGGTTCGTACCGGATATCGGGGTTATGTAACAGATCGTGAACGAACGGTTTATCCTCTTCGTACACCGTTACCTCTATCGAAAGAATTACAGCCTTCTGATCGTTTTCCTCGTATATGCTGTCATGTTCATTCTCCATAAAATGATCATAGGCTTCTCTGTTTTCCCATACACTGATGATTTCTGCGGTGAGCGGCTCGTCTATCGTTTTTCGCCAGCCGCCGGCCTGTTTGATGAAGCCATTCACATGTGATAGCGCTCCCCACTGTGACTGCGCTTTTGCAAATGCTTCAGCGTTTGCAGCGTCTACTTCACATATGATCTTTTTGATTAGCATGGCTACTCCTCTATGATGACGGTTTCGGCTTGTTTATGCTCCACACAGAGATTTACCGTTCTGACGTAAGAGCGTGTGCGGTGAACCGTGCCTTTCGGGATGAGCAGGCTGTCATTTGCTTTGAGCACCGCGGTTTCTTTGTCCTTAAAATCGATCAGCAGCTCCCCTTCAAGAACAATAAACAATTCGTCTGAGTCAGGGTGATGGTGCCAGTCATATTCTCCCGTAAACACCGCAAGGCGCACGCAGTGGTCGTTGACCTCTGAAATTGAAAAATTAGCGTGCTTTTCTTTGACTTCATTTGCGATGGCGAGCAAGTTTTGCATCTTGGACATTAGCGAAAACCCCTTTTTCACTTATTGTATCGCAATAGTAGCATAAATTGAGAAGATTCCAAAAAAAGCGATCCAGCTGATGTGCCGGATCGCTTTGCTTTTTTATTTACAGGTTGTCTGCCTTTATACTTTTGATTAGTCGTTGTTGCGGGCGTTTCCGCCTTTTGAGCCGATTTCTTGGTAGAATTCTTTATCATGATTTTTGCTTGTAGCCTCTCCGCCTTTACGGCCGATTTCTTGATAGAATTCTTTATCATGATTTTCGCTAGTGGCTTCTCCGCCTTTTTCACCGATTTCTTGATAGAACTCTTTGTCATGATTTTCGCTAGTGGCTTCTCCGCCTTTTTCACCGATTTCTTGATAGAATTCTTTGTCATGGTTTTTGCTAGTGGCTTCTCCGCCTTTTTTCCCAATCTCTTGATAGAATTCTTTGTCATGGTTCTTGCTTGTTGTTTCTCCGCCTTTTCTACCTGCTTCTTCTCTGCTCATTTTGTTATCGTCTGCCATTTTGAATTCCTCCTTTAATTGGTGTTGGTTGTTGTATTCCCGCTATCAATTCTTTTAAACAAACAAAACACATTGGGTGTGTTTTCAATAAAAAAGCAGGCGGAGCGCGGTGTCCGTCTGCTTTCTGCTATTCCATCTCTCGTTCTGTATCTTTCAGTCGTTCAAGAATGCGCCTCTTTTTGTACAGCATCATGCCTGTCTCGGTAATGTCGTTTAATGTTGAGCGATTGGCAGCGGCGCCAAAAACCATTCCGGCGACCGGCACCAGCTGGAAAAGCTTTTTCCAGCCGAACGTGTCTCGATAGCCTAAAACGACTTCACGCCAGCCTTGGATTTGAGATGCGACATTCTTATATGTACGGTCTTGATCGTAGTGTTTTAATTCTTGCAAAATCGATCTTTTGCCGACAACATCAGCCGACGTCAGCTGCAAACATTTCACTATGAAGACGCGTTCTTTTTTCTCCTTTGGGTCATAGCCGTATGCAACTGCGATATCCTGTAATGTTTTTAGTGATAAGCCAAGCACTGCCGGAATGTCTGCCGCCAGCGTAAACACGCCGCCCACACCGGTTGTCGCGCCTTGAACGGTTGCTGCGTTGATTCTGTTTTTGCCCATTCCTTCCGCAATTTCATCCATGACAGGAAGAGGCGCTTTCCGGACGTCCTCCAGTGATTCAAAGATCTCCTCCGGCAATTTCTTTTGAAACATCCTGATAATCTGTTTTTCAGATGTCAGGTACTGTCCGCCTGTTTGAATAAAACTGCCGATCTCATCCAAGAGCTTGCCGATCTTTTTCTGAATGAATTCAGGTGTCAGCTTGTCCAGCAGCTGAAACGGGAGACGGCTGAGCTTTTCCCAAAACCAGACTTTTTGCTGAGCTTTTTCCCATTTCTCTATCTCTTTTAATTGCTGATGTAAGTCTTCTTTTCGTTCTGTTGGCACCCAATCCGCACTTCCCTTCCGTTTTTTCTACTATATAGTATACATTCATTTGTTCAGGTGCGTTTTTATTTTTCACCTGCGGGTACCATTTTTATAAAAGAAAAAGGAGTGATGGACATGCCATGGTCGATGAAGGATTATCCCGCTTCATTAAAGAACCTTGAGAAGCCGGTCAAGAAAAAAGCAATTGAGATTGCGAATGCGATGATTGATGAGGGATATGAGGACGGACGTGCGATCCCGATTGCGACAAGCAAAGCGAAGGAATGGGCGGAAAACGCCTCTACAGATGAAATTGATGATTTCCTCAAACATGATGACGAGACAGAACACGATGAAGGTTCCAACAGCGGCGGAGACCCTGAACTCATGGATAAAGCAGAGCATGTCATCAAGCATAAAAACGGCTGGGCAGTCAAAGCCGAGGGAGCCAAACGCGCGTCTGACATCAAGGATACAAAGAGAGAAGCGATTGAACGGGCAAAGGAAATCGCTGCGCATAAAGGCACTGAGGTCGTTGTTCATTTGGCTGACGGCAGTGTTCATAGAAAGATCAAAACGGGATCATAAAGCGATATGCTTTTAGGTGTTTCGAAATGAGCAGGAGCGGTTATTGATTGGTAAATCATTTATGAGAGGTGATCATGATGCTTAGCTTTTTGGTTTCATTAGTGGTTGCTATTGTTATCGGATTAATTGGAAGCGCCATTGCAGGAAATCGGCTGCCGGGAGGAATTTTCGGCTCTATGATTGCCGGGCTGATCGGTGCTTGGATCGGGCACGGACTTCTTGGCACATGGGGACCGAGCCTCGCAGGCTTTGCTATTTTCCCGGCCATCATCGGGGCAGCCATCTTCGTATTCTTGCTGGGCCTGATATTCCGCGGGCTGCGGAAGGAAGCCTAGACTGATTTGATACAGGAGGCATCGTTTCGAACTGAAACGATGCCTTTTTATATGGGACCTTATCCCGAATCCCTACATATCATGTTACATAACAGGGAAAAATTCAGAAGTGTATTTTGAACATTTTCGGTTGACAAGAAACCGGGATGGTCATATGATGTAGATAAAATAATTTGCCTTAAGGAAACTCTTTGTTGTACGGCAAAAACAATCAGAATTCAGGTGAGACATGATGAACAAGGACATCACAGCACAATCTCCCCGTTCCAAAGCCGTCCAAGATGCGCTTGACGGGAAAATCAGAGGATTCAGAGGGCTGCTCCCTTTTCTGGGCCCTGCATTTATAGCAGCCATTGCCTATATTGATCCCGGCAACTTCGCAACGAATATTTCGGCGGGTTCTAAATACGGATACATGCTCTTATGGGTGATATTATTTTCTAATATCATGGCGCTTTTAATTCAATCCCTATCCGCCAAACTTGGTATTGCGACAGGCAAAAATTTGCCTGAGGTTGCCCGTGAAGAGTTCCCGAAGCCTGTCTCGATCGGATTATGGATTCAGGGCGAGCTTGTCATTATCGCAACTGATCTGGCGGAATTTATCGGAGCGGCTCTGGGACTGTATTTGCTGTTCGGCATTCCGATGCTTGAAGCGTCTATTATAGCGGCGATCGGTTCTTTCGCGATCTTGGAGCTTCAGCGCCGCGGTTATCGCTCACTTGAAGCCGGCATTGCCGGTATGCTGTTTGTAGTCGTGATCGCCTTTGCACTGCAGACATTTTTCGCAAAGCCTGATGCCGTGTCAGTGATGAAGGGCCTCTTTGTCCCGGCGTTTCATGGCACTGACAGTGTGCTTCTTGCCGCGGGTATTCTCGGCGCAACTGTTATGCCGCACGCCATTTATTTGCACTCTGCCCTTACACAGCGGCGGGTGGTCGGCAAAACGGATGCAGAACGGAAAAAAATCTTCAGATTTGAATTTATTGATATTTTAATAGCGATGCTGATTGCAGGAGCTATTAATGCAAGTATGCTGATTGTGGCTGCCGCATTATTCTTCAAAAACGGCCTGTTTGTTGAGGACCTTGATGTCGCGTTTCAGCAATTCGGACATCTTGTCAGCCCTATGTCTGCGGCTTTATTCGGGATTGGGCTGCTCGTTGCCGGGCTATCCAGTTCGTCTGTCGGCACACTTTCAGGCGACGTGATTATGCAAGGATTTATCAACTACCGCATCCCGCTTTATGTACGGCGGTTTATCACGATCATTCCGCCGATCCTGATCATCGCGTCTGGCGTTAATCCGACGACCGCTCTCGTATTGAGCCAGGTCGTGCTGTCCTTCGGGATCGCCTTTGCCCTCATTCCGCTTATTCTGTTTACAAGCAATAAACGGATCATGGGATCTCTGATCAACGCCAAATGGGTCACAGTGGTGTCTTGGCTGATTGCGGTATTGATCGTCGCTTTGAATGTGTTTTTAATTGTAGATACGTTTCGATAAAAAACCGGCTGCAAAAGCCGGTTTTTTATTTTTGGCAAAAGCTCATTGATACCCTTTTTGACAGAAATTTGTTATGATAGAAGAAAAAATCGGAGTTTTGATATGTCAGTATTTATTCTGTTTTATTTGTGGATTGTTCCTATTGTAATCGGCATTATATGTTCTGTCGCTGCCTATAAATCCAAGGGGAAAATGAGAGTCGCACCTGGCATTGCCATGATCGTGCTCAGTATCATTTCCTTGATCACCGCGTTTACAGCCGGACACACGAATTTCCACGTGTTTATCGGCGGCATGTTTTTATTCGGCACCTTCTTGGTCGGTTCTGCTTTTCCTTTCTTCTTCGGGCTGAAGAAAAAAGAGAAATAGCCCTATACCGAGAAGAGTTTTGTGAAATTTGATAAGAATAAACAAATGAAACATACAAGGACAAATGCGCTGATCTTTTTGCTTTGAAAGAAGATGCATTTGTCCTTTTGTCCGTTTTGAGCATGGTGAAAATCGTGATATGACGCATAGATCATTCCTGCAGATCCTAATACATACAACGATAATTTTATGAACTCAAACATGTAATCCTCCTCATACCAATATAGTACAAGGATAACCTGAAATACATTTGTTTCCAACACTAAAAAGAGGCCTCTAAAAGGGCCTCTTTTTTTTAGAATAACCGCTTCAAACTTTTCTTCAGTGATGGCATTTCGATTTTTTGGTTTTCGAAGAAGTTTTTCAGCATGTACTTGCTAAAGCCTTTTGCCTGCCCGTAGGTGATTTTGCCAGGAAGCGGCGGTTCGTTTCCAATCATGACATCCACAACGACAGGTTGGTCAGAGTGCAGCGCCTCATGGAAAGCCGGCGCAAGCTCTTCCGCTTTGGTCACTTTAATGCCCTTTGCTCCGCAGCTTTCTGCAAATGCGGCATAGTCGACATTTTGAAGTTTTGTGACATAGTCGATATTGCCTTTGACCTGCTGCTCATACTCAATCATGCCGAGATTTTCATTGTTTAAAATGACAACCGTGATCGGGAGCTTATATTTGACGGCGGTCGGAAGATCCTGCATGACCATGGAAAATCCCCCGTCACCGCAGACGGCAATCGCTTGGCGTTCCGGTTCGGACAAGCTTGCTGCGATCGCTCCCGGCAGGCCGCATCCCATTGTCGCAAGCCAGCTGGAAACGATGAAATCCTGTTTCGCGTTCATTTTGAAATGACGCGCCATCCAAACTGTCACAGTGCCGACATCTACAGAGAGCACCGCATCATCAGCAGCCGCTTCCTGAAGACGTGCCACGACCTGCTGGGGTTTAAGCGGTGTTGTTGCCTCTGTCTCATCTTTTTCAATTTCGTTCCACCAATGCTGCATATGTTCTGTGCAGGCATTCAGGAATCTTCTGTCTTCCTTGCGTTCAATATACTCTGTCAATTCGCGCAGGCCGAGAACCGAATCGCAGACAAGGCCCGCTGTCACCGGATACCGTTTTCCGATTTTCGCCGGGTCTGAATCGAGCTGGATTGCCGGTGTGTCATCAGGTAAATAATCGCGGTACGGGAATGACGTTCCGAGCATGATTAATAAATCACATTCCTCCATTGCCTCGTAAGCCGGCTTTGTTCCGATCTGCCCGAGGTTGCCGAGAAAATGCGGGTGCTTATCGGGAACGACGCCTTTTGCCGGTAGTGTGACAACGATCGGAGCGGCGGCTTTGTCCGCAAATTCTAAGAGCTCCCGTTTCGCCTTTTTCATACCCTGCCCCGCCAAGATAATCGGCTTCTTAGCATTATTAATATATTGGGCGCAGGTGACGAGCTGTTCTTTTTTCGGTTCAAGGTTCCCTTCAATATACACTGGTGAAGTATACATAGGCTCGCGTTTGATTTTCTCCGCAAACAGATCATCTGACACGCTCAATACCGCAACGCCTTTTTTGCTGTAGGCGGTCCTGATCGCCTGATTTAAGAGATCCGGAAGTGATTCCGCGCTATGTACCTCTCTGTTGAACACAGCCACGTCCTCAAACATTTGCTCCAGCTTAATCTCCTGGAAATAGTCCCGTCCGACTTCGCCAGAAGAAACCTGTCCTGCAATCGCCAGCACAGGGGCGCCGTCCGCTTTTGCATCATATAAACCATTTAATAAGTGCACAGCCCCCGGTCCAGCGATCGACAGACAGACTCCGATCTTGCCGGTGAGTTTTGCTTCAGCCGCGGCTGCCAGTGCCGCCACCTCTTCATGGCGGGTTTGAATGAACTTCAGTTGATTTCTTTCGTGTCTTAATTCTTCAATAAACTCATTTATACTATCTCCGGGGATGCCGTAAACATGATCAACTCCCCATTGCTCAAGCAGCTCTGTCATTGCTTGTCCTGCAGTTTTGTGTGCCATAACGTATCCTCCTTTTTCCTTTTTTCAATACCACAGGAGAAAGGCTTTAAAACCCCGAGACCTTTATCGCTTGCCCAGTCTTCTTTTCAACAGATCGATCGCCGCAAGCATGCCGACGTCCTTGAGGGTGATGGCTGCGTTTAAGGTGCCATTCACGTAATCTTTGATTTGCCGTTTTCGGTTCGGCACCATAAAAAGCGGCAAACGCTGCGGAGAAAACCACTTTAATCGTGCTGTCTCTGTGCCGTCCGCTATTGCTTGTCCGCCTGTTATGCTTCCAAAAAACACATGCTGTTCATCTAGAAACTTCAGTCTTTGATAAACACCTATTTTCGCAGAAAGCGCTGTATTGTATCCTGTCTCTTCCAATACTTCACGTACTGCCGCTGCCTCAGCCGATTCCCCCGGATCAATCCTGCCGCCCGGCAGATCCCATAAAGGAACATCTTTTCGTTTGACCAATAGAATCTGCTGATTTTCGTTCAGTACGATCACAAAAGCACCTTGTGTATACACCGCCATTCCTCCCTTTCCCGCAAAAAAAGACCAAGGTGACTCCCTTGGCCCTAGAGCTTTACTTTTTAAAATGATACGGCAGTGTGGCAACCATTATGTCCTTTTTCCAGAACAACCGTACTCTGAGGAGGAAGGCCGATTGGTTGTGAAGGATGGTGTGCCAGCGTTTTTTCGTTATAAATTGCGGAAACAGCACCATAACGGAAAACTGCTCCTTCTTCGCTTTTGCCTCAACTGTTTCTAAAAACTTATCAAACGGATGGACAAGGCTTCTGTACGAGGAGTGAAGCGTAACGAGACGCACTCCGTTATTAAGCTCTTCCCAGCGTTTTTCGACTTTCTTTTCCTGTTCTCTGTCAAATGACACGTGAACGGCGATCACCTGATCGGACAGTGATTTCGCATAGTGAATCGATTTTTGCACGACGGTGGTGACACCGGCCACAGGCACAATCACAACGGTGCCTTTGATTTCTTCCGGCTCTTTGTCTACGATGCGAAGCTGTTCACCAACCGCTGTATAGTGATTTTTAATCGCAAAAAACAGCAAAACGACGATAGGCATAAAGATTAACACAGGCCATACGACATTAAACTTCGTCACAAACAGAATGGATAGAACCATAAATGAGATCAGAGCGCCACAGGAGTTGATCAGCATTTTTCCGATCCAGCCTTTTGGTTTTTGCTTGATCCATTTAACGCACATGCCGGTTTGTGAAAGCGTAAATGGAATAAATACGCCCACAGCATATAACGGGATTAAGTGCTCCGTCTGTCCTCCGAATAAGATAATGAGAACAATGGACGCAAAGCCTAAAAAGATAATCCCATTTGAGAAGCCTAAGCGGTCGCCCCTGACTGTAAACATTCGCGGCATATACTGGTCTCTCGCCAGGTTGAAGGCAAGCTGCGGGAAGGCTGAAAATCCCGTATTTGCCGCAAGAACCAAAATAAGCGATGTGACACCTTGGATGACATAGTAGAACACATTCCGCCCGAAGGTTTCGGATGCAATTTGTGAAACCACTGTTTCATCGGGCTTAGGTGCCGTTCCATATCCGTATGCGAGCACCGTGATGCCAGAAAACAGAATCGCCAGCAAAATCCCCATCATCGCAAGCGTTCTTGCCGCGTTTCGCGCAGGCGGGTTTTTGAAAGCAGGAATGGCGTTAGAAATGGCCTCAACTCCCGTCAACGCTGAGCATCCGGAGGAAAAAGCCTTAAGCAGCAAAAACAGCGTAATGCCGGCTACAGGTGTGCCGAGCGGTGTATGATGGACTGGCTGGTCTATTTGTCCTGTCATGAGCTTGAACAACCCGACTGCAATGAGAACCAATAGCGCCACCACAAACAGATAAACCGGGTAGGCAAGAATGGATGCCGATTCCGAAAGCCCGCGCAGGTTCAAAATCATAATCACTAACACGAGAAAAATAGCGATCGGCACATGATAATCATGCAATGCAGGAAAGGCCGACGTGATGGCGTCCGTGCCTGCGGAAATACTTACCGCTACCGTTAAAATATAATCGACAAGCAATGAACCGCCCGCGATCAATCCAGGCTTTTCACCGAGGTTTTCTTTCGAAACAACATAAGCCCCGCCGCCCTGCGGATAAGCGTAAATAATTTGCCTGTATGAAAGAATCAGTGCGAGCAGTAATATGAGAACACCGACCGCAATCGGAATGGAGTACCAAAATGCGGCAGCACTGATTGTTGCTAAAATGATTAGAATTTGCTCGGTCCCATATGCGACAGATGACAGCGCATCTGAGGAAAGCATTGCCAAGGCTTTTAATTTCGTCAGTTTTTGCTCTCCAGCTGCTTGAGATTTTAGTGGTTTCCCAATCAAAAAACGTTTGATTGAATGATACATCGGTGTCTTCCCCTTTTAATTTCTCATTTTTCAATTAAAACAATAAAACATCAGTGTCTTGCTCTCACATTTTGCAATAGTCCTTTCTGCTATGATGTCTCTGTATGCGATTTACATTCCTAAAAATGAACGGCAAAAAACACAGAGGCAAACGGATGCCCCTGTGCCATAACATCGAACACAGGTTTCATTCATCTCCTCTCACGAACGCTTACGAGGTTAGCTGACGGATTCGGGCATATGAGAGTTAGCCCTACCTAAAAAGGATTCACCCCAACGGCAAAAAGCCATTCTAATGGGTCCCCCGCTCTGATTTCAGATTAAGCGATTTGTTTTCTAAAAGAGATCATACTCCCCTTCCCACACGTTGTAAAGAGGCTTATTGGCTGGGAGAAAAAAATAAAATGACAAGTTCCACAAATGGAACTTTCTTGCCAAAAACAAAAAAACAGAGGCATGAAATGCCCCTGTTTTAATCTGTATCTGTCTTTCTTTTTCTGCGTCTTACGGCAATCCAAATGAACAATGCCGCAATTACCATAATAAGCGCCAGCACACCAATATACATCCATTTCTGGCTATGATCCAGTGTTGGTTGTTCTGCGCCGGAGCTGTTTGTCTCCGATTTGAGCTGCTGATGGTTTGTAAACACCTGCTGGCTATTTGTTTCATTAAGGACGGTTGCCGAATCATCGTTGCTGTTCAGATAATTGATGATCTCTTTCGTGACAGCCGTGCCCTCTCCTTTTGCCGGTGCAAAAACAGCCATTGTGTAGTGTGAATCCCAAGGTGATGCTTGGGTAAACACCACTTGTTTTGTCGTCTCATTCAACATCCCAAAGCCTGACACATCAAACGAGCCGGTCCTTGCCTGCGGCACGAGCAGGTCTGATGATTTCTCCTTCAGAAGAGAAAATTGATTGATCCCCCCTATAAAAATGAGGTTTCGACCTTTCACATCGTTTGCTGTAACGTCAGATGATTTCTTTACCGTGTATGAATGCTGTGCTTCGTTGCCAAAGGATTCCGTTACGAGAGAAAGCTCCTCAAGCTTCGGTTGGCTTACGGTGTCAGGAAGCACGATTATCGTTGTTTGATCCTGATTTCCGGCGTAAGGAAGCGGCCATTCTTGAAAATCCGCTGACGGGGACATCCCTTTGATGGCGTATGTTAATGTACTGCTTTTATCGATAAAGACCCACTTTTCTTCATCAGTGGTGTTGCAAGGGTTGTTTTCCTTTAACCCCGTTGTGACGAACTGAATATCAATGTAGCGGTTTTTTTGCAGCAGCTTAGGGTCCACTTTCACCGTGACATGATAGAATCCGTTTTTATCTTCTTTTCCTAAGTCATCAAGACGGACCGAATGCGGCTGGCCGTTGATCATCACTTTCAGCTCTGCAGCCTGAGAAGCCGATTCATTTTCGTCCGTTGAGGCTTGAATCGTTTCAGACTTTTTCAGTTTAAGCGACAGCTTCGCTGATTGGTTTTCATCTAAAACAGCCGAAGCCGGATAAAAATAATGTGCTGAAGATGTTTTGTCAGCTCCAATTGTGATATCGCCCGCTCCAAAATTCTCAAGGGTCAGCTTATCGCTTTCATTTTTTTCAGTCTGCTGAAGCTTGCCGATTGAAAGTGTATCGCCGCTGAGCTGGCCTGTGTATGTCTGATCTGTCATCACGCTGATTTTTTTAGCGAGCGCGTCCTCGGACGCCGCTTGCGCAAACAGAACCGGCTGCTGTTTGCCCTCTGCTTTCAGCACCCGCTCCGCAAGCAGAAGGTTTTCTCCTTTTGCCTGTAGCCCAGCTTGTTTCAACAGTTTTTTCACTTTGCCGTTCCAATGCTTGTCCACGCCGATAACAATCGTCGGCTTATCGATTTTTTTCAGTTCAGATTCCGTGACATACGCAATACTGACACTGCTGTCCACCGTTTTCAAATAGCCTTCTGTTTTAACAGCAGCTTCTATTTCTGCTGAACTTGGGTTATCCGGAATGACGATAGCTGTTTCTTCCGCTGTATTTCCAGATTGGGCGAAAGGATACGGATAATGGTCCAGCGACGTTCCCTTCGCTTCACTGCTGTCAGCAAGCGTCAGCCGGCTGTCCGGATAAATTTTGATCCAGTTTCCAGACGTATCCTGTCTGACACAAACGCCCTCTTTCATTACGCCGTAAAATTTCAGCGATACGTTGTGATAACCTTGCGTTGACTGGCTTTTATTCAGATTCAGCTTCACTGTTTTCCGTTTGGAATCACCATCAAGCTTTAACGTTTTGACTGGTTCATCATCAATGACAGCCGTTAACGATGAAGGAGAGATTAAAAGATTTGATGCTTCGTATTCAATTACCAATTGCTGATTGCCTGAAGAGGCGCCTGCCGGGATCTGATACGTCAGCTCCGCGCTGTCTTTTGATCCATACAGTGTAATCAGCTCGCTTGTCAGCACCTGCTGTTTGGCTTGTTCTTGGCTGCTTTTCCCAAGAAGCGAACCGCTGACCTGTACATCCTTGGCAAGAGCCGGTTGTCCAGCCATCGCCAGCAGCATGAAGCTTGTGAGAAAAATCATTATTTGTTTCAAAAAGGTCACCCGCTTTTATGTTGATTGTATCGTTCTGTCTTGTACCATTTGACCTCCTGCTTGAATAAACGGTGCTTGATTTCTACGAATAAAGAGTAGATAACAAGCACAATCCATGCCTGCGAGTATGTAAAGTACATGAGAAATACGATAAAAAAGTTTTGCCTGTTCATTTCTGTTTTTTCAATGCTCAACGTAATCATGACCTCTGTCATAAATAAGAAAAATGCCAAAATCCAGAGAATCATTGCCAAAAATCCAACCGATAAATGCAAATCATAAAACAAATTCACTATAAAAATCGTATTCGACATGATCACGCCAAAGAAAAACAGGAAGTACGTAAAGAAAAAATAAAACAAATCAAAGATAATCCGTTTTCGTTTCAGCTTGAAAAACTGCGCCAAAAATTTGAGCACGACATATTGATTGCCGCGCGCCCATCGGGTGCGCTGGCGCCACCATACCTTCCATGTTTCCGGCTCCTGCTCCCATGTAATGGCGGCAGGGAAAAAGCGGATGTGATAGCCGAGATTATACACCCGGATGGTCAGCTCAGTATCCTCAGCGAGCGCTTTGTCATCCCAGCCTCCGAGCTTTTCGATAATGCTTCTGCGGATCGCGAAGTTGGTGCCTGGGATCGTGGCGATTTTGAACCACTTCCATCTGCCTCCCTGGGCCATCCACTGAAAACAGATCGTTTCGATATTAATAAACCTCGTCAGCAGCGTCTTTGCTGCATTGATGACGCGGAATTTCCCTACCACGGCGCCTGCCTTTTCGTCATTCATCAGGCCGAGCACGAGATAATACACGGCCATTTTCTCAGGCGTGTTGTCGGCGTCATACACACAGATCACATCGCCATTCGATTCGGCGAAACCGGAGTTAAGTGCAGAGGATTTTCCTTTTCCTGCATTTGGCGGCTTCGTAATCACCATTTTGATGAAATCGTATTTCTCGGAAAATTCATTGACGATATCACCCGTCCGGTCTGACGAATTGTCATTCACGACGATAATCTCCAGCCGGTCCTTTGGATAATAAAGGTTGACCATCGCCTTCAGCGTCTGCCGAATCACAACCTCTTCGTTATGCGCCGGAATGAGGACGCTGACCTTTGGCAGCTCCTTCATGTTTTCTCTCCACTTCGGGATATTCCGTTCGAAGGTCATATAGTGGCGGAACCCGCCCTGCATGAGGAACATGTGGTAGAGAAGCATCACCCATATTAAACTTAGCGAGATAAAGAACAGCGTATTACCCAAGGCTTCTTCTCTCCTTAAAAATTCGTTTTTTCAATGTGGCTCTCAAGTAAAACGTATAACTGACAAACATGATGACAAATAAGAGCACGACAGCGGAGAGAATCCATAATGCCTTTTCCAGAGGGGTTTGCCGATGATGATCGAAAAACTCGTCAATGGCGCTTACGCCGTTTTTCACCTGAATCGTTCCATCACCGCTTGTATGAATTTCCACTTTGTCTGTTTTGACGGTTTGTTGCGTTTTCTTTAAATCAAGCCATTCACTGTCTGGAATGCGTTCCATCTGATCAACCAGCTCCGGCAGATATTTCATCCCGAGATACGGGTGATAAAACCCTCCGGCTACTCCGCCTTCAAAATCAATCATCTGAGAGATATGCTCCTCCATCTCACCGAGCGGGTTTTGCTTTGATGTATCAACAAAGCCGATCGTCTCCGGATAAAGCGTCATTCCGTGCAGCAGCGAAGGAGCGGTCACGAACGGAGGTGCACCGGATGTTTTCCACGTTGTGTCGCTGAGCTGAACCTGGCCGAAAATGCTTGTGAAATACTGTGAGGCGATTTGATAGCCGTATTCGGACATCGTGTAATGCGGCGCTTCAAACGCCAGCGGGTAAAGACCCGATGATGTCAAATCCTCAATGGCCCGCGTCAGTTTTTGCTTCGTATACGTTTCTTCCTTTTCCCGAAATGGTTCGAGATAGCTGAAGTAGGCTTGTTCGTTCGGGAAGTCCTGTGCCTTCTCCAAAATAGCCGGGGTGTCTTCGGCATTTCCGGATGTAATCGGCTGATCCGCCTTTGCATCCCAAAATTCAAAGCCCTCCCCTGTCTCACTGTAACGATAAGCGTGGGTATAGCCGTGAACAATGATGCTGCCGCCCATGCTTTGCAGCTTTTTCAGCACCTTGACCATCTTCGGTTTATCAGACAAATACACTTTGTCGCCTGTTTCCGGATTCAAGTAAACCGGAATGACCGCTAGGATAAAAGGAATATGCCGGTTATGCAGATATGTACCGGCTTGAAGCAGCAATTTTTCATCAGACATCGGGCTGATATCCTCGAGACGCAAATACAATAACGTCGTCCCCGCCTTCTCTCCGAAGGCTTCTCTGAGCTGTTTCGCCACGATCAAATTGTCATTTAACAAATTCGTTAAACCAATGTACACATTCCCTTTTTTTGTTTTCCATATAAAAGAATGCGTTTTGCCGTCGTCGGCTTTGAAGGTGTAAAGCGCCGTTCCTTTCAGGCCTGATACGCTCAGCACATTAAGCCCGCTTTCCAGAGACACATCAGCCTTTTCCGACCTGCTGTGAACCTGAAACACATTTTCTTTGCGGGCTAATGAAAGCCCAGAAAATTGGCTGATTTGGCCTGCGTTATAGCCAATGGCGACAACCGGTTTTTTTACGCCGCTGATAAGAGACAGCAATTTTTTGCTGAGCTTTCTTTTCGTTTGGCCGTAATACATCACATGGTCTTTTCCTTTGAAATCCGACGCTTCAACATCTGAATCTTTTTTGACTGTCACATGGGATGTAAAGTGTCCCGCAAGCAAATCGAGCATTTTGACTTGAGACGACTCTTTGCCGTCCAAGGTTGAATAGATGATGAGAATGCCGGCATCCTGCTCCTTCGCTTGCGCAGAAACGGGAAAAGACGCAATCGCTGAAAGCAGAAGCATTGTGACGCAGAGCAGCGTGATAGCTTTATAGTTCATTCATCATCATCTCGTTTTCAAGTTCTTCTAAAAATTGATCAGCTGTTTTGATATCGTTGCGGTAAGGCAAGTAACAGACGTGGAATGTGAGCGACACATACTTTCCATTTTCCAGCTGATACGTGTCTAATTGTTTTTTCAGCTTGGTCAGGACGGCAGGCATATGTTCAGCAGGCGTGTGCGTCAGGACGATTCCGATACGCTCGTCGGAGGGGCGGAATTTCTTATCCGTTTCCCGAACGCTCGTCCTGATTTGCTGGCCGACATATTGGAAGAGGCGGTCCGTTTCTTTTTCACCGTACAAAGACTTAAACTCTTTGAAATAATGCATATGGAGCAGCAAAAACACAAAAGAATTGCCATAGCGCTCCGCCCGCTTGATTTCTTCTGAAAGCTCCAGCTTCATCCTTTGCTTGTTATCAAACCCGGTCACTCTGTCAACAGCAACAAAGCTTTTGATTTCGGATTGAAGCCGTGTAATTGAGCGCCGAAGCTCTGTTGTGATATCGTGGATTCTTCCGGAAACAAAAGAAAACAGCAAAAGCGCGATTCCCCACACGACAAGCATTCGCAGCCCTTCCTCAGCTGGAAAGAGCGATGCCTGTCCAGTCTGGAAAAACATCATTAAGGTGCCGAGAACAAAAAGTACGATTAAGGTCACCGCCAGCGCGTAAATCGGGCCGAACCAGATGCCTGCGGCGATGACGACAAACGTGATGCAAAGGATCAGGGCGCCTTCCGATTGCTGGGCTGACACATAATAAATAAACAGAGACAGGGCCGCGATGAGCCCTGAAAAATATGCAAATAATTTTTGTGATTCACTGAATGATATTTTCATTAAAAAGCTTCCTTTCGGCTAACAGCGGCAGCAGGTTGTCAAATGAATGCGTCTGAGTGCCGCTCATATAGCCTCCATAATACGATTTCACCGGATCATGAATTTCATAGTCATTCATTCTGTCATATATGGCTTTGATGACAGAGCTGCTTTCATGCTGTTTTGTCAAAAACAATACGGCTAATGCATATACGGATGGCGATTCATATTGGACGGCAGGCTCCTTCGTATCTCCCGAATACCGCCCGTACAGCTTTCCGTTTTTCTGAAATTCCTGCTTGATCCAGTCCGCTAAAACAGATGCTTTTTCATCCCCTTCCGGCAAATGCCAAGCAGTGTAAAGCTGATCAATCAGGTTGATTTCACTGTCATATGTGTATTCCTTTGTCTCCGAGCTGTATGTCATCGGCAGAAAGCCATTTTTTAAAGGAGCTGAATAGAGAACATTTGCATTCCGCTGTTCTGTTTCTTCGTCTATGATTCCATTCTTCTTTAAGACAGCTAAGGCATCAGGCATGACGTATGAAAGCGTCACATCCTTTGAAGCGGCCTGTGAGTCGTAAAAGTCTGTAAATAACCCGTTGTTCATATTGTATGTCTTCAAAGCCATGCCGATATCCTTAGCCGTTTGCGCGTAGTCGCTGCGGCTCCATTTTGTGGCGGCTTGGTCAAGAGACAGCATAATTCTCATATCATCTATCAGCGCATTCGTCCCACTCGCTTGTCCATTTTGAATCTTCCATGTCACCAAGTGATTGCTCATCAGAAATGAATCAGTCAGATGCCGATATTGGTCTTGGAAATGAGGTGCGTCATTTTTGCTGAGCAGAAACTCCATCCACAGGCCGAGAGATTCCGATAAATACGAAGGCTGGTCTGAAAAGTCGGTTTTGATCAGGCCTTGATCATTCATTAGATTATGATAGATGAAATATTCCGCTGGCTGGAGCGGACTGGTGTTCACTTCTGCCGCTGATTGATTTTGGGTCTTGTTTCCAGCTTCAGCACACCCTGCTGAAAGTCCGATAGATAAGAAGAATAAGATGACAGCAATTAGTACATGCCTCACAGGCAAATCCCCCTTTGTCGCCTGAAGCGAATCAGACGCTCACAAATAGTTATAGACGAAAATATGACTGCCATGTTACAAAGTACATTTACTATAAAAGAAAAAAATGCAGATTGCTAGCTTTTTTTTCCCTTTTTGAACATTAAAAAAACAGGACCTAAGTCCAATATAAAAAACCTGTGCGATAGGCACAGGTTTTTTATTATTTATCCAATCCGAGTTTTTTCAGCTGTTCTGCCAGCGCGTTGTTAATCGGCTCATCTTTATTTTGTTTTTTCAAATAAGAGGATACGTCCCTTTTGGAAGCACGCGCTTTGTCTTTATTTTTTCGTTTTTCAAATACAGAGAGCTTCTCACGGTGACCGCACACACACGCAAAGGTCTGGCCCTCACCTTGGCCGCGAAGCTCCATTCTTTTATGGCAGTTCGGGCAGCGCGCGTTTGTTTTTCGGGCAATCGTTTTTCTGCTTCCACATTCACGGTCTTGGCACACGAGCATCGTCCCGCGTTTGCCGTTTACTTTCAGCATCATTTTGCCGCATTCTGGACATGCCGTTCCCGTGATGTTGTCGTGTCGGAAGGTTTGGCTGCTGTTTTTGATTTCTTTTACGGTTTGGTGTGCGTAAGCCTTCATGTCTTTAATAAAGACAGCCGATTTCAATTTGCCTGCGGCGATCGCAGACAGCTTTTGCTCCCATTCTGCTGTTAAGGCCGGTGATTTCAGATCCTCCGGAACAAGCTGCAGGAGCTGTTTTCCTTTAGAAGTGATAAAGATATCCTGGCCTTTTTTCTCGATTAAAAAGCTGTTGAACAGTTTTTCAATGATGTCGGCACGCGTTGCCACCGTGCCGAGGCCGCCTGTTTCTCCAAGCGTTTTGACGAGGCCTTTTTCTTCTCCCTGCATAAACGCGCTTGGGTTTTCCATCGCTGACAGCAGGGTCCCTTCGTTAAAGCGGGCGGGCGGCTTCGTTTGGCCGCTTGTTTCCGTTAACGTGCGGACGGCAAGTGTGTCGCCTTTTTGAAGCGCAGGAAGTGTCTGATCTCTGTCATCGTCCTGCTCATCATCCTCATCCGCCATATCATAAACAGCTTTCCATCCTTGCGACTGTACGGTTTTGCCTTTTGCCGTAAAGGTTTCTCCGCCGATTTCTGCGATGACCTTTGTTTCCTCATATTCGAAGGCAGGCATTAATACTGCAAGGAAACGTTTCGCAATCAGGTCATACAGCTTTCGTTCCTTATCACTCAGACTGCTGAGAACGAGCGGCTCTTCGGTCGGGATAATCGCGTGGTGGTCTGACACCTTCGCGTCATTGACATATCCTTTATGGGATTTAATGCCGCGTTTTTTAATTTGGCTGACATATTGGGCATACGGTTTTACTTCCATGCCTTCCAGACGGTCTTTTAACGTCGGGACGATGTCACTGGATAAAAATCTAGAGTCCGTCCGCGGATATGTGACGAGCTTATGCTGCTCATACAGCTTCTGCAGCACCGAAAGCGTTTCTTTAGCAGAAAAACCGAACCGCTTGTGGGCGTCACGCTGCAGCTCCGTTAAATCATAAAGCGCAGGCGCAAAGCTTTTTTTCGCTGTTTTTTTCAGCTCAGCTATGACCGCTTGCTTTCCTTGAAGGTCTTTTAGCAAACGGCTTGTTACGTCTTGATTGAACGTTCTCGTCTGCTTTGATTTCTTATCCTGCCACGTCAGCGTCATGCCGTCGACTGCAGCACGGATGCCGTAATACGGAACTGGCGTAAACGCTTGAATGTCTGCTTCGCGCTTTGCAATCATGGCAAGCGTCGGGGTCTGTACACGCCCGCATGAGAGCTGGGCATTGAATTTTGTTGTCAGCGCACGGGTCGCATTAATCCCCACAATCCAATCCGCTTCCGCTCTGGCGACGGCAGAATGGTACAGGTTTTCATATTCTTTGCCGCTGCGCAGCTTTTGAAAACCTTCCTTGATCGCTTTATCCGTCACAGATGAAATCCACAGCCGCTTTATTGGTTTGCGGACATTCGCTTTCTCAATGATCCAGCGCGCAACAAGCTCACCTTCCCGGCCTGCGTCAGTCGCGATGACAATCTGATTGACGTCTTTACGGGTAAGCTGGGATTTGACTGCATTGAACTGCTTTCCGGTTTTTTTAATGACCACAAGCTTTAATGGTTCTGGGATAATCGGAAGATCCTCCAGACGCCATGATTGAAATTCTTTTCCGTAGCCTTCCGGATCAGCAAGTGTCACCAAATGGCCTAAAGCCCAGGTCACAATATATTGATCACCTTCGAGATAACCGTTTCCTTTTTTATGGCACTTCAGCACCCGGGCTAAATCCCGGCCGACCGAAGGTTTTTCAGCTAATACAACTGTTTTTGACATGCTTGATCACTTCTCTTTCTTTCACGCTCATCCTGTTATTATACCAGACTTCGCGAGGCACTCTCTAACCGCGCCCGTTTTTCGTGTCAATTTCTGAGAAAATGACGTGAGTGACGGTTTGCGCGTAGGGCGATGTTTTGTTAATGAAATCTTCTACCGCTTCGAGGCTTTCGGCATTGATTTTCAGCATATAGCAGGCTGCACCAGCAATTCGGTAGCAAAATTCAATATTCGGCAATGTTTGAATATAGCTTTTGAACCGCTCGTAATCCGCGTTTTTGACGGTTGCTTCCACAATGCAGGAAACGGGAAGGCCCAGTTTTTTCTGATCGACCTCCAGCGTGTATTGCTTGATGATGCCAAATGATTCAAGCTGTCTTACCCGTTCTGTCACAGATGGAGGCGACAGCTTAATTTTTCTTCCTAATTCCCTCATCGACAAACGGCTGTCCTTCTTCAGCTCCTCAATGATATTCAGATCAATCTGGTCAAGTTTCATTTCAACATCCTTCTTTTATGATTTTGTACACATTATCTCGGGTATTTTTGTAAATGACAAGTACAGTTCCCTGGAAAAGGCATGTAAAAATGAATGTTTTCCGAACATTTTTTGAAAGCTGTCATATGCCCCTCCGGATTGTTTATAGTATAAAATGAAAACGTGTCCACAAGGAGGGCGATTTATGCTGCACACGCCGATCGGAAGACTTCGCACGATGGGTTTTATTGAAGGAATGTCACTCTTAATCCTGCTGTTCATCGCTATGCCGCTTAAATATTGGGCAGGGCTTCCGCTTGCGGTGACAATTGTCGGTTCGGTTCACGGCGGGTTGTTCATTTTGTATTTGCTTGTCTTGGCTTATGCAACCTTCTCTGTCAAATGGCCGCTGAAATGGTCAGCCGCCGGCTTCATCGCCGCTTTCGTCCCATTCGGAAATTTTTTGTACGACCGCGGATTAAGGAAATATAAATAAGGAAATGCAAAAAAGGCTGGATCTCCATGATCCAGCCTTTCTTATTAAAACCACTTTGTCAGCCAGGCGATATAGTAGGCCCCCGGAATAAACATGAGCTGGGCGAGGAGTGTGCCCGCCACCCTTGATGTGACCATTGTGACAGAGGTCCATTTTAAATAGATATAGCTTCGTTTTCCTTTTGCTACATCATCTGCAAGAACGGATACCTTAGGGTCAACAAAAATGGCCAGCAGCATCGTCGCAATTCCGTTGATCAAACCCGATGCCATGACGGCTGTCGTACTGCGCTCCGGCGCCAGCAGGCCTGCGTACAAAGCCGAAAGCACGCCGATCGTATAAATGGATGTAATCAGCATGTTGATGACAAACAAACGCTTCGGAATCAAGCGCATATGAAATCCTTTTACATATGAAATAGACGGCAGACGCAAATAGGAAAGGGCATTTTTGAATCCTTGTTTCGAGAATCCCTTTCGGAATACTTGAAAAACGGAGCCGCCGCCGCCCGCCAAGTGAATAATCGCCCGTGAAAACAGGGCGACAAAAGACGGGAGCAGGATGATGCCCAGGATGGTGCCGACTGTCGATCCGAAAATTAAAAAGCGGAACTGCTCCCCTACAATCGCCAGTGCGTTTTTTCCCGCATCATCAATTAAATGCCCGGTAAAGGGCTGCTGCACCATGTTCGACATTCTGGACACAATGACCATGACGTTAAACAGGGAAAGCGCGGACGCAATAAATCCAACGCGAGCCCCGGAAAGCCTTGTGGCATAGGCTAAGGTTTCTATCGAGTGAATCAGCAATAAAAAACAAAAAATAAAAAGTACTTGTGTTGTAATAACATGCACGTTATTCTTCCTCCAATTTCATCCTAGAGATAAGACTGGAAAGAAGGCAATTAGGTTTCAGTACGATGTGTTTTTCGCAATAAAAAAACCGCCGGCGTACGCCGGGCGGTTTGTCTTATTCTTTTCTATACGCAAATAAAGATTATATAATCCGCCAAGTCAGGCGGGTTAGATTCATAAAGCATTGTTCCGAAGAATCATTCTGGAAAGTAAACACCATGGAAATTTCTTGAACACAAGACAACGAAAGCCCTACCTCTCAATCGTCACTGCGGCTCCGAAGCCGCGCCGGTGTGAATTGTAAAACAAAAAAGTCTTTTTTCCATCTCATCGTTAGGGGCGATTTGTTATGAAGGAAAAGAATAAGGGCAGCTGGTTATGCTGCTTGGGAAGCGGTAAGCTTCTCTCTCAAAACAGAAAAAAGAAGTTTACTTTCTTTTTTATTTGCTTATTTTTCTTACTAGCTATTCATAATAACATATCGCCCCTGAAAACACAAATTTTTTATAGTTCGAGTGAGACCGGTGTTTTCTCCCCGGCATTCATTAATCTGATATCCTCCGGTTCAATTTCAAGAATCACCAGATTCGGATCATCCTTGCCGTCAAACCAGCGCTCTAATTTGGAACTCCATATTTTGTCCTTGAGTTCTGCCGAATTGTTGATTTTGGCTTTTCCGGCAACTTCGACATAAGCGTCGCCAAAGCCTTCACAATCATAGCCTAATAAAATGTGGACATTGGGGTTGTTCTCAATTTCTTCAGCTTTATGAGTTTCCTTGCTTGTCGGTGTGTAAATCGTCAGCCCGTCATGGAAAAAAGTCATGTAGCGGGAATGCGGTTTGCCCTTTTGAACTGTTGCGAGCGAACCTACTTTATGGTGATCTAGAACATCAAGCACTTTTTGTTTAACGTCTTGCTGATTCATCTCGAATCACTCCTTTTTAACGTCTCCGCTGTTACTTTTCCACATCAGGGGAAGATTTAAACAAGAAAGTGTGCTCTTTATTTTGATCCTTTCCATTCATGCTTTAGCAAGCTGTAATAGATAAGGTCATGATGCCTGCCGTTTACGAATAAGCCGTCCCGTGCCTTTCCTTCCTCTAAAAAGCCGAGCCGCTCCGGAACCGCTCTGCTTTTTTCGTTTCCGACAGCCGCACAGATCGCCACACGATTCAGCTCAAGCTCTTCAAAAGCATACGTAATGAGTTTTTGGCAGGCAGCTGTAATAATACCTTTCCCTTCAAATTCTTTGGCAA
>Ga0153917_1000250_pt1 | contig 44021 bp, 46 predicted proteins | sample TSFL001MetaG_FD_104695 | JGI IMG/M metagenome (GOLD analysis project Ga0153917, IMG submission 104695) | Attine ant fungus gardens microbial communities from Florida, USA - TSFL001 MetaG | ecosystem: Host-associated > Fungi > Mycelium > Unclassified | place: USA: Florida, Paynes Creek Historic...
GCGCTTGCTCACATCGATCTTGTTGAGGATCGGCAGGGCGAAGGCAGCGGTCTTGCCGGTGCCAGTCTGCGCCTGGCCGATCATGTCGTGACCGGCGAGGATGATCGGGATCGATTGTTGCTGGATGGCCGATGGCTCTTCATAGCCTGTAGCCAGCACGGCGGCAACGATGTTCGGATGAAGATCGAGAGCGGCGAATCCGCCGGTTTCCTGGGTCATGGGTCTGCCTCTATGTGCATCCGCAAAGACCCATGCTCCAAAGCTGCACATGCCTTGAAAGACCAAACGGTCACCCAGGCAGCTTTGGCGGCGGGGATTTGCGAAAACGATTGAAAAAGGAACGTCTTGGGAAGGTCCGCCTAGCGGACGTGCAGCCGAAGCTGGACTCGGAGGGTTTGCACCACCTGATTTTGAGGTCCGCTAAAAGACCGGCGCGTACTATACCCGAAATGGCGGGGGACCGTGAGTAAATTTTTTGCGACCTGAAACCAGTACCAGAACATCAGGCAGTGGCAGCTGAATCGTTTTTCTTCGAAGGCTCAGCGCTGGCTTCTTCGCGGGCAAATCCGCCCCCACGGAAATATCACTGCCCCTGGGGCTTGCGACGTACGTGCAGGAACGGGTTTACCCGCGAAGCAGGCGACGCGGTGTTCAGGTGGCAGGCCGGATCTCTTTGATCAGGTACTCCAGCGAATACCCCAGCCGCGGCGCCAGGGCCTCGGCACGGTCGCGCACGCGGTCCAGGTCCAGCGCCTGCTCGAGATCGGCCGGCACCAGCAGGATGACATTCCCCTCCTTCACCGGCAGTTCCCAGTAATGGCGGTGGTACAACCCACGCAACAATGCCGCGCCCAACGGCCTGCCGTCATCGCCAGCCCACTGGTTGATCACCAGCCAGCCGCCAGGGTTGAGCTGCTTCTGGCAGTTTTCCAGAAACCCCCAGGCCAGGTGGCCGACACCCGGGCCATGGTCGGTATAAAGGTCGACGAACAGCAGATCGGCCTTCTCGGCGCTGGGCAGCAGCTCCAGAGCGTCACCGACCCGCACGTACAGCCGCGGATCATCGTCCAGGCCCATGTACTCCATGGCCAGGCGCGGCACGTCCGGCCGCAGCTCGATGGCCTCGACGTCTTCCAAAGGCAGGAACTTCAGGCAGGCCTGGGTCAGGGTGCCGGCGCCGAGCCCCAGGAACAACGCGCTCTCGGGTTGCTCGTGGCACAGCGCGCCGACCAGCATCGCGCGGGTATAGTCGTACTCCAGCCAACTGGGGTCGGCGGTGAAGGTGCAGCTCTGTTCGATCGCATCGCCGAACTCCAGGAAGCGGTAGTCATCCACCTCATAGACGCTGATGACCCCGAAGGCATCCTCGACCCGGGCCAACAACCGCTCTTCCCGCTCCATCCCCATTACCGACACCTGCCCGCGCAAAAACGGCCATTGTCCGCCAATGCCCTTGGTGCAACAAGCGCGCCGCCAACTGATACCATGGCAGCAGCCTACTACCGACCATACCGAGCCTGTGATGAACCGACCCTGGAGCCCCGAAAGCTGGCGTGCCCTGCCGATCCAGCAGCAACCGACCTACCCCGACGCCGCGCACCTGCTGCACGTCGAGCAGACCCTGGCCAGCTACCCGCCACTGGTGTTCGCCGGCGAGGCCCGGGAGTTGCGCCGACAGTTCGCCGAAGTCACCCAGGGCCGGGCGTTCCTGCTTCAGGGCGGCGACTGCGCCGAAAGCTTCGCCGAGTTCTCGGCCGCGAAGATCCGCGACACCTTCAAGGTGCTGCTGCAGATGGCCATCGTCATGACCTTCGCCGCCGGCTGCCCGGTGGTGAAGGTCGGGCGCATGGCCGGGCAGTTCGCCAAACCGCGTTCTGCGAACGACGAAACCATCGGCCAGGTGACATTGCCCGCTTATCGCGGCGACATCGTCAACGGCATCGGCTTCGACGAGCAAAGCCGAGTGCCGGACCCTGAACGCCTGCTGCAGGCCTACCACCAGGCCACCGCCAGCCTCAACCTGTTGCGCGCCTTCGCCCAGGGCGGCTTTGCCGACCTGCACCAGGTGCACAAGTGGAACCTGGACTTCATCGCCAACTCGGCATTGTCCGAGAAGTACCACCAACTGGCCGGCCGGATCGACGAAACCCTGGCGTTCATGCGCGCCTGCGGCCTGGACACCGCACCGCAACTGCGCGAAACCAGCTTCTTCACCGCCCACGAAGCCTTGCTGCTCAACTACGAGGAAGCCTTCGTGCGCAGCGACAGCCTGACCGGCGACTACTATGACTGCTCGGCACACATGCTGTGGATCGGCGACCGCACCCGGCAACTGGATGGCGCGCACGTTGAGTTCCTGCGTGGGGTGCACAACCCGATCGGCGTCAAGGTCGGCCCGAGCATGAACCCTGAGGAGCTGATCCGCCTGATCGATACCCTCAACCCGCACAACGACCCGGGGCGCCTGAACCTGATCGTGCGCATGGGCGCCGGCAAGGTGGGCGACCATCTGCCGGGGTTGATCCGCACCGTCGAGCGCGAAGGACGCAAGGTGCTGTGGAGCTCCGACCCGATGCATGGCAACACCATCAAGGCCAGCAGCGGCTACAAGACCCGGGACTTCGCCCAGATCCTCGACGAGGTGCGGCAGTTCTTCCAGGTGCACCAGGCCGAAGGCTCGTATGCCGGCGGTATCCATATCGAGATGACCGGGCAGAATGTCACCGAGTGCATCGGTGGAGCGCGACCGATCACCGAGGATGGGTTGTCGGACCGCTACCACACCCACTGCGACCCTCGTTTGAATGCCGACCAGTCGCTGGAACTGGCGTTCCTGATTGCCGAGACGCTCAAGCAAGTGCGTCGCTAAGGGCACCATCGCGTCGACGGCTTCGCGGGTAAACCCGCTCCCACAGAATGATCCTTGCGGGAGCGGGTTTGCCCGCGAAAAGACAACATCCGATCATTTGCGCAGTGGGTCATCCCAGAACGGCCGTTCGGCCTCCTGCTGGATATCCGCCCGACTCAACCCCAGGTCGTGCAAGGTCGCATCGCTCAGGCTGAGCAGCTCGCGGCGCTGACGGTACAGCTGATACCAGCGCAACAGCCGCGCCACTGCGGCCTCTCCCAGATGGGTGAACGAAAAGACAGGTTTGACGTACAGGGAAGTGATCTGACCTTTCATCTTGAAGCCCTCCGTGAAGATGGCTTCAGTCTCCTGCCAGGCATAAGATCAATCCAACGAATGTTTCTGATGCGATGCATCTCGGAGATTGATGCAATGTCCCAGTACCAGAACCTCGACTCCGATGTCCTGCGCACCTTCGTCGCTATCGCCGAGCAAGGCGGCTTTACCCGCGCCGGGGAGGTGGTCAACCGCACCCAGTCGGCGGTGAGCATGCAGATGAAACGCCTGGAAGAGGACATCCTCCAGCGCCAGCTGTTCGAACGTGACGGCCGCCAGGTACGCCTGACCGCCGAAGGCCAGGTACTGCTCGGCTATGCCCGGCGCATCCTCAAGTTGCAGGGCGAGGTGTTCAACACCCTGCGCATGCCGCACATGATCGGCGTGGTGCGCATCGGCACGCCGGACGACTATGCCATGCGCTTTCTGCCTCCCATCCTTTCGAGCTTCGCCCAGGCGTATCCGTTGATCCAGGTGGAGGTGCACTGCGACTCGTCCAAGCAACTGATGCTGCGCCAGGACCTGGACCTGACCATCGTCACCCGCGAACCAGGCAACGAAATCGGCCAGTTGCTGCGCCAGGAGCGCCTGGTCTGGGCCGCGGCCCAGGGCTTTTGTCCACAGGAGCAACGGCCCATGCCCCTGGCGTTGTTCAACACCGATTGCTTCTGCCGCGCCTGGACCTGCAATGCCCTGGAAAGCCAGGGCATCGACTACCGCATCGCCTACACCAGCCCCAGCCTTGCGGCGATCTTCGCCATCGTCACCGCAGGCCTGGCAGTGACCGCGCAGTTGCAGAGCCTGATCAGCGGAAACCTGCGCACCCTCGGCGAGCAGGAAGGCCTGCCGCAATTACCCTTGGCCAACGTGATGCTGCTGCGCAACACCCAGCACCAGTCCCCCATCACCGATTGCATGGCCGACTACATCGTCGAAGGCTTCAAGTAACGGTCAGAGTTCGAACGCCAGCATCACCGCACAGACCACCAGGAAGACACAGAACAGCGTTCTCAGCACTTTCTCCGGCAGTGCATGGGCAAGCTTCACGCCCCAACTGATACTCAGCAGGCCACCGATGGCCAGCGGGATGCCTGCGTGCCAGTCGACGCTACCGTGCATGCCGTAGGTCAGCAGGGTCACCAGGGTGCTGGGCGCAGCCAAGGCCAGGGACAACCCTTGCGCCACCACCTGAGTGGTGCCGAACACGCTGGTCAGGATCGGTGTGGCCACCACCGCCCCACCCACGCCGAACAACCCACCCATGGCACCGGCAAAGCTGCCCAGTACGCCCAGCCACGGCCAGGGATGGCGCAGCTCGGTGCTGGGCGCCGCGACCCGCAGGAACATCCGCGCCACGTTCCACACCGCCAATGCCACCAGGAAGCCGACAAAGCCCAAACGCATGGAGTGCGCATCGATACCCACCGCCCAGATCGAGCCGAGCCAGGCGAACAAAAAGCTGCACACCGCCAGCGGCAACACATGGCGCAGCTCGATGCGGTTGCGCTGGTGATAGCGCCACAGCGCGAGCAGCACATTCGGCACTACCATCACCAGCGCGGTGCCCTGGGCCAGTTGCTGGTCAAGGCCGAACAGCACGCCAAGGGCCGGGATCGCGATCAGACCGCCACCAATACCGAACAAACCACCCAGGGTACCCAGGGCCGCCCCCAGCGCTACATACATCAACCACTCGATCATCAGGGCCTCACCCACGGTTAGCAATGCCTGCATGCTAGCGATACCTGCCTGGTGGGGAAACGCACAACAGCGCACAATGGCTTTGCGTATTTCGCATAAGCAGAGCTACCCATGAGCCCCGATACCCTGACCGAACAACTGAGCCTGTTTCTCGATGTGCTGCAGACCGGCAGCTTTTCTGCCGCCGCACGGCGCCATCCGCTGACCCCTTCGGCGGTGGCGCGACGCATCGACAACCTGGAACAGGCCGTGGGCAGCCGCCTGTTCGACCGCAGCACCCACGCCGTACGTGCCACACCTGCAGGCAAGGCCTTCGCCGAACGGGCCCGGCGCATCATCGAGGAGTTGCGCCTGGCGCGGGCCGAAGCAGTCTCGCTGAGCAGCGCGCCGGAAGGTCTGATCCGCATCGATGCCCCAGCCGCGTTCGGTCGTCGTCACCTGGCTCCGGCCATTGCAGATTTTCTGGTGGCCTACCCAGGCCTGGACGTGCAACTGCGCCTGATCGACAGCTTCGTCGACCTGCAAGGCAGCCACCTGGGGGAAGTCGACCTGGTACTGCGCGCCGGCCCCCTGGCCGATACCCGCCTGGTGGCCACCCCCCTGGCGTACATGGTGCGCATCGCCTGCGCCAGCCCCGCGTACCTGGCCAGCCGTGGCGTCCCCGCCTGCCCGAGCGAGCTGCCGCAACACCATGGCCTGGACTGGGATGGCTTGGCGCCACCGTTCGCCTGGCGCTTCACGGTGGACGGGCAGGCGCGCCTGTACCGCCCCGCGCGCATGCGCATGGCCGCCAACAATGCCGAAACCCTGCTGTTCGGTGCCCTGGCCGGGCTTGGCATCGCGCATCTGCCGACCTGGCTGATCAGCGACTACCTGCTGCGCGGCGAACTGGTGCCGCTGTTCTGCGACAACGGCCTGCCGCCTGCGGAGAGCAGCGGCATCTATGCCATGCGGCTGGCACATGAAACGAACTCTCGCAGTCGCTTGCTGCTCGAATTCCTCAAGAGCCGTTTCAGCCCCATTCCACCTTGGGACCTGGCCCTGCGCAGCGAGCTGCGCAGGTAGTAAGCGCGCCAACCATCAGCGTGCTAGATTTTCACCTGAACTCATTGAAGGACCTGCATGAACACCAACGCCCCCTGCGACGAGCTGCTGCTGGACAACCAGGTCTGCTTCGCCCTGCATTCCACCTCGCTGCTGATGACCAAGGTCTACAAGCCCTTGCTGCAAGCCCTGGGCCTGACCTATCCGCAGTACCTGGCCATGCTCGTGCTCTGGGAGCAGGATGGCCTGACAGTCGGTGAAATCAGCCAACGCCTGCTGACCGACCCCGGCTCTCTCACACCGCTGCTCAAGCGCCTGGAAAGCGAAGGCCTGCTCAAGCGCACCCGCAGCCGCGAGGACGAACGGGTGGTGCTGGTTGAGCTGACCGACAAGGGCCGAGTGCTGCAGGACGAGGCCAAGCGCGTGCCCCCCTGCATCCTGCAGGCCAGCGGGCGCAGCCTCGAGCGCCTGCAGCAGCTGCAAGCCGACCTGCTGGAGCTGCGCGCCAGCCTGCAAAAAAACCTCTGAGGACTATGCTGGGAAATGGTCGCTCCGATGAACGGCGAATCATTTATCTTGCGCGCAAAATAATTGAGCGCTAATTTAAATCCCGTACCCACCCAGCGCCCCGGCGCACAGCACACAAGCGAGGCTCAAGATGCAAAAGGTCACTCCCCTGTACATCGCCGAAGCAACCTCCACGGGCGGACGCGACGGTAAATCCCGCTCCAGCGACGGCAAGCTCGAGGTCAAGCTGAGCACTCCCAAGGAGTTGGGTGGCGCCGGTGGTGACGGCACCAACCCGGAGCAGATGTTCGCTGCCGGTTACTCAGCCTGCTTCATCGGCGCCCTGAAGTTCGTCGCAGGCCAGGCCAAGAAACAACTGCCGGCAGACAGCTCGATCACGGCCAAGGTCGGCATCGGCCAGATCCCTGGCGGGTTCGGCCTGGACATCGACCTGCACATCAACCTGCCGGGTCTGGCCCAGGCTGAGGCCCAGGAGCTGGTCGAGAAGGCGCACCACGTATGCCCTTACTCCAACGCCACCCGCAACAATGTGGATGTGCGGCTGCATGTGACGGTCTGAGCAAAGCAGCCCGACCCAGACCGCCTGTCCGGGACCTTTCGCGGGTAAACCCGCCCCCAGGTTATGTGGTGCTTTCAATAGCACCGCTGCACCAATGGGGACGGGTTTACCCGCGAAGATGACGCTGCGGTGCAGGGCACAGGCTTTTGCAGCGCACAAAAAAACCCGGCCAAGGCCGGGTTTTTGCGATCGCAAGAAGGATTACTTCTTGGAACGGCCCTTGAAGCTGCCGTCGCGAGTGTCGATGTCGATCATCTCGTCGATCTCGATGAAGTCGGCAACCTGTACTTCAGTACCGTTGGCCAGTTTGGCCGGCTTCATGACCTTGCCCGAAGTATCGCCACGCGCGGCGTTCTCGGTGTAGACAACCTGACGGCTGATGGTGGTCGGCAGTTCGACCGATACGACTTTCTCTTCGTACATGGTCAGGGCGCAGATGTCCTGCATGCCTTCTTCGATGTACGGCAGAACGGCGTCGATGTCTTCGGCGTTCAGTTCGTACATGGTGTAGTCGGTGGTGTCCATGAAGGTGTAGGCATCACCGCTGATGAAGGACAGGGTGACTTCCTTGCGATCGAGGATCACGTCGTCCAGCTTGTCGTCGGCGAAGTAGACGGTTTCGGTCTTGTAGCCGGTCAGCAGGTTCTTCAGCTTGGTCTTCATGATCGCGCTGTTGCGACCGGACTTGGTGAATTCGGCTTTCTGTACCAGCCACGGGTCGTTGTCGATCCGCAGTACGGTGCCGGGTTTCAGTTCTTTACCAGTTTTCATTACGAAGTATCCGAATCTGGATGGATTTATAAAAATCGAGGCCGCGTATCATAGCCAATTTCGGTAAAACTGTACCAGCGTCGTGGCAAGGTCCGGTCGAGCGGCGTGCTCGGCACTCCATTGACGGGCGTGTGCAACGAGCTCCGGCCAGTGTCCGAGCACCCCGCGCCAGGCCGCGCCCATGTCCTGGTCCATGTTCCAGGCGCGCCAGAGATCGACCAGCGCATCTCCGGCTTTTTCCGACAAACCCTGGCGATAAAGCTTTAAAAATGCCTCTAGTTTTTCCCAGTGGGCATTCTCCTCCTGCACATAGATGTGCCACAGCAGTGGCCGCCCCGCCCACTGGGCGCGTACGAACGAGTCCTCGCCGCGCACGGCATTGAAATCACAGGCCCAGAGCAGGCGGTCGTAGTCGTCCTGGCTGACGAATGGCAGGATCTGCACCGTCAGCGCGCCCTTGTGCCGCACATCACCCACGCTCAGCCCCGGCTCGTCCAGCCACTGGCGCACATCAGCCAGGATGCGCCCTTCAGGCACCAGCAGGTGGCTGGGCCGGGTATCCTCGGCCAAGGCGTCGAGCCAGTTGCCCAGTTGCGTGTTCTCGTAGGCGAACAGTGAAATCAGCCTCGTGCCCTCCGCCACCTGCACGCCAAGGCCTGCGAGAAATGCCGTGCGCGCCGCCGGATCGGCCTCGAAGGCCTCGCGCCTGGCGAGCAACGAGCCCTCGCGCAGCAAGCCTGCGGTCTTGTCGGTGAAGCCTGGGAAGAAGAACAGCGTGCGCAGGCCATTGGCCTGGGGCGATGCCAGGCCATGGCAGCCCTCCACCCAGTCCTCGGCGCTGAGGTATTCCAGGTTCAGCCACAGCGCCGGGCTGGCACGCAGGCGCAAGGCCTCGATGTAGCCTGCGGGCAACCGGCAGCCGAAGGCACCGATCACCACGTCCGCGGTGTCCACCGGCTGCCAGTCGGCAGGCCAGTGCCGCACCTCGACGCCTGCCTGCCATTGCTGCCTGGCACCTGCGTCGGCCTGCGGGCACAAGCGCACGAACGCGGCGAGGTCATCCACCCACAGGCGCACGGCCAGCCCCTGCTCGTCCACCAATTGACGGGCCAGGCGCCAAGTCACGCCGATGTCGCCATAGTTGTCGACGACCGTGCAGAAGATGTCCCAGGTGGCTTTCATTGCCCACTCCCCTCACCGCGCGGAAAACCGCGGATTCTGCGGATAAATTGTCGCAGACGAAAGCACAAGGCTGAAAATATCGACCGCCGCCATGCGACAATGCCGGCCACGAACCGCCTGCCAGGAGGCCATCATGCCCCGTCGCCGCGAACTGAAGATAACCCTCAAGCCCTTGCAATTGATCCTCTGCGTGGCCTTTGGTTTATGGCTCGGCGCCGTTGCCATCGCCCTGAGCCTGTGGCTGGCCTTGCAGTGGTGGCCGGAGCAGGTACAACCCGTGGCCCAGGCCATTGCCCCTGCCACCCAGGCCCCTGCCCCACCCGCCGATGCCCAGGCCGAGATGTTCGAGCGCTACAAGGTCATCCTTCAGGAACAGGAAGCCCGCCAGGCCGCCGATGCCGCCCAGGGCAACCCACGCAACCTGAACAACCCCAAGTGCCAGTTCTGGCTGCAACAGAACCGCACTGCCCCTACCGACAAGAGCCAGGCCAACGTGCTGGAGTTCTGCTACTGACCATGGACAAGACCACCCTGCTCGCCCGGATCGTCCAGACCCTGTCCCGAGACGAGGACGTGCTCCGCCGCGCCGCCCAGAGCGCCTACGAAGCCGCCACCGCCGAGGAGAACATCGCCGAGAACAAGTACGACACCTTGAGCCTCGAAGCTTCGTACCTGGCCACCGGCCAGGCCCGGCGCACGGCCGAGATCCGCCAGGCGGTGCTGGCCTACCAGCAGCTTTTGCTGCGCGACTACGACCCGGCACGGGGCATTCAGATCAGCAACCTCGTCACCCTCGAGGATGAAGCAGGCGAGCAGCGCCTGCTGTTCCTGGGGCCCGAGGCCGCCGGGCTGAAGGTAGGCGAAGGGGATGGGCAAGTGACGGTCATCACCCCGCGCTCGCCGCTGGGGCAGCAATTGCTTGGCAAGAAGATCGATGACGAGGTGAGCCTGGTGGTTGCAGGAGTGGCACAGGTCCAGGTAGTGATCGAAGTCGCCTGAAAGGGCCCTGTTGAAGTGCCTGTGTGGGCTTTCCCGCCGACACAGGCCGCTTGGAATCTACAACGTTTCAAGTGCATTGAACCGCTTCGCCAGCCCCTGTTCGGCAAACCGCTCCACCACGAAATCAATGAACGCCCGGGTCTTGCCGGGCAACAGCTTGTGCTCGGCGTAGTACAGGCTGATATGCCCATCATCGACATACCAGTCCGGCAGGACCCTGCACAGGCGCCCCGCCGCCAGGTACGGCACGGCGAACGGCAGGCTCACCAAAGCAATGCCCAACCCCTGTTCGGCCACCACGCAGGCGGCGTCCGAATCGCTCATGGTCATCGTCTGGTGCAGTTGCAAGGGCCGCTGCTCCTGCCAACGGCTGGTCAGCGGCCAGGAACGCACGCGACCGGTCTGGGGAGAACGGATGAGGATGCCTGCATGGCGCGGCAAAGCTTCGGGCTCGTCGACCGATCCGTACCGTTGCAGGTAGCCGGGTGCCGCCACCAACACCCGGTGCGCGGGTGTCAGCTTGCGCGCCACCACACCCGGCGGCAGTTCGAAGCCACCGCCGATGGCGGCATCGAAACCCTGGCCGATCAGGTCGACCTGGCGGTTGTCGAAGTGCCAGTCCGGAATGATCGCCGGATATCGCTGCAGAAACGCCCCCAGCAACGGCAACACATAGAGCCGTCCGAACACCGTGCCCATGCTCACCCGCAATGCCCCGGCCGGCTGGCCTTCGGCGCTGGCCAGGTTGGCCATGGCGTACTGGATGGTGCGAAAACTGTCGCTCACCTCGCCCAGAAACCGCTGCCCCGCTTCGGTGAGGGTCAGCTTGCGGGTACTGCGCTGGAACAAGCGCACACCCAGCCGTGCTTCCAGCTGTGCGACGTTCTTGCCGACTGCCGCAGGTGTCAGGGAAAGTCGCCGGGCCGCCTCGGCGAAACTGCCCACTTCGGCGCTGCGAATGAAGCACTCAAGGGTGCTGAACGATTCCATGGCCATGATCATCAACCCAAGGTTTACTCTGCCGATATCGATTGCCATCTTATCAGCAGGTAATCGAGGGTCGATACTGCGTCCATCCAAGGCATCCGGCCTTGCTTCGAAGCAGGAGATCAGCATGTCCAACGCATTCAACCTCAGCGGCAAGGTGGCCCTGGTCCAGGGCGGTTCCCGCGGCATCGGTGCGGCCATCGTGCGCCGACTGGCCAAGGAAGGCGCCAAGGTAGCCTTCACCTATGTCAGTGCCACCGACACCGCCGCAGCCCTGGCCACCGACATCAACAACAGCGGCGGCCAGGCCCTGGCCCTGCGCGCCGACAGCGCCGATGCCGCCGCCGTGCAACAGGCGGTGCAGGCCACCGTGGAAGCCTTCGGTCGCCTCGACATCCTGGTGAACAATGCCGGCGTGCTCGCCGTGGCACCGGTGACCGAATTCGACCTCGCCGACTTCGACCGCATGCTGGCCATCAACGTGCGCAGTGTGTTCGTCGCCAGCCAGGCCGCTGCCCGTCACATGGGTCAGGGCGGACGCATCATCAACATCGGCAGCACCAACGCCGAGCGCATGCCATTCGCAGGCGGCGCACCCTATGCCATGAGCAAATCGGCGCTGGTCGGCCTGACCCGCGGCATGGCCCGTGACCTGGGGCCGCAGGGCATCACCGTGAACAACGTGCAGCCAGGGCCGGTGGACACCGACATGAACCCGGCGTCCGGCGAGTTCGCCGACAGCCTGATTCCACTGATGGCCATCGGGCGTTACGGGCAGGCCGACGAGATCGCCAGCTTCGTGGCGTATCTGGCAGGCCCTGAGGCTGGCTACATCACCGGCGCCAGCCTGACCGCCGATGGCGGATTCGCCGCCTGATCGTCGGCCTTTTCGCGGGTTTCCCCGCGAAAAGGCCTCGATTGCCTGAAAGCGAGATGCACCTGGAGCAACGCGAGAAACGCCCGAGCCGCCGACATCGGGCAGCTCGACGAGCGCGCATACAACTGACGCACTGGAAGCTCTGGGCAATACCCGTTGGCATCCTGCCATGCACTTCCCGATACTTGCCTTCACATCCGATTGCCCGCAACGAGAACAGCCATGAGCACCCCTTCCCTGAGCCGCGCCCTGATCCTGCTGATGGCCACCGCCACCGGCCTGGCCGTGGCCAGCAACTACTACGCCCAACCGCTGCTGCACAGCATCGCCGAACAGTTCGGTCTGGACACCGTCAGCGCCGGGACCATCGTCATCGCCGCCCAACTCAGCTATGGCGCCGGCCTGCTTCTGCTGGCGCCGCTGGGGGATCTGTTCGAGCAGCGCCGGTTGATCGTCAGCATGGTCGCCATCGCCACCCTCGGGCTGGTGATCAGCGCCTGCGCGCCAAGCCTGCCCTGGCTGCTGCTCGGCACGGCGCTCACCGGCCTGTTCTCGGTGGTGGCCCAAGTGCTGGTGCCCATGGCCGCCACGCTCAGCGCCCCGGAACAACGGGGCCGCGCCGTGGGCACGCTGATGAGCGGCCTGCTGCTGGGCATCCTGCTGGCGCGCACCGCGGCCGGTTTCATGGCCGAGCTGGGTGGCTGGCGCAGCATCTATGTGCTGGCTGCGGTGCTGATGGCGCTGGCGGCCATCGCTTTGTACCGCAGCCTGCCGCAACATCACGCCCATGCAGGTCTCAAGTACCCGGCGCTGATCGGCTCGGTGTTCCGTCTGTTCATCGAGGAGCCGGTGCTGCGCCTGCGTTCGTTGCTGGGGCTGCTGGCATTCAGCCTGTTCGCCTTGTTCTGGACGCCGCTGGCCTTCCTCCTGGCCCGGGAGCCGTACCAGTACTCCGACGCGGTAATCGGCCTGTTCGGCCTGGCGGGTGCGGCAGGCGCGCTGTCGGCCAACTGGGCCGGACGCCTGGCCGACCGTGGGCAGGGCCCGCTGGGCACCACCGTCGGGCTGGTGGCCTTGCTGCTGTCCTGGGTCCCCCTGGGCTTTGCCCAGAGCTCGCTGATGGCCCTGCTGCTCGGGGTGCTGCTGCTGGACCTCGCGGTGCAGCTGGTGCATGTCAGCAACCAGAACGCCGTGATCGCCCTGCGTCCTGAGGCGCGTACACGGCTGAATGCCGGGTACATCACCTGCTACTTCATCGGCGGAGCGCTGGGCTCGCTGCTGGGGACCCAGTTGTTCCAACGCCAAGGATGGACGGGGATCGTCGTGGCAGGTCTGGTCATCGGAACCCTGGCCCTGGTGGTATGGGCGCTGGCCGAGCGCAAGCGCAAGGTAGCCATGCAGGCGGCGTAAACCGGGGGCTTGCCGGGGCCCCTGTGGGAGCGGGTTCACCCGCGAAGGGGCCGGGGCAGACAACCTCCGTTGCCCCAGCCTGCGTGTCTTGATCCTCGATATCATCCTGCGGCAATACGCCACCAACCCTCCGTCGCCTGACCGTTGACTTGCCGGGCCCCGCAGCGCTCAGTAGGCGCTGGTCAAAAGCCCTTTTCCGGACAGGACGACACAATGACAAGACTCACGGTGCAATCCGGCGACTTCTTGCAAGGTGAAGGCGAGTATCGCAATGGATCGCTCACACTCAAGACCCCGCGCAGCCCATCGCCAGGCGAGCGGATCTCCCTGACGCGCATCAAGGACCTCAAGCTCGCAAGCCTCGAACCCAGCCGTAGCCTGGGCAGCGCCATCGGCTGGGGCGTGGCGGGCGCGCTGGTGGCCGGCCCCGTCGGCCTGCTCGCCGGGCTCTGGCTGGGAGGCAAGGATGAAGAGGCTACCTTCCTGGCCATCTTCAAGGACGGTCGCAAATTGATGGCCATCACCGATGGTAAGACCTGGTCGAAGATCGACGACACCTGGCGCAAACAGCAGCGCTCCCCCTCCAGCTGAAGATTCCTTCCCACCCAATCGTTTCAGTAGCCAGGCGCCTGTGAAATGCAGGCGCCTGACGCGTTCGTGCCTGCTACCATGGCGCCCTTTTACCCGTCCGGCGCAACGCCGACGGGGCCACTTTGCTTGACATCCCGGCACCCGCCCGACCAGCGCCCAGCCCTCCAAGGAGCCCCGCATGACCCCGCTTCGCCCTCGCCTGCCCCTCAGCCTGCTTGGCCTGGGCCTCGCCCTGCACAGCGCCCACGGGTTGGCCGACGACAGCGTCATCTTGGCGCCGCTGCAGGTCTCGGAGGTCTTTGACGACGAGGGCTATCAGGTCCGCGAAGCCCAGGTGGGCGGCCTGCAGCCAGGCCCGCGGCTCGACACCCCGGCCTCGGTCAGCGTGTTCAGCCGGCAACTGCTGGACGACCGCCAGGTTCGCACGCTCAGCGAAGTGCTGCAAAGCGACGCCTCGGTCGGCGAAAGCTACGCCCCGGTCGGCTATTACGAGAACTTCAACGTGCGCGGCTTCGAACTCAACGCTGCCAGCAGCTACCGGATCAATGGCCAGACCATCGCCGGTGAGCAGAACGTGGCCCTGGAAAACAAACAGCAGGTGGAACTGCTCAAAGGGTTGTCCGGCTTGCAGAGCGGCGTGTCGGCGCCCGGCGGCCTGATCAACTATGTGACCAAGCGCCCCGAGGACGTGCGCAGTGTCAGCCTCTCGACCAACGAGCAGGGCGAGCGCTACCTGGCCACCGATCTCGGTGGCTGGTTCGGCAGCGAGCGGCAGTTCGGCCTGCGCGCCAATCTGGCCCACGAGGACATCCGCTCGTATGTCGACCACGCCGACGGCAAGCGCGACTTCGCCTCCCTGGCCTTCGACTGGCAGATCAACCCTGATGCCATCCTGCAGCTGGATGCCGAGTACCAGCACCGCGAGCAACTGTCGGTCCCCGGGTACCAGTTGCTCGGAGGCACCGAGGTGCCCCACGGCGTCGATCCTGACGATCACCTGGCCTACCAGCGCTGGGCCAAGCCCGTGCAGAACGACTCGCTGAACCTGGGCGGGCGGTTCGAGTACCGCTTCAGCGACACGTGGAGCGGGACGCTGAGTGCCTCGCGCAGCAAGGTGGTGATCGATGACTACAGTGCGTTTGCGTGGGGCTCGGGAAACGACGCCTTCTTCGGCAGCAACGGCGACTACGAGATGTATGATTTCCGCAGCCCCGACGATACCCGCCGCATCGATGAAGCCCAAGCCATGCTCAACGGCCACTTCGACTCCCTGGGCCTGGGTCATGAATTGACTGTCGGCACCAGCGCTCAGCGTCGCACGCTCGATCAGCGCCCCAGCTACATGGAATGGATCGGCACCGGTAACATCTACACAGGCGCCCCCGCCAAAGCCCCTTCCGATAAGTCCATCGGTTCCAGCGAACGCCGCCTGGACAGCCGCCAGTACGGCCTGTTCATCAGTGACAAGATCACCTTCAACGAGCAGTGGCAGACCCTCATCGGTGCCCGCGAAGTGCGCCTGGATGAAAAGACCTGGAATGAAAACGGCGTTGCCGGTCGCCATACCCAGCAATACCAGCTGCTGCCCAGCGCGGCGCTCATCTACAAACCGCAACCGGACACCACCCTCTATGCGAGCTACTCGAAGGGTCTGTCGGCGGGCGGTACCGCGCCCTGGTTCGCCAGCAATGCCAGTGAAATCCTCGCGCCCACCCTGTCGCACCAAACGGAGCTGGGCATCAAGCAGGACTGGCAGGGCATGAGCTTCAGCGCCGCACTGTTCCAGATCCGCCAGGCCTATCAATACGCCCGTCCGGAAGGCGACACCTTCACCTACGTGCAGCAGGGCCAACAGAAGAACACCGGCCTGGAGCTGGGCGCCAGCGGCTGGGTCACCTCGCGCCTGCAGGTCCAGGCCAGCGCCGCGGCCATCCATGCCCGCGTGCAGAACAGCGGCACCGACGCCTACGAAGGGCACCAGGCGATCAACGTTCCCCGACTGCGCGCCGCACTTCAGGCTGACTACAGCCTGCCGGTCCCGGGCCTTGCGCTGCTCGGTGGTGCCCGCTACAGCGCCAGCAAGTACGCAAGCCAGGCGGGTAATGTAGAGGTGGGTGGCTATACCGTGTTCGACATCGGCAGCCGCTACCGCACGCGGATCGGCGGGTACGACACCGTGCTGCGCCTGACGGTGGACAACGTCTTCGACAAGCGCTACTGGCGGGATGTGGGTGATTACCTGGGGGACAACTATCTGTTCCAGGGCGCGCCGCGCACGGCACGGTTGTCCGCGTCAGTGGGCTTCTGAGGAGCCGCGCTGCACTGTCCCCGGGAGCAACTGTCTTGAGATAAATGGAGCCTTCCGGATCCTGGGGCCTTCGCGCCCCTTTCGCGGCACAAGGCCGCTCCGGGTGCCGGGACAAGGAAAAACAAAAAACCCCCGGGCTTTTCAGCGCGGGGGCTTTTGTGGAATGTGGCGGTGAAGAAGGGATTTGAACCCTTGATACGATTTCTCGTATACACACTTTCCAGGCGTGCTCCTTCGACCACTCGGACACTTCACCGGATCTCTTCAAGCAGTTCAGCCTGTCGAGGCGCGCTAATTTAGTAGAAGCCTTTTCCTTTGGCAAGCATTTTTTTCAGAATTTTCATGCGCTTAAGCCAATAGGCCGAAAACAGTGGCCGCCAGGGCAATGCTGCCAATCTGGCCAGCGCTTTTACAGCCGATCCCGGCCCTGCCCCGTCACGACAAGGGACGCGGCCCAGACGCTGACCGACCAGTCAGCCTTACTGCTTTACCTGGCCGGCGTCGCTGGGTACCGTCGTCGCCACGTTATCCAAAGGACTCTGCCATGAGCGAGCTGATTACCTACCACGCCGAAGACGGCATCGCGACCCTGACCCTGAACAACGGCAAGGTCAACGCCATCTCGCCGGATGTCATCACCGCCTTCAACGCCGCCCTGGATCGCGCCGTCGAAGAGCGCGCCGTGGTGATCATCACCGGCCAGCCGGGCATCCTCTCCGGCGGCTACGACCTCAAGGTGATGACCTCCGGCCCCAAGGAAGCCGTCGGCCTGGTCACCGCCGGTTCCACCCTGGCCCGTCGCCTGCTCAGCCACCCCTTCCCGGTGGTCGTGGCCTGCCCGGGCAATGCCGTGGCCAAGGGCGCATTCCTGCTGCTGTCGGCTGACTACCGCATCGGTGTCGAAGGCCCCTACAAGGTCTGCCTGAATGAAGTCCAGATCGGCATGACCATGCACCATGCCGGCATCGAGCTGGCCCGTGACCGCCTGCGCCGCTCTGCATTCCATCGTTCAGTGATCAATGCCGAGGTCTTCGATCCGCACGCGGCGATGGATGCGGGTTTCCTCGACAAGGTGGTGCCTGCCGAGCAACTGCAGGAGGCCGCCCTGGCCGCCGCCCGCGAGCTGAAGAAGCTGAACATGCTCGCGCACAAGAACACCAAGCTTAAGGTACGCAAGGGCCTGCTCGAGGTACTGGACAACGCCATCATGCTGGACCAGCAGTTCCTGGGCTGAACCAACAGCCCTGTCGCGGGGCAAGCCCGCTCCCACGGACCCCCTGCCCCGCGACAAGAAGAGCACGCGCCCCACCTCACAGCCAAGGGTTTGCCGCGAACAGTGCACACCCGTACACTGCGCCGCGACTGTCTGGTGTGTGAGTCGTCCTATGCTCTATATGCTCCGCATGCTCCTTCTGGCGCTGCATTTCCTGTTCGTCGGCGTGGCAGGGCTGGTCATCGGCCTGTGCCGGCCGTTCAACCCCGATAACAGCCGCCTCTTCGCCCGCCTCTACAGCCTGCCCGCCGCCCGGTTGATGCGCATCAGGGTCAAGGCCGAGGTCGGGCCGCTGTGGGACCAGCCGCCAGGCTGCGTCATCGTCGCCAACCACCAGTCCAATTTCGACCTGTTCATCCTCGGCCAAGTGGTGCCGCAACGCACCGTGGCCATCGGCAAGAAGAGCCTGGGCTGGATCCCGTTGTTCGGCCAGTTGTTCTGGCTGGGCGGCAACGTGCTGGTGGACCGCAAGAACGCCTACCAGGCGCGCAAGGCCATGCAGGTGACCACACGCATCCTGCGCAACGACACCTCGATCTGGATCTTCCCCGAGGGCACCCGCAATCCCGGCGAGCAATTGCTGACCTTCAAGAAAGGCGCGTTCCACATGGCCATCGAAGCGGGCGTACCGATCGTGCCGGTGTGCGTCAGCCGCTATTCCCAGCGTCTGGGCCTGAACAGCTGGCGCCAGCGCACGGTGATCGTGCGCTCGCTGCCGCCGATCGCCACCGCCGGCATGAGCCAGCAAGACCTGCCGGCACTGATCGAGCAATGCCGCACGCAGATGCAGCAGTGCATCGACCGGATGGAAGGCGAACTGGCGCGGCACTGATCCTGGGGCTGCTGCACAGCCCGTCACAGGCAACGGTTGCTCTATGGCCCGACTCAGCCCAAGCTGTATCGGGTGTTCAACCGAAGAAGCGGACAACCATGGGGCGAGTCGTGGCATCGGCGGTGTACAGCGCCGGCAGGAAAGTCACCAACATCAGCATCGACGAAGGCAGCGAATGGGCGCGCAAGCCAGGGCACTTCGTCTGGATCGGCCTGGAAGAGCCCAACGCCGAAGAACTGGCCAACCTGCAGCGCCAGTTCGGCCTGCATGAACTGGCCATCGAAGATGCCCTGGAAAAGCACAGCCGCCCGAAGCTCGAGACCTTTGGCGATGCCCTGTTCATCGTCACCTATTCGCCGGTGCGCCATGAAGGCAAGCTGGAATTCATCGAGACGCACATCTTTGCCGGCAACGGCTACATCATCACCTGCCGCAACGGCCACTCCAAATCCTACGCCCTGGTACGCCAACGCTGCGAAGCACGCCCGCTGCTGCTCGAACATGGCGAGGACTTCGTGCTCTATGCCCTGCTCGACTTCGTCACCGAGAACTACCAGCCGGTCAGCGAGGCGATCCACGGCGAGATCGAGGAGCTGGAACAGAGCGTGCTGAGCAACTCGCTCCAGGAGGAGGACATCCAGCGCCTGCACAGCCTGCGCCGCGACATCCTGCGTCTGCGCCGCTATGTGGCACCGATGGTGGAGGTCAGCGAGGAGCTGCAGCGACTGAACTTCCCGTTCATCGACAAGAACATGCGTCCGTATTTTCGCGATGTGCAGATCCACGTCACGCGGCAAATGGAGGACCTGGCCAGCATCCGCGACATCGCCAGCCAGACCATCGAGATCGGCATGTTGCTGGAGTCGTCACGGCAAAGCATCGTGCAGCGCAAATTCGCCGCCTGGGCGGCAATCCTGGCGTTCCCCACGGCCATTGCAGGCATCTATGGGATGAACTTCCAGAACATGCCGGAGCTGGGCTGGCATTACGGTTATTTTGGCGTGCTGGGGGTGATCGGCGTGGGGTGCACAGGGTTGTTCGCCAGCTTCAAGCGCTCGGGCTGGCTGTAAACCCATTCGCGGGCAAGCCCGCTCCCACAGGATGGATCGCTAATTCCTGTGGGAGCGGGCTTGCCCTTGGGTGAACTTACGCCGCGTGGTGCTTGGCTTTGTCGGAGTGCCCAACGAACCGCATCATCCATTTGCCCACCAACTCACCTTGGTGGTCTTCTTCGAGGCTGGCGATCGCCCGCTGGTACACCTCCTCGCCCAGAACCTCCTGACGTGCATCGAGCAATGCGCGGGAGTAATCGTGGACGAACTCCGGGTGGCCCTGGAAACACAGCACCTGGTCGCGGATGTGATAGGCCGCGTTGGGGCAGAAATCGCTGGAGGCGATGACCGTGGCACCTTCAGGCAACTCGGTGACCTGGTCCTGGTGGCTGATCAGCAGGGTCAGCTCGGAGACCTCCGGGTCCATCCAGGGCGCGTGGGCGGCCAGGGAGTAACGGTGGATCCCCAGGCCCCAACCCTGGTCGGATCGCGCGGTCTTGCCGCCAAGCACCAGCGCCAGCACCTGGTGCCCGAAACACACGCCCAGCAGCTTCTCGCCACGCTCGTAGAGCTTGAGCAGATAAGCCTTGAGTGTCTGAATCCAAGGATCCGAGCCGAACGAGTCCGCCTTGCTGCCCGTCACCAGATAGGCATCGAAGGTTTCACCTTCGGGAGGGTATTCGCCGTTCATCACGTTATAGACGCGAAACTGCGCTGCGATCGGCTGACGCGAGAACAGCTGCTCGAACATCCTTCCGTAGCCCTGATACTGCGCGGTCAACTCCGGTCGCAGGACATCGGTTTCCAGGATGCAGATGCGTAACGACATAGGGATAGTCCTGAACGACGTGTGTGGAATTTTTGCTGTAGAGACTGACGCGAAACCAACGTACAAGCAAGTAGGATGCACTGACGAACGGTCACTTATTTCAAGGACCCTGCGCTTCGAGACGCAGCTGTCTAGCCAGAGCATGCCAGCGTGATAGCCCTTGGCCTCATAAGCGAACGAAATCAATAAGAACGCTCATAGAACAAAGGGTTCTCAAACATGGATAACGTTCACCCTACTGTTGGTTGTATATCCAGACACAAGAGGCATGCGGGACCGGCGTCACCAGGCGCCGTCGCGATCGACCCGAAGCGAGACAAGGAAGCCAAGGGCTATTCAGGAATAACAACAAGAAGGCGGTCCGCCATGTTCAGACAATCGAAAGTACGCCAAGCCGGGCTCATTCTCTTCGCCACGACCTTGCTGCTCATCCTGCCGAACCTGACACGCTTGTTCGGATGAAGGCAGCCGTGGCCTTTGCTGGCATTGCACAGGTAATCTGCCGACCCTGACGGTTGGAGATTGCCCATGCGCCATTGCCTTGCCCTGTTGACCTTGCTGTTCTGCCTGCCGCTGTCGGCGGCTCAGTTGCACCTGGAGCTCGGTAATACCGTGCGTCAGTGGCAGACCGAGGCGTTGCTGACCCACCCGCAGGCCCGGGACATCAGCATTGATCAGGATGTTTCCTACAAGCGCCCCATGCGCTACCGCGCGGTGCCCTTGAACGTATTGCTCGAAGGGGTTGGCGCCAATGACCATCTGCAGGCGGTGGCGCTGGATGGCTTTGCCGCCGAAATGCCCGCAGCCCCGCTGCTGCTGACTGAACCTGCACGGGCATGGCTCGCCGTGGAGGACCCGGCCAACCCTTGGCCGGCACTGGGAGACGGCAAACCGAGCGCCGGACCGTTCTACCTGGTATGGACCAACCCCCAGGCCGGCGGCATCCGCCCGGAGCAGTGGCCGTTCCAGATCACCACGATTCGTCGCCTGGCGCCGGTCGAGGCTCGCTTCCCTGCCCTGCTGCCCGATGCCAAGCTACCTGCGGACGATCCGGTACGCCGGGGCTTTGCCCTGTTCCAGCAGAACTGTCTGGCCTGCCATCGCCTCAATGGCGCAGGCGACGCCCAGTTCGGCCCGGATCTGAACATACCCCACAACCCCACCGAATACTTCCAGCCGGGCTTTTTGCGCCGCTACATCCGCGACCCGCAAAGCCTGAGGCAGTGGCCCCAGGCCAAAATGCCAGGATTTGCCGAAAGCGTGCTGAGCGACCAGGAGCTGGACGACCTCATTGCCTATCTGGCGCATATGGCCCCGCGCAAGCCTTGAGAGCCCTCGGGGTGCTTTGCACCCCTTTCGCGACACAAGGCCACACCTGATGGCTACCGCTGAGTGACGCAACTGCACCGTGCCTGTACGAGCGGCCTTGCGCCGCGGATGGGCCACGCGGCGCCCCGACTGCGGGAAGCGCTCAGGCGATCAGCCGTTCCTGCTTCACGCCCCATCCCTCGACCTCGCCGCCAAAGGGCGAGACGACCTGCTCGAACGCTTCCTCGAACGCCCCGATCCCTCCGTACGTGGCGTACATGACCTTGCTCAGCTCCAGGTGCCAGGCGCCATCGTCCAGCTCACGCACCTGGGCATTGAGGGACTCGCCACGGAACTGCCCGGCCGCTCGCCGTGCGCCGTCCTCGTCGGGGAACACTGCATAGAACTCGATGGGGTGGATTCGGGTGAAGTCGAAACCGCCAGCTTTCATCTGGCGAAGGACATTGCTGCTGATATCGTCGTTCTGGCTGCTCATGAAACGTCCTCCTACAAATGCAATGGATAGACTTTCCGTGCACAACGCACCTGCCTGCACAATCGAGTGCCTGGCAGATCGAGCTGATGAGAGACGCGAATGGAACCGACGCGGATCCGCAGAAAGACCCGGGCCTCGCCTGAGCGTAGTGCCTGCTGGCGTACCGCGCCAGCACAAGTCGCTCAGGGCAGTTCGTCGATGCCGGTGATGGACACGCCGCTCTGCTCCTTGAGCCAACGTACCGTGGGGGATGGGCTGCGGTCCTGGAAGTCGTTCAGGTCCAGTTCATCGATGACCGGAAACAAATGCGAACGGATCAACCGCGCGGCGTCCTCGTCGCTAGGGCGCTGGTCGCCGTTGTACAGCAGTGAGCTCTGTACGCCGTTCTGGTCGACGAAGGTGACTTCCCACTCTTTCATTGAATAGCCCTCTCAATCAAAGAATACCGGGTGTGTGATGCCAGTATCGTTGACCCTCGGTGAGGACGTTCGTTCAGTCTGGTACTCCCCCCTGCGGCACCCTCATCATGAAAAAAGCCCGCTTCCACAGGACCGACAGCGTCCGACCTGTGAAAGCGGGCTTGTTTCGCGAGAGGGCCGCACAGCGGCCCGCTTGACTACTTCGGTATGCCGTGGACGACACCGGCGGTGTTGTCCAGCAGACTCTTGGTCGCCGTCTGGATGTAGGACTCGAGGTTCTTCAGCAGCTCGGGCTGGTCGGGGCTCTCGATCAGCTCGGCCTTGAACTCGCGGCCCAGCTGGTAGCGGTACAAGCGCGGGGTCATGTCCTTGGACTCGATGAGGATGCGGTCACCCTTGACCAGGCCAACGATCTGCTCGCTGCCCGACGGCTTGATGATGCCCACGCCCGGATCGCCCTCAGGCAGGTTGAGCAGGTCGCGACCCCAGCACTGGTGACGCGTCTGGCCACCCAGGCGGCCCATGATGGTCGGCACGATGTCGACCTGGGTACCCACGGTGTGGTTGACCGCACCGAATTTCTCCTGGATGCCTGGGGCAATCAGCAGCAGCGGCACATTGAAGCGGCCCAGATCCAGCTCGGTGACCTGTTGCTGGTTGCCGAAACCATGGTCGCCGACGATGACGAACAGGGTGTCCTTGAAGTACGGCTCCTTGCGCGCCTTCTCGAAGAACTGGCCAAGGGCCCAGTCCGAGTAGCGCATGGCGGTGAGGTGCTCGTCCAGGCGGCCTTGGCCTGTGACCTTCTCGACCGGCAGGTCCTTGGGCAGCGCATACGGCGTGTGGTTGGAGAGGGTTTGCAGCAGCGCGTAGATCGGTTTCTTGCCGTCGTGCTTGGCCAGCTCCTCGTTGCCCCGGTCGAACATGTCCTGGTCGGACACGCCCCAGGTCGGGTCGGAGAAGACCGGATTGACGAAGTCGTTACGGCCGATGAAGGTGGTCATGCCCTGGTTGCCGAAGAAACCGGACTGGTTGTCCCAGGCGAAATCGCCGTTGTAGACATAGACGTCATCGTAATCACGGGCGCTCAGCAGCGCCGGCAGGCCGGACAGCTTGTGGCCACCCTCCGGGGTCTGCATCAGGTACTCGAAGCCCGGCAGGTTCGGGAAGCACGCCATGGTGGCGAACATGCCCTGGTGGGTATGGGTGCCGTTGGAGAAGAAGTGGTCGAACAGCAGACCCTCCTTGGCCAGCTTGTCGAAGTTCGGGGTGATGTTGTTCGGGCTGCCCAGGGCGCCCACCGAGTGCCCGGCGAAGCTCTCCATGAGGATCACCACGACGTTCTTGATCGCCAGGGTGCGGTCGGCGGGCGGCACGAAGTCACGGCGCACGGCAGCGTCGTCGGCATCGACAAGGGTGTCGTTGGGCGTCAGCAGCAGGTCGCGCACGGCTTGTGTTGCCACGTCCTGTTCGACGGTGGGCTTCCAGATATTGGCGCGGTCCTCACCGAAGCGGCTCTTGGCTGCGTCGATCAGGGTCAGGGTACCGTTCAGGCCAAGCTGGTTGACGAAATTCGAATCGGTGGTGAAGGCATCGCCCCAACGCATCGGCGGGCCCTGGCGCAAGGTACCGCGCGCGGCGACCACGGCCACCAGCAGGATCACCATGAACACCGCCAGGCGGTTGTACCACGGGGCAACGCGGCGCGGCGCCGAGCCCTGGACAGCAGCACCGCCACGGGTCAGGCGGTCGATGCCCTTGAACAGCAGGCTCAGCAGCCAGGTACCGAACAACCAGGCCAACAGGTAGCGGACCACGGGGAAACCGTACCAGAGCATGCTCAGGACGGTCTTGGGATCTTCCTTGATGTACTGGAACACCAGGCCGTTCAGGCGCTGATGGAACTCCCGGTAGAAGTCCATCTCCATCAGGCCAAGGAACATCACCACACTCGAGGCCAAGGTCAGCCACAGGCGAAAGACACCGCGACGCGCCATCGCCCAAGGGCTGAGCATCGCCAGCAGCAGCGGGATGCTCAGGTACACCACCACCCGCAGGTCGAAGCGCAGGCCGTTGAGGAAGCCCTCGGCGACGGTGGAATAGGGGGTATCACCGATCATGTCGCTGTTGTAGACCAGCAGCGCCAGGCGAACCAGGCTCAGCATCAACATGATCACCAGGCCGCTTAGCAGCGTGTAGGCCAGGTGCGATTTGAGGGTCGGCGCGAACGGAGCCGGCACGGCCCGTTGCTTCAAGGCATCCGTGTTAGCCATGAATGGGGGGATCCTAGGATTGCGGGTTTGCGGGAAGGCGATATCGCCCTGCTACCTGAAGGGCCCGGCCATCAAAGCACGGCTATTGGGCCAACGCAGCATTGTGCGGCGCGGATTCTCGATAATCCAGTGTGAAAATTTCGTCACGGGCAGGCGTTTGCGCTGTCTATGCTGGCCTTTGGCGGGTAAACCCGCACAGGATATCCGGTGCTTTCACTGCCACCGCCGGACCTGTGGGTTTACCGCGAACAGGCCAGCGCAGCCCACCGTGCAATTGTCTACACGCCGACCATTGATCAGAACTTCAAGTTGCCCCTGGGCCCGGCGATGGCCCAGATGATCAGCCCGAGCACCGGCAGCAAGGCGATCAGCAGGACCCAGAGGATCTTGATCCCGGCTTCGGTGCCGCTTTTGAGCACATGAAGGATCGCCCAGATGTCCAGCGCCAGAATGATCAGGCCGACCAGGCCATTGAAGGTGGAACCCATGCTGTCGCTCCTGCGAAAGGTAGTTGCCGCCAAGCATAGCCGGCTATCGCGCCGATAGAAGGGAAACCTTGGCCAGCCTGGCCAGTCAGTGGATAGACTGCCTCCATACATTGTCACGAGGTTCGCATGCCCTGCGCCCACGTCCCTGAAAGCACTGCTCCCGTCTCGCTGCCCAGCGCCTGGCGGCAACAAGCCCTGGCCACCCCCTGGCTCAGCGCCGGCCTTGGCCTGAGCCTGCTGGCGGTGCTCTGCCTGCTCGCGGCAAGCCTATGGAACGCGATTCACGGCGATAATGCCGACAACCTGCACCTGGCGGTGCTTGGCGGGCTCTCGGGATTCGCCGCCACGGCCCTGGGGGCGGTCCTGGCGGTGGTGCTGCGGGACGTCAGCGCCCGCAGCCAGGACGTGATGCTGGGGTTTGCCGCCGGCATGATGCTCGCGGCCAGTTCCTTCTCGCTGATCCTGCCGGGCCTGGACGCAGCCCGAGCCATCACCGGAAATGGCCCGGCAGCAGCCTTCACCGTCGTGCTGGGCATGGGGCTGGGGGTACTGTTGATGCTCGGCCTCGATCGCTTCACCCCGCACGAACACGAGAGTACCGGCCCTTGCGGCCCGCAGGCGCAGCGTATCAACCGGGTATGGCTGTTCGTGCTGGCCATCACCCTGCACAACCTACCGGAAGGCATGGCCATCGGCGTGAGCTTCGCCAACGGCGACATGAACATCGGCCTGCCGCTGACCAGTGCCATCGCCATCCAGGACATCCCGGAAGGCCTCGCGGTGGCCCTGGCCTTGCGTGCGACAGGCCTGTCGAACCTGAAAGCGGCGCTGGTGGCGATTGGCTCCGGCCTGATGGAGCCGCTGGGCGCTGTGATCGGCCTGGGCATCTCCACAGGATTCGCCCTCGCCTACCCGGTGAGCATGGGCCTGGCGGCGGGCGCGATGCTCTTCGTGGTGTCCCACGAGGTGATACCCGAGACCCACCGCAACGGGCACCAGACCTCGGCGACCCTGGGCCTGATGGGTGGATTCGCGGTGATGATGTTCCTCGATACCGCGTTGGGCTGAGGTTTTGGGGCCGTAAAGCGGCCCCGCACGATGTTCAGACGTGCACCGCCACCCGCAACGCCTCCAGCGCCGGCTCGACCTTGATGCCCACCGCGGCGCCCAGCTCCAGCACCCGGGCCAGATCGTTCTGCCCCACCATCACCATCTGCAGCTCGTCATCGAGCAACTGGCTGAAGTTGAGCAGCACGTAACCGCCCGCGTCCTTGTTCAGCGCCCCCATCTGCACCTGGATGCGATTGAGCGCGGTCAATGGCTCGGTGCGAGCCAACTGCTTGGGCTTGAGGTTGAACGGCACGCTCTTGTCGAACGAGTCGGTGATGCGCTCGAACAGCTCTTGATAGCTGTCGGCCTGGAACAGCACGGTATCCGGCAGGCTGCCGACCACGACCCACTCACCCAACGGAATGGGGAAGCTGTCGTCGTAGTTGATATCCGGATTGGCGGCGAGGAAAGCGGCAGGATCGGCGTAGGCCTGGGCGGCCTCGTCGGCAACGCGTTCGATGTCTTGCTCGCGCATGCAGCCGGCGCCGATGAGGCTGATGAATTCAAGCAACTGGTTTTTCATGGGGGGCTCTGCGCTGGCGAAAAAGTCGCCAAGGATAGCCGCAAATGCCCCCAGAGGGTTAGCCGGCCAGCGCCTGCAGGCGTGCCGCGGTGTCCGCGGCCCCCATGGTTCGGGCCGCGGCCAGGGCGGTGGCACCCCGGGCATCCTGGCGCGCCGGATCGGCGCCTTGGGCCAACAGGAACTCCAGGATCTCGCTGCGGTTGAACATGGCAGCCAGCATCAAGGCGGTACGGCCATCCTCGGCGGCAGCATCCACCGGCACGCCCTGTTCGATGAACAGACGGAGCATCGCCAGGTCGCCCTTGAATGCCGCGCCAGCGATGGGTAACTGGCCGTTGTCGTTGGCGATCAGCGGGTCGGCGCCATGAGCCAGCAGCACCCGTACCGCATCGTGGTGGCCATGGTAGCTGGCCAGCATCAGCAAGGTGTCGCCCTTGTGGTTGCGCAGGTTGGCCGGCAGGCCGTTTTGCAACAAACGCTCGAGCATCGAGGCATCGCCCCGCCGGGCACGCTCGAAGACCTCTTCGGCAAACGCTGCGGTTTCATCGTCGGTCATGGCAGTGGGCTGTTGGTCGGACATCTGGAACCTCCTGGCAGGGTGAGAGCCCAAGTTTTTGTCAGGCAGTGCCTGAGGGTCAAAGGTTCAGATTCTATAGGGCTGAAAGACACCGCCTATGAACCTTGCAAATTGCACGGTGCAAAATGCACGGCCATGCGAAATGCACGCCTGCAGGCATTCAATCAAAAACCAAGCACTTGAAATAAAACGGATTTTTAAAAGCTCCAGGCTGGCACGGTCACTGCAATGCTCAACTCACGTCTGCCCACGAACAGTTCAGGAGTTGAGATATGGACCTCATCCAGGAAAAATTCGCCTCGGTATTCTGCGCCTATCACGTCGAGACCCAGACTCGCCCGGACGGCGGCATTCAGCTGACCCTGCGGTCTGCCGATGGCAAGGTGACCCGCCGTGCCCTGACCTACGCGCAGTTGCACAGTGCCGAGCAGCTGTCCTGGGCGATCAGCGCCATTCGGCGCGACCTGGCCGAGCAGGCCAGCGAGCTGCCGGTGATCTCGATGCTGCAGAGCCAGCAGCGCTTTGCCTTGCCGACCTATCGCTGAGTGCGGCATGTCCTGCGCGGGTACAGCGGTGTTCTTGGGGACACCGCCCTACCCGCGAAAAACCTGCATCAGAGCTCATCCATCCCAGCAAACTGCCGGGCAGACGCATCACCGGTAAAGCGCGCCTGCATCCCCTGCTCGCTGCCGAACAGACGCAAGGCCAGGCAGAACGGGTTGTCGCCCAGGTCCAGCCAGCGGCGCAGGCCGGCCGGCAGTACCAGCACATCGCCCTTCTCGCACAATACCGCATAGACATGGTCGCCCAGGCGCAGGCTGATCTGCCCGCGCCCGCTGATCACTGCAAATACCTCGACGGCCTCGTGCACGTGCTCATCGCGCAGATCGGCCTGGGTCGGGTCGAGGCCGTCACGGTTGAGCAGGCAGAAAGCCGCGCTGCCGTACTCGGTCATCAACTGATCGAGCAACTCCCGACAGCCACCCAAGACCTCATCCTGGGCCGTACCCGGACGAATGCGCAGCCCATGGGGCCGATGCTCCAGGCGCACGCCCTGCTCGGCCAGGGTGGCGGCGATGTCGTCGTGGTGGGTCAGCACCTTGTTCGGCAGCTCGGGGCTGGAGAGATGGAAAACGCTGAGAATGCTCATCAGGGGCTGGTCCTGGTCTGTTTCGAACAAAGGGCAATGATAACGGCTGCGGTCAGCGCCGCGACGCTGGCCATACCAAAGGTGAAGGCCGGGCCCAGCAGTTTCCAGCTGTAGCCCGAATAGAGTGCGCCCAGGGCACCGCCGGTACCGGACAAGGCCGCATACAGCGCCTGCCCCTGCCCCTGCTGGCGGGCGCCGAAGCTGCCCTGGACAAAGGCGATGGACGCGGCATGGAAGCAACCGAAGGTCGCCGCATGCAGCACCTGGGCGAACACCAGTACGGCGGGAATATCCGCCAGGTTGCCCAGCAACAGCCAGCGCAGCGCCGCCAGCAGGAAGCTCGCCAGCAGCACATGACGCACCGACACCCGGGCGAAGATCCGGCTCATGGCCATGAACACCAGCACTTCGGCCACCACGCCCAGGGCCCAGAGCAAGCCAATGTCGCCGCGGCTGTACCCGAGGCGTTCCAGGTGCAGGGTAAGGAAGGTGTAGTAAGGACCGTGGCTGAGCTGCATCAGCGCCACGCACACATAGAACGCCAGCACACCCGGCGCCGCCAGTTGCCGCAGGAAGCCCCCTGCACCCTTGCGCTCGGCGTGCTCCATCGGTTGGGCGTTGGGCACCCACAGGCTGGCAATGAAGATACCGCCCATGATGGTCACCAGGGCCAGCGGGTAGATGTCCAGGCTCAGCCACTCGAACAATCGGCCCAGGCCGACCACCGTGAGGATGAAACCGATCGACCCCCACAGGCGCACCTGGCTGTAGCGGGAGGTCTGCCCGTGCAGATGCGCCAGGGTGATCACTTCGAACTGTGGCAGCACGGCATGCCAGAAGAACGCGTGCAGGGCCATCACCAGCGCCAGCCAGGCGTAGCTCTTGCCGACGAAGATCAGCGAAAAGGTGGCCAGGGTCGACAGGGCCCCCAGGCGCACGATCAGCAAGCGCTGGCCGCTGCGATCCCCCAGCCAGCCCCACAGGTTGGGAGCGATGCAGCGCATCAGCATGGGAATGGCCACCAGCTCGCCGATGCGGGCCGGGGCGAAGCCCAGGTGGTCGAAGTACAGCGCCAGAAAGGGTGCCGTGGAACCGAGCAGGGCGAAATAGAAAAGGTAGAAGCTGGACAGGCGCCAGTAGGGAATCGGGGGCATGGAAAAGGCCTTTTGGTGCCTGTGCCGTCCTCTTCGCGGACAAGCCCGCTCCCACGGAGCCCCCACAGTGTCCAAGACGTGTGGTTTCCTGCGGGAGCGGGTTTACCCGCGAACGGGCCAGTACGGGCGAATCAGAGCTGGCCCAGTACCGGGGTGGTGACCTTCACATCGGCATTCTGCGCACGGTGACGCAGCAGGTGGTCCATCAGCACGATGGCCATCATGGCCTCGGCGATCGGCGTGGCACGGATGCCCACACAGGGGTCGTGACGCCCCTTGGTGATGACCTCCACCGGATTGCCGTCGATGTCGATCGAGCGACCCGGGGTGGTGATGCTCGAGGTCGGCTTGAGCGCCAGGTGGGCGATGATCGGCTGGCCGGAGGAAATCCCGCCGAGGATGCCACCTGCGTTGTTGCTCAGGAAGCCTTCAGGCGTGAGCTCGTCGCGGTGCTCGGTGCCGCGCTGGGCGACACTGGCGAAACCCGCGCCGATCTCGACGCCCTTGACGGCGTTGATGCTCATCAGCGCATGGGCAAGCTCCGCATCCAGGCGGTCGAAGATCGGCTCGCCCAGCCCCGGCATGACGCCTTCGGCGACCACGGTGATCTTCGCGCCGACCGAATCCTGGTCACGACGCAGTTGGTCCATGTAGGCCTCAAGCTCCGGCACTTTGTCCGGATCGGGGCTGAAGAAGGCGTTGTGCTCCACCGAGTCCCAGGTCTTGAACGGAATCTCGATCGGGCCCAGCTGGCTCATGTAGCCGCGCACACGGATGCCCTGGGAGGCCAGGAACTTCTTGGCGATGGCGCCGGCAGCCACGCGCATGGCGGTCTCGCGGGCCGAGCTGCGACCACCGCCGCGGTAGTCGCGGATGCCGTACTTGTGGTGGTAGGTGTAGTCGGCATGGGCCGGACGGAACAGGTCCTTGATGGCCGAATAGTCCTTGGACTTCTGGTCGGTGTTGCGGATCAGCAGACCGATCGAGCAACCGGTGGTGCGGCCCTCGAAGACACCCGAGAGGATCTCCACCTCGTCCGGCTCCTGGCGCTGGGTGGTGTGCCGGCTGGTGCCCGGCTTGCGGCGATCGAGGTCGTGCTGCAGATCGGCCAGGGAAATTTCCAGGCCCGGTGGGCACCCATCGACAATGGCGACCAACGCCGGGCCGTGGCTTTCGCCAGCGGTGGTGACAGTGAACAGCTTGCCGTAGGTATTGCCGGACATGGACGCTCCGCGAGTTCTGCCTGAAGTGAACGAAAGCGGGCAGTATACAGATGGATTGCCAGCCTGTGCTGGCCTCTTCGCGGGTGAACCCGCTCCCGCAGGGAACGCAGGGTTCGCACGATGGTTGTGGAAGCGGGTTCACCCGCGAAGAGGCCAGCACGGACCAGCCACCTGCCGAACCTTACCGCAAACATTGGGTCAAACCGGCATCTCCCCATGTAGTACCGCATGATGACGCGCCTCGTCGCCCTCCTCTTCCTGCTGTTTGCAGGCCTTGCCCAGGCCGCTGCCCCGACTGTTCTGCAACGCCCGATCGACCTGGATACCGGCCAGGGCGTGCTCCACGGCAGTCTGCTGCTGCCCCAGGAGGCCACGCCGCCCCCGGTGGTGCTGATCATCGCCGGGTCCGGCCCCACTGACCGTGACGGCAACAACCCCGCCAGCGGCCGACTGGACAATCTCAAGCGTCTGGCCCTGCTGCTGGCCGGCGAACACATTGCCAGCGTGCGCTTCGACAAGCGCGGTGTGGCCGCCAGCCAGCCGGCCACACCCGATGAGCGTGATCTGAGTGTCGAACGCTATGTGGCCGACACGGTAGCCTGGGGCCGCAAGCTCAGGGCCGATCCACGCTTCGGCCCGCTGATCCTGCTCGGCCACAGCGAAGGCGCGCTGATCGCCAGCCTCGCCGCCGAACAGGCCGGCGCCAGCGCGCTGATCACCGTGGCCGGCAGCGGCCGCCCGGTGGCCGACGTGCTGCGCGAACAGTTGGCCCAACGCCTTTCCTCGGCGCAACTGGCACGCGGCAACGCTGTGATCGATCGCCTGCAGGCAGGGCAGACCACCCTCGATGTCCCGGTGCCCTTGCGCGACGTCTTCCGCCCGAGCGTGCAACCCTACCTGATCTCGCTGCTGCGCCAGGACCCGGCCGCGGCATTCGCCCATCTGCACATGCCCGCCCTGATCATCCAGGGCCGCAACGACGTGCAAGTGGAGGTCGCCGACGCCGAACGTCTCAAGGCCGCCAAACCCGACGCGCAACTGGCGTTGATCGATGGCATGAACCACATGCTGCGCATCAGCCCACGGGACATGAGCCAGCAGCGCGACAGCTACCGCAATCCAGGGCTGCCCCTGGCCCGTGAGCTGGGTGAGCGGATCGTGGCGTTCATTCGCCAGTTGCCATCCGCGTAATTGTGCTCAGGAAGTCCCCGGCACGGCCGATAACAGCATTATCGAGGCGGTGATTGGTGTTTAGGGGCCGCTTTGCGGCCCAATCGCGACGCAAGGCCGCTCCCACGGACTGGATTTGCGCAGTTCCTGTGGGAGCGGCCCTGCGTCGCGATTGGCTGCACGGCAGCCCCTGCGCACCGTCCTGCCCGCCGTGCATTCGAGGACACCCCTGATGACCGACGCCCCCGCTGCCGTTGAGGCGGATGAAGAGCCACAAGCCCCACCAAGCGCTCCGCTGCCTTGGGATGACCTGGCGCCCGAGCACTTCCAGTTGCTGCGCCTGGCGCCCTTGCCCACCGACCGCAACAGCGGCGCCCGCCCGCTGCGCTTCGTCGAATATGGCCATGCCGAGCGGCACAGCAAGACGCACAGCCTCCTGCGCCTGGAAATCCGCCTGCCCGGGCAGAAGGTTCGCAAAGAGCAGAACCGGCTGGATATCCGCGTCGATCATGAACAGCACCGGGTACGCATCGGCGGTGACAGCGGTTTGCAGCTCGAACCGCTGAACCGCGGCCTGGGGCGCTTCCTGCTGGGCCAGGCGGTGCAGTGGTTGCAGCATCGCTGGTCGAACTACCAGGTCGAAGGCGTGGCCCTGCCCAACAAGGACGCCCTCAATGAAGACAGCCGTCTGCGGCGCGATCATGTGCTGGGCAGTACTGGCCTTGCGGTCGAGTACGAGGGCGGGCAACTGCTCAAAGGGCGAACCGCGGACACCTCGGTGGGCCAGCTCAAGGGCGGCTGGAACGCCGAGAAGGTCCAGCGCGTCGAGATCCTCGAAGCGGCCGGCATGCTGCAACAGGCCGAACAGCAGTTGCTGGAGAAGGAAGCGCAGTTGCGCGAGCGCGACGAGCGGGTCGCCAAGTACCGCCGCGAGGACAGCTGCCTGCGCTTCACCATTACCTGCCTGGTGGCGTTTGCCGTGTTCCAGGCGGGGCTGCTGATCTGGATCGCCACGCGCTAGAGCGCGGCGCCCTTTTCACGGGTAGACCCCGCTCCCACAAGGCCTGCACTGAACCTACGGGAGCGGGCTTGCCCGCGAAAAGGCCTGCTCACACCCGCGAGCGGAACAGCTCCTGATGCTGACGGCACTGCTCGGCCGTCAGCATGAACACCCCGTGCCCGCCACGCTCGAACTCCAGCCAGGCGAAGTCCACTTCGGGGTACAGCGCCTGCACATGCACCTGGCTGTTGCCCACCTCGACGATCAGCAGCCCTTTTTCGGTCAGATGGTCAGCCGCCTCGGCGAGCATGCGCCGCACCAGGTCCAAGCCATCGTTGCCGCAGGCCAGGCCCAGTTCGGGCTCGTGATGGTACTCGGCCGGCATGTCGGCGAAGTCTTCGGCATCGACGTAAGGCGGGTTGGATAGGATCAGGTCGAAGCGCTGCCCCGGCAAACCGGAGAAACCATCGCCCTGGACGGTATAGACGCGCTCCTCCAGGCCATGGCGCTCGATGTTTTGGTTGGCCACCTCCAGCGCTTCGAAGGACAGATCGGCCAGCACCACTTCGGCCTCGCCGAACACATCAGCGGCAACGATACCGATGCAACCGGAACCGGTGCACAGGTCGAGGATGCGCGCAGGCTCGGTGCCCAGCCACGGCTCGAAGCGCTTTTCGATCAGTTCGCCGATCGGCGAACGGGGCACCAGCACACGCTCATCGACCAGGAACGACATGCCGCAGAACCATGCCTCGCCCAACAGGTAGGCGGTGGGCACCCGGTCTTCGATACGACGCTTGAGCAGATGCTGCACACGCACCCGCTCGTCATCCTCCAGCTGGCAGTCCAGATAGCTGTCGGCCACTTCCCAAGGCAGGTGCACGGCGCCCAGCACCAGCAGGCGGGCCTCGTCCCAGGCGTTGTCGGCACCGTGGCCAAAGAACAGGTCGTGCTCATGGAAGCGGCTGACCGCCCAGCGGATATGGTCGCGCAGGGTGCGCAGGCGGGATGTGATCACGGAGGACTCCTTTTAAGACAGGACAAAAGTCTAACAGCCCACCAGCGGAAATGTTCCCTTCGGTTTGCCAGTCGGGTAGCCAGAGGCCAGTAACCATGCTGCCTGCAATGTCAACCATTCACATTGGCGGCGAGGCAAGGGAGAATAGGCATACAAAAGCCCTACCCAAGGAGCCCTTGATGTCCGTTCCAACCACGATGTTCCGCCTCAGCGGCCGCGACTATCCGCCGGCCAAGCTGGGCCAAGCCAGCCTGATCATCATCGATGCGCAAAAGGAGTACCTCAGCGGTCCCCTGGCGCTGTCGGGCATGGACGAGGCCGTGGCCAACATCGCCCGGTTGCTCGACGCCGCGCGCAAGGCCGGCCGTCCGATCATCCATGTCCGCCACCTGGGAACCGTCGGTGGCCTGTTCGACCCCCAGGGCAGCCGCGGCGAGTTCATCCCGGGCCTGGAGCCTCGCGCCGGTGAAATCATCATCGAGAAGCGCATGCCCAACGCCTTCAAGAACACCAAGCTGCACGAGACACTGCAGGAGCTGGGCCACCTGGACCTGATCGTCTGCGGTTTCATGAGCCATTCCAGCGTCAGCACCACCGTCCGCCGCGCCAAGGACTATGGTTATCGTTGCACCCTGGTCGAGGATGCCTCCACCACCCGCGACCTGGCGTTCAAGGACACGGTGATCCCGGCCGCCCAGATCCATCAGTGTGAAATGGCCGTGATGGCCGACAACTTCGCCTGCGTCGCCCCGACCGCCAGCCTTATCTGAGTCAACGACCGCCCGGCAGACGGGCGGAACCCCAGGGCCGACCCCAGGTCGAATTCCGGATACCCACAGAGGAAATCGGAATGAAGCTCAAAGGCAGTTTCGACGCCAAACGCCTGCGCCAGCGCGAACCGCGCAACTGGGGTGCTCGCCTGGCCGCCGGCCTGTCCGCCCTGGTGGCCACCCTGGGCGTCCTCCTGGCCATGGCCGGCGTCGCAGGCCTTCTGGGCAACTACAGTGCCCTGGCCGAACTCAATGCCAACCGTCCGCTGTCGGTGATCCTGACGGTGGTCGGCTTGCTACTGCTCTACCTGGGCGTACGCCTCTGGCGGCGCAGCCGTATTCGCCTGCGGCGCGGACACGGGCTGAACCTGTCACCGCACCTGATGAAAAAGCACGACTGAACAGCTCCCACAAACGCCCACAAGCAGAGGCGGTACTGACGTCAAAAGGCTGATCACGTAAACTACGCCGTCCACGTGGAGGCACCATGCAAGACGACGACTTTTCCCTGTTCAGCGACCAGATGCGTGGCGTGAAGCCCATCAAGCACGACCGCGCCGATGTCGGCAAACCCAAGGCCGACCGCAAGAAACTGGCCGGCCTGCGCCTGTCGGCCACGGTGCACAGCGACCAGCCTCTGGTGATCGATGGCATGTCCGATCAGTTCGTCATCGACGTCGGTGCCGAGGACGAGCTGATGTGGCGCCGTGACGGAGTGCAGGAAAGCCAGATCCGCAAGCTCAAGCTCGGCCAAATCGCCTTCGAAGGCAGCCTGGACCTGCACGGCATGACCGTGGAAAGGGCCCGCGAGACCCTCTGGGACTTCATCGCCGAGGCCACCAGGCTCGAAGTCCGCTGCGTGCGCGTCACCCATGGCAAGGCGGCGCGCCTGGACGGCAAGCGGCCAATGATCAAGAGCCACGTCAATACCTGGCTGCGCCAGCACCCGCAGGTGCTCGGCTTCACCTCGTGCCAGGCCCGCCACGGCGGCACTGGTGCGGTATATGTGATGCTCAAGCGGACCATGCTCGAAGGCCGCGACGAATGACGCCAGGCTTGCAGCCTCGCCTTTGCCGCCGTACCCTTCGTCTTTGCGATTAATCCCCCACAGGTAGATCCATGTCCCTGGAACAGAACTACACCGCGATCCTCAGCCAGCTCGGCGAGGACGTCTCCCGCGAGGGCCTGCGCGACACGCCCAAGCGGGCCGCAAAGGCCATGAAGTACCTTTGCCGCGGTTATGAACAAACCCTGGAAGAAGTCACCAACGACGCGCTGTTCACCTCCGACAACAGCGAGATGGTGCTGGTCCGGGACATCGAGCTGTACTCGATGTGCGAACACCACATGCTGCCCTTCATCGGCAAGGCCCACGTCGCCTATCTGCCCAAGGGCAAGGTCCTGGGCCTGTCGAAGGTCGCGCGCATCGTCGACATGTTCGCCCGCCGCCTGCAGATCCAGGAGAACCTCAGCCGCCAGATCGCCGAGGCCGTGGAAAAGGTGACCGGCGCCGCTGGCGTGGCCGTGGTCATCGAAGCCAAGCACATGTGCATGATGATGCGCGGTGTCGAGAAGCAGAACTCCACCATGATCACCTCGGTGATGCTCGGCGAGTTCCGCGACAACGCCTCCACCCGCAGCGAGTTCCTCAGCCTGATCAAGTGATCGGCGCGTAACTGCAAGCCGACCCTTCGGGGTCGGCTTTTTCTTTTGTTCAGGAGTTGTCCATGATCGTCAAAGCCCTGCGGGTCGGCCTCGGCCAGCTTATCGTGTTCGGTGACTGGATCAGCCGCCCGGCCAAGCGCAAGCGCGATGCCACGGCCCAGGCGCAGGTCGCGCAAGAAGCCAAGGGCCTTGCGCTGTACCAGTTCCACGCCTGCCCGTTCTGCGTGAAGACCCGTCGCACCCTGCACCGCCTCAACGTGCCGGTGGCCCTGCGCGATGCGAAGAACGACCCGGTACACCGCCAGGCCCTGCTCGAAGGTGGCGGCCGGGTGAAGGTGCCATGCCTGCGGATCGAGGAAGCTGGCAAGGTGACCTGGATGTACGAGTCCAAGGACATCATCGCCTACCTGGACAAGCGTTTCGCGGCAGTCTGAAGCACCTCTTCAGGCTGTGGAGGCCTCTTCGCGGGTAACCCCGCTCCCACAGTACACAGAACCCTGTGGGAGCGGGGTTACCCGCGAAAGCGCCGGAACAGCCTGGATCAATCCACCATCGGCACATGCCGCGGATGGCTCGCCACCCGCGCCAGCCATGCCCGCACTGCCGGGTAATCCGTCAGGTCGAATCCGCCTTGCTGCGCCACATGGGTGTAGGCATACAACGCCACATCGGCGATCGAGTATTGGTCCCCGACCAGATACGGCGTCATCTGCAGCTGCCTTTCCATCACCCTGAGCGCCTTGTAGCCGCCTTTGTGCAGCTTGCGGTACTCCTCCACCCGCTCGTCAGGCAATCCCAGGTAGAACTGGATGAAACGCGCCACGGCGATGTAGGGCTCATGGCTGTATTGCTCGAAGAACTGCCATTGCAGCACCTGGGTGCGCAAGCGTGGCTCGGTGGGCAGGAACGCACTGCCATCGGCCAGGAAGTTGAGGATGGCGTTGGACTCCCACAGGCAGGTGCCATCCTCGAGTTGCAGCACCGGCACCTTGCCATTGGGGTTCATGGCCAGGAACTCGGGCGTCTCGGTCTCACCCTTGAGAATGTCCACCGGATGCCACGTGTAAGGGCGATCCAGCAGGTGCAGCATCAACTTGACCTTGTAGCAGTTGCCCGACTGGTAATCCCCGTAGACCTTGTACATTGCCCCTCCCCTCCTGTGCAGTTGCGCAATCGTGCCCAATAGTTGGTGACTGTACGGCTAAATGCAATGGCCGCTGTATTGCACCGATTGCGCCAGGTCACGGTAGTCTGAAAAAACTGCTTACACCTTTACAAGGACTTTTCAATGACCGATGCCACCTCCGCGCGCCTGCGCCCTCTGGCAGACAGTTCTGCGTCGGCGATCGTCGCCGGCTTCATCGCCATGCTCACCGGCTACACCAGCTCTCTGGTGCTGATGTTCCAGGCAGGCCAGGCCGCAGGCTTGACCAGCGCGCAGATCTCTTCGTGGATCTGGGCCCTGTCGATCGGCATGGCGGTGTGCAGCATCGGCCTGTCGCTGCGCTACCGCACCCCGATCACCATCGCTTGGTCGACCCCGGGTGCGGCGTTGCTGATCACGAGCCTCGGTGGAGTCAGCTATGGCGAGGCCATCGGGGCCTACATCACCTGCGCGGTACTGGTACTGATCTGCGGGTTGACCGGCAGCTTCGAGCGCCTGGTCCGGCGCATCCCGGCGTCCCTGGCCTCTGCTTTGCTGGCCGGCATCCTGTTCAAGATCGGCAGCGAGATCTTCGTCGCCGCCCAGCATCGCACCCTACTGGTGCTAGGCATGTTCTTCAGCTACCTGCTGGTCAAACGCCTGTCGCCGCGTTATTGCGTGCTGGCCGCGCTGTTGGTGGGCACCGCGTTGTCCGGTGCCTTGGGGCTGCTGGACTTCAGCCACTTCAACCTGGAAGTGGCCAAACCTGTATGGACCACACCAAGCTTCTCGCTGGCCGCGACCATCAGCATCGGCATCCCGTTGTTCGTGGTGGCCATGACCTCGCAGAACATGCCCGGCGTTGCCGTGCTGCGGGCAGACGGTTACCAGGTACCTGCCTCGCCATTGATTTCGGCCACCGGTCTTGCCTCACTGCTGCTGGCGCCGTTCGGCTCCCACGGCGTGAACCTGGCGGCGATCAGCGCGGCGATCTGCACCGGTCCTCACGCCCATGAGGACCCGAGCAAGCGTTATACCGCAGCGGTCTGGTGCGGGATTTTCTACGGCATCGCCGGTGTGTTCGGTGCCACGCTGGCGGCACTGTTTGCGGCGCTGCCCAAGGAGCTGGTGCTGTCGATTGCCGCGCTGGCGTTGTTCGGCTCGATCATGAACGGCCTGAGCGTGGCCATGGGCGAGGTTCGTGAGCGCGAAGCAGCGCTGATCACCTTCATGGTGACAGCCTCGGGGTTCACCCTGTTTTCGATCGGTTCGGCGTTCTGGGGGATCGTGGCGGGGGTGCTGACCTTACTGATCCTGAGCCCACGCAAAGGCTGAGGATGCCTAGTTGCCAGTGCCGGCCTGTTAGCGGGTAAACCCGCACAGGGTCAACATAGATCTTGAGATCTGTTGCAGTACCGGCGGTTTGGCCCGCGAAGGGCCGGTACAAGCGATCACAATCTGAAGTGGCCAACCATGCCCTTGAGGTCAGTGCCCAGTTGCGCCAGCTCGACGCTGGAGCGGGCATTGTCCTGCATGGCCAGGGCGGCCTGATCGGCACTGCCGCGGATCTGCGTGACACTGCGGGTGATTTCCTCGGCCACCGAACTCTGCTGCTCAGCCGCCGCCGCGATCTGCTGGTTCATCTGCTGAATCAACGACACTGCTGCGGCGATGCTGCCCAGAGCGCTTTCGGTGTGCAGCGCATCGGCCACCGCCAGACGCACCAGTTCGGTACTGCCACGGATCTGCGTCACCGACTGCTGGGCATTGCCACGCAAGCTGGCAACCAGGGACTCGATTTCTTCGGTGGACTGCCGGGTGCGCCGCGCCAGGGCCCGCACCTCGTCGGCCACCACCGCGAAGCCGCGCCCCTGCTCACCAGCCCTGGCGGCCTCGATCGCCGCATTGAGCGCCAGCAGGTTGGTCTGCTCGGCGACGCTCTTGATCACCTCCAGCACGTCGCCGATGGTGTGGATTTCGGCGCTGAGGCTGTCGATACCGGCGCTGGCGGTTTCCGCCGCGGCGGCCAGCTGCTCGATACGCTGCATGCTCTGGCGCACCACCTGCTGACCAGACTCGACCTTCTCGTCGGCGCTCTGGGCGGCCTGGGCGGCCTCCTCGGCGTTGCGCGCCACGTCGTGCACGGTGGCTGTCATCTGCTGCATGGCAGTGGCCACTTGTTCGGTTTCTTCCTTCTGGCTGCCCACCTCGCGGTTGGTCTGCTCGGTAACGGCCGACAGCGCCTGGGCGTTGCCTGCCAGTTGCTCGATGCCCTGTTGCAGGCCACTGACGATGCCCGAAAGCCCTGCCGCCATCTGCTGCATGGCCAGGGTGAGCTGGCCGACCTCATCGCGCCGCGTGGTTTCGGTGTCTATGGCCAGGTCGCCTGCAGCGATGCGCTGGGCCCGGGCGATCACACGCTTGAGCGGGCCGACCACGGCACGGGTAATCAACCAGGCGGCGAGCACGCCCACCAGCAGGGCCAGCGCGGTGGCCAAGGCGATGGCGACGGTGCTGCGGGCGAGCTCGCCTTGCATGGCTTGCTCCTGGGTCGCATAGGCCTGGTTGACCCGGCTGGTGACCTGTTCGGCACGGGCCTGCAACTGGGCCTTGATGCCTTGCTCCTTGGCGAGCAGGTCGGTGTATTCGTTGAGCTTGTCGGAAAAACTGGCGATGTGCCCGGCCACCTCGCCCAATACGCTCTGGTAGCCGGTATCGCTCACGGAGGCCTTGAGCTGGTCGACCAGGCTCGCCGCCTCGACGGTCTGGGCGATGCGGCCTTCACTGACCGCCTCTTCACCCTTGCGCCCCTGCTCCAGGCGCACCCGCGCCTCGTCCATGGCCTGCAGCATCAGGCGCGACACCTGGGCCACCTGCCCGGCCTGCTCGAGGAACTCGCTGCCCTGCTGGCCTTGGGACTGCTTGAGGGTATAGGTGCCGTCGTCGGCGAGACCAGACTGCAAAACATCGAGGTTGTTGGCGACGCTCGAGACCGACCAACTGGCCATGTCCAGAGCCAGCTCCTTGGCCTGTACCGCATCGACGAAGACATCGAAGGCCTGACCGTAAGCCGCCAGGTCACCCTGGGCTGCGGCCAGGCCAGGGAAATTGCCGGCGCGCTCGATCAGGCTCTGCAGATCCTTGCGCAGGGTTTCGGCTTCCTTGATGTCCGAGCGCAAGGCAAAGCCCTGTTCGTGCTGGCGAAGCTTGAGCAGATCGGTGTTGAACTGGCTCATCTGGCGCAGGCCGTCGAAACGCTGACCCAGGCCCTGCAAGGCGAAGACCCCGATGGCTGCCACCGCCAGGGTCAGCAACAGTACCAGGGCGAACCCCAGACCGAGCTTGCGGGCCATGCCCAGGTTGGCCAGAACACCATGCTTGGTTGCCCGCATCGCCGATTCTCCCCCGCCAGTCTTTCGCTGTTTTTGGGGCCGCTGTGCAATCCGTCGCGGGGCAGCCCCTTTTCAGCCAAGAGTGGCAACAGCAGCGCCCCACCTACAAGGGCCAGTCATCACAATGGTGTCAAATAGCTATGAGCGTGTCGCTTTCAGCGTGCTGAAGGTCGTCCTGCGTGCCGGAAGAACGCCTGGGCCCGTTGGTCCTGCCCATAGGCGACATTGATGCGCAGCCACTCGCTCGACGCACCCTGATGGTCGAACGCACTGCCCGGCGTGAGCAGCACGGCGTTGTCCAGGGCGATGCGCTCCAGGCTGGCGAAGTCGCGCCCCGGCGAGCGAGCCCAGACGAACATGCCGCCATAAGGCTCGCAGAACACTTCCCACCCCAAGGCTTCCAGTTGCCCAAGCAGTTTGGCCATGTGCTGCCCCAGGCGCACACGCAAACGCTGCACGCTCTTGCGGTAGCTGCCGTTGGCAAGCATCTGCCCGACCACCTGCTCGGCAAAACGCGAGGTGCCGATGCCGGTGACCATCTTCAGGTCGGCCAGACGGGCGATCAGCGCGGCATCGGCCACCACGTAGCCGACCCGCAGCGAACTGCTCAAGGTCTTCGAGAAACTGGCCATGTAGATGACCCGCTGCTCGCTGTCGAGGGTCGCCAGGCGGGTAGCCGGGCCGTCCTGGAAATCGGCGTAGATATCGTCCTCGATGATGCGCAGGTCATGCTCCCGGGCCAGTTCCAACAGGCGATACGCCACCTTCGGCGTCAGGCTGGTGCCGGTCGGGTTGTGGTAAAGGCTGTTGATGAACAGGCAGCGCGGACGGTGCTCGGCCAGCAGGCGTTCGAGGGCCTCCAGATCCGGCCCGCTGGCGGTGCGCGGTACCGGCAACATGCGTACCTGGTGCTGGCGCAGGAGGTTGAACAGGTTGTAGTAGCCTGGGCTTTCCACCAATACCGCATCGCCCGGGCGCAACAGCGTGCGCACCAGCAGATCGAGTGCATGGCTGGCGCCTTGGGTGGTGAGGATGCGCTCTGGAACCGCAGCGATGTCCACCCGCGCCAGGCGTTGGTGCAATTGCTGGCGCAAGCTGGCCAGCCCCAAGGGCGGACAGTAGTCGAACAAGTCCTCCACATTGCCACGGCTGACAAGGCGCACGGCCTGGGCCACCTCGGTACTGGCCCGCCATGAGCCGGGCAACCAGCCGCAACCCAGCTTGAGCAGTTCATCATGGCCTTCACGGAACTGTCGCCAACTGCCATCCATCGCTTCGCCCCACGCCTGCTCTCGCTCCTGGGGCGGGCCCGGCTTGCGTTCGGCCACGAAGAAGCCCGTGCCGTGACGCGCCTCCAGCCAGCCGCTGGCGACCAGACGGTCGTAGGCCTCGATCACGCACGCGGGGCTGACCGCCAGGTTTCTGGCCTGGGTGCGGATCGAGGGCAAGCGCGCGCCGGGGCGCAGGCGTTGCTGTTCGATCCAGGCTTGCAACTGGTGGGTAAGTTGCTGCACCAGAGGGGTGTCGGCGTCGCGGTCCAGGATGATGGGCATGGCAAGTGTTCGCTGGTTTTTACCGAACAGTTAATCATAAATGGGGTGGGAGTGTGCCTTGTTGACGGAAGAGCCGGGGGGCAGTGTTGTCTCTACCGGCCTGTTCGCGGGCAAGCCCGCTCCCACAAGGCTGGAGGTGATCTCTGTGGGGCGGGCTTGCCCGCGAATAGGGCCAGTACAGACAACAACAAGGACACCCAGATGCCCATTTTTTCAGCTCCGGCCCGCCTGGCCTTCGCCCTGTGCCTGATCACCCTCGCGGTGAATCTCCAGGCGCCTTTGTACATCGCCTATGCCGACCTTTCCGGCCAAGGCGCGGCCGCCACGGCGATGGCCTTCTCCGGCTACGTGCTGGGCGTACTGCCCGTGCTGCTGGCTTTGGGCGGCTTGGCCGACCGGGTCGGACGCCGGCCACTGGTCCTCACGGCCCTGGGCCTGTCGATGATCGCCACAGTGCTGATGATGTTCGCCCCCGGCCTGCAGACACTAGGCGTGGCACGCCTGCTCCTGGGCCTGGGGACAGGCCTGGCCTCGGCGACGGCCACTGCCTACATGGGCGAGCTGATGGCCGGTAGCGACAGCAGCCGCGCCGCCAATTGGGTGACCGCCAGCACGTCCCTGGGCTTTGGTCTGGGAGCGGCGCTGACCAGCCTGTTCCTGTTGCGCGGCCCCACCCTGACGCCGGGCAGTTTCCATCTGCAACTGCTGCTCGCGGGCGTCGCCCTGGCGCTGGTCTGGCGCCTGCCTGATCCACGCCCGACACAGCGCGGCGCCATGCTGCGCCTACCTGTCTATCCCAGTGGCAGCCTCGCCTATGGCCTGGCCATCCTGCTGGCCTGGGCCTGCGTGGGTCTAGTCATCGCCCTGCTGCCGGGCATTCTGCGCCAACACGGGCTGAGCGCCTGGTCGGGGTTTTCGACCTTCTGCGTGATCAGCTGCGGTTTGCTGTTCCAGCCCATGGCCCGCCGCCTGCCCAGCGCCCGAGCCACTTTGCTGGGGCTGGCGATCCTGCCATGCAGCTATGCCCTGCTGGCCTGGGGCGCCGACAGCGGGCAACTGACTGCCGTGTTGCTGGGTGCGGTCGCCGCCAGCAGCGCGTGCTACGGCTTCATCTACCTGGGTGGGCTGGCGGCGGTGAACCAATTGGCTGGGCCAGAGAAAACCCGGGCCAGTGCGGGGTTCTTTCTGCTGGCGTACCTGGGGTTCAGCTTGCCGGTGATCTTTACCGGGCTTTTGAGCGACCGGCTCGGCTCGCGCACGGCGTTGGTGGTGTTCGGTGTGGCGTTGCTGGTGGGTGGTGTGGCGGTGGCTTTGGCGTTGTGGCTGTCCATGCGGGCCCATTCGCGGGCAAGCCCGCTTGTGTCTTGAGAGGGGATTAGAATCTGGAGTGAGAGCGGTGAATGGCAAGCTGAATGCCGTAGGTGCCTTGAGCACGAGTGGGAGCACAAGCTGCCATTCACC
>Ga0153917_1000251_pt1 | contig 43903 bp, 43 predicted proteins | sample TSFL001MetaG_FD_104695 | JGI IMG/M metagenome (GOLD analysis project Ga0153917, IMG submission 104695) | Attine ant fungus gardens microbial communities from Florida, USA - TSFL001 MetaG | ecosystem: Host-associated > Fungi > Mycelium > Unclassified | place: USA: Florida, Paynes Creek Historic...
ATGACGCCGATGGCCGCGAACTTCAATATCGTTCCCGCCGCGCTGCTGGAGCTGAAAGACAAATATCAGGTGATCAAGATCCAGATCCCGACCGCGTTAACCCTGCTGGTGGTGAACGTGTTCTTAATGTATTTCCTCGTGTTTCGCTAAGGAGCTGTCATGGAATTAACGCAACATCAGGCCGACGCGTTTGCCCGCATGCCTTTGACCTATTTGCGCCAGGAATACCCGAACCACATCATGCACCTGCTTAATGATGATGGTGACGTTCTGCCGCCTCGTGAACTGCATCCCATTTTCTACGGCTGTTTTGACTGGCACTCGGCGGTGCACGGTTACTGGCTGCTGCTGCGCTGCGTACGCCTCTATCCAGAATTACCGTGTCGGGACGCGATCGTCGCGCTTTTTGACGAGCACATGACCGAAGAGAACGTGGCGAAGGAGTTGGCCTATTTTACCGCGCCGTTCCGCGCCTCGTTTGAGCGTCCGTATGGCTACGGCTGGCTGCTGGCGCTGGCCCAGGAGCTGAAGCAGTCGTCGCTGCCGCAGGCCCCGGGCTGGCACCAGACGCTGGCACCGCTCACCCAGGATATTCGCAACCGGCTGGTGGATTACCTCGGTAAGCTCACCTATCCGATCCGCGTCGGGACGCACTACAACACCGCGTTTGCCCTCGTGCTGGCACTCGATTACGGTCGCGCAGTCGGAGACAAGGCGCTTGAACAGACGATTGTGGCAGCGGCGGAGCGGTTTTATCTCGCCGACACGTGCTATCCGGCTCATTATGAGCCCGGCGGAGACGAGTATATTTCCGGCGCGTTGACGGAGGCGCTGCTGATGAGCAAGGTGGCTGAAGACTTCCCGGCCTGGTTTGACGCGTTTCTGCCGGAGGTGGGCGCGGTTACGGCACTGATGAACCCGGCGGAAGTGAGCGATCGTACCGACCCGAAAATTGCCCATCTGGACGGATTAAACCTCAGCCGCGCGTGGTGTATGAAGCACATTGCGAAAGCGCTTCCTGCCAGCCACCCGGCGCAACCGGCATTGCGCGAGGCGGTGACGAAACATCTTGCCGCAAGTGTCGGGCATGTGGTCGGCAGCCACTATAGCGGCGGGCACTGGCTGGCGAGCTTTGCGCTACTGGCGCTGGAGTAAACAAACGCGCCGTCTTTCTTGCCGGGTGGCGCTGCGCTTACCCGGCCTACATTGTGCAACGCTTGCCTGTAGACCGCGCAGGGCGCAGCCTGCTCAGGCTAAATACCACCGAACCCGTCGAGGCGATGACGGCTAGCCACAGTGCAACCTGGATAGCATGTTGATGGTCCCATCCTGCCGCTGCTCCCAGCAGAACCCCCACCACGGCGGCGCCGAGACACTGGCCGAATGTCCTCACAATCGACAACACGCCGGAAGCATAGCTGGCATATTCCCGCGCGACGTTAGCGAGCATTTCCCGGTTATTGGGGCTCTGGAAGCAGCCAAATCCAATACCGCATACCAGGCTGCGCAGGCAGATATTCCACACGGAAGGATTCTCCGGCAACGTGGCCAGCAGGACCAACCCACCGACAAAGACGATCAGCCCGAGGGTCGAGATCAGCGGCGCGGAGATCGTATCCGCCCAGCGACCCGCGTGCGGCGCGATCAGCACAATGCCAATCGGCCACGGGGTAAACAGCAGCGCCGACACCACCGGGCTGTAGCCATACACGCTCTGAAACAGGAACGGCAGCGCGACAAACGTGATCCCCTGGCTCACAAACGAGGCCAGCGAGGTCAGCGCGGCGAGGGTGAGGCGCCCGTTTTTGAACATCACCGGCGGCAGTAAAGGATGTTGCGCGCGCCGGATACGCCAGGTAAAGGCGAAGGCGCTGACCAGCGCGAGAACGCCCCAGCAGACGGCCTGCCGGTTAATGTGTTGCGTCACGTGCTGAAGGCTGTCGGCCATCATGATTGCGGAACCTAACAGGACGGCGGAGAGCACGGCGCCTGGCGCGTCAAAGGGAGTGCGGTCAACGGCCGATTCCCGCGGCAAGGCCCGCCATGCCAGCAGCAGGGCGATGCTGCCCGGAATAAGGTTAATGGCGAACAGCCATTGCCAGCTCAGGGCGTCCAGTATTGTTCCGCCGAGTACCGGGGCAATCGCCGTGCTGGAGGCGATAAGCAGGGCGTGCAGTCCCAGGATACGGCCCAGCAGTCGGCCCGGAAAAACGGACCGCAGGATCGCCGGGGCGATACTCAGGGTCGCCGCGCCGCCGATGCCCTGCAGAATTCGCATCCCGGTTAACATTTCCGGCGTTGTTGCCAGCGCGCAACCCAGCGAGGTGAGCGTAAAGGTGGCAAGCCCGGCCAGAAAGATTGGGCGATAGCCCACCCGGGCCGCCAGCGCCGCGAAGATGGCCAACGTCATCGCCGCTGAAAGCAGATAACCGTTAGCGAACCAGACCGCAACGTTCGCGGGGACCTGCATCGCTCTTGCCATTGAGGGGAGCGCGATGTTGATCATGGTACCGTCAAAAACGCCCATCAGCGTAGTGGTCATAACGGCGGCCATCACCCTGGCGCGTTCATGTCCGGGTAAACCTTCATCGCCGGGCTGGTTTGAAAAGAGCGTCATCGTCGTTACTCCGAAAAAGAATCGTGATGACGAAACTATAATCATGCGGTATACAGGGCGGAAGACGCAGCATTTGCACTTAATCATTGCACGTAACGCCATATCTGAGGAGCTACCGTGTCCGATCCTGATTTTAACCTTCTGGTTGCGCTCGACGTTTTGCTGGCAGAAGCCAGCGTGGCGGGCGCGGCGCGACGTTTGAACCTGAGCACCTCCGCCATGAGCCGCACCCTGAGCCGGCTGCGGGAGGTGACCGGCGATCCGATCCTGGTGCGGGCCGGTCGTCACATGGTGCTGACGCCCTGGGCTGAAGCCACCCGGGACCGCGCCAGAAGCGCCGTGCACGAGGCGAGGGCGGTGCTGCAGCCCTCCACCGACGCGCTGAAGGCGGAAAGCCTCGAACGGCTGTTCACCATCCGGGCCAACGACGGTTTTGTGGTGGCGTTTGGGCCTCTGCTTATTGCTGCGGTGGCGAGCGTCGCGCCCGGGGTGTGCATCCGCTTCTCACCGAAACCGGAAAAAACGTCGCGCTACTTGCGGGAGGGACTTGTCGATCTGGAGATTGGCGTGCAGGGCAACATGGGGCCTGAAATACGGCTGCAAAGGCTTTTCCAGGATCGGTTTGTTGGCACGGTGCGCAAGGGGCATCCGCTGTCAGAGCAGCCGGAGGTCAGCCTGAGTGACTATGTCGCCTGGGGGCATGTGGTGGCCTCGCCGGACGGATCGCTGCACGGGTTTGTCGATGAGGCGCTGGCGGAGCGCGGGATGAAGCGCAAGGTCGCCAGCGTGGTGCCCGGTTTTCCGACGGCGTTATCCGTGGCGCTGGCCTCCGATCTGATTGCCATGGTGCCGGCGTTATACCTGCTCAATCAGGCGATGACCGAGCGCGTGCACGTTTTTGAACTGCCCTTTAAGACCCGCACTATTACGGTATCCCAGATGTGGCATCCGCGCATGGAACGGGACCCGGCGCATCGCTGGCTCAGGGAAAAGGTCCTTGAAGTGTGCCGCGCGGTTTGCTGACGCTCAGAGCACTTTCCCCGGCACGGTGAGGATGAAGCGCGTCGACACCGCATCCGATTCCACGCGGACTTTTCCGTGGTGTGCCGTGACGATGGACTTCACGATGGCAAGCCCAATGCCGCTGCCTTCGCCTTTACGCTGCCTGGACGGATCGACGCGATAAAAACGGTCAAACAGCTTCGGCAAATGCGCCGGCGGGATCGGCGTACCGGGGTTTTCTGTCACCAGCTCAACGTCGTTATCCTGTTTTCGCAGTGAGACCGTCACCGTTTTGCCCGCTGGCGTATAGCGCAGGGCGTTAGATAACAGATTATTGATGGCTCTTCTGAACATCTGCGGATCGCCTTCTATCAGGCAGGGCATCCCGTTGAATGTCAGCGCGATGTGGCGTTCTTCCGCCCAGGCTTCGAAGAAATCAAACACCTTCATGACTTCGGCGCTTAAATCAAACATCACCCGATCCGGGATGAGCTGATTATTATCGGCCTGTGCAAGGAACAGCATGTCGCTGACCATGCGGGTCATCCGGTTGTACTCTTCAAGGCTGGAGTACAACACATCCTCCAGCTCCTTCGGAGAACGGTTCTGACTCAGCGCGATTTCGGTTTGCGTCACCAGGTTGGTGATGGGGGTTCTGATTTCGTGCGCGATATCGGCGGAAAAGTTAGCCTGACGGGTAAAAACATCTTCAATCTTCTCGATCATCTGGTTGAAGGAGATGACCAGCTGTTCCAGCTCAACGGGGACGCGGGACGGCTCCAGTCGTGCATCCAGGTTTTCGGAGGTGATGTTTTTAATGGCGTTGCTGACGTTACGCAGGGGCAAATGTCCCTGACGCACCGCGATGCGGATGACAAGAATAATCAGCAGGCTGATAACCGCGGCAATCGCCAGAAGGTTTTTTTTCAGCGCCTCAAGATAGTGGAGATGAAAATTAATGGAGAGCCCGATCAGCATGACGTAGTCCTGGGTTTTGCCCTGCAGCGTCGCCGTTCCTGAGGAGGCGATAATCCGGTACGTTTCCATTTTCATGGCGGACCCGGCATGCATGGGGTTGGCCGGGTCTTCTACCGTCCAGAGAAACACATCCTGTGCACGACGGTGTTCGCTAAAGTCCGCCGTCTTCATTGCCGGGCGCAATGCCGCCCCTTGCGCCGAGCTGAACAGGGTATTGCCCTGCGGATCCAGAAGCAGGACGGCCACGTTGCGGTAACTGGCGATCGACTCTTTGATCTTACTGATTTTCTTTTGGTCGGGATCTACCGGCGAGTGCAGTATGCGGTGCATCGCGGTGCTGATCTGCTGAAGGTCGCTGATATCCTGCTCGGCAAAGTGCTTCTCAACGGAGTGCAGCATGAACCAGGTAAAGGCGAAGAAGGCCAGTATGGTGGAGAGGCTGATAAAAAAGGTCAGCCGCAGCGCAAGAGAGAACGGGCGTCGGAGGGGCTTAACGCGCATCCGGTACCTCCAGCATATAGCCCACGCCGCGCACCGTCTGGATCAGCTTCGGTTCAAAGTCATTATCGATCTTTGCGCGCAGCCGCTTTACCGCCACGTCAATCGCGTTCGTGTCGCTGTCAAAGTTCATGTCCCATACCTGGGAGGCAATCAGGGAGCGGGGCAGCACTTCCCCCTGATGGCGCATGAAAAACTCCAGCAGGCTGAACTCCTTGCTGGTGAGCATAATCCGACTACCGGCCCGGCTGACTTTTCTCGACACGAGGTCAACCGTCAGGTCTGCTACCTGAAGCTGGCTTTCTGCGATCACCGTATTTCCGCGTCTTAACAGCGTCCTTACCCGGGCGAGCAGCTCGGCAAAGGCGAACGGCTTGATCAGATAATCATCTGCGCCCAGCTCAAGCCCTTTAACACGGTGTTCAATCGTACCGAGAGCCGTCAGAAGCAGTATGGGCATCCCTTTTCCGGCAGAGCGGAGCATGCGGACAATATCCCAGCCGTTCACATCGGGCAGCATGATGTCGAGAATCAGCAGATCGTATTCAGCGGTCATGGCGAGATGGTAACCGTTCAGGCCATTATCAGCGTGGTCCACGACAAACCCCGCTTCAGTGAGTCCCTTGCTGAGGTACTCACCGGTTTTCATTTCGTCTTCAACGATCAGTATTTTCATCTTGCTCCCCTGACTGGCTGCTGATGACATTCTATGGCGCCCGCCACCGTTCACAATGACTTACGTTAAAAATGACAACATTGTCATTATCCCGTCACCCGTCAAACAGGAAGCGTTCAGTAGAGTAGCCCTAAAAATACTCTGGACTTCATTTTAACCGTTATGTTCCTGATAAAACGACTTAGCATCAGTACGGTATTTATCCTGGCTGGCTGCGTCTCGCTGGCCCCCGACTATCAGCGCCCGGCGTCACCGGTCCCCCTGCAGTTTTCGCTTTCGCGTAACGGCCTGACGCCCGCGGTGGCGGGGTATCAGGACACCGGCTGGCGCACCTTTTTTGTCGATCCGCAGGTAGCCGGGTTGATTACGGAAGCCCTGAACAATAATCGCGATATAAAAATGGCCGTCCTGAAGGTTGAAGAGGCGCGGGCGCAGTTCAACGTGACGGAGGCGGACCGTTACCCGCAGCTGAACGGATCCGCGGGTATCACGTACAGCGGGGGACTGAAAAGTGACAAACCGACTTCGCAGCAGTACGACGCGGGTCTTGCGCTCAGTTACGAACTCGACTTTTTCGGCAGGCTGAAGAACATGAGTGAGGCTGACCGACAGAACTATTATGCCCAGGAAGAGGCCCGTCGCGCCGTGCATATCCTGCTCGTCTCTAACGTGTCGCAGAGCTATTTCAACCAGCAGCTGGCGTATAAACAGCTGCGTATCGCGCGGGAAACGCTGGAAAATTACCGGCAGTCTTATGCATTCGTTGAGCAACAGCTGGTGACGGGCAGCACTAACGTACTCGCGCTGGAGCAGGCCCGGGGACAGATCGAAAGCACGCAGGCAGAGATTGCCAAACGTGAGGGGGAGCTGGCGCAGGCCAATCATGCCCTGCAGTTGCTTCTCGGGACGTACCGTGCGCTGCCGGGCGACAGTGGAATGAACGCCAGCGATATTGCGCCGGTAAAACTCCCGCCTCATCTTTCCTCAGAGATACTGCTGCAGCGCCCGGATATTATGGAGGCGGAGTATCAGCTTAACGCGGCCGATGCGAATATCGGCGCCGCGCGTGCCGCCTTTTTCCCGTCGATTTCCCTGACCAGTGGGCTTTCCACAGGCAGCACGGAATTATCCAGCCTCTTCACCGCGGGCAGTGGAATGTGGAATTTTATCCCTAAAATCGATATTCCCATTTTTAATGCGGGCAGGAATAAGGCCAACCTGAAACTGGCTGAAATTCGTCAGCAGCAGTCGGTCGTGAATTACGAACAGAAAATACAGGCCGCCTTCAAACAGGTCGCCGATGCGCTCGCGCTGCGGGACAGCATTAACCAGCAAATTGACGCTCAGCGTCGTTATCTTGATTCGCTCCAGATTACGCTCCAGCGTGCCAGAGGATTATATGCCAGTGGTGCGGTCAGTTATATCAACGTGCTGGACGCGGAACGTTCTCTTTTCTCCACCCGCCAGACCCTTCTCGACCTTATTTATGCCCGACAGGTTAATGAAATAACGCTCTTCACCGCCCTGGGCGGCGGTTGGGTCGAATAACTGTACTTAAAGAGGAAACTAAAATGCGTAATTCACTTAAAGCCGTGGTATTCGGTGCGATCGCCGTGACGTTTTCTGCCGGCCTTCAGGCTGAGGTTCATCAGCACGAGGCGATGAGCGCCGCCCGTGAAGGGGCCGCAGAGCAGGTTATTACCGGGACCGGTATCGTGAAAGACATTGATCTCACAAATAAAAAAGTCACGATTTCTCATGAGGCCATCCCGGCGATTGGCTGGCCCGCGATGACCATGCGTTTCACCTTTATTGAGGCCGATGAGAGCATCAACGCCTTAAAGGTCGGCAGTCACGTTGATTTTTCATTTGTTCAGCAGGGCAATATCTCTTTACTAAAGAGCATTAAATAGCGAGAAACGGCATGGCCTCATTAAAAATAAAATACGCTGCCATGATAGTCAGCAGCCTTATTGCCGGAGGGCTGATATCCGTGACGGCATGGCAGACACTCTATTCATCTGAAAAAACAGCAAATAGCGTTGCGGAAAGAAAGGTCCTTTTCTGGTATGACCCGATGAAGCCTGACGTGAAATTCGACAAGCCCGGTAAATCACCGTTTATGGATATGGATCTGGTCCCGAAATATGCGGACGAAAATGACGATAAAAGCGGTGGCGGTATCCGTATCGATCCGACGCAGGTCCAGAATTTAGGATTAAAAACGCAAAAAGTGACGCGCGGAACGCTGAATTATGCCCAGACGATCCCGGCCAACGTCAGCTATAACGACTATCAGTTTGTCATTGTGCAGGCGCGTGCGGATGGGTTCGTTGAGAAAGTCTACCCGCTGACGATCGGCGATAAGGTGAAGAAAGGCACGCCGCTGATTGATATTACCATTCCGGACTGGGTCGAAGCGCAGAGCGAGTTCCTGCTGCTCTCCGGCACCGGTGGAACGCCCACGCAGATTAAAGGGGTTCTGGAACGGCTTAGGCTGGCGGGTATGCCGGATGAGGATATTCAGCGGCTGCGTGCGACCCGCACTATCCAGACCCGGTTTACCATCAGGGCGCCCATCGACGGGGTGATCACGGCATTTGACCTGCGCACCGGGATGAATATTTCGAAAGATAAGGTCGTGGCGCAAATTCAGGGAATGGATCCGGTCTGGATCGGCGCGGCGGTCCCAGAATCGATTGCGTATCTGCTGAAAGATACCTCGCAGTTTGCTGTTTCGGTACCGGCCTGGCCGGATAAATCCTTCCCGGTTGAAAAGTGGAGTCTTCTGCCGAGCGTGGATCAAACCACCCGTACGCTGCAGGTGCGCCTGCAGGTCTCCAACAAGGATGAGCTGCTGAAACCGGGCATGAATGCCTACCTGAAGTTGAATACCCAAAGTCAGGAAATGCTGCTGATTCCGTCTCAGGCCGTTATCGATACCGGCAAAGAGCAGCGCGTTATTACCGTTGACGCTAACGGGAATTTTGTACCGAAAAGGATCCACGTTCTGCATGAATCTCAGCAGCAGTCCGGCATTGGTAGCGGGCTGGAAGAGGGGGAGTCAGTCGTCGTCAGCGGTCTGTTCCTGATTGACTCGGAGGCCAATATTACCGGTGCGCTGGAGCGCATGCGCCACGCTGAAACCCCTGACGACGCCCATTCTGGCCATTAAGGAGACGATGATGATTGAATGGATTATCCGGCGGTCAGTGGCTAATCGTTTCCTGGTTATGATGGGGGCGCTGTTTCTCAGCGTCTGGGGAACATGGACCATCATCAATACGCCGGTCGATGCCTTGCCCGATCTGTCTGACGTTCAGGTGATTATCAAAACCAGCTATCCCGGCCAGGCCCCGCAGATTGTTGAAAACCAGGTGACCTATCCACTCACCACCACCATGCTGTCGGTTCCCGGCGCGAAGACCGTACGCGGCTTTTCGCAGTTTGGTGATTCGTATGTCTATGTCATTTTTGAAGATGGCACCGATTTGTACTGGGCCCGTTCGCGCGTGCTGGAGTACCTGAACCAGGTTCAGGGCAAACTCCCTGCTGGCGTGAGTTCCGAGATCGGCCCGGATGCCACCGGCGTGGGCTGGATATTTGAATATGCGCTGGTGGATCGCAGCGGAAAACACGATCTCGCCGAGCTGCGCTCATTGCAGGACTGGTTCCTGAAGTTTGAGCTGAAAACGATCCCGAACGTGGCCGAGGTGGCCTCCGTCGGCGGCGTGGTGAAGCAGTATCAGATTCAGGTTGATCCGTTAAAGCTGGCACAGTATGGCGTCAGCCTGCCGGAGGTTAAGCAGGCCCTTGAATCGTCTAATCAGGAAGCAGGGGGATCGTCCGTAGAAATCGCGGAAGCGGAGTATATGGTGCGGGCCAGCGGCTATCTGCAGACCATCGATGATTTCAATCACATCGTCCTGAAAACCGGCGATAACGGCGTACCGATCTATCTGCGTGACGTTGCCCGCGTACAAACAGGGCCGGAAATGCGCCGCGGTATTGCCGAGCTGAACGGGCAGGGTGAAGTGGCGGGCGGTGTGGTGATCCTGCGTTCGGGTAAAAACGCGCGCGAGGTCATCACGGCGGTGAAAGATAAGCTGGAGACGCTGAAGGCCAGCCTGCCGGAAGGCGTTGAGATTGTGACCACCTACGATCGCAGCCAGCTCATCGACCGGGCCATTGATAACCTGAGCGGCAAGCTTCTCGAAGAGTTTATTGTGGTGGCCATCGTCTGCGCACTGTTCCTCTGGCACATTCGCTCGGCGCTGGTGGCGATTATCTCTCTGCCGCTTGGCCTGTGTATTGCCTTTATCGTCATGCATTTCCAGGGGCTGAACGCCAATATTATGTCGCTCGGAGGCATTGCCATTGCCGTCGGTGCAATGGTGGATGCCGCCATCGTGATGATTGAAAATGCGCATAAACGGCTGGAAGAGTGGGATCACCAGCATCCGGGGGAACAGATTGACAACGCCACCCGCTGGAAGGTGATCACTAATGCCTCCGTTGAAGTGGGGCCAGCCCTGTTTATCAGCCTGCTGATCATCACCTTGTCGTTCATTCCCATCTTTACCCTCGAGGGACAGGAAGGGCGGCTGTTTGGTCCACTGGCCTTCACGAAAACGTACGCCATGGCGGGCGCGGCCGCGCTGGCCATCATCGTGATCCCCATTCTGATGGGATTCTGGATCCGGGGTAAAATCCCCGCCGAGACCCGTAACCCGCTGAACAGACTGTTGATTAACGCCTATCATCCGCTTCTGATTCGAGTGCTCCACTGGCCTAAAACAACCCTGCTGGTTGCGGCATTATCCATCTTCACGGTGATCTGGCCCCTGAGCCAGGTGGGTGGCGAGTTTTTACCGAAGATCAACGAAGGCGATCTGCTGTATATGCCCTCGACATTACCAGGCGTGTCTCCGGCAGAAGCGGCGGCGCTCCTGCAGACCACGGACAAACTCATCAAAACCGTGCCTGAGGTGGCATCGGTGTTCGGTAAAACAGGTAAAGCCGAAACGGCAACGGATTCCGCGCCGCTCGAAATGGTCGAAACCACCATTCAGCTTAAGCCTGAGGATCAGTGGCGACCCGGCATGACGATTGACAAGATCGTTGACGAGCTCGATAAGACCGTTCGTTTGCCTGGCCTGGCGAATCTCTGGGTTCCGCCCATCCGCAACCGCATCGATATGCTTTCAACCGGGATTAAAAGCCCCATAGGTATCAAGGTGTCAGGTACCGTTCTGGCTGATATCGACGCCACGGCGCAGCGCATAGAGGCAGTCGCCAAAACGGTGCCGGGCGTGGTGTCTGCCCTCGCTGAACGTCTGGAAGGCGGGCGCTACATCGATGTTGATATCAACCGGGAGAAAGCCTCCCGCTATGGAATGACGGTGGGCGACGTGCAGCTGTTCGTCTCCTCGGCCATCGGCGGCGCGACGGTGGGGGAAACGGTGGAAGGCGTGGCCCGCTACCCGATTAATATTCGTTATCCTCAGGACTACCGGAACAGCCCGAACGCGTTGAGGCAGATGCCGATCCTGACGCCGATGAAACAGCAGATCACGCTGGGTGATGTGGCGGATATCAACGTGGTTTCCGGCCCCACGATGCTAAAAACGGAGAATGCCCGACCTGCAAGCTGGATTTATATCGATGCCCGCGGCAGGGATATGGTGTCCGTAGTGAACGACATTAAAACGGCCATCAGTCAGAACGTAAAGCTGAGGCCGGGTACCAGCGTGTCATTCTCCGGACAGTTTGAACTGCTTGAACACGCCAACAAGAAACTGAAGCTGATGGTGCCGATGACGGTGATGATCATTTTCATTCTGCTCTATCTGGCGTTCCGTCGCGTGGACGAAGCGTTGCTGATCCTGATGAGCCTGCCGTTCGCGCTGGTCGGCGGGATATGGTTCCTCTACTGGCAGGGTTTTCATATGTCAGTTGCAACCGGCACCGGGTTTATCGCCCTGGCCGGGGTGGCGGCAGAATTTGGGGTGGTCATGCTGATGTATTTGCGTCATGCCGTTGAAGCGCATCCGGCATTGTCCCGCCAGGAAACGTTCACCGAACAGGGGCTTGATGAGGCGCTTTATCATGGTGCCGTGCTGCGCGTGCGGCCAAAGGCAATGACCGTCGCGGTGATCATCGCGGGTCTGCTGCCCATTCTCTGGGGGACCGGGGCAGGGTCAGAAGTCATGAGCCGGATAGCGGCGCCCATGATCGGCGGGATGATTACGGCACCGCTGCTATCGCTGTTTATTATTCCTGCGGCGTATAAGTTAATTTGGTTGCGCAGACATAAAAAGCCATAAAAATACCCGCCGGTAGCGGCGGGTTTTTACGGGATGAATGCTTAGCGCGCCTTGCTGATCAGTTTGCGCCAGGCTCTGTTATGTAGCGTAAATAGCAGCATCTTATAGAAAGCGGTAGAGAGGATACAGCTGCCGCTAAGCCCCAGCATGACAGTACTCACCATCGCAGCGGACAGAGTGACGCCCGGAGCAGCGCTACCGCTCAGCGCGGCCAGCAGATAGGCTGCCGTTAATACCAGACTTATCACCGCCAGCATAAGATGTAACCGCACGGCGCGCATGCTGCCTTTGCCAATCATAAACATCGTCACGCCGTTGATGCTTGCGAACAGTAGGGCGATCAGCACAATCCACACGAATACGCGTTCGGCTGGCTGGCCGAGTGCGGCGAGTACGCCATAGCCCAACCACAGCTGAGGAATCGCGAAGCTGACAATTACCCCGAGAGTACTGATTGCCGCCGGAATACCCATGGTGTGTAGACCCACAGGTTTGCCCATTTCTTCAGCCAACTGAGTCTTTAGCTGTTGCAGCTGTGTCGGGGAGGTATTGCTTATGCTGGTAGCCACCTCGTTACAGTGTTGCAGGCGACGGGATGCTCTTCTAATTATTTGAATAATCAAAGTTTTGACTCTCTCACTCCTTGAGTCCCGGAACAGGGTAGGGATTAAGCCCCAAGAGTGACAGAAATGTCACTCGCCAGTCATGCGATAAACAGCGGCCGGTTTTTATAATTCATTATAAAGAAGGCCACCAACTGTTGAGCACTTTAACTTCGGAGATACAACCATGAAAAAGTTCCTTTTATCTGTTATTGCCATCCTGGCGGTTTCTGCATTCAGTTGGGCTGCAGAGACAAACAACAACGAACAGGCAGCAATGTCTCATGACATGATGCAAAACAACACAGAAGCTGCACACCAGAGCATGGCTGACATGCATAAGGAGATGATCAAAAACGGTCCATGCAGTACTAACGAAACAGCGACGTCGTTTTCTGCGATGAATGAACACGAGAAAGCGGCGATTGCACACGAAACGGCGAATAACGGACAGTCTTCGGCTAGCCATCAGCAGCAGGCTGAACAGCATCGTCGCCAGATGAACGGGAGTTAATCTACAGCAAGTCTGTCATTGATTATTGATGTTACTCATACGCTCCTTAAAAAAGGGGCGTTTGTTAGTGGGAAGGCCGGGTTAACACGTAGAGAATCGAGACTGGGTTATTGGCATATCGTATTTAACTATTCTGGGTTTGAGGAATATACATAATTTACGACAGCACCAGAAACAGTATAACAAACTGTTTTAAATGCATATTAATCAAATGGCGATTCAAACTCACAGTTATGAACTCAGTTTTGGTTCATAACTGTGTTAAAGGCTGTCCATAAATCACTCGATGTCACGCCTGTTGGTTCATGAACTGTTCGTTCTAATTTTGTGATGTGCGTCAGGTTTTAGTGTTCAGTAATGTTACCTTTTACTCGATGATCGATTGTTTAGCACCTCTCCGACAACCGGAGCAGCAGTAAATGCGTTTGGCCAGCCAGCGTAGAACGCGGCCTGGGTAACGATCTCACCAGCTTCCTCAACAGAAAGTCCATTATCCATTGCTCTATTGAGGTGATAGCCAATCTGCGCGCTCTGTCCGGATGCGATTAACGCGCTGACCGTAATCATACTTCTGTCGCGGGGTTTCAGCGCGGGTCTTTGCCAGAGATCCAGGAACAGTGGATCTGTAGTGAATTTAACCAGGCCCGGAGATATTGGGCCAACATTTTTTTCCACTGTCTCTGAACGCTGCTTTTCTGCTTCCTGATTGAGAGGAAGCAGGTCCGGAGAAGCTTCAGGAAGTACATCTGCCGTGACGCCACGAGTTTCAAATACTGCTTTGGTCACGCTGACGGCTGACATGGCATTTGACCAACCTGAGTAGAACGCCAGATGGGTAATGATTTCTGACAACTCCGCTGGCGTAACGCCATTATCAAGGGCAATGTCTATATAGTGCTTAAGGTCGCCAGGCTGGTTTCTGGCAATTAGCATGGCGACGGTCACCATACTACGATCCCTGGGCGAGAGGGCATCGCGTGTCCACAGATCTTCAGTAATCGCTTCTCGACCAAAGCGCGCAAGAGCCGGTGAGACGGAACGAATATCAGCTTCCGAAATTGTTGAAGGTTCAATTTTCATCATCGCTTTACCTTTTGTTTCCTCAGCAGTAGCAAAATCAGAAATAACAAGCGACATGGCCGCCGCTGCAATTACGCTTTTCATGTTAATCCTCACTGGTCAACGGTGCGGATCCTGTTTGATTCCGCCTTTGTTACGAAGAAATACCGGTTTTACCGGGATAGCGTCCTTACTGGTGCTCATATGCGCCGTTTGCCTGAGATAGTCACGGAAGTGTGGCGTTTGTCGGTGCAGTTGATACGCTTCCTCACTGGCGTAAATCTCATAGAAATACCAGCGGTTCGGAGTCTGTGAATCTGTAGCGGCATACATCGCTAATACGCCTTTCTCTACTTTGAGCGATTCCGCCATTTCGGGCAGGACGATGTTTTTAAACTCGGTCTGAAATTCAGGCTTTACCTCGACGATCACCAGATTATTAATGGTTCGCTCATCCGGTATGATGTGTTTGTCCCCCAGAAATTGGGGCTCCAGGGTGATTTTATTTTTCCGATCGATAATGTCAGGTGCCCGGGCAGCGAATGCCTTATATGGTTCGGCATTCAGATGTTTGCGGTAAGCACTTTCGTTTTCATAAAGTTCGACCATGAATGCCTGACGTGGATTGTCGCTGCGGTGCAGGGCGTACATCGCCAGCGTACCTGCTTCATGATCAACCGAAGCGGAAATCGTCTGTCTGGCTACGTCTGCAAAATCTTTGTCCCGATCGGGCCTGACGCCGAGCTCAAAGAGATTCATCACTCGCTTATCCGGCGCGTCCAGTTTTGTTGCAAAGACAGGGCTGCTTATGAGCATACAAATTAAAATCATAAGGGGCTTTTTCACGATGATCCTTTTACTGAAATTACTGTTTGCTACCGCGTCCAGACCTGATTAACGTCTTTCGTTTGCGGCGTGTTTTGCGCCATGATCCCCGTCAGAACGTGCGGCTGGTAGGTTTCTTCCAGAAACCGGATTTCCTCCGGGCTCAGTTGAAGATTTACGGCGTTTACCGCGCCATCGACGTGATCTTTTTTTGTGGCCCCTACGACAGGTGACGTGACTTTTGTCAGCAGCCAGGTGAGAGATATTTCCGTCATGGACACCTGATGTCGTTCAGCAAGCTCGGCGACGCGCTCGATAATGCTCCGATCCTGTTCAGCCGTGCTGTCATATTTTCCGCGGGCATAGGCATCCTCGGAGGCTCGCCGCGTGTGGCCTTCTTTCCGGGAGAGACGACCGCTGGCCAGCGCGCTATAGGGGGTCATGGCGATATCATCTTCAGCGCACAGACCGAAGAGCTCTCGTTCATCTTCACGCATAATCAGGTTGTAGTGGCTTTGCATGGAAACAAAGCCCGTCAGCCCTTCGCGTTCGGCAAGGGCGTTCGCTTTCGCAAGCTGCCAGGCATAGCAATTGGATATACCAATAGCGCGCACTTTGCCCTCAGTAACGGCGGCATGAAGCGCTTCAAGCACCTCAATAACTGGCGTGTTGTAATCCCAGATGTGGTAAATGTAGAGGTCGATGTAGTCCATCCCCAGATTCTGCAGGCTCTGGTCGAGTGATCGGGCTATTGCCTCTTTTCCGCCGATCCCCGCGGCAATTTGCGCGGCGGTTCGTGGCAGAAACTTGGTGGCCAGCACCACGTCCTCGCGTTTTGCCATCTCCCGCAGCGCCCGGCCAACGTATCGCTCGCTGGAGCCGTTCTGATAGGCGAGGGCGGTATCGTAAAAATTGATACCCTTTTCGAGACCGTAGCGGATGATGTCCCGGCTTGCTGTTTCGTCCAGCGTCCAGCGATGCTGGCCCGTTAACGGGTCGCCAAACCCCATACATCCCATACAGATGCGGGAGACCAGTAAGTCACTTTTACCGAGCCGGGTATACTGCATCGTTATTCTCCCTCTGGATTATTCACGACGGAATTGAGCAGATCGACAAGCCTTGAAGCGTGTTCCCGGGCAAGCGTTTTTTGCTGCGCGATTTTGTCGGCATCCCGGTCGGCATAGCTGATACCGCAGGTATAAACCGGTGCCAGCAGCTCAAGATTGCACAGTTTTGCCGTGGTCTCGAACGGAATAAGATACTCTTCAATGGCATGGCCAAAGAAACCGTCAGCGGTATAGAGCGCCTGTGGCGCCCCTGTAGTGAAGGAGAGGAGCAGCTTTTTACCGCCCAGTTTCGCCGTTGAGCCATGCGCGAAGCCGTGGACAAAGACCTCGTCCAGCCATTGTTTCATTAACCCGGGCAGCCCATACCAGGAAAAAGGAAACTGCCAGACAATCACATCGGCCCTGAGCAGGCTTTCCTGCTCCGCAGCGATATTGAATTTGCCGTCCGGATAGAGCCAGTCCAGACGACGAATTTCAGCATCGGGAAGGGCGGTCACCACTTCATCAAGGATCGTGGCATTGGCGACGGAATGGGTAAGCTCAGGATGGCCTGAAACAATAAGGATATTTTTCATTTCAATGAGTTAAATATATTTGATGAATGTTTAACCCAGTATAGAGTGACACCATTATTTTTTTTAGAGCAGTAAAGACTCATTCACTTTTAGACAAAAACTAATAATGGTCGACTGTTCTCATTGTACCGGTCATCACGAACCCGTGAACTACGCCGTGATGCCCAGTAAACGTTCTGCATTGCGAAATGCGATGGCCTCTTTTTCAGCCTTGTTGACGGGCAGACTGTCGATAAAGGTTTTTACACCGTCCAGGGTCTGATAGGGATAATCGACGGAGAACAGGATCCTTTCTGCCCCCATTAACGCGTAGATAAACTGGAAGTGCGGCAGCGACAGCATACCTGACGGGGTAACGTAAACGTGCTCCTGGAAGGTTCTCGTTAGCGTGCGTGACAGACCCGTTGCAGCCAGTGGAAGGCTGTCATCAAGACGCTGCAGCCAGAAGGGCAGCATCTCCCCCCAGTGGCCACTGATTACCTGCAAGTGGGGATATTTATCAAATACGCCCGATAACATCAGCCGTAACAAATGGATCCCGGCTTCGTGATGCCAGCCCCAGCCAAACATAGAGAGCCGGGCGTTGACCTCTGCGCTGAAGCCCGTGAAGTAGGCCTGTTGCACGCTGTTAAACGGTAATCCGGGATGAAGATAGAGTGGCACATTCAGTTTATTAAAGCGGGAAAGCAGGGAGTCATAGTCAGGATTATCGAGAAAGCATGAAGAGGGTCGGCCATTCAGAAGTGCCCCCTTAAACCCTAGTTCTTCAACTGCGCGGACAAGCTCTTTTTCAGCCTCTTCCGGCTGTGCCCAGGGAAGAGTGGCAAATGCCGCGAAGCGATCCGGATGATTTCTTACCGCCCCGGCAAGGCGGTCGTTTGCCGCCGTATTTAATGTTACCGCTTCATCCTTAGGTGCCAGCTGGGGGAATCCGCCCACAGAAAGGATCTGAAGGGTAATTCCAGCCTCATCCATATCCCTGAGGCGGCGGCTTCCCAAATCAGCGCCTTTCGCGTTTATCAGCGCATTCTTTTCTATCTGCGGCCGGCTTCGGTCAGGATTATGACCATCAGCGACGGTTTTCCCCCAGTCGCCAAGGAAAGGCGCCTGCTCAAGCGCAACAGGCATACACGCTCGGCCTAACTCGCTGTCGAGATAATGTTCTTCAAGGCAAATGATTTTCATATTCTCACCCTTCATACAAAGCAGTAAAAGTGATACAGATTAGGATCGCCCGGAACTGTCCATACGTGAATGTGATTCATGACAGTCTGTCTCGGATGGGGTTTACACCATCGGTTTTTCCCAGGCGCCTCGTGTATCCACTCTGGTCTCTGCGGCGAGTTGTTCCAGCATGATGATTTCCTCATCGCGTAACTGGATGTCTGAAGCGCAGGCGGCGTCCAGAACGTGATGGACTTTAGTCGCACCAACGAGGGGAAGGGTACCTTTTGCAATAGCCCATGCGATGGCTATCTGTGCAACGCTGGCATTCCTTTCGGCTCCCATTTTTTTCATGGCGGCGGTCAATCTTTCTATCTGCGGCAGTACCGCGTTATAACTTTCGGCCCGGCCACTCCCGGCAGGCATGGGATGATTTGAATCATAACGACCACTGAGCGCGCCTTGCTCCAGGACCATGTAAGCAAAGAACGTGATGATATTTTGTCGGCAATAATCAAGGATTCCGGCCTCTTCAGAAGCGCGATAGAGCAGGCTGTAGTGATTTTGTACTGCACTGAGGGAATAACCGGAAGCGTTAAGGATTTCGTTGGCGCGTCTGATTTGTGCCAGATTATGGTTGGAAACTCCTACGCGTTTTACCTTACCGCTTTGTAAAAGTGGGATTAGTCCTGGCGTCCATTTCTCAACGTCGAGGGGATTATGGATCCAGTAGATATCAATCGCGTCCACGCCCAGGCGTCCGAGGCTGGCCTCAAGCATATCGCTGACAGGCTGCGCTGACTGTTCGTTCGCAATCTGCGGCGTAAATTTGGTGGATAAAGTCATATCCTCGCGGGGGAACTGACGGACTAATGCTCCCAGCGCTGCCTCGGAACTCCCCATGCCATATACTGCTGCGGTATCCCAGAGATTGAGGCCCTTACTCATGGCCGTGGTGAACACGTCTGCCATCTGAGTATCAGAAAGATGATTGCCGAAGACGGAGTCGCCACCGGCGAAACCTGTGCCCCAGGACCATGTGCCCAGCGCGACGGGAGGTAGTGTTTTCATATTCAGCTCCTGTAAAAAGGCCGGAACGTTGCTGACGGAAACCGGCCAAAGAGGGTGAGTAACGGTGAAAAAGAGATGAATGGATTAAGCTGACTGACGGAGGGCATTTAACAGCGCCACACCGACACCGTGCGCTGAAGCGGGATTCTGCCCCGTGATAAGGCGACCGTCGGTAACCACGTTTTCAGACCAGTTCGGGGCTTCATGATGAAGCGCGCCATGCTCGCGAAGTGCAGTCTCAAGCAGGAAGGGAACCACATCTGTAGTGTGAACTTCTTCCTCTTCCTTGTTGGTAAAGGCCACCACGTTTTTGCCATTCACCAGGTATTCGCCGCTACTGAGCTTTGCGTCAACCAGTGCCGCAGGTCCGTGGCAGACGGCTGAGACAATGCCATCACTTTCATATACTTCGCGGATAATACGCTGGGCATCCTGGCTGTCGCGGAAATCCCACATGGTTCCATGGCCGCCTGCAAAGAAAACGGCGCTGTAATCGGTACCGTTTAGCTCGGATAACGCTGGTGTTGTTGCCAGGCGCTGCTGAAAATCGGTTTCGTTCCAGTACCAGGCGTTGACAGGATCACTGAGGTCAAATCCATCCACCGGCGGCTGTCCCCCGCGAATGCTGGCGATCATCGTTTTTAGTCCGGCATCTTCCAGTACTTTCAGCGGATGGGTCAGCTCGGCCAGGAAAAAACCGGTTGGTACACCGGATGCGCCTTTAATCGGATGGCTGGAAACGACACACAGCACGGGTTTATCTGCAGGTTTCATATCGGGCCTCACTCTTTATTTTTAAATTCAGCGGCAAAGAGATTTTCCCAGTTAATAAAGGAGCCAAGCGGAATGCACTCAAAGCTTAATAAGCCAGCTTTTGCCAGCGGGAATTCGGCCATTACGTTCATCGCTTCATCGACAGAGTCACATTCAAGAAAAATAGCGACGCCAGGTCTGTCCTGACGGAAGTAGATGTCGCGGATGAAGCCGGATTTATACAATCCCCAGGCGTGCAGCGCTTCAGCGTTAAGGTGTGGAGCATATTTTTCCAGCGATGCTCCAGGTGCGGGGATATCCAGACATAAAATTCGCATCATAGTCTCCTGAACTCAGGTCGTTGTAGAAAGAGATAAAAGTATAAGAGGCGAATTTCACGAAGATTAGAGGAGCATTGACTTAAGCATCTTTAGACTGTACTTAATAATCAGGCGGAGATTGCTTTAGGAAAACATTATGAATAACGCCCTGTATAACCAGATACGGATCTTTCAGAGCATTGCACGTGAGGGCAATATTTCGGCAGCCGCAAGAAAACTGGAAATTACGCCTCCCTCCGTCAGCAATGCGCTTAAGCTGCTGGAAGATCATATTGGCCATCCGCTTTTTGTGCGTACGACCCGCCGTATTGAGCTGACGGAAACTGGGCAGCTGTTGCTGGAACAGACCGCTGCGGCGGTGGAGTCGCTGGAACATTCGCTTGAAAGCATTCGCGACCAGAATCAGGAGCCCTCTGGTATCGTGCGAATCACGCTCTCGCGTTTTGCCTATCTGTTAATTCTTAAGCCTGCAATGGCGAAATTCTGTCAGCAATATCCGGGTATACAGCTTGAAATTTCGGTTTACGACGGTACCGTGAATGTTATCGAAGAGCGTTTTGATCTTGGGATCCGTTTTGGCGATATCCTCGAAGGTGGGGTGGTGGCGCGGCCGTTAATGAAACCCTTTCGTGAAGGGTTATATGCATCCTCAGCTTATATCAGCGAGCATGGAATGCCCGAGGTGCCGGCTGACCTCAGTCAACACAAGCTAATTGGCTACCGTTTTATTACTAACAACCGCATCCTTCCGTTGATTCTGAACGATCGCGGAGAGCAGTTGACGGTTGAGATGCCCGGGCAGTTAATCAGCAACGATATTGACGTTATGGCAGACGGGATCCGTAACGGCCTGGGAATCGGACGTTTGTTTGAACCCATCTTGCAGTTACAGCCGGACAGGGAGCGCTTTATACCCGTGATGGAGAGCTACTGGAAAACCTACCCGCCAGTGTATCTCTATTACCCCAAAAACGCGGGTAAAACGAAAAGAGTGAAGGCCCTGATTGATTTTCTGATATCCGCTACGGGACGATAACGCCTCGTTCAGTATGGAGGCGCTATTTCACAACCCTAGCGGTCGGGCCTCCTGTATGAACTCAATCAGAAGGCGAAGCCCGGTCGGTAGTTGCCGGCGGCTTGAATAATAGATATGAAAACCTTCCTCCAGCGGGGACCACTCCGTAAGCACCAGGCGGAGCCGACCATCCTTCACATAGGGTGCAACAAGAGGCTCCGGAAAATACATCAGGCCGGCTCCGCCTAATACGGCCACAAGGCCCGTTTCAGCCTGATTGACCGTCACAGAGCCTGGCACAGTGATTTGGTACGTTTCGCCGTCTCGCTCAAGTTCCCAGCGATAAATCCGATCGTCGCCGAGACGATTGCTTATACAGCGATGGTGTAATAAATCATCAGGATGTTCAGGCGTTCCGTAGCGTTCAAGGTAGTCGGGGGATGCTGCGATAACCCAGCGAATATCGGCAGATAAACGCCGGGCAACCATGTCTTCCGGGACGGTGCCACCATAGCGGATACCGGCATCGAAGCCCGCATCAGTGACGTCAACCATACGGTTGCTGGCCACAATATCGATTTCAATATCGGGATAGCGATCCATAAACGCGGGCATAACTGGCGCAAGCAAAAGATTGGCCGCTTCAACGGCAGCATTGATGCGGATACGTCCGGTAGGGGTATTACGATACCGGTTAAGCGATTCAAGCGCGCCTTCTATCTTGTCGAAAGGCTGAAGGACAGACTGAACCAGTTCTTCACCTGCAGCCGTAGGTGTAACGCTCTTGGTCGTGCGATTAAGGAGGCGAACACCGAGCCGGGTTTCCAGCCCCTTCAGGGCATGACTAAGCGCTGATGCACTCACACCTAATTCAATCGCCGCACGGCTGAAACTGCGATGACGTGCAATAGCCATGAAATAAATGAGATCGGCGACATCCGCTCTGCTTATTTGCATACAGAATCGTTTTCCTTGTGCGTTAAGGCCCGAATGTATTGATACGGAAATGATATACACCATAGATCGATTAGCGCTAATCCGTTGCTGAATTTATTTCACAAGTCCATCCACTCATCGCCTCTCACTGAACACGTTGTGCTTCGTTATTCTTGAAAATTATGCGCTCTGGCCGTCGGTCAGGGCGGAATATTCACCTAACGGAGCCGTGTATGAACTATACGCATCTTGGCCGCACCGGCCTGAAAGTCAGCCGCCTTTGTCTCGGAACCATGAATTTTGGTGACGTCACCGACGAGAAAACCAGCGCCCGCATTCTGGATGAAGCGCTTGAGGCAGGTATAAATTTCATTGATACAGCAGACGTGTATGGCACCGAACAATCACCCGATATCCAGCAAGGCTCGGGGCTGTCCGAAGAGATTATTGGTCGCTGGATCCAGCAGGGTGGACGCCGTGACCGTATCGTTCTGGCGACGAAAGTCTATCAGCCAATGGGGCCAGGTCCGAATGATCGCCGTCTTTCTGCTTACCATATTCGCAAGGCCTGCGAGGACAGTTTGCGACGGCTTAAGACCGACCATATTGACGTCTATCAGATGCATCACATCGATCGCTATACGCCATGGGAAGAGATCTGGCAGGCCATGGAACTCCTTGTTCAGCAGGGAAAAGTACTTTATATCGGTAGCAGCAATTTCGCGGGCTGGGACATTGCGACTGCGCAGTCAGTTGCCACGGCCCGTCATTCCCTTGGCCTTGTCGCCGAGCAAAGTCTCTACAATCTGACTGCCCGAACTGTTGAGCTGGAGGTCATTCCCGCATGCCGCCATTTTGGCCTGGGATTGATCCCCTGGAGCCCACTTGCCGGAGGGTTGCTTGGGGGCGCACTGAAAAAGATGGCAAGCGGGCGCCGTGCAAGGCCCGCGTTTGCCCGTCTAATTGAACAACACCGTCCTCAGCTGGAAGCCTACGAAGGATTATGTGAGGACCTCGGCGAAACCCCTTCCGATGTGGCGCTTGCGTGGCTCCTGCAGAATCCTGTCGTTACTGCTCCACTTATCGGGCCTCGTACGGTCGAACAACTCCATCAGGCGCTTCACGCAACGACAATCACGCTATCAGACGACACCATGAGCTGTCTCGACGAAATCTGGCCCGGACCCGGGGGAGAAGCGCCCCAGGCTTATGCCTGGTAATCACCGTATGTAGGGTGGTCGCGCAGATCCGTTAACCGAAAGTCAGTATGATAAAAGTTAAACCTTTACTGGGGGACCCGGCAACGCCGGGCCAGGGTAGGGCATTAACAGTCCTGTATTGCTGAAGGCGGCGTGAGTGAAGGTGGCGTATCCGGAAGTGGGGGAATGATCCCGTCGACGGGGTGCGGCAGATAGTGTGCCTCGAGTTCCGTGATTTCTGCATCGCTAAGTGAAAAGTCCAGCGCGCTGATAGCCGTGGAAAGATGTTCTGGTTTCGTCGCGCCGATGATCGGTGCTGTGATGACCGTTTTTGATAGCAACCAGGCAATTGCAACATGGGCTCTTGGCACATCGTGCTTTTCGGCAATTCTGGCAACAACATCAACAACGGGCTTATCCAGCAGGGCTGCGTTCTCATACATTTTTAACGCAAAGGCATCGTTTTGCGTTCGTCGGGACGTGACACTCCAGTCGCGCGTGAGCCTGCCGCGTGCCATCGGACTCCAGGGGATCACACCAACGCCCTGGTCTTCACACAGGGGCAGCATCTCGCGCTCTTCTTCCCGGTAAAGCAGGTTGTATTGCGGTTGCATCGTAATAAATCGGGACCAGCCGTTACGCTCTGCAGTATGCTGCATTTTTGCAAAGCGCCAGGCTTCCATAGATGATGCGCCGATGTAACGTACTTTTCCTGATTTAACGAGGTCATGCAGAGCCTCCATGGTCTCTTCAACAGGCGTGGAGTGGTCAAAGCGGTGAATCTGAAAGAGATCCACATAATCCATACCTAAGCGCATCAGGCTATCGTCAATAGACTGAAAAATGGCCTTGCGGGAAAGAAACCCGGTATTGGGTGAGTTGCGCCATGGGAAGAAGGTCTTTGTCGCCACAACGATCTCGTCGCGTCTGGCCATTTCTCTCAGCGCTTTTCCTGTGATCTCTTCAGAACTTCCGCCCGAGTAGATATTTGCGGTATCAAAAAAATTAATGCCAGCTTCAAGCGCCTGACGAATGAGCGGACGTGACGCTTTTTCATCCAGGGACCAGGGTTGAGGCAAACGTTCGGGGTCACCATAGCTCATACAACCGAGACAAAGACGGGAGACTTTCAAACCGCTACGACCCAGATTCACATACTTCATTCGGTGTTCCTTCTTTTATTAGCAGCAATTCTGTATGCGACAGGTTATTGCACTGGCATGAAGGGGACCAGCATGTGCTATCGAATGGTGCTGTGAGTTTTTCTCACAAATGGTTTGTTATCGACGGTGGATTTTATCGAGAAGGGAGGACACCAACGTACTAATTTCTGGAGCTGCATGAGAGCACCATGGAGAATAGACCTATAAATGCAATTTAACATAATATACATTATGCGCACCAACGTATGGTTCCTCAAAATCTGGATTTATTCGGTCGTGATTGTCCTAACCCATTCAGAGCTCGTGCAGTCGCCTTTTCACGCGTTCATGCTGACATGATACCCACACAACCCAACATCTGCGTTTACACATGGTTGAAAGACGTTTGATATACTTCAGCCTTTGACCACTGCTGCCGTAACTTATGGAAATTGAATTAGATAAAAGTGTCAGAGAAAGGATTTTCCACGCGGTCATTTTTGAAGTGACGGCCAACGTTATTATCGCGCTGTCGCTTGCCTGGCTGATGAACGTGTCGGTACTCCAGTCAGGCTCGCTGTCCGTGATATCCGCGCTAACCGCCACGGCCTGGAATTTTGTGTTTAACAAACTCTTTGACTCTCTTCAGAAAAAATACCGATTTGAAAGAACATTTCTGGTCCGCGCGCTCCATGCGGCCTGTTTTGAAGTTGGCCTTATCATCACGTTAATTCCTGTGGCAATGGTGATGCTGAATTTAACGGTGACGGAGGCTTTTTTTGTAGAGATCGGTCTTGTACTGTTTTTCCTGCCGTATACGATGCTGTTTAACTGGCTCTACGACTACCTGCGCTGGACATTTGTTGGACGGAAACGGTCTGCTCTGTAGCGAGACATCTGTCACATAGGCACGCCCTTGATCATATTCGACTCCTCTCACCTTCTATACTCTTCATTTCTCTATCTCTTTTGAGGAGTCGATAATGTTTGACCATGTTAAATTCGGCGTCAGCGATTATGAAAAAAGTAAAACCTTCTTCCTTGAGGCGCTTCGCCCGCTTGGTGTGGAACTCATTGATGAAGGCGCGCCAGATTACGGTGTTGAAATGAGCGCTGGCGACGTTTCACTTTGCCTTTTCCAGACAAATGATAAACCTGCGCCTCTGCATCTGGCGTTTGTGGCTACTACACGTCAGCAGGTTGATGATTTTTACCACGCCGCGCTGCGCGTTGGCGGACGTGATAACGGCGGGCCGGGATTACGTCCGTACGGTGAAAATTATTATGCCGCTTTTGTCATCTCACCTGATGGTCATAACATCGAGGCCGTGTGCCATGCACCGGAGAACCGGTAGCACAACGCCTTTGTCAAAATGCTCATGCGACTTTTTGCACGATATTGCACGAAGTGTTGTATTTCAGGCCGGTAATGGCGTAAGGTATCCTCTGTAAATGTGCAGTTTCATGCAATAACGCTGACAGAGGTATTAATGACACAACAGTTGATTTTAATTGCCGGTCCCTATCGCAGCGGAACCGATGGTGTCCAGGCGCGAATTGATGAGAATCTGGCGCGTCTCGAAAACGCAGCATTAGCCGTTTACCAGCGTGGCCACATCCCGGTCATTGGTGAATGGCTTGCGCTGCCGCAGGCTCAAAAACGGTGGGTGATGAAATCAGCGAAGCGATGCTGTACCCCGTTGCTCACCGGCTCATCGCAAAATGCGATGCGATTTATCGTATTGCCGGTGCGTCTAAAGGTGCCGATATGGACATTGAGGTAGCCAGAAAATATGGTCTCAGCGTGTATACCGCGCTTGAGAACATTCCAGAAGCGTAAGCCTGGACGCCAGCCAGCCTGACGTTAAAGGCTGGCTGTCAGAGGCGGTCACGATCTGAGGCCAGCACAACGGATACCCCCTTTTCCGATACCGCGCGGATCCACGCCTGATCCGTACCGTCTTCAACGACGATGGTATTCACTGAAGATACATCGCCAATCACAAACGACGACGCGGTGTTGATCTTTTCCGGAGACGCCAGAACGACCGTTTCCGCGGCTCTGCCGGAAAATGCACGTTTGATGCATGCCTCTTCGAAATCACCGGTTGTCAGCCCCGCATCGGGATGAATACCGGTCACCCCCATAAAGAACAGGTCTGCATGTATATTCTCTATGCCTTCGATGGCCGCAGCGCCTACCGCAACAATCGAGTGTTTATACAAGCGTCCGCCGATTAAAATCACCTCAATGGAAGGATGATCAACGAGCCCCAGAGCAATACTTGGGCTGTGCGTCACCACGGTGATGCGCAAGTCAGGAGGGAAAAACGTAATCAGCTCCGAGGTAGTCGTGCCACCGTCGACAATCACCACCTGGCCTGATGAAATCAGCTGTGCTCCTTTCCGGGCCACCCTTTTTTTCGCATCCATCTTCACGGATTGCCGTTCTGCAAACGGAGCTATAGCGGAAGATGACGGCAGCGCGCCGCCATGAACACGCTGCAAACGCCCTTCTGCCGCCAGCTCGCGCAGATCACGCCGGATGGTATCTTCAGAGACGTCAAAGAGAATGCTGAGCGCTTTTGACTGGACCTGGCCTTCGGCATCCAGCTTTTCAAGGATCAATTTTTTTCGCTGACTGGTGAGCATCATGAATTCCTGATGTTGCATGTTTTATCTTGAACATGCATGATATTGCTGTTTATGATCATTACTCTACGTAAGGAGGAACAATCGTGCAATCAAAACGTGCAGATGTGCGCATCATCGACAGTGAAACCCTTTCTGACAACTGGTACATCCTTAAAAAATATACCTTTGACCTCCAGCGACGTGATGGTGAATGGCAACGGCAGCATCGGGAAGTCTATGACCGTGGCAACGGCGCGACGATTCTTCTCTATAACCGTGAGAAAAAGACGGTGATCCTGACGCGTCAGTTCCGCTTCCCTGTCTTTATCAACGGCCACCAGGACGATTTAATTGAAGCTGCCGCGGGATTGCTGGACAACATGGATCCCGAAAGCCGCATAAAAGCAGAAGCGGAAGAAGAGACCGGCTTTCACGTTTCGCGCGTGCAGAAAATCTTTGAAGCCTATATGAGCCCAGGCTCCGTCACGGAAAAACTCTATTTTTATCTTGCAGAGTACCAGCCAGATGACAGAACCGGCGCAGGCGGTGGGATCAAGGCCGAGGGGGAAGATATCGATGTGTTGGAAATGACGCTTGAAGAGGCATTACGCAGCATTGAAACGGGCAAGATTGTCGACGGTAAAACCATCATGCTGCTTTATCATGTTGCCCTGAAAGGTATTCTGTAACCTACTGGTTTGCATCCTGATTTGAAAGCGTACGAAATCTGTACGCTTGTGCGCTACCCGGATGAAATGCGGAAAACCTCCTAATTTTTGCAGCCTACTATATTTAGTGAACGATTTCGAAATTCGATAAAATCATCAACAATTCCCTCAGTCACCTGCATTTATCATTCAAAAATGCCAAACGTTCACGAGGCTGCCTGCTGAGGTAGCCTGTCTTATCGGTTGTGTGGATTAAAATGCGACTCGCTACAGATAACGAAGCATATTATACTTGGTCCTCCACTCGAACAGGAGGCAGCAACTCACGTGAAGGATACATATTACAACGACATAACGATCAACACGCAAATTCAGAGTGAGCTGGACGCGTTTTTTGAGGATTTCAAAGGGATCGTCTTCGCCTACGCTATTATGAACAAGAAAGATCCTTCACAGATGAGGATACTCAATAATAGCCCCGAGTGGTTTAATATCTATCTTGAAAGAAAATATCAGTTCATTGACCCTGTCATTATTCGGGCTTTGCGCTGTGTTGACGATTTTTTCTGGGAAAGTGATGTCGTCCTGTCGGATGGTTACAACCTGACACGCATTTTCGACGAAAGTGTCCAGTATGATATTTACCAGGGACAGACCTTTCCTCTGCATGACTATCTGAATAATCTTGTGGTCTTATCCGTCATCAGTCCTAAGCATTCTGGCATTGACATAGAGAAATATCGACCGCAATTTCTACGCTTCCTTGTTCAGTTACATCAGAAGACACTCAATCTTTATAGTCAGCATCAGCAGAAAAAGAATGTTTTCTTATCACCACGCGAGCGCCAAATCCTTAAATGGGTCAGCGCCGGGAAAACGTACGCAGAAATTGCGGTTATTTTGTCTATTGCCGAGCGCACCGTTAAATTTCACATGGGCAATATAATGAAAAAACTCGGTGTAAATAATGCCAGACACGCAATAAAACTTGGGACGGAACTCCGGTTACTGGAGGACTGAGCCTCAGCCACTGGTTATAAATGGCGTAAATGCTCGAGCATTTCGCGAAGCCAGTGACTGGATTTATCTTTGCTAATAATGTCTTCAATAATGCTGGGGCTGGCAGGCATATAAATATAATAAATAACCTCCCCTTTTTCAGAGACACCGCGCTGAATTACTTCAACTTTCCAGTTTGCATGGCGAAATATGGCATACATACCACGACTGGCTACTGCGTACATCCCGTGATATTTTTTCTTTAGGCAATAAATATTCATTGCAAGAAACAATGCTTTACTGGCGGGCACGCCCTGCAGACTTGCAGAGTCTCGTGTTTCTTTATCTAAAAATAAGCGACTCACTTCACAACAGGGAACATCTGCTGGAAAAACAATGGGATTATCGAAATAGTTGTGAAAGATCTCGCTTATCATTGTCGGCTGCGTTGCGTTAATAAATCGCGCGCCGCATAAAAGCTGTCCATCATACATTCCCAGCAAGTATGTCGTGTTATGGGAATCAAACTGATCCTTTTCCATACCTTCGATGCATTCCACTTTCCAGTCGAGTCGGTCCCGAAAAGTTTTTCTTCTGAGTCGGTAGAGTTCGTGTGCTAATGCTGGTGGTAAATCATCGTAGTCGTGTAAAAAAAATTCAATGACAGAATTCATGCTCTTGTTCCTGATAATAACACCTGAAACTATTATCACCTGTCTTTAAGGACAGCTTTCATTGTGCCGCATATTCCCTATACTTAAAAAGTACCTGACCACGAAGTTCTCGCAAAACTAAGCGGTCAGGAGGTCAAAGACCTACGAAACACCAGGGATATACCCATCGATGATTATCTAATATTTAAAGTTTCGGGTACAGAGCATAAGAAGCACTTTGCCGATAAAATATTAAAAAACAATAATCACAAAATAATTACAATAAAAACATTGCCCCTTAATCTTTTAAGGGGTAATATTTCTGTTTGCTTATTTTTTCTACCTTCCCTTCGTTTTACTGACTCTGCTGATTTCATCTGTCCAAAACCCTCGTCGGTACCGCTTTACAGACATCTGCCTGTGCTATTCTTGCTGAATCATGTAAGACGGAGAATTGATGATGGCCGACTGGAACCCTTCTCTTTACCTGCAATTTGGCGCAGAAAGAACGCGTCCAGCCGCCGAATTGCTCGCCAGAATTCCTCTGAATGAGGCTACGACTATCGCCGATCTGGGCTGCGGTCCGGGCAACAGCACGGCGCTGTTGAAGCATCGCTGGCCTTCTGCGCACATCACCGGGGTCGATAACTCCCCTGCTATGCTCGAGGAAGCACGCGCCGCCTTACCTGACTGCCACTTTGTTGAGGCCGATATCCGGCAGTACAAGCCTGGTCAGCCGCTGAGCCTAATTTATGCCAACGCGTCGCTGCAATGGGTTCCGGACCATTACGATCTCCTGCCGCATCTTGTCTCCCTGCTTAAGTTAAATGGCGTGCTGGCGATCCAGATGCCCGACAACTGGCTGGAACCTACTCATGTGGCGATGCGTGAAGTGGCGCTGGAGCAAGACTACCCAGACCGGGGCCGCGAACCTCTGCCGGGCGTACATGCTTATTACGATATTCTGTCGGAGGCTGGCTGTGACGTGGATATCTGGCGGACAACCTATTATCACAAAATGAGCTCTCATCAGGCCATTATTGACTGGGTAAGCGCCACCGGCCTGCGGCCCTGGCTCCAGGAACTGAATGAGAGCGAACAGAAACGTTTCCTGAAACGCTACCATGAACTGCTGGAAGAGCAGTATCCGCTCCAGGAAAACGGGCAGATACTGCTGGCTTTTCCTCGGTTGTTTATCGTGGCTCAACGCCAGCCCTGATCCGATTACAGGCGGGCTTCTTTGAGCAACTGCTGGATAACCTTTTCCTGCTGCGCATAATCCCCCTCGCCAAAGGCGGTATAGCGCAGCTGCCCTTTAGCATCAAAGTAGTAATGCGCTGGCCAGTACTGGTTGCCGAACGCATTCCAGATTTGATAGTTGTTATCCGTCACGACCCGATACGGCAGTTGCCACTTTTTCACCGCATTTTTAACCGACGAAAGCGGTTTTTCCCAGGGGTATTCCGGGGTGTGAACCCCAATCACCACCAGACCCTGCGATTGATACTTTGTAGCCCACTCCCGCACATATGGGAGCGTATGCTGACAATTAATGCAGTCCCAGGTCCAGAAATCAATCAGAACAACCTTCCCTCGCAATGATTCAGACGTGACAGGGTCACCGTTAATCCATCCTGTTCCACCACTTAGCGAAGGCAGCTGGCTACTGGGCTCAGCGATTGCCACCGGCTGGAGCTTCACCGTCGCGGTTGTGGGTTTTGCCAGGCTTAAGAGCGCGGTCTCAAGACGGTCTGCGACGCCGTTAGCGCCTTTCAGCAACGAGGTCATCCCCGTCGCATTCATGACGACTGCCGCTAAAATCGCCACCCCCGCCCCCTGACGCAGCTTCGCCATGAGTGCCGATTTTGCTCTCAGCGGGGTCATTAGCGTGCGGCCTCCAGTGACGAGTAATCCCAGCATCAGCGCGCATCCGCTGCCATAGGCAGCCAGCAGTGCGCCGGTGGTAATGGCGGAATCCCCCGCAATGTTAATGCTGAAGATCGCTCCCAGGATGGGGCCCGCGCAGGGAGACCAGAGCAGTCCTACCGCAAGCCCGGCCAGAAAAGCCGATGCCATTCCGCGCGTTTGCCCGCTTCGGGTGTTGAGGACATTTCCCGCGCTGACGGCCGGACCGGCAATACGCTGGGCGAAAGACGGGAAAATTAAGGCCAGCGCGGCGGTGGCCAGAATGACGAGCGCGATCCAGCGCCCGACAATGGTCGCCTCTGTTATCCACTCGCTGGCGACGGTGACGACCATCGCCACCAGGGTGAACATCACGACCATCCCTGCGAGCAGGGCCAGAATATGTCGTCGTTGCCCCTGAAAACCGGCAAAAAGGAGTGGAATAACCGGGAGCGTACATGGGCTGAGCAGGCTTATCATCCCGCCCAGAAAAGCGATTAACAGAAACATAATGACCTCACATTACTCGTCCTGCGACACTGCAGTGAGGCTATTTCATCGTCCTGATGTGTTCAGGATATGTGTAAACGCGCGGTTTTTGTCTGGCTCTGTATCACCCAGGCCAGGAGATACAAAGCCGTACAATTTTACGAACGACGCGGTAGCGTAATGGCGACATCCAGTCCGCCTCCGGCGCGGTTCGCCAGCCTGAGTTTGCCGTCCAGCTGTGCGGTCAGTTGCGCGGCAATCGCCAGGCCGAGTCCTGTCCCGCCGGTATCGCGATTACGCGAGGTTTCAACCCGATAAAACGGCTGCAGAACCGCCTCCAGTTCGGCTTCGGGTATTCCCGGCCCGTCGTCCACAATGTGAATCACCACCTCTTCGGCAGACGAAATATCAATGGCAATGACGGCACCGCCGCCGAACTTAAGCGCATTATCCAGCAGGTTAGTCATCACTCTACGAAGCGCCTGTGGACGCGTGACGATGGGCAAGCGGGTTTCGCTTGCCTGAAACTGCACGTTTTTACCAATGTCCTGATAGTCGCTGGCGATGCTGTTGACCCAGGCGTTCAGCTCCAGCTTCAGCGACGTTTCTTCCAGTGATTCTGATGACCGGGCATACGCGATACCCTCCCGCACCAGACGAGACATGCTATCAAGATCATTGAGGAGCTTGTCGCGTAGTTCCGGTTCCCGGGCCATTTCGACACGCAGCTTCATGCGAGTAATGGGCGTCTGGAGATCGTGGGAAATCGAGGCCAGGATCTGCGCGCGTTCCCGGAGATAAGACTGAATGCGCGCCTGCATGGCGTTGAAGGCATGCGCTGCCCGCTGCACCTCAAGCGGTCCCTTTTCCGTCATTGGCGTGCTGGCCGCCGGATCCAGCGCGTCCACCGCGCGGGTAAAGTGTGAAAAAGGCCGTACCACCTGCCGCACGGCGATCCAGGCGCAGACGGCCAGAACCAGCAGTTGCAAAACGAGAACGATCGGGAGCCAGCTGGCGACGGGCGGCATGCGCGGGATCAGGTCAATGGTCAGCGGCGCGCCATCGCGTAATGTAAGATGGGCCTGAATATGCGAAATGGCACCGGGAACCGCGGTAAAGCTAAGCGGGTAATGCGCGGCAAGCGTCGCTTTTAAGGTTCGGATAGCATCTTGCGAACGCTTATCCGTCGGCGCTGCGCCGGGTTCTCCTGTGCCCAGAATATAACGATAGTTACCTCGTTCAAGTCGAGGCAGCCAGGCGGCGCGTTCGCTGGCCGGTAAGCGGTCTAAAATGGCGACGCTGGTTGCGACATCGTTTTCCAGATTACCTAGCATCACCGCGCGCGCGCTGTGCATGCGTTCAGTCATGACCAGCGTCAGGCTCAGGGCGTTAGCCAGCAGCAAACCGGACAGTACGACGATCAGCAAACGGGCCAACAGAGAGCGTGGCCAGAGCGTCATTCGTTAACCTCTTTGATGGTCACCGGCATCGTAAAGACGTAACCTTCGCTTCGCACGGTTTTGATATAGGCGGGCGTGCGGGCATCTTCATTGAGACGCTGGCGAACCCGGCTTACCAGCAGATCGACAGAACGTTCAAACAGTTCGGCGTCACGACCCTGCGTCAGATTGAGCAATTGGTCACGGGTCAGCACGCGTTGCGGATGGTCCAGGAAAACGCGCAGCAGACGATACTCCGCGCCACTGAGTGCCACAATCACCCCTTCCGGGTCGATTAAGTGGCGAGCAACGGTATCGAGCTGCCATTCACCGAACATCACCAGCCGCCCTGCTTCTGTCACCTGTAAATTGGGCGGCATCGTGCGAAAACGCCGTAAAATCGCTTTGATGCGTGCCAGAAGCTCACGGGCGACAAACGGCTTCACCACGTAGTCATCCGCCCCCATCTCCAGTCCCAGGATCCTGTCCGTCTCCTCATTGCGGGCCGTCAGCATCAGGATGGGCAGATCTTTATGTTTGCCGCTGCGTAGCTGCCGGCATAGCGTGAGACCGTCATCGCCGGGCATCATGACGTCCAGCACCACCAGGTCGATATGCTGTTTATCCAGTACGCTACGCATCTCTTTGCCGTTGGCCGCGCCCGTCGCGCGATAGCCAGACTTACCGAGATAATCGACAATCAGTTCACGAATATCCCTGTCGTCATCGACGACAAGGATGTGGTCAATATGTTCCACCGAACTCTCCAGACCGAAGGGTAACGTACTGAAAATAGCACATTTCACAGCTTATCCGCGTCGATAACTGCCTTGACGAAATCCTGTGGATCTTCCTGAGGCGGGTTATGCCCCACGGTTGCGCCGAAGGTGCGGTGCTCATATTTGCCGGTAAATTTAGCTGCATAGGCCTGCGGTGCCGGATGCGGCGCGCCGTTGTTGCCGCCTTCGATGGTGATCGTTGGGACGGTGATATTCGGCAGCGTGGCCAGTTTTTGCTCGTAGCGGTCGTATTTACGCTCGCCTTTTTCCAGCCCTAAACGCCAGCGATAATTACTGAGCGTCACCGCGACGTGGTCCGGATTATCGAGGGATTTGGCGCTGGCGTTAAAGACCGCATCGCTAAATTTCCAGTCAGGCGAGGCCTGCGACCAGATTAAGCGCGCAAAGTCATGCGTGTTTTTGGCATAGCCTTCAGCACCGCGCGCGGTGGCGAAATAGAACTGATACCACCACTGCTGCTCTGCTTTTGGCGGCAGCGGCTGTTTGCCAATCTGCTGGCTGCTGATGAGATACCCGCTCACCGACACCAGTGATTTTACGCGCTCAGGCCACAGCGCCGCGACGATATCCGCCGTCCGGGCGCCCCAGTCATATCCTGCAAATACCGCCTGCCTGATATTCAGTGCATCCATCAGATTAACGATATCTTTCGCCATCGCCGAGGGCTGGCCGTTGCGCGGTGTGTTTGCTGACAGGAAACGCGTGGTACCGTAGCCGCGCAGAGACGGCACAATGACCCGGTACCCTTTTGCCGCCAGTGCGGGTGCAACCTCGGCATAGCTGTGAATATCGTAGGGCCAGCCATGCAGTAAAATAACCGGCTGACCGTCTTTCGGGCCAATGTCGACATAACCGACATTCAGATCGCCGGCATTAATTTGCTGAGGATGATCAAAGGCTGCGGCGACGTTTGTGCTGGTGACTTCGGCCTGACAGGACATCACGGTGCCAAGCGAAACGGTCAGTGCGAGGGTTGAGTAAGCAAGTTTGCTGAACATGTTGGTATCTCCGGTTGAGTACAATTCACGGGGATATCACAACACCTCAATGTATAGCGGATATGTGCGAAAGCGGGTTTATTGCAAGCCTGTGTATGTATCCGGGACGCTGATACAGTGTGATACAAACACAGGCGCTGAAGTTTTAGAGGGAGAGACGATAGCGGACGTAATCGTCAGCTTCACCATATTTGTCATAGAGTTTACGCGCCGGGTTGTTTTCCCGGGTGACCCAGTACAGTTTCGACCACCCTTCGCGCTTGCCTTCGTCAATCAGCGCGTCAATGAGCGCCTTACCGGCTCCCGCCCCGCGTTCGGCAGCATCAACAAACAGATCTTCCAGGTAGCAGACGGGCGCGGTTGACCAGGTGCCTTCATGCAGAACACACATTGCGAAACCGATGACCTTTTTGTCCTTCTCCACGACCCGGCAGAACATCGATGAATGCGCTGAGAGCGCCCTTTCCCACGTCGCTGCGGTGACGGATTCCTCGAGGAAGCAATCATAAAAATGGGTGTAACCATCCCACAGCGGTCGCCATTGGGAATAATCCTCTGCGCGTAAAGGTCTTACCGTAACTGCCATGTTTTCCTCACATTACAGGTCAATTGCCATTTCAAAACAGCGTAAATCAGCCCCCGCCATACGCGAATGATGATTATGTTCTCTCAGCGTAACAAACCCAAGCTTCTGATAAAACGACTGGGCGTTAGGCGTCGCATCGAGCGTCAGGCGGGTTATCCCCCGGCTGCGGGCCTCATGTTTGAGTGCCTCAATAATCCGGATCGCCATGCCTTTACCGAAGGCTGCAGGCAAGGTGAAAATCGCCTCCAGGCAATGGGTATCCAGATCGAGATAGCCGCTTGCCGCAACATCGCCCTTTTCATCTTCAACCACGTAAAAAGGATATTCAATGACCATCTGCCGATAGCGTTCGGGCATCAGATCAGGCGTCCAACGCGCAATAACCTCTGCGTCGTAACTGGTTTTACAGCCGTGACGAATCGCCTGGTTGCGAATATTCCAGAGTGTTTCGGCTTCCTGCGGGTGGGCTCGTCTCAATGCCATAGTGACCTCTGCAAATGATAGTAGGATGGAAAAGTGAGCTTGCTGAGATAGAGTGCTATTGAGATGAAAATACCAGAACGCAAACAAAAGCATAACGCCTAAATAGGGAGATCCGCGCATGACGATACCGACGCTCACGACAGAACGTTTACTGCTGAAACCGCTGGTTGCGGAAGATGCCGTCCAGATACAAACGCTGTATCCGCGCTGGGAGATTGTCCGCTATATGGTCTCTTCCGTGCCCTGGCCCTATCCGGACAACGGCGCGGAAAACTATGTCAACAACGTGGCGCTGCCGGATATGGCGAAAGGGATTGCCTGGTTCTGGAGCATCCGGCGACGTGAGGTGCCGGATGAATTGATGGGCATTATTTGCCTGTACGACGTCGAGGATAACAACCGCGGGTTCTGGCTCGCACCGGAGTTCCAGGGTCAGGGATATATGCGCGAAGCCAGCATTGCCGCGACGGATTACTGGTTCAACACGCTAAACAAATCCGTTTTGCGGGCACCGAAGGCCGCTGCTAACAGCCGCTCCCGTCGTATTTCAGACAGTAGCGGCATGCGGCTTATCAGGACGGAGAAGAAAGCCTACGTCAGCGGGATGCTGGACTCCGAGCTGTGGGAGATCACCCGCGACGAGTGGAATGCCCGTCAGGTCAGCTGATAGTGCTTATCCGGCACCAGCCTTTCCGGAATATTCTCCTCGTCGTTCATCTGCAGCAGATCGCGTTCCATCATGTTGCAGATGGCGTCCAGCGGCAGGTCGTTATCTTCTGTGCCAAACGGGTCTTCCAGCTCTTCCGCCAGGGTGTCCAGCGAGATAAAGGTGTATGAAATCAGCGCCGAGACAAAGGGCGTCATGTAGTGCAGATCCACAACCAGCGCAAACGGCAGCATGATGCAGAACAGATAGACCGTACGGTGCAAAATCAGCGTGTAGGCAAACGGTACTGGCGTGGTCGCAATGCGCTCGCAGCCGGACAGGACGATGGACATATCGTTCAGACGGTTATTCAGGCTGTGAAACAGGATGTCTGAGAGTTGCCCGTTACGTCGCCGCACGGCCAGCCACTCCCCCATGATCAGTAAAATACGGTTCGCGGGCGCGCTGGCGTTCATCACCTGACGTAAATCATCCGGAGAAAGATAGCGAGAGAGTTGCTCTGCGTTCAGCTCCCGGCGCAGGGTCATCCGCAGGCAGTTGGCAAAAGCAATCTGCAGTCGCACGAATTCGCCAAGGTGCTTATCGTCAGGCAAGGTGTTTTTTACCTCGCGAAACAGCGAGCGTGCCGCTATCATCAACTGCCCCCAGAGCAGACGAGCCTCAACGTAGCGTGAATAACAGGCGTTGTTTCGGAAACCCAAAAAGATAGCGATCGCCACGCCGAGAATGCTGAATGGCGCCACGGTAAATTTGATGCCCAGCGAGGTATACCACGGCAACATCAGGATAACGGCAATAGAAAGCAGGAAATTGAGCAGCAATCGGGTATAGATCTTAGGCAGTACCGAACCGTGCCAGACAAAAATCAGTTGTAGCCAGTGCTGTTTAGGACGAACGATCATAGTGAGTTTCAGGAAAGAAAAGAGCGAGGCTATTAAACGAGATCCCCGTCACCGTTGCAAGCTTGTTAACGGGACATTGCATTTTCTCCCCTGATTAGCGAAATCCGCACAGTGTTGCATGTGTTTTTTTTAAAAAAAAGCCAATAGTATGTTGTAACTAAATAGATCGTATTCAAACCCGGCCGAAGCCGGGTGAACGCATTAGCAAAGCGGTTTAACCGAAGCGCGCATGCCCTTCAGCAGAATGGCATCCAGGTCCAGCGTGACCTGGTCGACAAGACCGCTTACCTGCGTCAAGTCCTGCTCCCAGTGTTCGCGTGCGCTGAGCACCGACTGCACCAGCTCACGGGTGCTCAACTGCCGATCGCGGTGCTGCGCCCAGAGCTGCTGATAGCGTTCCAGCCAGCACGCATCATCCTGCACCGGATAGCTCTCCCCGTCACGCTCCGCGCGGTAGAACGCGATCAACGCGGCTAAGGCAAACGTCAGACGTGCCGGTAATTGCCCCGTTGCCTTCTGCCCTGCCAGCAGCTGCGGCAGGATGCGGGTACGGTATTTGGTCATACCGTTAAGCGCAATGGAAAGCAGCTGGTGTCTGATGTAAGGGTTACGAAAACGCCCAGTCACCGCACTGGCGAAAGATTCCAGCTCGTTACGCGGCAAATCGAGGACCGGAATGATCTCCTGATAAATTGCTTTTTCGACGAACGCGCAGATCTCCGCATCATTCATCGCCTCGCCTACCGTATCCAGCCCGGCCTGGAAGGCGACCGGCACCAGCGCCGTATGCGCCCCGTTCAGAATGGCAACCTTGCGTTCTTTGTAGGGCCTGATGTCGTCGACAATCCGTACATTTAGCGGGTACTTATCCAGACGAAGTTCGCGGGCAAGGGATGCAGGTCCCTGAATAACAAACAGATAGAAGTGTTCGGCCGTGTCCAGGAATCCATCGTGATAACCCAGCTCAGCTTCAAGCGCAGCCGCTTCGTCACGTGGATACCCCGTCACGATACGGTCAACCAGCGTCGAGCAGAAACTGTTGGCGTCGTTGAGCCACTGAATAAAGGCGGCGGGCAGCGCCCACTCCTGCGCATAGCGCAAGACGAGTTCACGCAGTGCGTCACCGTTGTAGTCAATCAACTCGCAGGGAATGATGATCCAGCCCTTGTCAGCCGCACCGTTGAAGTGGCTAAAGCGCTCAAACAGCAGACGCGTCAGCTTCGCCGGATAGCTCACCGCAGGGGCATCGTCGAACCGATCACCCGCGTGGTAGCTGATACCCGCTTCGGTGGTATTCGAGAAAACAAAGCGCATATCCGGATTGTGTGCCAGCTTCAGGAACGCATCATACTGTCCGTAGACGTCGATTTCCCGGTTAACGGAGCGGATAAGCCGGCTTGCGCTCACCGTCTCACCCTTCTCATTCAGACCGCGAATGAGCGTGGTATAGAGACCGTCCTGCGTATTCAGTGACGGCGGGAAGTCGCTCTGAATCGGACGGACGATAACCACGCCGGCGTTAAGATCGGTATGTTCGTTTAACAGGTCAATTTGCCAGTCGACAAACGCGCGCAGGAAATTGCCTTCACCAAACTGAATGATGCGTTCGGGATACAGAGCACCGGGAAAGTCGCGACGGTTGAGCGTGTTCACAAGAGGTTCCTTTTATGATTAGTCATACAGCCTGATAAGATTGGTACGATAACTTATCAAAACTTAACGACCAGAAACCCTGTTTTGATCAATACGTCGCGTAGTTGTGCAGAAAAATTATAAGAACTTATAAAACACGGACGTGGATGTAATGGCACCGTCCGGCATCAGGGCATAGCGCGGGATCTCACCAACCTTTTGCCAGCCAGCACGCTGGTAGAAGGTTTCGGCCCCACTGCCGGTGGAGGTATCGAGCACCAGCACCGAAATCTCTCTGGCTCTGGCTTCAGCTTCCAGCGCTTCCATCAATGCCATCGCGGCTCCTTTCCGGCGAGCTTTCTCGTGAACCAGCAGCTTCGCCACATCGGCGCGATGCGGCTGGTTTTCGGGCTGATCTGTGATCAGCTGCACCGTTCCGATGACGCCGTCCTGCGCATCGACGCAGGCAAGCACCAGTCGCTCGCCACGCGCGACGCTTTCGGCAATACCGCGCCAGAAAATACGGGCCTTATCCAGGCCATAAGGAAGCATAAAGCTGACGGATGCCCCGCCGTTTACGCAGTTTTCGAGGATCCCGGCCAGCGCATCAAGATGGGTGAGGATCTCTTCCCGGGTGAGATTTTTGATTTGCAGTGAGGTATTCATTGTTTTTCCTTACGTTGAATACACTCACTTTGTATTTAACAACTTATTAACGCAAGCGGATCGGACATAGGCTTTTGTTATGTCACCGGGCGCGCTGGCGCTGCTGTTTCATGGCGTACATCTTTTCATCGGCATCTTTTAACCACTGCTGCAGGTCGTTGCCGTTATGATCGAATTCGCTAAGCCCCCATGAGAAATGAAGCGACCAGGGATGCAGCTTGCGGGCGTTATAGTGTTCCACCTGCTCAGCGAGATACTGCATGGCAATCCAGGCGCCCTGCTCGTCGGTATCCGCAAACAGCACGGCGAACTCGTCCCCGCCAAAACGCACCAGCAGATCCGCTTCGCGGAAAGAAGCACGCATCAGTTGCGCCATGGCTTTCAGCGCCTTATCACCCTCTTCATGCCCGAAGCGATCGTTGATTTCCTTAAAGCGATCCAGATCCAGCCAGCCGAGCGTGAGCGGCTCAGCCCGGCGTCGGGCAACGGAAAGCGTGAACCGCACCAGCTGATTAAAGCCCCGACGGTTGAATAAACCCGTTAATTCATCCGTTGTCGCCGCGCTGATAGCGGCAAACTCATCTTCAGCCAGCGCGCCAAGATCCCCCAGCACGGCGAGATCGGCCGCTGAAAACTCCCTGGGCGCGTAGTCAATCAGGCAGAGCGAGCCCACGCTCGCGCCGTCACGCAGGCGCAGCGGGAAGCCCGCGTAAAAACGCACGCGAGGTTCACCGGCCACCAGCGGATTATCCGCAAAACGATCGTCCTGCAGCATGTCTCCCACCACCAGCGGTGCTTCGGTGAGGATCGTATGGCCACAAAACGAAATGTTACGCGGTACGGAATTGGGTGCCTGCCCGTCTGCCGACTTCACAATAAGTGAATGCTCATCAATCAGATTGACCATCGCCAGCGGCACCTGGAAGAAGCGCTTTGCCAGACGAGTTAACCGGTCAAACGCCGGGGAGCTGTCTATCTCAAGCAAACCGGATTCGCGCAGCGAGTTCAGTCTGTCAGTTTCATTTTCAGGGGTTGCAGGTGCTTTCATAATGTCTCCTGACGTAAAGCGTTACTAAAAGCGTAGCTTAAACAGAGACATTGTCAGTGTTCGAACGTCCTGTTAAGCCGCTTGCTATTCACGTCAATGCCTTATGACGATTAACGCAGCTATATTTCACTCCCGGAGGTCGCGGCAACCTGCTCGTCCGACATCCGGGCACTGGTACGATTTCGACCCGCTTTTTTTGAACGATAAAGATGATCGTCCGCTTCGGCCATCAACGTGTTGAAGACCTCGGTCAACTGCCATGACTCAGACTTTCCGCTTCCGAGGCCAATACTGACCGTCAGATAGAGCGTCTGGTGGCGCCACGTAAAAGGATGGCTGGCGACGGTGGTTCTGATACGCTCCGCCAGTTCATAACCGTTTTGCGCATTACCAGAGTTTACCACCACCGCGAACTCTTCCCCGCCCATTCGCGCAACCATGCCGTCTTCGCCGACAACCTGTTGAACCTGTCTGGCAAATGACGCCAGCACGCGGTCACCACACTCGTGACCATAGTTATCATTAATGCTTTTAAAGTAATCGATATCCAGCAGCATGACGGTCAGAAAACGCGAGTGCCGGTGCGTCTCTTCGTGTTTTAACGCCTCATAAAGCCCGGAACGCGAGTAAACATGCGTTAAGAAGTCATAATCCGCCCGCAGGGAAACCTGACGGATCAGGGAATTAATGGCAGCCATGCTGACGGAGACCATCACCGGACAGATCGCCATCGTGGCAATACCCAGCCGGGCAGAAAACATCATTGGGGTGGTAAACGGCGTCGCCACGGCAATATTAATCACCGAGTTGGCAACCAGAATAATTTCAATGGCACCCGTCACAAACGTCAGCAAGCAGGTCACAGGCAATGGGTAGCGTACCGCACACCAGATAAGCGCAGGCAGAGGAAAAGAGAGGCTCCCCGCTCCGCCGATCACCACCGACGCGACCACCGAGACAATTAGCGCAATAACCGGTAACAGTTGCTCCAGACGCAACCTGAATTCGCGCACGGGCATGCCCAGCGTGAGCATACACGGCACAACAAGCACCCCGGTTGAGAACTGCTCGCTAAACCAGTCGGCGAACAACGGCCAGAACGTATGACTGTCAATCCCGACCGAACCTACCGCGCCGAGCAACGCGCACAGCAGCGCGGCGATCAGACAGTAGTTGAACAGGCGTAACGCGTTAAGCGGATCGGGGGTTTTCTTCATCAGCCGCTTGTCACGCTGAACCAGCACGGCCACAACGACGATAAAGACCATGTTAGACAGGTTGATCACCACGGAGGCCATCCCCCAGCTGGTCGTGACCGCGTCGTACAACAGCATCGCGACATAGGATACCGCATAGTAATGCAGGCGATTCAGGAAAGCATAACGGGCAAAGATCCCTGCCATCACGCCATTGAGTGGCCAGAACAGCGACAAGGCCTCCACGAGACGTAATTCCGCGCCCACAAAATAGAACAAGGTGGTGAGGATAAAGATCGTCGATGCATTTCGCAGCGGCGTGTCAGGCTGGAACGGTCTGAAAGCGGTAAGAGCAGAACGCATTAAATATCATTCCATATGAAAGCTTATGGCAATTATTGCGGTCGTCAGCACGATCGGAGCTCACTTAAGATGCATCTATAACACAAATACAGCGGGATCATAACTCGTCAAATTTAGGCGTTCATCTGCAGTACCAACCAGTGGTGAATGACGCTGACGATATACTGCTGCTGCTGCGCGGTAAGCTGAACACCGTGTGGAATATTATGCCATTTTGCCAGGCAGCCCCGACAACAGGTGGCGGTAGCATGCTGGGCGATAAACACCGGGTGACCGCGCATGGGCGTCTGTTTCCCGTCGTTTGCAGGTTGTGCAGGGGCAAGACGCTTTTCGACAAAATCCGCGGCATGCTGGTCAATGGTATCCGGTCCTTTGTCCCAGCAGTACTGCCGTTCCTTATCGCCTAAGCGAAAGCGCGAGCGAAACGTCGATCGCGCCAGACGGGAAAAAAGAGGATCCAGGTCAGACATCAGTAGACTGAACGTCCCATACGCTGGGTCAGTTTCTCCAGAACCGCGACACCGGCAAGGGAATTTCCGGTTTCATCCAGCTCCGGGCTCCAGACCGCAATCGCCATTTCATGCGGCACAATAGCCACGACTCCGCCACCGACGCCCGATTTAGCCGGGAGACCAACGCGCCAGGCAAACTCGCCGGCGTTTTGATACATCCCGCTGGTCGCCATCAGCGCGTTAACCTGGCGAGCCTGCAGAGGTGAAACCACCTCCTGATCGAGATGCGGCGCGTGCCCCTGATGCGCCAGGAACAGGAACGTCTGAGCCAGCTCAACGCAGCTCATCTTCAGGGCGCAGTAATGGAAGTAGTTTTGCAGGACGGTCGCCACGTCGTTATGGAAATTGCCGAAGGATTTCATCAGCCACGCGATGGCCGCGTTACGGGCGGAGTGTTCAAATTCCGAGCGGGCCACCACCGGATCGTAGGCAATGTCGTCGACGCCCGAAAGCTGGCGCACGATCTCCAGCATACGCTGACGCGGCGCGCTGAGGCGGCTTTGCAGCATATCGCAGACCACCAGCGCCCCGGCGTTGATAAAGGGATTTCGCGGTTTACCCTGTTCTATCTCGAGCTGAAGCAGCGAGTTAAAAGGCTGGCCGGACGGATCTTTGCCCACCCGCTGCCAGATCTCGTCTTCTTCATACTGGCGCATCGCCGCAACCAGACTGAGCACTTTCGAAATGGACTGAATGGAAAAACGTTCTGTTGCATCCCCTGCCTGGTATCGCTGTCCGTCGATGGTACAGATAGCAATGCCCAGCTTATTCCCGCTGACCGAGGCAAGGGCCGGAATATAGTCGGCAACCTTCCCCTTTCCAATTAACGGACGAACCTGCGCCAGAATCTCGTCCAACATCTCATTATGGATGACCGCAGCCACACTTTGCTCCTTGCCC